>Ga0209755_10002342_pt1 | contig 26367 bp, 25 predicted proteins | sample TergutCo191P1_FD_187301 | JGI IMG/M metagenome (GOLD analysis project Ga0209755, IMG submission 187301) | Cornitermes sp. P1 segment gut microbial communities from Petit-Saut dam, French Guiana - Co191P1 (SPAdes) (version 2) | ecosystem: Host-associated > Arthropoda: Insects > Digestive system...
CTGTGTAACAAACGGTAACTGCAAAATGCTCTGTTCGGGCATTTTGGGTTTCGTTCGGCTAGGTCATGGCTTCGCCATTCCCACGCCTCACTACACCACATTTTTTTATGCCCGTAAAACACTTCGTGTTTTCCTTATCGCAACCGCCAAAACGTCAGTTACCTAGAACGTTATGCGTAATAATGGCTAAAATTTGAGAATATAAAGATTAAATATTAAACTTGACAATATTTTGTTTTTATTGTAGATTAGGTATGGTTACTAAAATTATTTTTAGTAGGGAGGTGAATTATGACAAACAGTGTGGTAATAATTTTATAAAAACCGCATATTGCGGCAGGAATATCTCTTGCAATTAAGAAAAATAATTTCTTCAATTCTTGATCAATAATGTAAATATGCGGACAATTTAGCCTAAGGATTTTTTTTAGGTTAATAGCCAAATTATTTTCTCAACTTTCGGCTTGTTAAGCTGAATAACCTCACGGGAAATCTATGTTCTCAAAAATAAAAACCTAAAATAGGTTAAAACATGGAAAATTCCCAAACAAGGATAATACAATGAAAGATAATGAAAAATTGAAAAATAAAAATGTTACTCAAGAGACTTCTAACTCAGGTGAATGGAAAAATTTTACTAAAATAGAAAAGTACAAAAGAGCCAATAAGTACGATTACAATTGGATAAAAGATAACTGGATGGGACCTAATCCTTTATATCTTGCCGAAGAATTATGTGCAAACATGGATTTGCGCCCTGGCATGAAAGTATTGGATATGGGTTGCGGAAAAGGCTGCTCATCTGTATTTCTTGCAAAAGAATACGGTGTAACGGTTTTTGCAACAGATTTATGGATTTCTGCTGCGGAAAACTTGCAGCGCTTTGAAGAAGCAGGCGTAGCCGATCTGGTTTTCCCAATCCACGCCGATGCCAACTCTCTTCCATATGCGGAAGGATTTTTTGACGCGGCAGTATCGTTAAACGCTTACCACTATTTTGGAACATCAGATACATATTTCCCACAAACATATAGTAAGTTAGTTAAAATAGGGGGACAGTTTGGATTTGTTATAAACGGTCTTATTGACGAACATAAATGGACTCGCTGGGCAAAAGATGAAAGCTCAGTTGCTTATCACAGCGGAGAATGGTGGCGAAAACATTTAATGAGAGCAGGTCTCGTGGAAATAACCGCTTGTTATGATTTTGATAACCCGGAATTCTCTGATAAAGGACTATACGCATGGGGAGAACGTGAAGGGCATGATACATCTAATTTCGCATTAATTGTTATGGCTGCAAAAAAGAAATCTAAAGGAGAAATTCAAAAATGAAAAAAAACATTATAATACTCGGAACAGGGCGGGCAGGCAAGACAACACTGGCTAAAAAGTTGAACGAAGAATTATGCTATAGTGTTATTGGCACTGACGATATTATTACTGCGTTCGAGAGATCTATGCCGCAAGTAAAAATCGGTCAGCCAAATGACATTGAAACGACTGCTGCCAATTTAGCGCCGTTTTTAGCGCATTTTATTGGCGGCTTAACTTATCGTTCATGTTGCCGCAATGGAACTAATTGTGTGTTTGAGGGAAGCGGCAGTCATTTTGACTTTGAAAAAATGCTTCCTATTTTGGATATGTATGATGAATGGAAGGATAACTGCTTGATTATTGGCTTGATATATCCCGGCATTGCGCCTGATGACTTACTCAACGACATGAGGAAACACGATATTGAGAGTGACTGGACATACAATCTTAATGATGACGAATTAAGAAACCATATAATTGGTAGCATAGAATACAGTCGAAATTTTTATGACAAATTTCAGAAATACAATCCTATTATTTATGATGTTTCCAAAAATCGAAAGAGTGTTTTGGATAAAATTGTAAATGATATAAAATTTGGCTTGATTTAAATAATAGTAGAGTTGTTCGACAACTCGGTTAATTGTCGAACAACTCTAGTATAGAATTATATATAAAATTGGAGCATGATGTGTTAAAACCATATAGCTTACTTGAAAATGTACTTATCGAAATAGAGAATGGTATAAAAGAATATGCCAATGTAGATACTATTGCTGAAAAATTTTCCTTATCAGAAAGGCATTTGCGCAGGATATTTAAGTTTGCCTTTAAGCAAACTCTTGGTGATTACATACGTTCTCGCAAACTGTCGGCAAGTCTTAATGATTTAAAAAATGAAAATACTAATATACTGAATATTGCGCTTGATTACGGGTTTGATTACGAACAAAATTATATAAGGGCTTTCAAACGTGAATTTGGAATTACGCCCAGCAGTTTTAGAAAAACAGGGAACATAATTAAAGAAAAGCGGCCTTTTCATCTTTTTAATGAAACTAAACTTAGTGACGGAAATTTGATCTTTACTCCTGATATTGTTATGGTTCCGCAATTTCATGTTATAGGCAAGAACAATCGCACATCTTTTGATTATATTGTTAATCAGGCTCCGGATGCAGGAAAACAATTTTTATTCAATGAACGTAAATTAATAAAAAATATAGTTGATCCAAATGTATATATCGGAATGGGAAGAGTAGATATGGAAAATAAGTATTTTGATTATATGCCGTCAGTACAGGTAGAAAATTTGGATTATATACCGCAGGGGCTTGATCATTACACTTTTAATGCCGCATTATGTGCTAAATTTCGGTATATTGGAAAACATCATTATTTTGCTCTGTATACCAATTATGACTTGGTTACAGAAATTATAGGCGAAATGTTTAAAACTATTTTGAATACCAAAAACGGCGAATATGCAAAATACACCTCATCATATGATAAAATATTTTTTGAAAAAATTAATTTAGACAATTACGATGGAACATATTGCCAAATGGAATGGTTTACACCTGTAATAGAAAATTAAAAAATGTCCGAAAATGATAATTTTTCTCTTTTTTATAACTGTAAGTTTATATTAAGGAGATACTTATGGAAAACTTTGGAATGTCAATGTTATGGTTTTGGATATGTTATTTTACTGTTACCGCTATCGGTATATTTCATACGGTATTTAACATTTTAGTATTAAAAATGAAGCCAATGGATAAAGATGGAATGGGTGAAGGTTATGAAAAAACAAAACCTTGGCATCCATTGTATAACATCATTTTATTTACATTGTTTGGCTGGCTTTACATGGAAGGAATTCAAATCCCAACTATTCAGGAAGCATTAACAACAGGTGCTATATGGGCAGGAATTACAATTGTATTTGACTTATTTGGTTGGGTAATTATTAAACACCCCTGGAGTTTAACATTTAAAGGCTTTTATATAGATTATCAACCCTGGATTTCATTAATTTATATTGCAATATTTGCAGGACCTTTAATTGGTTTTTTAATCTGCAAATAATTTTAAGAGGAGTAACTTATGAAAAAAATAAAGACACTTGCTGTATTATTGATAATCTTAAATTTCTGCATACAAAATGCTTTTGCAGATAATACTGTGATAATACAGATTAACAATGTAATCATAAACGGCGGTAAGGTATATGTTGGCATATATTTTAATGAAACGGCATATAGAAATCAAAGACAAGACATGATACTTGAAATTGAACCTGCAAACTCAATAGTTTTAACAGAAATAAATTTACCATATGGTGAATATGTTTTAGACGCTTTCCAGGATACAAATAATAATGGGGTTTTAGATTTTGGACCGTTTAGAAGGCCAAGAGAACCAATTGGTTTAACAAATTATACAGGTGGTATTCCAGGTAATTTTAACAGACACAAAGTTAATATTTCAATTAATAACAGACGGGTAATAATTCCGTTAATAAATTTTTAGAAATAAAATGCAGCACGCCTGCACTTCAGATAACAAACGGTAACAGCAAAATGCCCTGTTCGGGCATTTTGGGTAGGGGGCATTTATCCAAAAATATTGACGAAAAAATATAAAGTGTATTATAATAATTATGTAATGAAGAACTTTGTTAAATTGCTTGGAATTATTGTATTTATTTCGGTAATCGTTTACTCATTTAGTGCATGCAAAAATGATTCATTGGACGGAACCAGCTGGATGGCAACTTTTCAGGATGTAAAAATAGTTCTTAGATTTAATAGTCCAAATTTTACTATATCTACCGGAGGGCATATGTTGATGGAAGGATCATATTCTATATCAGGTATTATGTTATCTATGTCAGAAACTGCATCATCGGAAAGTGCAGATAATGCAGTCTTTGAAGGAACTCTATCTGATGGTATATTATCTTTAAATATGGGGTATGAAACAGTAAGGTTCACAAAACGTCATATTATTTTCAATTAATAATATAATAATGGAAAAGTATGATAATATTAATATTTTGGATAAAAGTTGCAATTAGAAGAATATTGGATTTGTCTAAACCATATTTATTAATTACTATTTGTGCATTAATATCTATCGGTTCCTTTATATACGCTTTTATAAATGGTTATATTTCCATAATATTGGATATAAAACCAATATATGTTATTACATCATTAATAATATTTTTATCATTAATTTATTCACTTAAAACTTATTATTTAACACCGCAGTTAATTAAATATTCAAAAAGTTCATTTCAAAATAAAATTATTTGCATACGGTTCTTTTTTAATAAGGCGTTAATAAATAATTTATTTTTAATATTATTTAATACGATAGCATATTATTCAATAGTAAAATATCCAAATAATATTATTCATATTTTTATTCTGCATGGAATAACAATACTATCAATAATTTTATCATTTATGATTATGTACGTTAGGTATAAATATCTAAATAAAAACAATGCACATATAACTATTAAAGTAATAAAAATTAATCCAAAAATAAAAAGCTCATTATATGATTATTTGTCATCTGATTTTTTAATATCGTTTATGGTAAGCATTGTACTTTTTATTATTTTAATAATCTATATTGTAAACAATACAAATAATATTTATGAATTAGGAAATGATTCTAATTTTTTTGTTTTACTCACTTTTATATTTTCTGTTGGATTTACAGGTATTATAGGTTCAATACCCCATATTAACTGGAAATTTCAAGCTATTATATCAATTAATAATTTTGCATACCATTTCAAAAGAATATTTTTTGTCTTAATTGGGTTTTTTGGATGGTTAATATTACTTTTTACAATTTTTGGCGGTTTAATAAATATAACGCTAACGTTAAAATATTTATATTGTTTATTCATTATATTATTTACAATCATCAATATTTCATTAACAATTACGAATATGATAATGAAAATGTTTATTGTTACAATATTTATCATTTTAACAATATGGGTTAGTACGTTACCATTTTATTTTTTACCTGTTTTAATAATTCCGTTAATATTTACATTGTTAAAGGCAAAAAATGATTATCGGGAGTGGTTTATATTATGATATTATGTGAAAATCTATCTAAAATATTCAGTTCAAATTCAGGAATAAAAAATGTTAATTTGAATTTTGAACAGGGAGTAATCTATGGCATAATAGGTTATAATGGAGCGGGAAAAACAACTTTATTTAACTGCATTGAAGGTCTTTATATACCTACATCAGGATTTATATCACATAATAATATAAAAACAACAAATGAAAAGGATTTTTTACCATATCGCAGAAAAATCGCTTTTCTTCCAAATGAAGATTATTTATATCCATATCTAACTTGTATGGAGAATATAGAATTGGCTACAATCCTAAAAACCGGAAAAAATAAATTACTAAATGAAACTAATGAATTAATACGTTATTTTGAAATAAGTAATTATTTACATAAAAGATTCAAAGAATGTTCTACAGGAATGAAAAAGAAAGTCCAAATGGTTATCAGTCTTATTGGAGAAATTGATACTATTGTTTGGGATGAGCCAAATAACGGATTAGACATTGTTTCAAATATAAAAATTAAAAAATTACTTAATCATTACAAAAGTAAAAATAAAACAATATTATTTTCAAGTCATGTTATTGAATTTTTAGAAAATTTTGTAGATCATTGTGTTTTATTAAATGAAGGGGAAGTTGTTGAAAATGATAATATAAAAAATATAGGATCATTGGAAAATTTATTTCTAAAATATTTATCAAAAGATGATATGGAAATAATAAATTTATAAAATGAAAAAAGGTAAGGCTTTAAATAGCCTTAATGAAAGCATGAATATTCTGATAAAGCTCTATATGCTGCAAAAACAAGAGGGCGTAATTGTACGGTCATCAATTCATAAAGAAAATATTCAAAACCCTGTTGTGTTTACATTTGCGATTGCAGAATAAAAAACCGTCTAACCGCATCAAGCGATCAGACGGTTTGTAAAAGCAAACTACAAATCAATTAGTCGCCGAATTTTCCGCTGGCAACAAGCAGTGAACCAAGAACCATAAGATAAATAGCGATTTGTGCCAATACCTCTACATTGAAGGAACCAAGTGCTGAAATTATTCTTAAGACAACGAACACCGCCCAAATAATGGCGATAATAAAAATCAACGTGTTTACGATGTCGATTTTTATATTAAACAATTCCAGTAAAATAAAGACACCGGCAATCAACGAAATAACACCGGCAACAATTACAAATATTTTTGTATCATTGCCTAAGACTGAAAATATTTCTCTATAATCCCCGTTATTACCTATTCCCAAAATACCATTTGCAAGCAAATACAACGCAACCGCAATTTTCCAAACCAATTGACCAATACTCATAACATACTCCTTCCTACATTTTCGTTCCCCGCAGTTCAACGAACTGCATAAGCCACTCTACCATGCGTATGCTAAACAAGCTGCCGAAGAAATTCTATCATATATATACTATAAAAACAATAAAATAATCATGTTTATAAGATTTTAATCTGGCTTATAATCATCCTTTAATTTATTGTATTCCCCCTTGAAATAGTCATCAAGGTATGAATGACCCTGAATGAATCTATCGGGATCCATTGCGGCATAATAGGTCTGGCCTGCCATTTTATCATGATCAAAAAGAACATAGCTGTTGGTCCAGCCTGAGCCGTACTGACTCCAGACAACAACATGGTCAATATATTTTTTATATTTATCGAACATTTTAAAAAGCAGAGCATATTGATAGCCGATGGCATCAGCCTGTTTCTGGTTAAGAACAGCCGGCGCGAGAGCTTCTCCGCCGGGAGCGCCGTCAGGCTGCCTGATGTCAATCTCTGAAAAGCAGATCGAATCCAATAAGCCGTCATCGATAAGTTTTACAAATGTCTCAACTGAACGCTGATTCTGGCTGTTGATGGTTGGGTTAACTACGCTATGCCCCTGTATTCCCAGACATTCAATCAAATTTCTGCCGTCATATAACGGGTCACTCTTCCATGCAGTATTTAGTTCGCTGATCATGTTATATGCAACATTGGTTTTTGATCGGACATTAATCTCATAATCATTGTAAACAAGAATCGGCGGCTTTTCGCTTATATATTCATCTATGCTGCCGTTCGTATCATGATCACCAAGTTTCATGTACTCGGGAACGATTTCGGGATCGTTATAACATGCTTTGTATCTTTCCGCCATTTGCGCATTCGGCACAGCAATATGAGCGTACTTATAAAGCAAATACATGTAATTTTGTTTTAAATCCTCAATATCGTTATCAGTCATTGCCATAAGCCACGAAACATGTCTTAACGCCGCCTTCCATTCATCGGGATGCTCTCTGGAAATGGTGCTGTGTCTGCTTTCGTGGATTTCGACGTTTACGATATCAAAGGAATGGAAAGGAATAATTCCGCGCTCTTCGCTTGAATCATAACGTTTATTTGTACTCATGAAATGCCGCATCTCGTAAAGGATATGATCAAAGTAAAGCCTTCTTGCGGTATTCCTGTTTACTTTCAGATAAGGACCGATTGCATTTGTGCCGCCGGAAAAGTAAAGGCCATTTGCGTTCCATTGCATGGAGGTTACGTTTTCCGGAAGTATTTGCCGCATCCATGGAGGAGATTGATTTATCCATGCAAGACAATGTCCGTGCAATTTATAATTGCCGGTATCCCTGATTAATACATAATCGTTGGTTGGTAATTTCCATTCAGGACCTTCTCCGTCAAATTTAAAAATAAATTTTGGGAATTCTTCCCTAAGCCATTTAGGCGGCCTTACATGCGCTTCCGGTTTGAGTCTGTTTTCATCGACAAAGATCTCAAAGTGATAACCCATAATCGATTCTGTATCAAGTTGTTTTTTTTCGACAGTACCGATGTAAAAATATCCATTCGCAGGGTTGTATTTACTTTTTAGCGGTTCAACTTCCTTATAACTTTTAGAGTTGACAACATCAGGAATCGGAATACCGTTTTCATCACCTTTTGTAAACCTGATATTACCGATCAAAAGCTGGTCGCCGTCAAGTTTTGTACCGGTCTCTGTATGCAAATCAATATTTAAATAATCCCAGGTTCCCGACGACACCGGGGTAACCGCGCAAATGGCTTTTTTATACCATGTCTCTCCGTTGAAAAAACCAAGCCATTCCGGTTTAATCTGGCTTAAACTTTCGATATCGGATGTTCTTATATAAACCTGTGTTCTGTTGTTTCCTGGATAACCTGCCTCGCCCTGAAATCCTTCACCGCCGGAAGAGGTTGACCATATTTCAAACCGCATATATTTACCGATGGCGCTTTTTGGATAATAGAGATCGAACTCGACAAATGTCTGGTTGCACATGACCAATGCAGGTTTTATGGGAGCCCTCATTCCAAAACCGCCGAAAGCTTTTCCTGCAATTGAAGGATCAAAATACGACGTTAATTTGATAAGACTGCCGGTCTCGAACGGATCGTTTACAAGTTCAAAACCGCTGTTGACATTTGGAAGGATACGTCCATCGTTAGTACGCCATGACTTCCATACAGAAAAATTTTGTTCTAAATCGAACTTGTAAACAGGAAGCCGTTGTATCCCAGACCCGGGATCATCGCGAAAATACGGATCATTGCCGATAACGTTCATTGACACCATGTTTAGCTGACATTATACCACTATATTAACCAATTTGTCAGGAACAATGATTATTTTTTTTACAGTTTGACCTTCAAGCCACTTCTGAAGACCAGGCAGCGCAAATGCAGTTTTTTCTAAATCTTCTTTGCTTGTCCCGGCAGCCGCAATAAATTTATCGCGTACCTTGCCGGACACCTGAACAACGACTGTAACCTCATCGAAGGTTGTTAATGAATTATCGTAGACCGGCCACGAACATGCAGAGACCGATCCTTTACCGTTGCTGCCGCCGGCAGTTAGCTTTTCCCATAACTCTTCGCCAAGATGCGGAGCGTATGCGCTTGCCATTATTACAAGCGGTTCCCACAAAGCGCGCGGAATTTCTCCAAGCTTTGCAAGTTCACTTGAATAGATCATCATTGCGCTGATTGCAGTATTAAAGTTGAGGCTTGACGTATCGTCCGTTACCTTTTTAATTGTGCGGTGCATTAGCTTTTGCAGGTCTGCGCCGCCTGCGGCTTGCGAACCGGCGGCAGCATCGCAAAGCGGTTTTTCGCCGATTGCATATAACCGTTCCAAAAACCGTGACACGCCAATGATACCCGCAGCAATCCATGGTTTGCTAACCTCAAGCGGGCCGAGGAACATTTCATATAGACGCAATGTATCAGCCCCGTACTCTTTAATGATGTCGTCAGGGTTGATAACGTTGCCGCGGCTTTTGCTCATCTTTTGATTGTCTTCGCCGAGGATCATACCCTGGTTAATCAGCCGCTGAAACGGTTCAACAGTATTCACAAGGCCGCAATCGTATAACACCTTGTGCCAGAAACGGCTGTATAATAGATGCAAAACGGCGTGTTCCGCGCCGCCGACATAAAGATCGACGGGCAGCCAATAATCAATTTTTTCTTTTGCGGAAAAAGCTTTATCATTTTTCGGATCAAGGTAGCGGATATAATACCAGCATGAACCTGCCCATTGCGGCATGGTGTTTGTTTCCCTTTTTGCTTTTCCCCCGCATCTGGGACAAGTTGTATTGACCCACGCGTCAATTCCGGCAAGCGGCGATTCGCCTGTCCCCGTCGGCGCATAGGATTCTACTTCCGGCAATTTGAGAGGCAGCTCGTTTTCAGTCAACGGTATTTTTCCGCACGCATCACAATGCACCACAGGGATTGGTTCGCCCCAATAACGCTGACGCGAAAAAATCCAGTCGCGCAATTTGTAGTTGACAGCTTTTTTACCAAGACCCTGCCCTTCTAACCATGAGGTGATCTTTGCCTTGGCTTCGGCAGTCGGAAGCCCTGTAATCATTCCTGAGTTAACGGAAAAGCCGTCCGCGGCAGTACACTCTGCAGGTTCGTTTTTAAAATCGATGTTCGCATTAAAATCTTTCTTGCCTGCAACAACCTGAATAATCGGCAGATTGAACACCTTGGCAAAATCCCAGTCTCTCTCGTCATGCGCAGGGACTGCCATAATCGCGCCTGTGCCGTATGAAATGAGGACATAGTCAGCTATCCATATCGGAATTTTTTGATCGTTAACAGGATTGATTGCGTATGCGCCGCTGAAAACGCCGGTCTTATCCTTGGCAAGGTCGGTGCGTTCAAGATCGCTCTTTCGCCCTGCCGCTTCGATGTAAGCTGTAACCGCCTGCTTCTGCTGCGGCGTTGTTAATTTTTCTACAAGAGGATGTTCGGGCGACAGTACCATATAGGTTGCGCCGAAAAGCGTATCCGGGCGTGTTGTGTAAATTTCTAACGAATCAGTGTGTCCATCAACCTTGAAAACAACATTCGCGCCTTCGCTTTTTCCAATCCAGTTGCGCTGCATGAGTTTTACGGGCTCGGGCCAGTCGAGCAAATCGAGGTCTGCGAGCAGGCGCTCAGCATAAGCGGTGATTTTTAAAATCCACTGGCGGATTCGTTTGCGCGTAACTTTTTCGCCGCAGCGTTCGCAAAGGCCGTCTTTGACTTCTTCGTTGGCAAGGCCGGTTTTGCACGACGGACACCAGTTGATCGGGCTCTCCGCTTCGTATGCCAAACCTTTCTCGTAAAGTTTGAGGAAAATCCACTGTGTCCAGTGGTAGTAATCAACAGCGGAGGTGTCAACTTCGCGATCCCAGTCGTATGAAAAGCCAAGCGCTTTTAGCTGTACGCGAAAACGTTCTATATTGGACGCTGTTGTTACAGCGGGATGGGTGCCGGTCTTGATTGCATAATTTTCGGCTGGAAGACCGAAGGCATCGAAACCCATGGGGTGAAGCACGTTAAAGCCGTTCATGCGTTTGAAGCGGCAGTAAATGTCCGTAGCCGTGTAGCCTTCCGGGTGACCAAGGTGGATACCCTGCGAAGACGGATACGGGAACATATCAAGCACATAGCAGCGCTTGTCTTTTGGGAAAGCAGGGTCTTCAACCACCCTGAAAGTTTTGTTATCTGCCCAGTATTTTTGCCATTTGGGCTCGATTGTTTCAAAAGGATATTTAGCCATGATGAGGGAATTATATAAAAATTTTAGGTAACTGTCACGGTAGCAGCTTAGGTAGCAGCTATGGTAACAGCTTGGTAGCAGCTATGGTAGCAGCTACAGTAGCAGCTACGACAGCAGCTTTGGTAGCAGCTATGGTAGCAACTACGGCAACAGCTACCATAGCTGTTTTTCCTCTTACTGTTACAAACAGGAAAAATGTGTTAGAATATACTCATATGGATTTCTTTTTTGTACAAATGTTAAATGAAATATGCGAACGTTCAGTTGTGGCAGAAGGGCGTCCGCTTAGGTGTATGGTTGTTGTAAATCCGGTTGCGGGCGGGTTTTCCATTCCGTCCAAATGGGAGTCCCATGTTCGGACGCTGAACAAGTGCCGGGAAAAAGCCGAAGCAAATCCGCGCAGGAAAATGCATAAAATTACGATTGTTAATATTACAGAAGGCAAGGGATCTGCAAGTGAAATAACCAAAATGTTCATCAGCAGAATCGAAAAAGACAATGTTCCTTTTTATTTGATAATCAGCGCAGGCGGAGACGGAACTCACGGCGAGGTCATGGCCGCTGTCTATAATGCTCCTGCCGAAGTCCGGAAAAATATAGCCGTACTGCGGCTCCCCCTGGGCACTGGTAATGACGGCGCTGACAATATAAATCTTTCAGACGCGTTTGATCTTCTGCTAAGTCCCTCCCGAATTGAGTTTGTTCCGGCCGTTCAAATGTTTTTAAACAAAGACGGCCCAAACAGCTGGAAAGGGCCGTTCCTCGCTTTCAATATTCTTTCTGTAGGACTGGATGCGTTCGTTACCCATCAGACTAATGTTATGAAAGGACAAAAACCCGGCAATTCCTACAAGTTGTGGCTGGATGTCGCCGCGCTGTCTTACGATCAAAAATATAAAGTAGATTATTTCGACGTGCGCGCCTTTGACGAAAAAAAAGCGGAAGTACAATCGTTCAGGGAAAAATTACTGTTAATTGCGATGGGCGCATCAGGAAGAAGATCGTACGGCTCGCAGCAGTTGATTCTTCCTGATGAACGAAATGTTTGCTGTATGAAGCAAATGCCTCTCCTGAAAAAATTGGCTGTTAAAGGACAAGTAACTAAAGGCAAGCATGTGAATAATAAAGGAGCTATTCTTTTTAACGCGCACAGTCTTGAGTTTATGTACAATTATCCCATTCTTGCTCAAATGGACGGTGAGACAATACTGTTGCAGCCTGCTGATTTTCCGGCAAAAATGGAACTGACTTTGCCGATTATTCCGCTGTTAAAGAGACGATAGTTTTCTATTGACAAGATATAAATATAGATGATAATATGTTAACCTCATGTAGCTATCCGCTGTGTATTTTGGAGGGGGACATAATATGGCTGCGACAAGTAATAAAAAGAAGAAAAAAATCCCGCCAATTGATCAGGAGTTTCTTGATAAAATGGAAACTGCGCTATTGGCCTTAAAAGCAGAAATTGTAGACAACCTAATTGCAAGCAACGAAGACTTTAAGGAGATCATGGAGGGAGAAGAGCCGAAGGATCTTGCCGATATTGCATCAGACGATATCGATCGTAAAATGCTGGAGGCAATCGGGACTCAGGAACTTAAACGATTAAAATTGATAGAATCCGCTCTTACGAGGATCAAGCAGGGAAAATACGGTCACTGTATAAAATGCGGTAAACGTATTCCACAGGATCGGCTTATAGCGATTCCGTATGCTCTTATGTGCATTGAGTGTAAATCCGAGGAAGAACGGCGTAATCGTTAATAATACAAACAGGAATAAAAATGTTAATGCAAAAATTTGTTGGAAAATCTTATTCGCTCGTTATTGAAATTTTATTATGGGTTATACCGGTAATAGGAGCGGTTACCGGATACTTCATTGCAAATTCAATATTCAGCGGTCAGGTTGTGCTTTGGGTAATAATTGGAATTGCCGGAGGACTATTAATCGACATATTGTTCTTTGGACCTGTTTTATTACTGCTTAATATCAGATCGTCGCTGAAAAAACTCGAAAACAAATTAAAATAATAGAGTTGTTCGATAACTTCAGTTATTGAACAACTACCGCTTATTGTCCTAAAGCAGACATGTTTCGGCTATTTTTTTTCCGGCAGCTTCATCAAGCAGCTTGCCAATAATCGCGATTGACCATTCGCCGGCTGTTCCTGCTCCCCTGCTTGTAATAATATTGCCGTCAACAATTACGCGGTCACTGCTCCATTTTCCTTCGTTTGTTTTTTCTTCCATTCCCGGGTAACACGTAAATTTCCTGCCGGAGATAATTCCAAGAGGAGCAAGTACCAACACAGGAGAGGCGCAGATTGCGGCAATTACCTTGCCGGCGGCAGCCATTGATTTTAACAATTCGCCCGCCTCTTTGGAAGAAGCGATTTTTTCCGCGCCGGGAATTCCGCCGGGAACGATTACAGCATCAAAATCCTGGTTTTGATTAACAATTTCTGAAAGAACTGTATTCGCAATTACTTTTATTCCTGTCCATCTGCCCGTGACGGTTGTATTTTCAGAAATTGACGCGGTTACAACCTCAATGCCTGCGCGGCGCAGATAATCAATAGGAGTAATCGCCTCAACTTCTTCAAAACCATCTGCCAATAATACAATCACATTTTTCATGATTCATGCTCCTTGTTGTTTTCCGCGTCATACTTCGACAGCATTTTCGCAAATGCTTTTAATTTTCCGCTTTTAATATGAGTTCCGGGTACTTCAAGAATTTCTCTTGCAACCTTGTTCCCAAGAGAGGCACATTCAGAAATTGATTTATTGCGAATCCATGCAGAAATAAAAGCCGCGCAAAACGCGTCCCCCGCTCCTACTGTGTTGCGCGGAATAATTGTAAACGTTTCCTCGCGGTACACATTGCCGCCTGCCATTACTAAAGCTCCCCTGCCGCCCAATTTCACAACAATTATCGGATATATCTCGCCGTCAGTCATACATTTTAACATTGGGCAAACGTCGCGCAATATTATCGCTTCTTTTTCTTTTTCCGTTAAAGCCGTTTCTTCATCATTTGATTTTCTTATCGTATTGTAAAAAGCCAATGCTTCATCGGCATTCATAAAAATAAAAAGCGGAAAGGTTCGGCTGTATGTTAGAATTTCTTCGGCTTTGCTTTTTACCTGCATAACACTCGCTGCGTCCAATGCTACAGTAATTCCCTGTCTGCTTGCCTTTAACAAAATTTGTTTTACCAGATTGTGACGATCCAGAATATAGCCGTCCACTACGACAACTTCCGCGCATGCAATTAATTCATCGCTGATATTATTTTCCGTCAGTTCCAGCGCTGCGCCGGGACACACTGTAAAACGCATTTCGCCGCCAATGTTACATGCAAAACAAAGCCCTGTTTGTCCGCTTCCTTTAACAAGCATCGCGTTTACGCCCGCGCCTGTTATTTCCTTTTCGAAAATTTCCGCAAGATCGTCCTGCCCTATGCATCCTGAAAACGCCGATTTCATTCCAAGCATTGCGGCAATTTTCGCGACATTTGCGGCTCCGCCGCCTGAACTTTTTACAGCCTGCGAAAAATCTATCGAAGATTCGTTTAAAATTGCCTGCGCTTTTTCGCGGTCGATATGCTGAGTATAATCCAGGATGCCGTATTTCATCGCAAGAGAATCATCGATATTTATAAATACATCAACAATAGGATTACCAATGCAAAGTATGTCTATATTCTTCAAAACTGATCCCAAATCTTAAATTTTTATCCCTATCTCGGCTTTGCTATAATGCCTTCCAACTCGGGATTTTTTACCAGGTCGTGAACGAGCCCCTCTGCGCGTCCCTTGTTAACGTAATCTCTGCTTTGGAACGAATATGTAAAATGCGTATGAGTATCATAATTTCCCTGCATCAGCGCAAACGCGTCTTCTGTCATTACCAGTTCTTCATCGGTCGGTATTACAAAAATTGGAATTCTCGATTCCGGTTTGCTTATCAAAGTTTCCGTATTTCTGGTCATTGAAATTTTATTCTTGCGCGGATCAAAAGTCATTCCGATACCATCAAGACCATCAAGAATTTTTTCTCTCATGAACCATGCAAACTCGCCGACACCCGCCGTAAGAACAAGCGCGTCTACCCTGCCAAGTATCGCCTGATACGCGCCGATATATTTTTTTACGCGATGAGCTTCGATCTTCTGCGCGCGAAGGGCTCTTATGCTTCCGCCTACCGCCGCAGCCTGAATATCGCGTCTGTCTGTAAGTTTACCTGTAAGACCCAAAAGCCCTGACTGTTTATTAAGAGCAGTTTCAACTTCGTTCGCGCTCATTCCTGTTTTACGCATAATGTAAAAAGCAAGCGACGGATCAACGTCACCGGAGCGCGTTCCCATTACAAGACCTTCAAGAGGAGTTATACCCATTGAAGTATCAAAAGATAATCCTTCTTTAACGGCATTAATCGACGCGCCGTTTCCAAGGTGACAGATAATCACATTGGTCTTGAAAGGATCCTGCCCCAGTAAAACCGCGGCGCGCTTTGCAGTATAAAGAAAACTTGTTCCATGAAAACCGTAACGGCGTACTCTGTACTTTTGGTACCAATCAAGCGGAACAGCGTACAGAAAGTTTTTCGGCGGCATTGTCTGGTGCCATGCCGTATCCATGATTGCGCAATGCGGCGCATTGGGAATCACTTTTTTTGCTGCTTCAATTCCCATAATATTGGCAGGATTGTGCAGGGGACTTAAATCTGTCATTTCCGCAAATGCCTTCATTGCGGTATCGTTAACAATGACGGATTTTGTAAATTTGTCGCCGCCGTGTACAACACGATGTCCGACAGCCTGTATTTCTTCCATTGAGCCGATAACGCCCATTTCCTTGCTTGTGATGGTTTTAATAATCAGGTCGATCGCGTCGGTATGGGTAGGACATTCCTGGTTAAAGACAACCTCTTCCTTACCCTTGGCTTTGTGGGTAATAAAAGATCCGCCAATTGTAACTTTTTCTACAATGCCAACCGCTAAAACATCTTTCGTCTCCCAGCAATAAACCTGGTATTTCGCAGATGATGATCCGCAATTTAAGGTTAATATAATCATACCTTCCCGCCTTTAATTAATAATTCCATAAGTAATGATACCATACTATTGTAATTCCTGAAAGTATCCATACAATCAATTGTCAAATATTAATAATTGGTATATTCTTCTACTTTGGAGTCTTAAATGGAAAAAACGGACAATCTTAAACGCAGAAAATCCATCAGAAAAACGGTATTAATTTTTTCTGTCGTATTATTCTCACTAATTTTAATTGGGGGAAGCATCGTTTTCGTATTTGCCATGCAGCAAATTGTCTACGTCAGTTCCGAAACCGAACTTGCGAAATCACTGGAAATTGAAAGGATTAAGCTTGAAGCATCAGTAAACGGCGAAATTGCCCTTGCTCTTAAAATGGCGAGATCCCCTCTTATTATACGTCACTTTCTTAACCCGGGTGACGCCTCCGTAAAAAGAATTGCATTTGACGAAATCGAAAGTTACAGACATTCATTTGCGAGCGGTCTTGTTTTTTGGGCAAGCGATACCGACAAAGAGTTTTATTTTGCCGAGGACAACCATTATACGATTGATGCGGAGAATCCTGATAATTACTGGTACAGGATGACTCTCTACGAAACGGAAAGTTACAACTTTAACATTAACTACAATCCTGAAATACAAAGGATCATGCTTTGGATTAACGCGACGGTTTTTGATCCCTCCAGAAACGTTCGGGGACTGGGAATCGGTGAAGGCGTACCGATTGGGCTTGTTGGAACAGGCATCGACCTGACCGCTTTTGTTAATTCAATATATGAAGGTTACAATAGGGACGCGGATCTTTATCTGTTTAACGCGGAAGGAGAAATCACAGGAGCAAGCGATTCTTCTTTAATTACGAATAAAGAAAATATTGCGCATCTTCTTGGCGAAGTGGGAGAAGAATTAAAGAACCGTATTCCTGACGTAAAAACTGGCGGATTCCAGTCATTTGGAGTACACGGCGGCATCGCTTCAATCGGCGAAGTGCCGGCTTTGGGCTGGTTTATCGCCGCAGTGCAGAATATCGGCATGTCGTCAATTTTAAACAACACAATGACGCTGTTCTTCTTTACGATGCTCGCCGTAGTTGCGATAATTTTCGTAATTTTTTACCTGTTTATCGGAACGATAATTAAGCCAATGAACTACATGGTTTCAGCCCTGGATAATATTTCAGTTGACTGGGATCTTACGCAGAAACTTACATTAAAAAGACACGATGAAATCGGAACATTGGGTGATTTCTTTAACACGACATTCGAAAAAATGAGAGAACTGCTTTTGGGCATAAAAGGAAAAACAAATGCCCTGAGCAGCACAGGCGACGAATTATCATCATTCATGACAATAACAAAAGGTGATATTGACGGAATCAACAAAGATATTCAAAGCATGAGGGGAGAAGTATTATCGCAATCAAGCATGGTAAATTCAGCAGTAAGTTCGATGGAACGAATTATAAAAGAGATAGACGAATTAAATGACAATATCGCAATTCAGGCAAACAGCGTATCTCAGTCGTCAGCGGCAATCGAAGAAATGCTTGCAAACATTGATTCTGTCACAAAAACGCTTGTAAAAAATACTGCAAACATTAATTCACTGGCACATTCATCAGAGGCCGGAAGGGAAGATTTGCATAAAGTCTCCGCCGACATTCAGGAAATCGCGCGTGAATCTGAAGGGCTTTTACAGATTAACTCTGTAATGAACGGCATCGCGGCGCAGACAAATCTTCTCTCGATGAACGCTGCTATCGAAGCCGCGCATGCAGGCGAAGCAGGCAAGGGATTCGCGGTTGTCGCGGACGAAATCAGAAAGCTTGCGGAAAATTCCGGCATGCAGTCAAAAACGATTAGCGCAGTGCTTAAAAAAATTAAACAGATGATCGATACAATTACAAAATCGACAAGCGTTGTTCTGGAACGTTTCCAGAACATCGAAGATGAAATTCAGGTCGTCTCGAATCAGGAAACCCAGATTCGCAACGCGATGGAAGAACAGGGTAACGGCAGCCGTCAGATACTGGAAGCTGTAACCCAGTTAAATACTGTAACAAGTCAGGTACGAAAATCTTCTTCCGGCATGATAGCCGAAAGCAAGGAAGTATTAAATCAAACCGAATCTCTGCGAAAGGTTACAGGCGAAGTAGCCTCGGACATGGATGACATGACTAAAAACGCCGACGAAATTTCCGACGCCTTTGCAAGGGTTCAGGGAATAACATCCGAGAACAAAAGTAACATCGACGAATTAAGCGATGCTATTTCCAAGTTCAAGGTTGACTAAAGAGTTAACGGCGTCATGTTGTAATGGCGCCGAATAACGTCCAAAAAACTTATTTTTTATTTAGTCCAACGAAGTACGTTTCTACTGACTCACCCCTGCAGGCCTGCGGCTTAAAACTTTTTGCTGTAGTAAAAATCATTTTCATGCGCTTAAGAATCGCGTCTACGCCCGCTCCCTGAAATACTTTTACAGCAAGATTGCCGCCGGAAGCCAAAGCATTTTCGGCGCAGGAAAGAACAGTTTCCGCCAGTTCCAGGGAGCGGGCAGAATCTATCATATGGTTGCCTGTGGTATTTGGGGCAACGTCGCTGATAATCACATTATACGGACCTTTAGATAAAAGCGTTTCGCGCACTTCCGTCTCTGTAACATCACCCTGAATAAAGAAAAAATTTTCATTGTCAAATAAGCCGTTGTCAAACTCGCGGGAAAGCGCGCAAAGGTCTGCCGCGGCAAGAAATCCCTTACCCATTGCGCCGCTTTTTACGGCATTGATTTTACGTAACACGTAGAGGCTCCAGCTTCCGGGAGCAGCTCCTATATCCAGAATGCGGGATTCGCCGCGAGTTTTAAAAAGAGAGAATTTCTCATCGATTTCTTTAAGCTTGTATACAGAGCGGGCAGGGTATCCTTCCTTGCGCGCTTTTAGCTGCCAGTGATCAGGTTTCTTGTAATCTGTCATTTATTCGATTATAATGGCTTATGAATCATGAGTATACACAGCAACTTTTAAAAATTGAAACGGAGCTTAAGCGCTGGCTGCCGGAAAACCCGGACTCAATCTGGGCAGCCAAAGTTTTTTCGGATATCGCCGAAAACGCGGATGTGGGTTCTTTGCGTTTTCTGATTAACCCGCTAAGAGAACTGCTTTTCCGCGGCGGTAAACGATGGCGTCCCCTCTTAATGACGCTTATTTGCGAAACGCTTAACGGCGGAGATGCGGCAATTCCTTTATCGCCCATTCTCGAATTTTCTCACAATGCAAGTTTAATCCACGACGATATCGAGGATGAATCTGACGAGCGGCGCGGGAAACCTGCTGTTCATAAGATTTTCGGCGTTGATACGGCGGTAAATTCGGCATCTTTCTTCTATTTCCTTGCATCGAAATGCATCGATCTTTGCTCTTTTGAAAATAAGGAAAGGATATACAAAATGTGGCTGGAATGTATGCGCCGTCTTCATTTGGGACAGGCAATGGACATTAACTGGCATCGAAATATAACGGCTGTTCCAAGCATGGAAGATTATTTCCTTATGTGCAGGCTGAAAACCGGAAGCCTTGCCCGCCTTTCCACGGAATTGGGCGCGTTTGCCGCAGGTGCGCCTGATGAAGTCATGCGCTTTTTGGGCGATGCAGCGGATATGATGGGCATAGGCTTCCAGATACTCGATGACGTAAAAAACCTGACAACGGGTATTCCGGGCAAGAAACGAGGGGATGACGTAGTAGAAGGAAAAAAAGGCCTTCCTGTCCTCTTATACATGCATAAATACCCGGAAAAAAGAGAAAAAATCTTCTACTATTTCCACGAAGCCAAAAGAGGCGGAACAGCCGCTCCTGAGGTAGAAGAATTGATAAATACTCTGTACTCCGCAGGTGTTTTTGATGAAGCCGAAGAAAAGGGGCGTTCCTTTTTAAGGGAAACAAAAGAAATATTCGCCTCTCATCAATTCAGCGGTATGTCACTAAATGAACACAGTCATACTTTACTGGAAGGGTTTATCAAACTGATAAGTTAGGAATTATTTTGAAATCGATGTTAATTTGCGATATTTGGTCAATTCTTAAGACAAGTCATGGGAATGCCATATTGCTAAAGCCAAAAGAAAAGGATATTGCGGTGCCGATTTTTATTGGCACCCTGGAAATGCAGTCAATTTTAGTTGGAAAAGAGGGAATGAGCCTGTCCAGACCTCATACTCACGACCTTTTTATCAATATGTTATCCCATGTGAACCTTTCTATCAAAAAAATCGAGGTTTATGAGCTAAAAGATGACGTTTTTCATGCCCGCTTAGTCATGACAGGCGGCGAATATACCAAAGATAATCCTTTGATCCTGGACAGCCGCCCTTCCGATGCCATAGCCATTGCGACAAGGAAGAAATGTCCTATTTATCTGGCTTCTTCCATTATAGAACTAACCGGCGTACCCCTTACATTTTTCATTAATGACATCGAGGAAACAACAGAAGATCAATACAGATCGTTAAAAGAACAGCTGGAACAAGCTGTCGCCGAGGAAGAATACGAACAAGCGGCTGAAATCCGGGATTTATTAAAAATGCTCGAAAGTGAAGATGACTCTGAGTAAAAGGTTATTGCGTAAGAATAAAAAATGGAATATAATTAAGGTATGGGAACATTGCTAAATGATGAAACAGCCATATTCCGTGGCATAAAGGGCAGCAGTATCTTCAGACTCGCAGCAGCCCTGTGTTTCGCTGCCATTATTAACCCCGCTCAATATGTAAATCTGCAGGAAGGTCCTGCGGAACACGGTATTGGCGGCGGGTACATATCCGAGGAAGTTCTCACCGAGGGAGAAGAGGGAATAATTATTTCTCCCGTTTCGTTAGAGTCTGTGTCGGAATCCGAAACTATCAATGTAAAGCGTATTTTACTGTACGATACCCATACAATCCAAAGAGGCGACAATATCAGCAACCTCGCCGTTAGTTTTGGTTTGAATCAGGATACAATTATTTCTGTAAACAGGATAACAAATACAAGACTCCTTCAGGTTGGAAGGGTATTAAGAATCCCGAATCAGGACGGTATTTTTCATACGGTCAGAAGCGGAGAGACACTGGACTCGATAGCGGAAAGATATAAAGCTGACAGCGAAGCCATTCAGGTTGTAAATGAACTTTTTTCGGATAGAATTGCCGCAGGCGTAGAAATTTTTGTTCCGGGAGCCAGGCTGGACTGGGCAAGATTACAGGAAATTAACGGCGACTTGTTCCTGTGGCCTGTTAACGGCGCAATCACTTCATTCTATGGATGGAGAAGAAACCCATTTAACAGAAGCGTCCGCCAATTCCATAACGGTATTGATATCAGGGGAAGTCATGGCACTCCGGTAAGAGCGGCAATGGCGGGCCGTGTAAGCGCTATTGGTTACGATCGCGTTTTGGGAAATTATATAATCATTAACCATAACTCAGGTTACCAGACACTTTACGGACACTTAAGCGTGATTCGCGTAAGGACAGGCACATCTGTTGCGGCAGGCGCGCGAATCGGCGATGTCGGCAATACCGGTCAAAGCACGGGACCTCACTTGCACTTCACTGTTTATAAAAACGGCGTTACAGTAAATCCGCGGCCATTAATGCGCTAAGTTTTATAGTGTATGTCTAAAAAATTTATTTTCAAGAACTGAGAAAAATCACTGCAAGTTGGGTTTCTGCCATTATAAACAAAGGCATGGGTGCCAAACCCTGCCGGGAGCGGTTGGCTCTGGCATTATTAACGCAGACCAAATGCCCCCCGCACGTACACCTCCTCCCATTTATTTATTCACTTCTATGCCTGTCTTAATTTTTTATCATTAATTTTTGTTACAGCATCCTATGATAGATCAATAATATATTATGATTACTAACTTGACAAAATAGTAGGGAATTTTTGGAATGGCCTTTTTAAAAAATATTTGGAGAACTAAAAAATGAATAAATTGACAGAAGAACAAAAAAATAAAATAATAAGTGTTTTAAATGAAGTATTATTTAATGTGGAAGAAGAGCCTACTGATCCTGAATATATTACAGAGTATGATATTTTAATGAAAAAAAAGGAAGAAGAATTTAAATTATATATATTTAAAAAAACTGAATTAAATTCAATAATTGAAATATGTGATAAATATTTAGAAAAAAAGAATCATCCTGAAAATAGTGATTTTTCTGAATTTGGCTTGATCATGATATATGATATGTGGATAAATGAATGTTCATTTTGGCCAATCAACAATCCGGAATTATGGAAAGAATGGGATAAACTAAAAAAAATTAAAGTAAGGAAAAGAGAATAAAGATATTTATGGAGAAAGGTATGGAAAATAATATTAAACTTAAAGGTGAAAAATGAATTTAAACCATTTTTCTCATTTCCTTAACATGCCAGTTCCACATCTCTACAAGTTTTTTAGGCTTTTTCGGAACAGCACAGCAGCCGCAGGAAAGCACCCATTTTAATACTTTATCAAACTGAGTGCTGGAAAATTCGATTGTAATGCCGTCATCAGTTTCAGTTATTTTTTGATCAGAAGCCCATTGGCGTTCAGACACAAAAACAATAGCGCTTTCATAAAAATCGATGATATAAGTCATTTTCTCCTGACCTATAAAAACGCCAAAAAAACTGTCATTTGTAAAATCAGTATAACTGTAATTCTTTGGCAGGGTAAAAGTATCTTTCGTCAGCCTTATGTCCGTAATTCTTGAAAGAGAAAAAATACGCGCTGCTTTACGTTCCTCTGAAAAAGCATAAAGATACCATACGCCTGAATCAAATAAAAGCTGATAAGGATTAACTTTTCTGAATTGCGGTTCTTCATCCCACACTCCAAGATAATAAAATGTAATGACATTATTTTGTTTAATGGCGGAAATAATATTTTCCCAGACAACATTATTAATTTTTGCGCAGGCTGTCTGCGGAACCAGTATTCTTTTTTCAAGCCAATTTTTATTTTCATCAGAAGCAATTGGAGTCAGGATGCTATCCATAAGATTTTTAGATGCTTCGTACAATGGAGTATTCCTATAAAGCGAAAAAATACTTTTTGCCATACTTAAAGCAATTAAATCCTCTGCGGTAGTAAACCCGAAAGGCATACGAAATGTTTTATTTGTATAATAATATCCGCGATTATATGCGTCATAATCAATCGGAGCCCTGAGTTGATCTTTCATAAACTCAACATCACGGCTGATTGTGGATATACTGACTTCGCACATTTTCGCTAAATCATTGGCATTAGGAAAACACCCTGAAGCTATTTTTTGGTCGATCTGGTATATGCGCGGTAAACTTGTTTTGGGAAGCGATTGCCTCGACAGTTTCTTGTTGGTTTTCATTTTTTCCTCCTACTTTTATTATAACACATTGGTCTGTCATTAGATGATAGAGGTGTGGAAAAAAATTAAATCAAATTAAATTAAAACTATATACTATGAAGTCAATATAACGCAGGCACATGATACTTTGTTGGGCTTTTAAAAGTAATTATTAATAGGCTCAATGTTTAATTTTCATCAAGCGCCATGGAAAATACTTTCTTTAAAAATTTCGACCATGTTTCAATTTTAAAACCTCTATTAGGATGGTTAATATAAAAAACAGGAATCTCTCTTATTCCATTATTATAAAATCCTGATGGAAAGCGTAAGATAGTCGGACCTTTTGTAAATTTTTCAAAAGGTAAACCTTTTTTCCATAATTCTACACCCCATACTATTATTATACCAGGATTATATTTCTTTAATATTTCAAAGAAAGGTTTTTCTGCATTTTTAAACATTTTTTTTGTAGGTCTATTACTAGGTCCAATTAAAGGTTCTTGTACATAATTATAGAATAAAATAGAATTCCAAAAGTCTATTATTGAATCATTATTACAATTAAAACCTAAAAAAGCCTTAGAAAAATTTGTGTAAGTATTGAACCATCGTTCTTTCTCTTCATTACCTTTTAGAAATTCTAAATATTTATTTATTAGGTATGTTCTTTCTTTACATTTATTATTTATTGAAGGTTTTCTATCTTTAATTTTACAGTTAGAGACACCGCAATATTTACATTTACTGTAATGGCTTTCTCCTAAAATTAATATTTTTTTTCTATTGTAACCTGTATTTTCATAATTTTTTCCGATCCAAGGTAGAAAAACAACGCTTTTCATATATAAATCTCCTTATTATTATATTATTTTGTATTAAAACTGTCAACCAAGGAAGAAACTATGATGCAGGCACGTGATACTTTGTAGGGCTTTTTGTACAAAAACAGCTGACAAGAGCCCTTCCCTTATAGTCGTATTTTTTTTCCGCAGTATTTGCATACATACTGTGATTTTTCGCTACCCTCGTATAATTCATGTTTTTTTGACGGACTTTTTGCACAGGAAGCACTTGTCAAAGTCCTTACTTCGTTGAATTTAACGCCGCAATTGTACGCAATAATAATTTGCCATAGTTTTCATCTCCTTTGAATATTTGTTTACAATTTTTCATTCTTCTTAAAACTCCATTCATTCAATACAAATTCAATCAATTCATCATGTCTTTGTTGAACTTCGTTATAACTCCATTTTAAATTATTATTTACAAGAAACCTATTTATTTCATTCAGCTGACAAAAATTATTAGTATTTTTATAATAGTCTTTATACATTTTCAATTTTTCTGATAGTATTTTGTTAGATACTTTACTATTTAGTGAATTTGTTATTAATGCTAAATTTCCGAGACAATCTAAATAATTATTTTTAAATTTCTCCTTATAGTCTTTATTAGTCGATAAGAGTTCGTATCCAGTTTCTCTTATATTCTTTGGAGGTGTTTGAGGAGCAATATGCTCTATAGATAATTTTTTCATTTTTAATACTTTTTTATTTTGAGGATTTAACTCTAATTCATATATTTTCAATAAGTAAATCAGTCCTTTTTCAGAAGCATATCTATATAACAAGCCACTATTTAATTGTTCAGATAAATTATCATCACCCCAATGCCATTTTTCATTTAGTTTTTGTTTTATTTCCAAATATAATTTATAAACATTACCATCGAAATTCAATAATGTTTCATTAAGATGATCTGTAATTTTTGATTTAGATTTTATAATAGATTTTCTAAATGCTAACATTTCTAAAAGATGGTGAAATAAAATAATATTTGATTTATCTTTTATTGTTTTATAACCACGAATGATAAAAGGAAATATAAATGAATGCATTCCTAAAGAATGCATTCTATCAATATATTTATCAGTAATTAGCATTAATGATTTTATTTTATTAAACGATTCGTTTAAATCAAACAAAAAATCGTATATCCAAAGCACTTTCTTTTCTTTTGTATGAGTATTATCAAGATAATATTCCTTTATGGTCTCCACAGTATCATTTTTTTCACAAACGCCATATCCATGTATTGATTGACAGTGATACCAAAGTATATCATCTTCATCTAATATAGTTATATCGTTTAATGCAGTATAAATATTTTCATAAAAAATAGACAGGTTTTCAACTTTATTATTTGCTTCTGATTCATTTTTACTATTTAAATAAACTTGGTACATTAAATATGCTTTTAATCGTTCCATATTTGTCAAACGCTTTCCACGATTATTTTGTAATTCGAACATAAAAGCAGATTCAACTTTTTGCATTAATGTTGTAAGTGTAATATTTGAAAATATTATTTTATTAAACATTTCGATAATTTCTTCCATGTTTTTATTTT
>Ga0209755_10002343_pt1 | contig 26361 bp, 21 predicted proteins | sample TergutCo191P1_FD_187301 | JGI IMG/M metagenome (GOLD analysis project Ga0209755, IMG submission 187301) | Cornitermes sp. P1 segment gut microbial communities from Petit-Saut dam, French Guiana - Co191P1 (SPAdes) (version 2) | ecosystem: Host-associated > Arthropoda: Insects > Digestive system...
AAACACGAAAGCTTAACCAATTATTTCCCGATGTGACAATCCGCGGCGAGTTTCGTCCTTACTGCGAACATTTTATGCGCGTACTCGGCATCGAAAACGAAATGGCTCTGCGTCTTCTGCACAAAACCCAGTCAGCAAAAAATCTTGGAGACTTAAATATTTTCCTTCGCGAGTTCATGCTCGACAAACCTGAAACATTTGATGTCGCAGACAGACTTGTTAATGAGTTTGACGAACTAAATGAAGCTCATCAATCTGTTGTGACAGCTCGTCGTCAGATCGAAATGTTGAGTCCCGCAAGGGAGAAGCATCATCAAAGAGAAGCAATGGCGGATGAATTAAACTCGCTTAATGAACTTAGATCAGGGACAGAAAATTACCGCGAAGCGCGGCGCATGGATTTATTAAAAGAACAAATTACAGCGCTTGGCACCGAGGCTTCCGGTCTAAAAGGAGAAATAGAAAGACAGCAAGAACTTTTAGACAATCACATAAATGAATTGCAAGACCTTGAGCGGCAGCACCTCGAAATTGGCGGCAATAAAATTGAAGAATGGGAGAACGAGAAGCGCACATTGGAAGCGCAGAAAACTGAACGCTTGCGTAAACACGATCAGGCGGCGGCGGCTTGTAAGGAACTAGGCTGGGTTCTAAGCGAAACGCCGCAGGGGTTTGCAGAACTTGTCGGCGAAGCGCGTGAAGAAATTGAAGGGTTGGAAAACAAAAACAAGTCCGCGCAGGAAGAATTGCTTTCATATCATGGAAAGAAAAAAGAAGCCGAGACTGCGTTTTCACTTGCGATCAAGGAAGTAAAGGCTCTCCAAAGTCAACCTTCAAATATCCCTGCGGATATGCTTGACGTTCGCGAAAAGATCGCTGCCGCCATCGGGATACCTGATGCCGCGCTTCCGTTTGCAGGAGAGCTTATCGAAGTGAAGCAAGAGCAATCTCAGTGGCAGGGCGCAATTGAGCGCGTGCTTCATGGCTTTGCTTTGTCCTTATTAGTCGATGAACATAATTATCCCGCGTTGTCAAACTATATTAACAATACGCATCTTGGTCATCGCCTTGTTTATTACAGAACAGGCCGCGCGGAAAATTTTGTACAGGACAAGCAGATAAAAAATGATTCGCTTGTTTTAAAATTGAATATTAAAGAAGGAAGCAGCGCGGCAGAGACTGCGTGCGCGGATTGGTTAAAAGCCGAACTGCGTCAGCGTTTCGATTACGCCTGCGTTGATTCGATTCAATCTTTTCGGGCGGCAGATCGCGCTCTTACCCGCGAGGGGCAGATCAAACACAGCAAGGTGCGTCATGAAAAAGATGACAGGCGTTCCATCAATGACAGGCGCAGTTGGGTACTTGGTTTTGATAACCGCGAAAAACTTGTCCTGTTTCAACAACAGGCGCAGGAGCTTGCGGCAGTCATCACTGAGTGCGATCAAAAAATAAATACGCTCTCCAATCAAAATACAAAAAGCGTATCCCGCGCAATGCACTGTCAAACGCTTTCCAATCTTGAGTGGAAAGAAATCGACATCGTTCCTTTGCTGAACCGTATTTCTTCTATAGAAGATTCCATTCGTGAAGTGCGCGAAGGCAACACAGCACTTAATGAACTCGCCGAAAGAATAAACAAACAGAAATCAATTAAGGCAAAGGCGGATAAGGAACTTGTCGATAAAAAAGTAAAATACGAAGGCAAGATCAATCAGAAAAAGGAGTACGAAGAAAAATTAGAAGAGCTCAAGGCTGACCCTTCGATTGTAACGCTTACTCCTCATCAGAAGACGGGTCTTGATGAACGCTTTACGCAAATCACTGACAGCCTACGGCTTGACTCCATCGACAGAGTTACTACATCCGTTGTTTCCGTTTTAGGTAAAGACATCGAAAAAACAAAACTGCAAATTGCCGACTGTGAAAAAAAGATAGAGAGCGTTTTTACGGAATTCAAAAGAACGTGGCCGATGGACGCAGGTGATTTGGATACCGTTCTTGCGAGTGCGCCTGATTATTTTTCAAAACTTACAAGGCTTGAGACTGACGGGCTTCCCGCATACGAGCAAAAGTTTTTTAATCTTCTGCAAACCCAAAGCAATCAGAACCTTGCCGCCTTATCAACTTATCTTAACGACGCAAGGAAAGCAATTCTGGAACGCATGGTTCTTGTCAACGAAAGTTTGAGGCAAGTACCGTTTAACAAAACAGAAAACCAATGCACCTTCCTTCACATAGAAGCAAGTGACCGCCAGCTTCAAGATGTCCGCGAGTTTAAGCAGGATATACAGCAGGCGCTTAGTTACGCATGGAGTGAGGATCGTAATAATGAAGAAATACGATTTAACGCTCTTAGAAAAATGGTTGAGCGTCTTTCTAGTCTTGAACCCGAGCAGAAGCGGTGGCGGGACGCAGTCCTTGATGTTCGTCAGCATGTTGAATTTATCGGGCGCGAAATTGACGAGAGCGGCGTTGAGGTTGAAGTCTACCGAAGCGGAGCAGGCAAGTCGGGCGGTCAGCGGCAAAAACTTGCAACCACTTGTCTTGCCGCGGCTCTTCGCTACCAGCTTGGCGGTAATGAACACGGTGTTCCAATGTATGCGCCTGTCATTCTTGACGAAGCTTTTGATAAAGCGGACAACGAGTTCACCGCGCTGTGTATGAACATCTTTAACAACTTCGGCTTTCAGATGATCGTAGCAACGCCTTTGCGCTCGGTAATGACTCTTGAACCGTTCATCGGCGGCGCGTGCTTTGTTGATATAAAAGACAGATGCATATCAAGCGTATTGAATATTGAGTACGACAATAACCGCCGGCGTTTGAATCTTCCTTCGCAGTCTATAAATGAAGAAGTAAGCAATGAAATCTCCTGATGATGTCATAGAAATATTAAAACGCAAATTCAAAAACAAGCATAAAGAGTGGCTGAAGGAAACCATATCAAATGATAGTTTGAATTCGTGGCCGTTAGAAATTAATCTTGGCATACCCACAGAGCAAGAAGCGCTTAAACATCCCGAATGTGTGCGCTCATGGATTTCCGCATGGAACAAATGGCAGAGCAATACGATAAACAACAACACAGAGAATAAAGATACGCTTGTCTGGAGTGAGCGCCGCTGGCGATCGCTTGGAACTCAAAGCGTCCCTGAAAAATTAATTATCGCAAGCGTAAAAGAAGCCACAACTTGGATCGGCGAAGGCGCAAGATGGTTACGCGCCACAGAACGTTTTAAACTGATGATACAACGCTGGTCAGCACTTATTAATGTTCTAACAAGACACTTTAACGTTCTTGCCGATTACAATGACAGCGACTTTAACAGCCTGTGCGAAATACTTTCATGGATTTGTAACAATCCCAATTCCAATCTTTACATTCGCCAGATTCCCATCGCCGGTATAGACAGTAAATGGCTTGAGTCGCGCAAAGGTCTTGTCGCAGAATTGATCGCGGCAATTAAAGGCGGCACATCTGAAAGATGTATAACTAGCAGTGATATATCTGATACAGATGAAGCAACCGCCAAACAAGAAATTTCCAGCCGTGACTTTTATAATATTTGCGATATAAAACCGTTACCGCAAATAATCAGAATGCGAATACTCGAACCAAAACTTAGAAAAATGTTTGGCGGGCTTGGTGATATCTCCGCTCCTCTGGAAGAAATCGCCGATCTTGATTTTACAGTACCAGCTCCGCCGCACACCGTTTTCATTATAGAGAATGTACAAACTGCGCTTGCCTTTGGCAATTTGGAAAACTCTACCGTGCTTTTTGGGTTGGGTTACGGCGTTGATGTTTTGGGAAAGCTCCCGTGGCTTGAGCAAGCGCGGTGTATTTATTGGGGAGACATCGACACGCATGGCTTTGCCATTTTAAACCGCGCAAGATCGTATCTGCCTAAACTTGAATCGATTCTCATGGACGAAGCGACGCTTTTAAATCATAGGCAATTGTGGGTCTCAGAAAAAGATCAAGCTGCATCGGCGGAGCTTTCAAACCTTAGCGCCGATGAGCAAAAACTTTATCAAGCGTTAAAGAGCAACGCCCATGGGCAGAGCGTCCGCTTAGAACAGGAGCGTATTCGCTGGGATTACGCTTGGTCTGTTTTGGAGACGCTCGTTTAACCTCCTTACCACAACACGTCTTTCAGCACAGCGCCTTCGTACCAATCTGTTGTCATGTAGCCCACAAGCATTGTTTTGTTCATGTTGGAATTGTACTGCAATGCGCTTGAGCCGCCGGGAACTGTCCAACTTGCCGCAGTTGGAACGCCGTTGCAAATAAATTCTTCTGCTAATGGAACAGTTTCGACGGGGATAGTCATCACTTCCCATGCGCCTGTGAACCTGTCGCTTGCATCAGTGCCGTTAAAATCTGCGCTTGTAAAATTTTTGCGCCATGCAACGCGGATTGCGTTTTTGGTTTCGGCAAACGAAGCGTGGAAATATGAAATGTACGGAACATATTTCGGCTTTCCGTTTGATAGATTCCCTTCTCTGCGAACGTTGAGCATGAGTTTTGTTCCTGCAGAAAGATATGTGTCGACCTTTGCTCTTTGAATGTTTGTAATGTTCATGTTCGGTCTTGCTGTTGTTGTGTTTGGATTTATCGCGGGAATGTACGCGTAGTGAAGCCCTCCGTTTCTCACATCGTAATATGCAAGATGAACATTGTCACCTTCGTCTACAATCAAATCAACATGAGTGCCTGCAAAGTCGGCAATTAAAATAGCGTTGTTCTGCCATGTGGCAGTATCGGTACTTGCAATACTTCCCTTGTCGTCGAACTTGGTTCCAAGCGGCGTACCGTTGAGCGGAGCGGATGAAGCGTCGCCGCCATGGGAGAAAATCAAACTCTGATTGAATCTGTCGTACCATGCGATTACAGGCAGTCCGTTAGACAAAGCGCCGACTGCTGTGTACACACTGCCCTTAAACGCGGTGCTGTTATTTGCAACAACCTGCGCCTGCGGATGCTTGCTGTACGAGGCGTTATTATTGTTAGAAATATCTCCGCCGAAACTGTTGTCTTTGCCCACTGTTCCAAAATGGAACAATACTGGGTTATCACTTGAACCATTGTCATAATAACTTAAGAATATTCTTATCGCCTTGTTGTCGGTTCCGCGAACTGCGCTGTCCGTGTTTTGCGTAATTAGGCGCGGAATTTTTGCGCGGTTTAAGTCAAATTGCTTGTCCGCATAAGCCATTCGCATTATCATACGCTTGTTGGTTCCCTGGAAGCCGTTTGTGTTGCCTGCCGGTTTTCGCGCATAAAAAGTAAAATAGGGATAATCCATTCCTGTCATGTTAGAAGAAGCCGCGTACCATTCGCCTGACTCATCAAAAGCAACTGTCGTGTTTTGATATCTGTTTTCCCAATGTTCAATTTCTGTTGTTCCATTGTCTTTTCTGATATATAAACGCCCGTAGCCGTCATAGAGACCATAACTCATGTAACGTGTCGAATCGGGAGCCATGCGCATAAACGGACTTTGCACCACTCTTTGATTTAACAGGTAGCCTGTATTCCACACATAAAGACGGCGGTTGTCATTAAGGTTGTTATTGTTTAGGTTATTAGGCTCTTTGTTATAAGGTGCATTATTATTGTTCAGGTTGTTAATCGAAGAAATGCCGTTAACCTTGATATCAAGATCGCCTGAGAAAGTTGTCTTTTCCATCTTCATCGGCGTATCGTCAAAATTAAAACCTTTTATTATAAGCGTTTCACCTTCACGCACAGGATAGCCGCCCAATGCAGAGCGGTTAAATGCCGAAGGATTCGTATGGTACGCGCCGCTTAATTCGGTTTCAACTTCCGTGATGTACGGCACTGCGTCAAAACGGTAATGTGCGGTTTTTGCATTCGCCGTAGTCTGCGAGAAATTCCCGGGGTTGGAAGAGTTTGCCGCCTTGTCAAATGCCATAACAGTGAGAATATTGTCCGCTCTTGCGGCGCCTGCGATAAACCTGCTGTCAAAATCGAGCTGCCATTCTACATTATGCCCCGCCTGACTTGGACTACCGGCAGCCAAAAATCGCCAGCCGTTATTGTAAAAATCAGTTTCGCTGCCGGAATCGCTTACCCAGTTTGCGCCGTTGAATTTTGCCGCCATGAGCACACGTCCATTTTGAAAATTGTCTATGCTGAATTTAATGGTATCGATGACATTGTTATCAAAAGCTGTTCCCTTAAAACTTACCCTGCCTGAAACTTTGGGATCCAAATCATCGATTCCGCTTATGCCTGTAGTCCGCAGCGGCAAATGCGTCTCCAACTCAATGTGACCGTTTGCCTTTGAGTTTTTATAAAGCGAATTGTCGGAAGAACTGTTCCAAAAAAACGGGGAGACTAATATGGAAGGAACTGTTATATCGTTATTATCAACTGCAACCTTAAATAAAACAGCATGGGAAAGCTGGTCACTTTCAGCAATTGCCGCACCGGGAACCGTAGTATCGTAAACTTTTACCAAAAAGAGTTTGTCATATATTGGCGTATGTATGCCGTTGAGCAAAATTTTAACAGAGTCTTCTATGCCGCCAATGCCACTGAACGAATCGGAAGCAAACGCAATCTGCGCGTTATGCGAAAGATTGTCGACGCTTTTTGCCGTTTTTTCCGCGCTGCCGGCATTCTCGTAAGTATAAACACTGCCGCCTGTTCCGGAAATCAAGCCAAGCGCTGAAAGTTCCGAATGACTATGCGTTGCGGTAAAAACAGCGCCAGTAAACGGATTTCCAAAAACGCCGTAATTAACCCAGTTTGTCCCTGTTCCCGGATTTGCAATTGTATAAACTTCGCCTTTTACTATGTTGGCAACCGGAACAGATGTTTGGCTTCGCTTTACATGAGAAACTTTATAATGCAAATTTCCGTTTCCGCTTACTGTATTTATATTCACATTAAATTGATTATTGCGCACTCTAAATTCGGAGTCTATTTCAGTAGCTGTTATCAACTCGGGGTATGAAGCGGATGAAAAATCCATGTATTCATTGGATTGCACGCCGTTAAAACCGTCAATGTCCGTTCCAAGCGAAATATTTGTAAAAAGCGGACGGTTATTTGCAACATAAACATCCCTTGAATAATGCGCAGCGTTGTCCGCGTTGTCAAAAACAACATAATGCACTGTAAGCGGGCCGTCTTTTAAATTTGCGCTTGGATACGTAACTTGCCATTCTTTGTCTGCGGAAGGACCTGTGAACCTGGGCGAATAAGGCCCTGATTGGTTACCGTCAATTACAATGCCATGTTCGTTGGTTGAGTATGCGCCATTTTGTTTAACGTTCGGGAAAAACGGCAATGTCTGCAATGTTCCTTCGTTTTTAATGGAAAACTCATCGCCTATTCTTCCGATTTTTGCCGTTTGATCGGATACGCTGAATTCGGAAGCGTCATTTCCATTTGTCAAATTGACAAGTTTCCCATTACGCGAAAAATAAACAACCATTCTTTCAAGTCCCTGCACATTTATGTTAGCGCCGCCTGTATCCCACGCTTTTCCATAAATCTGCAAATTTCCTATTGCGTTAAGATTCCCTGCAAAAGAAGCCATTGGATAATAGTTGTCAATTTGCAGATTAAAACTGTTAAGCGTAATAAACGGCATAGGGCTTGTGTTGTCCATTACCTGTATTTCAACGCTGTAAGGTCCTGCAGAATTGCGGTACATTCCGCCGCGAAGAGAATTGGGATCGCTTGCAGGCGCATTTGTATATAAAGGAATGTAAACCGTATATTCGGTATGCAAATTTGTGCTGTTGTTAAAAGTATGCGCCTCTACCCAGGGCTTCCCTGTCTTGCTGTCGTTTTTGTCGATATATTCTGCATAACTTGTTTCTCCCTGACCGCGCAGTTTAATGCTTGTTATCCCCGAATCATCCGTAATTCTTGCCTTTAACGTTACAAATTCTTTTATTGTAATGCCGGGAACAAGAGTTTCTTCCATTGCGCCTGTTTTGGCAGCTCCATGGATCACTTTTATTTCTTCTATGACAGGCACAGACAAATCAAAAACAAGAGTTGTTCGCGTCTCTGTAAAATTCTTTGCCAAATCCTGTGAATACATGGAAGCGTCCCATGCGCGAACTTCCAACAACACAGACCTTGTTCCGCCTCTCGGTGGATCCAATTCGCCGTTTTCGTTAATGTTATAGTACCAGTTCGCCGCAGAGCTTTTGTTTCCGATTATATTAACGGGCATAAATTTACCGCCTGTCACCGGCACATTGGGCGGATTTAATGTACTGCAGTTTTCGTTACTCTGCGCCGTTATTCTGATTTCCACCTTATTAATCCATTCATTGTCGGTTGCAAACCCGCTTACTCTTACCACTCCGCCGACAATTTGCCTTTCTTTGTGGCTGTTAATATTTACAACAGGTTTGTCGGCATCCGGATCCACGATTATTTCCGCAGAATAAAAACTTACATTGCCTGCAACGTCGATTATTTTGAATTTTACCGGCAGGAGCCAGAGATTTTTCTCAGAATCGTAACTTGTTGCGTAATATGCGGCATTTGAACCTTTGCACACATCGGCGATATCTTCAAAGCGCCAGCTCCAATTGGAAAGGCTTCCGTTCCATCTTGCGTTTAAACCCTTGTGATGGGTTTTCGGCGTTTCATGAAGACCCGAATCGGTCCATTCCGTACCGTGAGCTGCATTTATTTCGGTTTTTCCAAGAGCGTAAAACAACTGTACAACGCGCTGATTGTCTATCGCGGCGCCGCGAATTGTTACAGTACTTGTTACCTGCGGCAGCGTAAAAGAAGCCGTGCCAAGTTTTGTTAATTCTACAGGCTCTATAAATTCAAGTGTTGGAGCTGTGTCATCAATAATGAACTGCCTAGTAGTGGATGTTTTATTTCCCATATTGTCTTCAGCTTCTATATGCAAAAATTTATCACCTGACATTTTATGTTCTGGAGCGATGCCAAGCATTTCATGCATTATATTTTCAGGAATTGCAATTACCCAGCTGTTTCCTGCGGCTGCCTGTTTTACAAAACTGTTATCGGCGTATCTGTATATAACATTTTCATTGTTACTCGCCATTACGCGCACCGAGTTTATTCTGTCGTTTGGGGTTGTAATATTCACCGTCGCGGTAAAATCATCTATGCCGTTATAATATTGAGAAAAAGCGAACCATTTAATGGAAGGATTTTTGGCGGCAACCAGATTAATTTCCATATATTGGTTATAAATTTGTTCAAGAGAGTTATCGATCCTGTCAGGATATGTGTTCATAATGCCGAATTTATCCATTACGCGAAACTTTACGCGGTATGCGCCTACCGGAAGATCTTTTGTTTTTAAAGGATCCAAAAGCTCTTCATTTTCAGGCAGCCGCCAGTCTTCGCCTGATTGAACCAATTCGATCATGGGCCAGCGAAATTGCAATGCATTAAGACCGTCGGTATTTAATGCGCGGTAATTATCATCTGTTACAGTACGCCACTTACCCCACTTTGGATCGGTTTCCAAAACAACGCCGTTCTCGTCGACATTATGATAATCTCCGGGCCAGATCAATATTTGCGGATAACCGCGCTCGATTCCAAAAAGATCGGATGCAATTCCCATTAAATCATTGCCCTGATACAAAGGAGATTCTCCCAATACTTTATTCAAATCGGGATTGTCAAACCCGTTTCCTTTTACTCTTGGAACTGTCAGCTCAATTTGCGGCGGAATGTTTTTAACGATGTAAATCATGTCGGTGGTTGTGGTTATATTTCCGCTTTTGTCAACAGCTGTCACCTGCGTCCGAATTGAACCGTCCGCCATATCGTCTGTGTCGATATTTACTTCCCAAAAGCCCTTATCGTTGAGACACGCAGGAATTGTTTTTTCTTTTTTCAGATCGTTCTTGTCATTGTACCAAATATTCATAAAAACCGAATTAAGGCCGAAATCCTGCCTGACATCAAGTTGAATTAAATTAACGCTTCCGCGAAGATATGAACCCGGACGGCTGCCGTCAGGACCGTTTCCAATAACAGGGACATCTGTGTTAACCCTCTGTCCAAGCCCAACTTCGCAAGCATTTAAAAATATAAAGACAAACGCCGTGAATAAAGCAACTGCGATTGCCAATAAAGAATAATAAAATTTTTGTTTCCTCATTTTAATCCTCCTAATTTATAAAATAAGAAGGTCATATTTGAAAAATTTAAGGCCTTTTTGGGTTTTTGGTATTTTCTTTACATTGTAAAAGAGAGCTTGTACGGCATCCATCCACTTGAAAGAAATTTGAATAAATGTTATCCATTTAATGAATCATTAATACACAGGAGCCCCAATATGGCACAACACCATTTTCAAACCGAAGTAAGCCGGTTACTGCATCTTATCATCCACTCCCTTTACTCGAACCGCGAGATTTTTTTACGGGAGCTCGTTTCCAATGCCTCCGACGCGCTGGACAAGCTAAAATACCTGACAGTCGCCGATGATGCCTACAAATCCATCAATTTTGATCCTCGAATCGATATTTCCTTCGATAAAGACGGAAAAACACTGACAATTTCCGACAACGGAATCGGCATGAACGAGGCGGATTTAATCGATTCGCTTGGAACAATCGCGCGTTCAGGCACAAAAGCGTTTTTGGAAAAGCTCGCAGGAGACGCAAAAAAAGATTCCAACCTGATAGGTCAGTTCGGCGTCGGATTTTACTCGGCGTTTATGGTTGCGGACAAAATCGATGTTATCAGCCGCAAGGCAAACGAAGATGCCGCATGGAAATGGTCAAGCGACGGCAAGGAAGGCTTCGAGATTGAGAGCGCAAGCCGCGACAATCAGGGAACAACGGTAATCCTGCACCTTTCAGAAGAGGGAACCGAGTACACAAACCGCTGGTCAATCGAAGACATTATCAAGCGTTACTCCAACCACGTTGCGTTTCCCATCTACCTTACTTATGACGAAAAAGAATGGGACGACAAAGGCAACGAAAAGGCAAGCATTACCAAAACCGACAGAATCAATTCGGGGACAGCGTTATGGCGAAGAGCCAAGTCTGAATTAAAAGACGAAGATTACAACGAGTTTTACAAACAAATCGGGCACGACAGCGACACGCCGTTACATTACGTTCATACAAAAGCCGAAGGAACCCTTGAATACTCTACGCTTTTTTACATTCCAAAAAAAGCGCCGTTTGATTTGTTCAATGTCGATTATAAACCCGGCGTAAAACTTTATGTAAAACGCGTCTTTATCACAGACGATGACAAGGAATTAATGCCGACATATCTGCGTTTTGTGCGCGGCGTTATAGACTCGGAAGACCTGCCGCTCAATGTAAGCCGCGAAATTTTACAGCAGAATAAAATTCTTTTAAATATTAAAAGCGCGTCCGTTAAAAAAATACTCGGCGAAATAAAACAAATGGCTGACAGTGCTTCAAGCGGCGGCGACGAACCAAAAGAAAAATGGGAAACGTTTATAAGTCAATTTAACCGTCCGCTTAAAGAGGGATTGTATCAGGACTTTGCAAACCGCGACGCGCTGCAGGAATTGGTACGCTTTAAAAGTACGACTGCAGACGGATGGACAAGTTTTGCGGAGTATGTCTCGCGCATGAAAAGCGATCAAAAGCATATTTACTACATTACAGGCGGCGACGAAAAAACATTACGCTCTTCTCCGCTATTGGAAGCGTACCGCGCAAAAGAAATCGAAGTGCTTATCATGGACGACGACATCGACGACCTGATAATTCCAACATTACATAGTTACCGTAAAGAAACACCCGGCGCAGACGGTAAAACAGAAAGCCAAACATGGGAATTAAAAGCCGTTAACCGCTCGGGCGCGGACGAAGAACTCGGCGAAAAAGAAAATAAAACCGCAGAAAAAGAAGCAAAACCCGTCATCGAAAAAATCAAAAAAGCCCTCGGCGACAAAGTAAAAGACGTTAAACTTTCGCGCCGCCTGCACGATTCGCCGTCATGTATCGTAGCGGACGAAAACGATCCGTCAATGCAAATGGCGCAGATGATGAAAGCGATGGGGCAGACATCGATGCCTGACATTAAACCGATACTGGAAGTAAACGGCGAACATCCTGTCGTAATGGGTCTTAAAGACATCGAAGACGAAGAGCGCATCGCAGACATTTCCTGCGTGTTGTTTGAACAGGCGCTCCTTGTCGAAGGCGTAAAACTCAAAGACCCCGCCGACTTTGTAAAAAGGCTTAATCGATTACTGGCGAAATAAAACTACGGTATTTCAACAACAATACTCTCACCGTTTGAAACATCAATTTGCTTATACCTATCTGTACCATTATGCGACCAAACAATACCATATTTGGTATTGTTTTCTACATAAAATATCTCAGTATCACCGGCAGTTATGGTTTTTGGTCCGTATTTTTTATTATAATAAAAAATTGAACCTCTCATTGAAAAATCTGAATAAATATTAACTGATTTTGCCCCTGAATAATTATTCGTAATATAAATTACGCCACCCTGTTCACATCCTGCCAGAACCAATCCGAGAACTAAAAAAACACCAATAAGAAAATACTTTTTCATAAAAACTCCCACTTAAAAGCAAAATTTCCTTTATTTTCAGCATCATCATCTTTGGGTTTTATTAAAAAATAGTATGTTCCGTTCCATCCGACTGCTGAAATTCTTTGAATGCCATTACCTAAATCAATAGAAATTTGGTTAACATTGTTAATACTAACCGTTTGGTTATTTGACGTATAAACACTAACAACAACATCGCCAGTATAATTATTTAGATTATATGCTTTATCTCTTATATTAAACGACCATTGTATGTCTTGTAAAAAATAAAAAGTATACGTAAACCACATTTGATCCCATTCATCATGAAAAGAATAGTCTTCAAAAGTTCCTGTTATCCTTATAGCACTTTCTTTCGTTGCTCCCGCAGGATTATCAGGTGATATATTATTAATTGATGTTAGTTGACTTTCTCCTTTTGCATCATTTATTGCAGAAACACGAAATGAATATTTTTTATCTGGCTGCAGCCCAGCAATTGTGTATGAAGTATCTATCGTTGTTGCTATCTTCTCTATATTTACAGCTGAATTATATTGATATATATTATATCCATCCGCATTAGATACAGAATCCCAACTAATAGTGATACTGGTTATCGTTTTATCTGAAATAATAATTTCATAAGGGCTTGGAACACCATTAAACGTTGTCGCGTGAAAAATATTTGACAAACCGCTTTCACCTTTATCATTATAAGCGGATACTTTATAAAAGTATGTAGTGCTGTCATCCAAATCTTCATCAAAATAAGATGTAGAATTTGGAAAAGCCATTGTGCCTACCATATTATAGGTACCAGCTTCTTCTAGACTGCGATAAATATAAAACCCAGAGGCATTGGTAACAACACCCCAAAATATTTTAATATTAGCCGCTCTATCACCTACCTCTGCTCTGGTTATAACAGGAACACCAGGTGCAGAACCATCAGGATCACATCCTAACAAAGCCAACCCAAAAGTCAGAAAAATAGTAATAAGTCCAATAATAAACCGATTTTTCATAAATCCTCCAGTTGTATAGTAATATAAATATGAAAAAAAATACAATAAAAAAATATAAATTTATTATTTTTATTATATAATTATTTAAATATTAAATGGCGGATTTTGGCAGCTTGTTCGTAAAATTAACCAGATAAATGTAATAAAACTTGTTTAACGTTCCTATACTTTACATAATCAAAGCGTTAGCCTATAATACATCTTTGAAATTATTATAAGGCGGAGGAAATTGGTAAAACGGGTCAAAGGAAAGAAGATCGAGCTTAAGGGGTTTAACAACCTTACAAAATCATTAAGCTTTAATATATACGATATTTGCTATGCGAGGTCTGAAAAGTCACAAATTGAATATCTCGAATATATCGACGAAGAATACAATTCCAAGCGATTGGAAAAAATTGTAACCGAGATTACAGGCATTATTAGAGCGCGGCTTGTTAATGTTTCAACTCAGGATTATGATCCAAGAGGCGCAAGCGTAGTTGCACTTCTTAATGAAGATCATCAAATCGCGTTACCTGCAATTGCACCTGCCGATAAAACAGCGCCAGTATTAATTGTCGGTCATCTTGATACCAGCCATATCGCAATTCATACATACCCCGAGTATAACCAGCTTTCAGGCATCGCGTCCTTTCGAGTCGATATTGACATTTCAACATGCGGCATGATTAGCCCTCTTTCCGCGCTTAATTATTTAATCGAAAGTTTCGAGTCGGACGTTATTACGATAAATTACAATGTGCGCGGATTTACGCGGGACGCGCATGGAGACAAACTTTTTATAGACCACGATATTTCAAGCATTCAGGATTATATTTCCGAAGATGTTCTAAATTTGTATTCTGTGTACGATATTAATATTATTTCCGATAACGTTTTTCACACAAAAATGCGCATAAAAAACATCAATGTAAAAAACTTTTTGTTTGGCGACGAGGATGAAGAGCTTGAGCGCAAGGAAAAGAAACGGATTAAAAAAGCGCTGGAGATAGAGATACAGGAAATTTTTGAAAGCATGAGCTTTCGCAAGAAGAAAAAGAAAAAAAGCAGTTGAGGTTTTTATGGAAATTAGGGAAAACGCAAACGCTCACTTTGGTTTTTTTTATAAAGTAAATAAAATGCTTGCGTCCAGACAGACGCAGTTTCAAAAAGCCGAACTTGCAGATACCTCCGCTTTTGGAAAAACGCTTTTACTTGACGGAAGAACGCAGGTTACCGAGCGCTGGGAATACCGTTACCACGAGCCGCTTGTTCATCCCTCCATGCTAATTCACCCGTGTCCTAAACGCGCGCTCCTTATCGGCGGAGGGGACGGCGGTACTTTACGCGAAATCCTTCGTTATAATTCGATAGAAGCCGTAGACTTTGCAGAACTTGATCCCGACGTGGTAGCATTCAGCAAAGAGCATTTTCCTTCGATACACGGCGGCGCTTTTTCCGACCCGCGTGTTTCTTTCCATTTTGGAGACGGACGCGCATTTGCGGAAGAAAAAGCAAAAAAAACACCTAATAGCTATGATATTATCATAATGGACATGACAGATCCAATCGGTCCTGCGCAAATGCTGTATACCAAAGAATTTTTTACGCTTATAAAAAAATTATTCAAAGACAAGGATTCAATCTTTACAATGCACGGCGAATCGCCGATGGCATGGCCGGAAGCGTTTGCATGTATCGGCGCAACCCTTGGCGAAGTTTTTGCAAACGTGACAACTTCGACATGTTATGTTCCGATGTACGGCACCCTGTGGTCTTTTAGATACGCAGGAGATTCTGCGCTGCCAAAAGCAGCGGACAGCAAACTCGCAGAAGAGCGTATTAATCAAAGGCTTACAGCTAAATTAAAAATAATTAACGAATCAATGTGGCATGCGCTGTTCGCGAAAGACCCGGTAATTGAAGAAGCACAAGCAAATCCGTCACACAGAATTATCACTGATGCAGATCCTGTCTTTCCGGGAATTTTTGAGGCGAAGTAAAAAAAAGGATAATTGAAGGAGCAAACATGAAAAAACGAGCAAAAATCATAATTTTGGTAACAAGCATTATTTTTTTTATTTTTGGGACACCTTATCAAAAAACAACATATTACCTTCAAAGCAATTCTTCTGAAAAATCGTATGGGAGTTCGGTGCCTCCGGAATATGACCCAGAATATGGAAAATCAATCAAAAAATCACCGACAGCCTTTCTAAGACCTTTTTATATATCTTTCAGAAATGATGAGAGACCTCGCGACCCTTTTTTTTCATTTCTTCCCGGTTCGGAATATAATGCCTTTTTATCTTTTTTATTAAACGAACGGCATGAAAAATTTCATCTGTATTACTTGGATTTTGAATACAATGATAAAAATTTAAAATACACAATAGAAAAAAATTATGTAATTGACTATAAAAATAACAGAATGTATGATAACGATAAAGTGGAAATATTTTTTGTTGATGATGTTGAATGGATAATGGGTTCTGCTGGCGGCATAGAATTAGTTGATAATTTCGCATCTAGCTTTTTACCTAGTATTGACATAAGAGCATTTATGAGAGAGATTAAAAAAGATGAAAAAATAAATGTAAGGGTAACAATAGCATACAATTTTGATGATGGAGATATGGAATATCAATATATAGATTATCTGGCATCAAAATGGAGTCGTATGGATTGGTTTTCCCCATTGGGATTAATTTTATTGCTTATTATTCCCTGGGGATAATAATTCTCTTATCTTTTTTGTATATATTCAATTACAGAACTTAATATTCCATCGTATTTTTTGTGTTCTTCTCTTACATCCTCCTATCCTATTCAATATCTATAAATAAACCATATAATTAACGAATCAATGTGGCATGCGTTGTTCGCGAAAGACCCGATAATTGAAGAAGCGGAAACAAATCCGTCACGCAGAATTATCACTGATGCAGACCCTGTCTTTCCGGGGATTTTTGAAGCAAAGTAAAAAGCTGGATCCAAAAAGCGCTGCGGGGTTAGTTTCCGGTGCTTAATAAATTTGTTGTCATTTTACTTTAATGTTCCCATGGATTAAAATAATTATTGGATATAAATTGGAAATTTTTAGGATCTGGGTAATCATAAGATGTCCAATCTTCATAACTTTTAATAATAGATTGCGCGCATTCATCTTCTAATATATCCAAGAATTTTTGACACTTTTCAACTATACCGTCAGGTTTATTTTTCGTGTTTATTACAAATATTTCCAATTTTCGCACAGAAGGGAACAAAATTTCATTATATTCCTGCGATACTACGGCAACGCCGTCAAGGTCTGAGTTGGGTCGTTCTGTACCGGTGGCTACTGAACCTATCAGAAACAACGCGACAATTTCCTTGTTTTGACTATAGTGAGTTTTCATGTTTTCTATTGATTCTTCATGATGTTTATGCATTATTATTTCTCCTTTTTTATGCGCTTTTCTTCTTTATGGCTTTTTTATCCAATAATAAAATATTATGATAGACTTCCGCGGCTCCGGAACTTTGAATCCCTTCTACAAAAGATGCGATTTCGTGTATTGTTCCAAGACGCATACCCATTTTTTCCCATGCATTAAAATGTTCACTTACATTCACTGTTCCGCTTGAGCGATTATTTGTACGTACACTCCAATATTGTTTAAAGTCGCTTATACCTATAATTGAAGGCGACTTTTTTTTACTAAATTCATATATTTTATAAGAACCTTCGTTTATTTTGATAATTGCTTTATGATCTATGTAATGAAAACAGTTAATTATTCCGTTTTCAACTATATAAAACTCAACTAGTGGATCAATCGTCCAGCCATAAACACCCATATACGAACCGCCTCGGCTAAAATAACTGATTCCATAATCAACTTCTATATTTCCAATTTGTGAATGTGTTAAAAGTTCATCAAAATGTTTACCTGTGCGAAAAATCGCATCGCCTGCATTGTTCCACTTGCATTTAAAACCTCCGCCATTTGTCAATGACATTGCAATATTTCCTGTGTCATACCATGTTTCAAAATTATAAGCGCCGCGAATTCCGCTTTGCGCTGTTTTAATAGTATCAATACCCTGTAAATCCGTATTTGTCAAACTGTTAGAATCATACAAACATAAGGGAGAAGTTTTTCTTATTATTTTATCTGATTTTGATTTACGCATTTCACCGGGAGTTATTCCGTATTCTCGTTTAAAAGCCCTGATATATGATTGTTCATAGCCAAGTCCGTAATCGTAAGCAACATCTAGAACATTCAAGTTAGTTCCAATGAGATCTTCAATGCTTACTGCCATTTTTCTGGAACGAATATACGAACCGATAGTTTGGCCGAACGCCGATTTAAAAAGCAAGCGCAAATGAGTTGATGATATGGCAAATCTTTTTGCAAGATATTCGGTGTCAATATCCGCCTTTAGCTTGGTTTCAATTTCGTTTAAAACATTTTCTAATAATTTATCATTTTTATACATAAAAAACAATTACTCCTATATGTATTTTATCATATATTTTAATATAAATAAATGATAAAAATGAACATTTTTGTCTATTTTAAAATTATTATGAATGTAGTCATCTTTGAGCTAGTTGTTATTGATTAAATGCCTGTATATAATATAAAAAAGGATAATTTCAAAATGAAAATGTTAGAATAATTTAGTTTTAAACTTAGGTTTAAGCATGAGAATGAAGTCGATTTTGCCTTGTGGAGTAAAAGGCTTCTTAACACATTTTGGTACCTATGCTTAATTATTACGATTGGAGAAATAATCCTTTTTAAGGGTTTAATGGACAAGGTTCTGGAACAAATACAGGACGGGTGCAAACCGTTACCGTCAGTCAGGCAAGAAATATTCCTGATGATACATTAGTAATATTGACTGGTAATATTATACAATCACTTGGACGTGAAAAATTTATATTCCGCGATTCAACTGGTGATATTGAAATTGATAGAAACCTTTGGCTTTTACTTAATTTATCAGTAAATGCAAATGATCGTGTGGAAATCAGAGGGGAAATAGATATTGAAAATCGAGTGGCGGAAATTGATGTAAAATTTTTTAGGAAATTAATTCAAATCCAAAAATTCCTTGGGGCTTACAATTCCCTTATCTTTGGGAAAATGTTTTTTATTACCGGTAACTAAATAATCTGCATTGGCAGTTATAAATACTTCGTAAAATTTTTTATCAGATTCATCAGAAAATTCAATATTTAAAGGATCGGCATTTGTATATTCGCCCGTGTCTTTAATAAAATTAATTAGTCCGCTTATTGTTTCTTCGTTAAATCCAAAATTTTCTCTTGATATTACATCTATATATTCAAAAAGAATTCTGTTATCATAAGCGATTTTTACTTTCATGTTTAATATCAAAGAAAGGATTTTAGCAGGTGTCCCATTTGTATTCAATAATGCAGAAACAAGCACATTTGTATCAATTATTATTTTCATTTACAGCTCTCGTTTCCTTTCTTACATCCTTTATAATTGCGTTTATTTCATCAAGAGTCATTTTGTCATTGCCCAAAGATGCGGAGATTTCCTGCATTTTTCTTACTGCGTTAATTGCCTTTGCCTGTCTGAATGCAGAAATAGTAGATTCCATTGTTTCGTCGGTTATTGGCGTTAAAAGTGCAATGGGTTTTCCGTTGTTTGTTATAACCATTTCGGGTTCTTGAAGCAGTTTTCTCCATATAACTGCCGGTGTTGTTCGAAAATCCCTTACAGTAACAAATCTCATACATCCTCCTATCCTATTCTCTAAATATACCACATTGTCGCACATTTGTCAACAAAAAATAAAATTATTTTTCTCTTATTTTGTCTTGACATTTATGTCATAGTGTATTAGTGTTATAGTACACATTGGGAGGTATGCTATGTTTGAACAATGGACACTGGCGTTTGACGACAGGATGCCGATTTACCGTCAGATTATCCTCATGTTCTGCAGGGCGTTTGTTCGCGGCGAGATTATGCCCGGGGAACGCATTCCATCGATACGCGAAGTGTCTGCGCTATTAAAGGTAAACACAAACACGATACAGCGCGTATATCAGGAAATGGAGAGGGATGGATTGATCAGCAGCAAAAGGGGAACTGGTTATTTTTTTACGGAGGATACAACGATGATAAAAAAGACGCGGATGGATTTGGCGCTTGATTCGCAGCAACGTTTTATGGAAGAAATGCGCGGACTTGGATGCGAAGACAGAGAGATCATAGAAGAACTTGAAGCCTTTATCAAAGGAGGAAAAAAACATGGAAAAAATAATTGAAATCAAGGAACTGGAAAAAAACTTTGGAAACTGCAAAGCTCTGCAAGGCGTAAACCTCGTTATACCGTCCGGGCAGATAGCAGGGCTTTTGGGACCGAACGCTTCGGGGAAAACCACTTTGTTAAAAACTATTGCGGGGCTTCTTCAGTCGTCTGCAGGTGAAATGCATTATTACCAAAATGCCGCGCCGGGTCCATCTGCAAGAAAGACAATCAGCTTCTGCCCTGACGCTCTTTCGTTTCCGAATTGGATGCGCGTACATGACGCTTTTACTTTTTATCGTGAAATGTACGGCGACTATTCGCAGCAACGCGCGGACGAACTTATGCGCATCCTTGAGCTTCAGGCAATTAAGAGCGCGCATATTAACAAACTTTCCAAGGGAATGAAAGAACGTTTAATGCTTGCTTTAACATTTTCGCGCGAAACAAAGCTGTATCTGCTTGATGAGCCGCTTGACGGGATCGATCCTGTCGGGAAGACGCGCGTTATAGACGCGATCCTTGCCATGCAGCCGGACGGCGCATCTACGCTTGTGTCCACTCATTTGGTTAAGGATATCGAGCGCATTTTTGACAGCGTGCATTTTTTGTCAAAAGGGAAAATTGTGTTTGACGGCGACTGCGATAAAATGCGCGAAGAGCGCGGTCAAACCGTCGAACAAGTTTATTTGGAGGTATTCAATAATGAAAACTCAATTTAAGTATGCGTTTCTAAACGGGCTTTACGTCAGAGGCGTTACCTTCGCAATTATCTTTGTGATGAATGCCGTATTCATCATACTTGGTTCTGTATTAAAGCTTCCGTTTGCGGTTCATGTTGTTTTTTTAACTCTTGGCGGAATAGCGGTCGCGGCAATGTTTGCGGCAAATGTCGGAAGCGACATAATAATGATTCGCCGCGTGTTTGCTTCCAAGGAAGCGTATCTGCAGGCTCTGACTCCTGTGCCGCGATGGAAGACCCTGCTTGCCAATGTTACAACGATGATGTGTTTGGATATTTTTACAATGTTCATTGCCTCTGTATCGATAACATGGATAACCTTCAATTTTATCGGCAACAATATCTGGCAAAATTTTTGGGATGTATTATCAAGCGAAAATTTTACCGTTTACATTATCCTGTCCGTTAAGGCGATGATTGCCTGCTACCTTCTGCTTGTAATGATGATTCTGTTTTGCATTGCGGTTAAAAAATCATTTTTCTTCAAATTGCCTGCGTCCGGATTATTAACATTCCTGCTTGCTCTGGCGTGTTTTTATATCGCAAGCCTTTTGCAAATTGTCCTATTGCCGATAAGCAGCGTGCAGGTTTTTGGTATATTCGTCATGCTTACGCCAAACAGTTTCGCCGCGTTTCCAATTTTGATTCTCCTAACCATTTTGGAAGCCGCAGGATTGTTTATTCTCACATCAAAATTAATCGAAAGGAAGATAAATATATGAAAAGAATATTGATATTAACGATTGCCACGGTCTTCGTTTGTTTTTCCGGTTGTATTATCGTAAATCTCGGCGATTTAAACGCGGTTAAGCCTGAAGGCAGACAGGAAATTTTTGAAATCTATGTCGCCGAGTTTTCCAAGGTAAAAGCAAACGGCTTTTTTGACATTAATTATTACAGCGAGCCTTCCGACACAATAGAATTAAAGGTTCACCCCAATCTGCTTGAATATTTTATCTTTGAAGTCATTGACGACGAGCTTGTCATTCGAACTTCCAAAAGGATCAGTTACGGCGAGAACGAAACTGCGGTTGTATCCATTTCAATGCCAACGCTGAACGGCATAACAATCGACGGCTTTGGAAGAAGCTTAGGCGGATTTGGAAGCATGAATACATTTACAGCTGTGGATAAAATTTCCTCCGATTCATTTTTTATCACGATAGCAGGCGCAGGCGGCGGCAGGGTTGAACTGGATGTTGACAATCTCATTGTCGATGTTTTCGGCGCGGGAAAATTGGAACTGTCCGGGAGGGCCGGTACCTCTGTTTTAAATCTTTCGGGTGCCGGAGAGCTTGACGCATTGTCGCTTCAAACGCTTAACACTACAATAAACCTTTCAGGCGCAGGCACGTTAAGCATATACTGTTCGGACAACTTGACAATTAACGCAAGCGGCGCAGGAAGCGTTGTTTACAGGGGAGCACCTAATATAAACTTAAACACGGGAGGCGCGGTAAATATCAAGCAGTTAAGTTATTAACATACTTTATATAACATTGACATAAAGCCATCATCATTTTATGCTTTAAGCATGACAACACTTTCCGAGTTTGGCATTCGTACAAACGGCGAAACCGATTGGGTCAACATCACAGGGCAGGTGCAAAAAATTACCGCCGCTTCCGGCGTGAGCGAAGGAATCTGCGTGGTGTTTGTGCCGCACACCACAGCGGCGATCACAGTAAACGAAAACGCGGATCCCGACGTACCGCGCGATGTCAACTTTGCGCTGAATTGTATCTCCCCCGACCGAAGAGAATTCCGCCACGGCGAAGGCAATTCCGCAGCGCACACCAAAACAAGTCTTGTGGGACCTTCACTCACATTGATCGTTACAGGCGGAAAACTGCTCCTTGGCACTTGGCAGGGAATATGGTTTAATGAATATGACGGTCCGCGCACGCGCAAGGTTCATGTCAGAGTGATAGGAGAATAAAAATGAAAAAAGCTTTCGTAATTATTATTTTGCTTGCCTGTTTTACAGCGCACACGATCGATGCACAGGAAACGGGTGTCCCTGTCACATCAAGCGGAGAACTTGTTCTGCAAATCTCAACTTTGCCGGAAGCAAAACTTGGATATACTCACAGTTTTACTCTTCCCTTGTTTCGAAGGGATAATCCTTTAATGGAAAACAACAGTTTAAAACTGCACCTTACCGCAGAGGCCACGCCTGTTAACATCAACGCAATTTTTAAAACGGTTGTAACGCCGATTGCTTTCATTGAATTGTCGGCAGGCACAAGGTTCGGCGCAGGATGGTCGGTTAATCTTTTTGACAGTGACATTTACGGCACAGGATTAAATCTTCCCGGCATTGCCAACACGCAAACATACAGCGGCAGCGCATTTGACGCTCTGCTTTGGAAAGGATTTTTGGGCGGCACTTTTCAGTTTGACTTGGCCGCAGTCGTTCCCGGCGATTGGAACCATGTTGTTTTCCTTACCTACCACGAAATAAATTTTCATACAAACTCGAGCGCGGGTCACAATGAAGCATGGTACTTTGAAAACGATGACGGCGAAAACATGAACGGCTTTAATTATTACGGCAACTTTGTAATTGGATACCAAATGCCGATTTTTTTAAGCATGGTCGCGCTTCTTGCGGAGATGGATCTGCACCTGTACGACACTCCGGGCCGCGCTGTTTGGGGAGACGACTTGATACGCTGGCATTTTTCGGGAATTTTAAATTTTACAATTACGGAGAAACTTGGCGTTGCGGTAATCACACAATTCAGAACGCGCAGAAACTTTACCAACTTTGACGAACACGGCAATCAATCATTGCATTTTCAAAGCCGAATCCTCGACACTCAAGACCCTTTGCGTCTTGAGTTCTATCGCGTTGCGGCAATAATGACGTACAAGTTTTAACGAACCGCATTTAACGGCTATGCAGCCCCGCCCGAAATTGTAACGCCGTCAAAGCAGCACCAGGGCAGAATGTTAATACCGTTCATGCAGCGCTCGCTTGATATGTCGATGTTCTTTATCACGTCCAAAATATTAAAAGATACCATCGTCTCTTTTAATGCGCCTATAATCTGTCCTTTCTCTATAAGGAAACTGTTCTTTGCCACGCCTGACACGTCCCCGCCGGGACCGGGTGATGCGCCTGAAAAACGATTAAGCAAAATGCCGCGATCTACGCCCTTGATCATTTCTTTAAGCGGTGTATTGTGCGGCAGGACTTCGACAGTTTGCGCAAGGTTTAACGCGCGCGGTTTTCCGGTTTTACGCGAACCGTATAAAGAAAGGGCAAATGAGTTTAATACGCCGTCTTTGATAAAGTCTGCGTCCCTGCTTTCGTAGCCGTCAAAGGTAAAACGCTCGCCTGCTACGATGTTTGGGTTAAGCACAGAGGCGCGAAACGTAAGCTTGCTGTCTGCGACTTTTGTGCCGAGCGCGTCTTTCCATAAACTTGAGCCGTCTATTAGCGATGACTCGGAAAGGAAACAACCCATAAGCGTCTGCCATATCATGTCGTCACATGCAGGGGTAACAATGATCTTGCCTGTAAACTTTTTTTCTACAGTGCGCGGATCCAAAGACTGCTCGGCTTCCGAAAGCAAGGTACGGTGCATGTCCAAATCCACAAACGGTTTTTCAAGCGAGGAAAGCCGCGCGCCGTAACCGTTAAACGATGACGACTTTTCGCCGTCCTTCGCGGAGAACATTGTCCCTATCTGGTAATATTCTAAGTTCATATTAAACTCCGCTCCGTTTGAATTCAAATAATGAAAGTACCCCGAGTTATATTCCGATGTCTTGCTCTCCAGTACAATTTTTGGGTATTCGTCTTTAAGCTGTTCGATAAAATCTTTAGTTCGCGAAAAAAGTTTGTCCATGTTGCCGCCGCCGATGGTCTGGTCAAAACTATTGTTCTCGGTTTTTTCGCCGATGTCTTCGGCTTCATCGGGCAGAGCGGATGAGGCAAGGGCGATACAATTCGCCACGGCATTATCTATAGAAGACTTATCCAGTTTGTTAATCGAGATTACTCCCTTCCTGTTATTCTTGATCGCCTTTAATTGCAGCTTGTCATTAAACAGGGTACGCATTAAAGAAAAATTGTTTGCCTCTACATTAAATTCATCCTTGCGGCTGCCGCTTACCATGCAGCAAACTTTATCCGCGCCCGCTTTTTTAAGCGCATCAAGAGCGTATTGTGCGGCTTTGCCGTTTGCAGCTTCGTTGTTTGTCATTATCTGCCTCCTATGTTTACATCACAGCGGATTGCGGGGCCGCCCATGCCTACTGTCATCAGCTGTTTCTTTCCGCAAAAGCCGCTCATGTCCCAGTGCATGTCATCGGAGACCATGTCTACCGTCTTTAACATTTCAAAGGCGACGCCCGAGATTGTTGTCTCGCGGATCGGCTTCCCAAGTTTTCCGTTTTTAATTTCGTAACCCAAATCGACAGAGAACATGAACTCGCCTGTTGTGTCCGCCTGCCCGTTGCCTGTCTTCACAAGATAGTAGCCGTCGTCAATGCTTGCGATCATGTCGTCGAGCTTGTCCTTGCCGGGAAGGATCGCGGTGTTGCGCATTCTGATGAGCGGCTCATCGGAAAATTTAAAAGCGCGTGCGTTGCCTTGCGGCTTTACGCCGAAGTGCTGAGCCGTCTCCTTTGAATGCATAAAACTTTTTAATATTCCTTTCTCTATGAGAACCGCGTCCTGCGCGATTGTGCCTTCGTCGTCAACGTAAACGGGAAGCGGGCATTGTTTGCCAAGGGCAGTGTGGGCAAAATCAATCATCGTGATAAGTTCGCTTGCAACCTGCTTGCCCACGTTGTGACCTGCGACAGAGCCGCCAAGAACAAGGTCTGCCTCCACAGTGTGACCGACAGCTTCGTGCGCAAGCATGCCGGCAAGGTCTGGATGCAATACGCACTTGCGCATCCCCGCATTGGAATAAATTCCTTCGCGCTTGTGCATAAGCATTTCGTAAAGTTTATCAAGCTCTGCTGTAAGCTGCGCAGGGTCGGCGAAAATCGCATCGAACTGACCGAGCCCCGTAAAAGATTTTAAAAGTTCAACAGGAACGCCGTCGTCGGTTTCGGATGTCAAAAAAACATAAACCATGCTTCGCGGCTGATAAAAGTGGCTGTCCGCGCCGTCGCTTACAACCAGTAACTTTTCAATGTCCAAACAATTCGCCGCGACAGTCCGGCTCGTAAGCTTTTTATATTTTGTAGCAATCATGTCATCAAGCTTTTTTGCAAAATCTATTACCGTACTTTGCGCCACGTCGTTTCCCGGTTTCAATTTTAAATCGAAGCTGCCTGCGTCAACATGAGGAAGCGCAGGTTTTTGCTTGTTTACATGCTTGTCCATGAACGCGGCATTGTCCGACGCTGCCGTGATCACGTTTTTAATACTTTCGTTTGTGTATTCTGCGCCGGAAGCAAAACCGTAAGTGCCACCCTTGTACACGCGGGCAGACACGCCGCCCTCTGCGATCTGCGCATTCGCAACCATGTTGCCCGCAAGAAATGAAACCTGCTTTGTTGTATTCACCTGAGCGCGAAGCTCTGTGTAATCTTTGAACTCGCTCTTATGCGCCTTAATCAAATTTTCGATCATGCTTTCCCCCGCTCTTCCTTATAAAATCTTTATACCTGCCGCAGCGCAGCCGTCCAATGTTTTCTTGTCCCAAACCGAGACCTGCACTTCGCCGATGTGCGCTTTCTGAAACAGAAGCATGCACAACCTTGACTGCCCTATACCGCCGCCCATTGTAAGCGTAAGCTTTCCTTCCAAAAGC
>Ga0209755_10002344_pt1 | contig 26357 bp, 22 predicted proteins | sample TergutCo191P1_FD_187301 | JGI IMG/M metagenome (GOLD analysis project Ga0209755, IMG submission 187301) | Cornitermes sp. P1 segment gut microbial communities from Petit-Saut dam, French Guiana - Co191P1 (SPAdes) (version 2) | ecosystem: Host-associated > Arthropoda: Insects > Digestive system...
GGCATAAACCTGCATTTTAACAACATTCCAACCGATACAACATGGGTTTATATTGAATACTATGATTGGGGCGGTAAGGATAACCCTATAGATTACTATGAAGGTACAACCAATTTTGCATATATTCGAGACACACAGGAAATAGAACGGCTTAAAGAAACACATACATTGTTACTTCCTTTTGTCCAAGCTGGTCGTATGTACAAAATTCATACTGTTTTTTTCTTAACTAAAGAAGGTGAAACGCAAACTCAAGATAATATGCCAATATTGTTAGAGGCAGAATGTATTGCGGACAATGGTATTTTCTTTAATGGAAATATAAACCTAAACATTAACGATACGCAAACGGGCGTTTCATTATCTTCAAAACCGCAATTCACATCAGAAGTGCAATTTGCCCCTGTTGATATAAGTTATAGAATGACTTTGTTGTATAGTATGTCTGAGAATGGCTTTGCTACAATTAGTTACAGTGATACAATTTTAGGAAGTAATCTTTTCAGTGATGGCTTAACTTGGGATTTTGAACCTGAAATGGCTGATTATGTAAAACAAGGCAGTCAAATAAAAAGCGGTATCAGCTATCCTGCTTATTTTACGGCAAGAAGTAATGTTATTTATGATAATATTACATGGTCAGTAGAAATCGCTAAAAGTAAGGAATTTTATTATTTTTATTAATTGAACCTGCTCCAAAACTCTTTGAATAAAACAAGGATTTAGCGCTGTAATATAGCAAAGTACAACACTATTCGTATGCTCTTATTATTGCCGCGATAGCGGCTTACCGGCAACAGCCCCAGAAAAACATTTTCAGAAATTCTCCGCCGTAGAGACTTGGCTATAAAAACCGATAGTTAAATCTCCTGCTATTTAAATTTATGTTAAAATAGAGCTTGGACAGGAATATGTAACAATGATAATTCACTTGGTTTTTATAGTCACGGCTCGCAGGCGGACTCCTTCTGAGTTTTTCTGGGGATGATGGCGGTCAGCCGCTATAGTGGCGCTTATAAAAGCATACGTATAGCGGTTTTACTTTACATTACCTCCGCGCTTTACTGCTGCAATTCAAAACTTTCCGAAGGCATGAAGAGTCTCTGCGCCGACCATGACGGTATCGAGTAAACATATCGTGAATAATCGTCACTATCACTGTAGTTTACATGAGCGAATACCCGTCCGTTCGCGTCGCCTTGCGATAAACGAATTGTAATCACTTTGCCGTAACCGAGTTCCAGCGCGATGCGGTTGTGATCAAGTATTGGATCGTCCCGCGAAATTGAATCGGAGAAACTGTCGGCTTCCGCGCTTAAGACTGCGCGGATGTAATTTTCAATTGCGGGTATATTCGGGTTTACAAGTTCAATTCCTGCTACCGCCCAGCTCCTGTTACGCCTTGTAAAGATTTGCGTTAGACCTGTAGGATTATCTTCATTAGTTTGATTGATTGTTATTCTTTGTACGCTGCTGATATCAATCTGTTCGCCTTCATTGCCGGAAACCAACCTTAAATTGTACCAACTGCCTGCGCTGCCTGAAACGTATGATTTTATAACGCTGTCTCCGGAGCGTACTTCATTGTTGCCGTATTTGCAGAAAAAAGTTTCATTTCGCAAATAGTCGTCATTGCCAAGAAGCATATCAAGAATAACCGCGTTATCTGCATAGAACGTCACTCTTGAAGCTGACTCGCTGTCAAGGCCGAAACGTTCATGGCTTGAGGCGCTTGATGAACGAACTTCCCACGCAGCGCGCGCCGTAACAGCGTTCAGAAAATCCTGTATACGTATTTGGCGGGCAGGAAAAACATTTTCGTCATGTGAAACAAACCACAAATTTTTATTTTTTGAAAGTTCGAGCCCGCCCATCTGAGAAGTAATAACAATTTTAGTTGTCTGTTCTGCTGTCTTTGAGTCTAACCAAACAAAGAACGACCTTTTCGCCGCGAAATCAGAATTAAAAATAAGACTACCCGTATATAACAATACTAAACCTGATATAATCGCGATAAGTATATAAAATCTTTTTTTATACGCCATTATTTTTCTCCTTATTACCAGTTGATTGCACATCGTTATCTGCTAACTGTTCATTGTTATTTGTTCTCTGCCCGCTGTTCATAGCCCGCGACCTGCGTACTGCGCGGAAAATTCCTGCCGCGATAACTAAAATAGGAATTAAACCAACATTGATAATCTGCGACATCTTTTTTACCGCGGCGCGCATATCAAGATCGGAAATTTTATCAAAACGCCCAATCTGAGGCTGTCTGCTTCGTATGCCGATAATATCGTCATCGCTTATCAGCCAATCGGCGGCGCGAAGAATGAATTCAAGATTTTTCCTTGCCTGAGTCGCGTTTATAAGATTAGTGGCGAAATCCATATCTCCGACTACAATAATTCTTGCCGCTTTGGCGTTTTCAGGCAAATCAGGAAGTTCTTCTTCCGATCCTTCGCGAAGCGGTTTTTCCCGATCTTTGAAATGAGACGGGAAAACACCGCTTAAAGCAGCGCCGAATATTTTAACGCCTTTTGTCTCTCCCGCTTCCATTTCAAACATAAAAGGAGTGTCGGGGTTTGTTTGGAAATCACGCGTCATGCACCATGCGTTAGGTGAACTTGTAAAAAGCACTCTCGCTTCAACTTCGGGCGCAGGATGAATATCCAGCGGGCTTGGCCAGTAAAGATCAATGCCGTTAAAATTCGCGCTGACAGGATGCTCGGGATTTCCGTAATCACTCGGAATGCCAATCCAGAGAGGATAACGCACTATTTTAATCTGCACCGCGCCGTTCGGCATTCTTGTCTGATACTGAAGAGTAAGAGCGTTGCGATCCAAAGCAAGTTCGGGTCTAACCGTTACGCCGTAAGAAGCGATCATAGAAAGCAATCCTAAATCCTGCTGAGGTCTTGCCTGTATTGTATTTTGAATAGTATCAACATACACTCCTTCCGCGGCGAAGAAAACTTTTCCGCCAAGCTGAATATATCTGTCGATACGGTAAAGCGCCCAATCATCAATTTCCTCAGCGCCGCCCAAAACTAAAAGCCCCGGCGTGTTATCGGGAATTTCTTCACCTGGAGCCATAAGCCTGATTCTGATTCCGGCTTCCGCCAATATTGAGTGCACATAGCCGAAATGGTCATTCCACTGCCTGGCGCTTTCACCGACAATAACGGCAATCCAGCGCTCAGTATCTCTTACAAGAGAGCGAATTCTTGACGTCAAATCGTACTCAAGAGTGTCAGTTGAAATCACCCACGGAAGAATATCCATCCTGTCAAGATATTCAATAACGATGCCGGAATAAACCGTGATAAGGCTTGTCTGATCCTGTTCCACAATAGGAACCTGTCTCGGCTGAAGACCGAGTTCATCAACTTTATCAGCGGCACCGGCGCGAAGAGGATCACGCACAACAAGGCGGATTTTTCCTCTTGAATACGCCGCGTATTCCCGCAGCATATCTTCAATTTCCCCGGGAGCGGGAATTACCGTTTTTAACTTGTTGGAAAGATAATAAGTAATTGTAACGGGATCGGGAAGCTCAAGATGTATGTTACGCGAAACTTTAGAGATTGTATACGCTTTATTTTTTGTAAGATCGAAGCGAAGCCAGTAGCGCCCTGATACAAGCAGCGCGAGAATAAAAGCGATAACGGATAATGCTGTTATTATTGTTGTTTGTCTTTTTGTCATAACCGTCTCCTATTTCCATTTCCTGAAAAGGACAACTTTTGTGTTAAGATACAGGAATAAAGCCGTACTTAAAATAAAATATAATAATTCCCTTGTATCGATCAGCCCTTTTGAAAAACTTTCAAAGTGATATGAAAGCGAAAAAAAGTTTATAAACCTTGCAAGCCACCCCGGAACGTTAAAAGAAAATGTAACCATATTGATCAGCATCACAACCATCAAAACAACGGCGCTCCCAAGGAAAGCTCCCGCCTGATTCTTCGAAAGGCAGGACAACAAAAGCCCGAGGGCTGTCGCGCTCGATCCAAGAAGAAACGCTCCCAGGTATTCGCAGAAAATTGTACCCGCGTCAAAATGCCCGAGCCCTAAAAGGCTTAAAGGCAGAGGAATCGTCAGAAGAAGCATCACGCATAAAACGCCGAACGCGGAGAAAAATTTTCCAAGAACCAAATCCCATTCAGTAAAAGGCATCGTCAGCAAAAGTTCGACGGTTCCCGTTTTTCTTTCCTCTGCCCAGCTTTTCATTGTAATCACAGGGATAATAAATATGAAAGCAACGGGAAAAATGCCGAAGTAAGGGCGGAGCGTAGCTTGATCGGCGGTAAAATACCGCTGAAAATAAAACAGCCAAACCGAACAGAACAGAAGGAAGAAAACCGCCGCTCCGTAAAAAGCGGGCGCGTTCATGTACTGCCCCAGTTCTTTCTTCGCCAGAGTAATGGCGCGTAACGGAAGGTATTTTTTCATTTATGTCCCCCTTGTTCGCTTGTAAGTTGCTCACTTGAGGTGCGCTGCTCACTAGAAGTAAGCTTTACAAAGATATCTTCGATACTGAGTTTTTTACGGTTCATTTCAAGTATTTTCATCCCGTTGTTAACAGCCCAGTCAAATATACGCTCTCCTGCGGGTATGTCTCCCGCTTCAGAAGCGTAAAAGTGAGCCGATACAAAGCCGCCGCTTGTTGTGTCGACTAACGTGTCGGAAAGACCGCCTAACTGATCAAGTTTGCTCCTGACAGCCTCTGCGCTCACAGTGTCATCTTTTCCTTTTAATACAAGCTCCCATGTATCGCCGCCCTTTAGAGTGCCGGCAATTTCTTCGGGTTTGCCCTGAGCGGCAATGCGTCCGTCATTGATAATCAGCACTTGTGTGCAAATCGCCTCAACTTCCTGCAAGATGTGAGTTGAAAGAATGACGGTTTTACGTTTGCCAAGCTCTTTAATGAGAGATCGAATCTCGATGATTTGGTTCGGGTCAAGACCGGTAGTCGGCTCGTCAAGGATTAAAATCGGCGGATCATGTAGGATTGCCTGAGCGAGACCTGTGCGCTGCTTATACCCCTTAGAAAGCGTCTCAATTTTGCGGCTGCGGTAATTCAAAAGACCGCACGCTTCAAGGCTTGCGTTAATCGCAGAGGGGCGCTGTTCTTTGGGGATAAAACGTGCGTCCGCCGCGAAGTTAAGGTACTCGTCAACGGTGATGTCCGTGTATAGCGGCACGTTTTCCGGCAGATAGCCAATCCGCTTTTTAATTTCAAGCGGCTCTTCATCCACGGGAATACCGTCTACAAGCGCTGATCCGCTTGACGGAAAATGGTAACCCGTAAGGATTTTCATAATTGTAGTTTTACCGGCGCCATTCGGCCCCAAAAAACCCAACACTTCACTGTCTCCGACGGAAAAGGAAACATCGGTAACCGCTTTTACGTTTCCGTACAGTTTAGAAAGGTTTTTAACCTCAATTTTAGGTGTTTGAACACTCATATTACTGTTACTCTCCTAAAAAATTATGTTTTAATTTATTCTATCAAATTCAGTCAATAAATTCAATCGGGAAAACCATCCTGTCGTGAGTTAAAACAGTATCGGGGAAAACGGCTCGGGCTTCTAACATAAGTTGTTTTAACTCGTATTCGGTGTATCTGGGGCTGTAATGAATCAGCGCTAACTGTTTTACGCCTGAGGATGATGCGGCGATTTTGGCGGCTTCTTCGGCGGTCATGTGCTTCTTGGAGCGGGCGTCTTCGGCAAGCTCTCTTGAGAACATCCCCTCGCAAATAAAAAGGTCTGAGCCGATAACATGTGTGGAAATTTCAGGCAGGGCGAGAGTGTCCGTTACAAAAGAAAATTTCCGTCCCATGCGCGGCGAATCCATAACTTGATCGGGGCGCACTTCCCTGCCGTCAGGCGTTTGTATTGTCTCGCCCTTCTGCAATTTTCCCCATAACTTCCCCATCGGAACATCAAGGCTCTCGGCTTTTTCAGGATGAAAAACGCCGGGACGCATATCTTCTTCAAGCGCGTAACCGTAGCATGGTTTGGTGTGAGAAAGAGGAAAACACCTGATATGAAAGCCGTCTCCTTTGAAAACGATTCCAGGAGAAGTGATCTCCTTCACGATAATTTCGTAATTGATATACATATCAAGTATCCGCCGGCTTGCTTCAATATACTCGGCGATTTTCGGAGGACCTATGATATAAAGAGGATCGTCCCTGTCTACCTGCGATGAAAGCATTAAAAGGCCGGGAAGACCCGTTACGTGATCCGCGTGCATGTGGCTGATAAAAATAACCGATATTTTTTTCCAGCGCAGATTAAGCCGCCGCAGAGAAACCTGCGTTCCCTCGCCGCAGTCAAAAAGAAACAATTCTCCTTCACGGCGCAGCAGCACCGATGTCAGATGCCTGTTCGGCAGCGGCATCATCCCCCCGCAGCCCAGAATAAACGCTTCAAGATTCATTTGAGTGAAGTATAACGACAATCATTTTTTTATTCTACTTGCCGTCTCCCGACGTAATTTTGTATTGTTTAATTCCGTCACCGCTGATTACCGCGCAATTCCTGCTGCCTTTTGCGGCGTAGAGTTCTTTATCAGCTAAATCGTAGAGAACCTGAACATCATTGTGACTGCCGCATTTTGAAATGTAAACGCCGATACTCATCGAAACATAATCGGAAACCTTCGATTTTTCGTGCGGTATCTTTAGCTCTTTAATCATATGAATCCACTGGTAAATTACATTATCAACATTGGTAACGTCTTTTTCAAACCAGAGAGCGGCGAATTCTTCTCCGCCGACACGGGCGGTATAAATGCCCAGATCATCCTTTATTTTATTAAGAATTTCACCGATGGAACGAAGGCAGGTATCGCCCTGCGGATGACCGTAATGATCATTGTAAAATTTAAAATAATCTATATCGGCAATAGCGATGCAGAGCCAGTAATCCGATGTTCTGTAATTAGAAATATATCTGTGAAAATGATGCATAAAATCACGGCGGTTTTTTAACTGAGTTAATTCATCAATTGTGCTTTGATCAAAATATTTATTTTTTTCTTCTTCAAGCATAGATGTGCTTAATTCCAGCCCTATCCTAAGTTTCGCTATCTGCCAGTTAAAATAAATACTTATAAGAGCGGCGGCAAACGCGTTCACGGAGTAGTATATCATGCTTGTATTAGTCATAAAAAGAATGTCAGATATGATATAAATCGAAACGGCGGAAAGAATCATAATTATATTTACAAGAGGTGAAATAACAAACATCAGCAATGAACATATTAAAAAAATCGGAAAAATAGGCGGCGTTAAAACCGGCTGCGACCATATATCCATATGAACACAGAAAATAATAATGTTTGAAAAAAACAGAATGATGAGTAAATAAATCACCTTGTCGTTCACATTGATTTGCTGCATCAGGTAGTTTGAATATCTTGATAATATAAAAGAAATCAGCGCGGAAAGAAGATAGACTCCTGCCTTTATAAATTGCTGCTCATAAAAAACAGGAAAAACAGTAAAACAAACACATACTACCGCTACTATTGTACTCATACGGGAAAGGTTAAGAAGATTTGCGCTGAACATTTTATTCATACCTTCGTAGTATTGCTCACGCCCATAAGTATAAAAACGCCAACTGTATAATAATTTATGCATAAATCCCTTTCAAAACCTTTTATAGTGATTATTTTTTATTAACAATCAAATAAATAAACAACGAACCTTTTTCAGTGTACCATATTATTAATTAATTGTACAGCGGAAAAATGTACAGCGCCGGAAAATTGTAAAGTTATTTTAATAACGTGTTTTACAACGCTCGGCAAAACCAGTTAAATTTTGAAATTCTATAGTTAATCCGTCATCCAGCAGCACTTTTCCTGAAAAAAAGCCAAAAACCTGATGTCTTGCGGCGCTATGCAGAAAAAACCTTCGGCGATCTATCCTTTCCTGATACGGGAAAAAGGTCATTTCCAGCCTGTTATCGTTGCTTGTAAATCTCCAGGGAGAAAGCCAATCTGACAAAGGAATGTGAAATGTCACTTGATCGAGCTTGTGAAGCGTCCCGTTTACAAAAAAACCGTTTTCCGTGCCGAGAGAAAAATCCGCCCAGCTATAACCTACGCAGAAGCCTAGCTGCCTGCCTTCACTCATTCCGCAGGCAGCAGCCCAATAACGAATATCCGCCTTAGGACGCGCGATTCGATTCCAATCCAGAATGCCCCACGCGTGACCTTTGGTAAAAATAATCTCGGCGCTTCCGAACTGAACTACTCCTTCGGCAAAAAAACACGGCGAACAGCGGGAAAATCTGAAAGCGTATTTATCATTCCGCCACGGCTGATTTGTCACAAGCGATTGTACTCCCTCTTGCTCACTGAAAACAACCGCGCAGCGCATTCCCCTGTTATGTCCGAATTTTGGTATATCAGCTTTGATGATTCTGAATTTATTATCCATATTGATAAAATCCAAATGTGTTTTTTTTCTGCGCCATTTAACAGAGCCTTCGTCGCTTGAGTTCGGCATATTATAAGAGCCAAGAGGGAGCCAAGTTTCAAAGATTTGAGTAGAACGTTTTTTATCCCGCAAAGACACAATTGTAACTCCCATAAAACCAAGCCATCCGTCATCATTGATTTCAAAAATTATTAGATGAGTGGGAGAATGAACGATATATCGGTCTGATTCAGAAAGTTTATGCCTTGGAGCGTAAGCCATCTCAGAGTTATAAACAAAATTGTTATGCATAGACCAGCCGAAATTACCCGGCTGCCCCAGGTCATCCAGCAGAGGAGTTGGTCTTAAAATTTCATATTGAGCCATATACTGCCATATTTAACATTATTAACATAACATGTATTATGAATGAATGAAAGCATTAATTATGGGGCTTGGACTTCACGGCGGCGGGCTTGCCTCGGCTCGTTTTCTTCTGAAACGCGGCGCGGAAATAACAGTTACAGATTCAAGGGACGAAAAAACATTGATGCCTTCAATTGAAGAGCTGGATTCAACTTGCAGCAGCCTCGGGTGCCGCCCTGTTCGATATGTCCTCGGCAAGCACGAAATTGAAGATTTTAAAAACGCCGATATGGTAGTTAAAAATCCCGGCGTAAAACCCGACTCTCCTTTTTTGCTTGCTTCAAAACGCGTTGAAACGGATTTATCCCTTTTTTTATCGGAATCCCCGGCGAGGCTTTTTGCCGTAACGGGCTCAAAAGGAAAATCCGGCACATCGTCCGCTCTCCATTGGATTCTAACCCATGACAGAAAATCAGGCAAAGCTTTTCTCGGCGGAAATATCACGGTCTCTCCCCTAACTTTCCTTGATGAATTAACTGAAAATGACGATGTAGTTCTTGAACTTTCCAGCTTTCAGTTAGGTGACATTAAAGCGCGGATCAAACAAAATAAAAGCCCTCTTTTAAAGCCTGCCGCCGCGGTATTAACAGCGATCATGGCAGATCATCTTGACCGTTACCCTTCAATGAATGAGTATATTGATGACAAAAGAAATATCTACCGGGGGCAGGACAGCTCATGCGTTACAGTCGCGGGCGATGATCACTGGGGTAAAAGTTTTCTATCCGAAACAAAAGGGCAGCCCCTTATTATATCCGATAAAAACGATTTACAATCCGCGTTAGGTGACGACAGAAGCGGGGGCTGGATCGGCGAAGACGGCGCTGGATATGCGCGGATTACTCTGTTTCAGAAAGCGCGTCTTTCGTCAGAGCGGCAAGACGTTTTTCCCGCGGCAGGCGCGGCAGCAGACGAAGTGACAGAGCTTGTCCCGAAGCAATTGCTCGTGCCCGGAGAGCATCAAAGAAAGAACCTTTTAGGAGCCGCTCTTGCCGCTTTCAGCCTCGGCGTAAGCGCAGAAACAATCAGAAACGCCTTGTCATCCTATAAAGGAATTGAGCACCGTCTCGAATTTTTCCACGAAGCGGGAGGCTTTCGTTTTTACAACGACAGCGCCGCCACAATCCCCGAAGCCGCCGCCGCCTGCATCGAGGCGTTAAGCGCAATAACAGCCGGCTCACAGGGCGGGCTAATCCTCGTAACAGGCGGCACCGATAAAAACCTTGACTTCTCCCCGCTCGCAAAAACGGCAAAACTCGCAAAACATATTATCCTTCTTGCCGGCACCGGCAGCGAAAAACTCACGCGCATACTTGATGAAAAAAGCATCCCCTTCAGCGGCCCGTTCAACGACATAGACAAGGCAGTAAAATGCGCGGCAGAAAAAGCCTCAAGCGGAGACATAATCGCTCTCTCTCCCGGCTGCGCCAGTTTCGGAATGTTCCTCAACGAATTCGACCGCGGAAGGAAGTGGAAAGAAGCGGTGAGGCGGCAAGGATAAAAAGATTTTTACCACAAACCACTCGAACTTATACCTACGGTATGCATACGAACTTGTTATTTAATATCTAAAGTTTTTATTCGTGTGGTTCGTGGTAATAAAATAGCAGGAGATAAAAATGGATTTGGAAATGCTTGAAACAAGAGCCAATATCATAAAACAGATTCGCTCGTTTTTTGACACGAGAGGTTACCTTGAATTGGACACGCCCCTGCTCTCTGATAATTTGATTCCTGAATCGTGTCTTGAAGTTTTTCAGACAGAGAGGCTCTTTCCGCCCGGCAGCAAAAAAGAGGGCAAACCGCTCTGGCTGATACCGTCGCCTGAAATCCACATGAAAAAGATCATAGCGCAGCATCGCGTGAATGTGTATCAAATTTGTAAATGTTTCCGTAACGGCGAATCCGAAGGACATCTTCACTCCAGCGAATTTACAATGCTTGAATATTACACGATGAGCGCGGATTATTTGGATTCGCTTAAGATTACAGAGAAGTTGATTTCAACCCTCTATTCTCAATTCTCAACTCTCAACTCTCAATTCTCAATTCTCAATTCTCAATTCCTTCGCATAACAGTAGCCGAAGCGTTTATGCGCTATGCCGGACTTGATCTTTTTGAAGCGGCTTTCCAAAAAGGGGTGATGGAAAAAGAAGCGCGCCGCCTTGGGTTGGAACCGCTGCCCGGAATGACTGTGCCTGAACTTTACGATTTGATCTTTATTCATGCTGTTGAGCCGAATCTGAAAACGGATACGCCTGTTTTTTTACTTGATTACCCGGCGTTTGTTCCGTGTTTGGCAAAGAACAATGAACAAATAACAAAGAATAATGAACAGAGAACGGAAAACATAGAGCAAAGAACAGGAAAAAAGAGCGGGACTGTCGAGAGATGGGAGCTTTACTGGAACGGGATTGAGCTTGCAAATTGTTTTTCGGAAGAAAACGATCCACAGCGGGTAAGAGAATTTTTTGTTAATGAAGAGGCAGCGAAGGAGAGAAACGCCATTGTGAGGCATCATGTTGATCACGATTACTGGAAGCTGTTTGAGGGGTTTCCGAAGTGCAGCGGTGTGGCAATAGGCGTGGACAGGCTTATTATGGCGTTGACAGGGAAGGGGCGGATTGACGGGGTTATTCATTCTTAAATTAGATAAAAACTTAGAAATATTGCTTTAGAGTTCTTGACATTGAGTATATTACTCATTACAATTAGCAGTATATAAAATATAATGAGTAAAATACTTAATATATTGAGTATTTTACTCATTATACTGAGCAAAAAGAGGTATTTAATGTTCAAACGAAAAGTTGTAGATCAGCTTGTAAACAGAATGAATGAAAAACGCAAGTTTTTACAGGTAATCTCAGGACCCAGGCAGACAGGAAAAACAACGGCGGTTTTGCAGGCGCTGGAATCTCTAGCTGTTCCAAATCATTTTATAAGCGCCGATGAGCCGTCGGCTGCCTCGCCACAATGGCTTCACAATGAATGGGATAAGGCAAGAGTTTTGCAGAAACAAAGCGGCAAAGAAATCATCCTTGCTATTGATGAGGTTCAAAAAATCCCGAACTGGTCATCCGTTGTAAAACTTTTATGGGATGAAGATACCCGTAAAAAAAATCCAATTAAGGTTATACTGTTGGGCTCATCTTCTCTGCTTATTCAAAAGGGTTTTAATGAATCAATGGCTGGACGATTTGAAGTATTGTTTTGCCCTCACTGGGAATACAACGAATGCAAGAGCGCGTTTAAATACAAGCTTGACGATTTCCTTTTCTTCGGAGGATATCCTGGAGGGGCGGAATTAAAAAATGATGTTGAACGATGGGCGCGTTACATAGGCGCTTCTATTGTGGAACCTGTAATCTCAAAAGATATTCTTCAGATGGAAGAAGTACGAAAGCCCGCTCTTCTTCGTTCTTTGTTTACTCTTGGGTCGGCTTATTCCGCGCAGGAACTTTCTTACACAAAAATTATGGGGCAGCTTCATGACGCGGGTAACACTGTAACAATCGCCCACTATCTAGATCTGCTGGATAAAGCAAACATCCTTTGCGGATTGCAAAAATATTCAACAAATAAAACACGCGTAAAACAAAGTTCTCCCAGATTGATGGTATACGATACTTCACTGCTTATCTGGTCTGCCGGAGCCGCGCGAAAAAATTTTCTGGAGTTGCCCGATTACAGAGGCAGGCTTGTAGAAAGCGCCATCGGCGCATATCTTTTGGCACGAGGAAGAGAAGAAGGGTTTTCCGTTTACTGGTGGCGCGAAAAAGAAAAGGAAGTTGATTTTGTAATTGAAAGCGGCACGACAAGTTTAACTGCAATTGAGTTTAAAAGCGGAATTGTTAAACATACCGATGGCAGCATGGCGTTTAAAAAATTGTATCCGCACGCGTTATGCCTTACCGTGGGAAGTCAGGATTTGAGCGTCGAGGATTTTTTGTCGGGGAAGGCTGTGTTGTTTAAGTAGGGGGGATCACCTGCTTCTCAAAATAAACAAACCTAATCCCCGCATCGTTTATTTCTTCCTTAAAGCGTTTATATCCTGATGATTCATATAAATACAAATTCCTGTTACTTTTAAAAGCTGTAAAAAGCTCGAAGCGCATATTCGGAAATTCCTTTTCAATCGCGGAAAGCAGTCGCTTCCCTACTCCCTTACTTTGATAATCAGGATGTACCATCATTTTACCGATGTATACGGTATTATCTTTTTCATACGCCCTGACAGAACCGATAATTTTATTATCAAACACCGCTTTTAAGATTACGCCCTTGTGATATTCTTCGATGACTTGATCCAATGTTTGCGTTAAAGGCTGTATCGTAAAATCATTGTGGAGCAGAGCTTCGCTTTGATATGCAGCGTATTGAATTTGTAATATGTCTTCTAAATCATTTAATTGCGCTTTTGTAATTTTAATCATATTGATACCTTAACATAAAAGTAATAAAATCATACAGCAAAAATAATATGTAATCAATCAAGCGCATTATTTCCGCCTCATTCATTGATCTTTTTCTTCTAACTCGCTAATATAAAACTATGCAAATAGAAATCCCCGAACTCTGCGTTGTTGCTCTTATCGGCGTATCAAGCAGCGGCAAATCTACTTTTTCAAAAACTCATTTTAAGCCGACAGAGGTTCTCTCTTCGGATTTTTTCCGCGCGTTAATTTCTGATGATGAAAATAATCAGGATGTTACGCAGCAGGCGTTTGAATCGCTTTACTTTATAGCGAGAAAACGCCTTGAATTGGGGTTGTTAACTGTCATTGACGCGACAAATGTGCAGAAATTCGCCCGCGCTCAGGTACTCCGCCTCGCGAGAGAGCATGACTGCTGCGCCGCGGCGATTGTGTTTGACATTCCTGAAAATGTCATCATGGAGCGTTATAAAAAGCGCACAGACAGGAATATAACAGAAAATATAATAAATCGTCAGGCGAATGAACTGCGTAAATCAATTGAGCAGCTTCAAAATGAAGGATTTCGTTATGTGTATATTTTAACAAGCGAAGAAGAAGTAAACAATGCGCGGATAGTACGCGCTCCAATATCGAATAACAAAAAAGAAGAAACCTTCTCTTATGACATCATCGGCGATATTCACGGCTGTTTTGATGAGTTATGTGAACTTTTATCAAAACTAAATTATGAAGTTGACGCGGAATTTTTTTCCGTTAAACCGCCTGAAGGACGCAAAGCAGTTTTTCTCGGCGACTTGTGCGACAGAGGTTTTAAAAATGTTGAGGTTCTCAGCCTCGTAATGAATATGGTAAACAAAGGAGATGCGTATTGCGTAATGGGAAATCATGACAACAAGCTGCTAAGAAAGTTAAACGGAAGAAATGTGCAGTTGACACACGGGTTGGACATAACGGCCGAACAGCTTGAAAAAGAAGAGCCGGAATTCAGAGAATGTGTTAAAATTTTTCTTAACGGATTAGTCAGCCACTATATATTCGATCAGGGAAAACTTGCCGCCGCTCATGCCGGAATAAAAGAAGAATATCAGGGACGCACTTCAAGACAGGTACACAGTTTTTGCCTTTACGGTGAAACAACAGGTGAAACAGATCAGTACGGACTGCCGGTTCATTATCCGTGGGCGGAAGAATACAAGGGAAAAGCGCTTGTTGTTTACGGGCACATTCCCAACGCGGAGGTTCTTTCGGTTAACAATACAATTTGCATCGACACAGGGTGCGTATTCGGAGGCAAGCTAACAGCTTTCCGTTACCCGGAAAATGAAATTGTGCAGGTAAAAGCAAAACAGGAATATTATGCGTCTCTAAAACCGTTCGCACATTCGTGACAATATGTATTGGGAACGCTTATCACCACCTGACACAAACCCCTTTTGATTCAGCGTATTTTTTAATTTCCTTGATCGTAGTTTTTTCAAAATGCAGAAGAGAAGCGACAAGAGCGGCATCCGCGCCTGGCGCTTTTTCTTTCAACGAAGTTTCCGGCATATATGCCGATCGCGATTCGTTAGGTGAAATCAAACTTTCCATTTCAGCCGACTCGGTGCTGAGCAAAACCCGCGCTATCTGATCTAGAGTACCCGCCCCGCCGGAAGCGATTACGGGCACAGGCACCGCGTTTAAAATTCTGCACGTTAGCTCCAGATCGTAACCGCATCCTGTGCCGTCAGCGTCAATTGAATTAAGGAGTATTTCCCCGGCGCCAAGTTCTACCGCTTTTTTTGCCCACTCAATCGCGTCGATTCCCGTGTCGGTTCTGCCGCCGTGGGAAAAAGCGTTCCAGCGAAGAAGATTGCCGCTGTGCGCACCGCTAGAGCTGTGTACGCGCTTCGCGTCAATCGAGAGCACAACACACTGGCTGCCGTAAGCGTTTGCCATTTCGCGTAACAGTTCGGGACGTTTCAGGGCGGAAGTACACACTGAAACTTTATCGGCTCCTGAATTCATCGCGTCTCTCATGTCGTCAAGAGCGCGTATGCCGCCGCCCACGCAGAGAGGGATAAAAACTTCCGCCGCGACTTTTCGCACAACATCAAGCAATGTAGCGCGGCTCTTGTAAGAAGCGCCGATATCAAGAAAGGTTAGCTCGTCCGCGCCGTCAGCGTTATAACGGCGGGCAAGCTCCACAGGATCTCCGACATCTTTAATGCCCTCAAACTTGATCCCTTTTACAACCTTGCCGTCGTCAACATCAAGGCAGGGGATAATTCTTTTCGCCTGCATTTACCCTCCCGTCCAATTTCGAAGCAGAGCCAGCCCGGCTTCGCCAGATTTTTCGGGGTGAAACTGCACAGCCGCTAACGCTCCGCGCTCTACTGCGCAGCAATAGCGAAGATAGTACTCTGTCTCGGCGGCAGTAACTGTCAAATCCGAAGGATCGGCGTAGTATGAATGAATATAATAAAAAAAACTGTTATCGGCGAGTGTGCGAAATAATTTTGATTGAGGACGCGCGTTAGTTTGATTCCAGCCAATCTGCGGAACTTTACGTCCGGGAAAACGCCGTACAGACCCTTTGATAACCGATAGACCTTTCACCTCAATGCCGTCAACAGGCGGCGCCTCTTCTGAACTTTCGAATAACAACTGTAAGCCGATACATATTCCCAAAAACGGTTTATCGGCGTTTATCCACTCTTTAATTGATTGCGCATAACCGGATCGATTCAGCGACGCCATAGCTGCCGCGAAATGCCCGTCACCTGGAAAAATTATCTTTTCAAACGGTGAAGATGACGGCATCAGCTCTTCCGGTCCTGAAACAAAACGAGCAGGCGCAGAAAGACGCTTTAACGCGTTCATTACAGAGCCAAGATTTCCCGCTCCGTAGTCGATAACGCCAATCATAAACATTTCTCAAAATAATATTTCAAACCAATACTCCGCGAGTTTCAAAGCCGGGCAGCGAACCTTTTGTGGAAGGAATAATATCTCTTGCTCTGTTGTCGTATTCGCAGGCTTCGCGTAACGCCCTTGCCGCGGATTTAAAGAGCGCTTCTATTTTGTGATGATCGCTTCTGCCGCGGATAATTTCAAGGTGAAGGGTAATTCCCGCGGCGCTGACAAAAGCCTGCCAGAAATCTTCGATCACGTCTGTTTGAAAATCGTACTGTAAACAGGCTTCAGGCTGTGAAATCAAAGGGGAGCCTGATAATTGACCTTCAAAATAAAGAAAAGACCTGCCTGAAATATCCGCAGCGGCGCCGGCTAAACATTCATCCATCGGGAAAAGACAGCTTCCGCTGCGTTTAATTCCGCGTTTGTCACCTAACGCTTTGGAAAAACATTGTCCAAGAACAATTCCCGTATCTTCCACAAGGTGATGCTGATCAACTTCAAGGTCTCCTTTCGCGCTGATCTCTATATCAAACAAACCGTGACGCGCAAATGTGCTGAGCATATGAGACATAAAACCGACAGGGTAAAAAAGTTTTGATTCTCCTCTACCGTCAATATTCAATCTGATAAATAATTCGGTTTCTTTTGTTTTCCTCTCAACCTCGGCAATCCTATTCATTCCTTGTTCCTCATTTTTTTTTAAAGCACAACTTTCCGAAGATCATATTCTACAATATCAAGCGCTCCTATTTTTTTCAGCTTTGGAATAAGCTCCGGAACATTATGTTTGCTGACTGCTATTTTAACAGCAAATCCGGCTTCTCCGTACAGAGTGGCTACAGTGGGGCTTCTCATCGCGGGAAGGCTCGCCAAAGATTCCAACTGATCTTTTGGAATGTTCATTTCAAGCATTACGCGATCCCGTCCGTCAAGAACAGCGCGGAACAGCATTGCAAGTTCCTCAATACGGCTGCGTTTTTCGGCATTCGCTATCGCAGAGCGTGACGCGACAAAACGTGTAGATGATTCAAGCAATGTCCCGACGATTCGCAGTCCGTTATCCTTTAGAGTTTGTCCTGTCGCTGTATTGTCGATAATCATGTCCGCGTCATCAGGAGGGAAAACTTCTGTCGCGCCGTAAGTCCGCAAAATGCGGTATTCGTAACCGGCGGCTTTAAGCCACTCCTCGGCAAGATTAACATACTCTGTCGCGACAACAAGTTTTTTTGAACGGAGTTTTTCATCGTCATAATCATGAGGAACCGCCGCTACAATGCGTACTTTATCAAAACCCAAATTAAGCACTTCTTCAACATCCGAGCTGCTTTCCCTTATCCAGTCAATGCCGGTAAAACCCGCGTCATGACTGCCAAGCTCAAGGAGCTCTCCAACGTTTTGCGGCTTCATAATTTTCAGGTCAATCCACGGAGCCCGCACCTGCGGACGATATGTGCGTTCAGCAAGAGAAAGAGGGAAACCAGCCTCGGAAAAGAGACTCTTAACATTATCAAATATTCTGCCTTTTGGAATTAATATTTTAAGTTTTTCCATAATGATGAGTTTAGTACAAATCATAAGAAATGTTAAGGGAGTAATTTAATTATTTTTTTATCAGCATAAACCCTGCTGCGCCGATACTGTAATCATGCTGTTCTTCCCATGAGGCGAATACGCTGTCCTCAATTTCCGCGATTTCAGTATAAACGAAGCTTTTAGGAAGAGAAGGCAATGAAGGATGAGATATTTCTTCTTTTCGCGAAAAAGAATTGTAAAAAACATCAATTGATATTTCCGTACCTATCTGTGTGAGATTGTCTGTGCGAAACATTTTTACCGAAGCTGATGAATCGCTTCTTTTAGCGGTTCTGTAATAAAACATTCCGTCATTTCCTTTACGGAGAGTATCCGCGCTCCAGCCTTCTTCTTCGGGGAAAAATTTAAAAACTGGTATTTCAATCGGGAACAGATTATTCGATTCCATGTTAAACGACCAAACGGCAGGACTAGGCTTGGGGATATTAATTTTCATAAAACGATCTTCCAGATAAAGAAGAGCGGCAGGTTTATTTTCATAAAAAACAAAACCGCCTGCGGTATATTGCTGCCGAAACATTTCTCCTGAAAAATGATACATGACAAACCCCTTCCGATCCGTATCCGCTCCCTGCCGCAAAGCCTCCGTTTTATTTTCGTTAGGCGCAATTTTTAAAAATCCGCAGCGATTAATTACCATCACAAGCGCGTCATTTTCTTTCTGCAAAAAACGGATATGCGGGGCATACGGCCACGGAGTAAAAGCTGATGTCCCGACTGCCTCTTCGATAGATCCGATATGAACAGGTTTATCGACTGTCAGCCGAAACCAAAGCGGATATTCGCCTGTCTGTAAAATAGCTATCGGCACGGCTCCTGAGACGTCATAAAAATAATTACCGGCTGATATATCAGAAGCAAGCGGCGGACTTACCGCTGTTTTTTCTGTCCCTCGGGCGCAAGAAACAAGGGTAAGGAAAAGAAACAACCACAAGCCGCACGAACACAACGAACTTTTTATTCGATTTTTTTCCATTGTTCGCGTTGGTTCGCGTTGGTTCGTGGTAAATTTATTCAAAAATATCCTCCGGGAAAGTGATTTTCCTGTTCTCTTTTTCACCGGGGATAACAGCGACATCCGTACAGAACCTTCCCCAAATTTCAGCATCGTCCGTAAACTCTTCATCAGCGGCTTCAGCGGCTTTTTCATAAGCATGAAGAATTTCAGGAAACTTAAAAGCCTGAGGCGTCTGCGCAACACCAATATTTTTACGTTTCAAATGCTTTTTAACAAAAACTGTTTGCTCTTTGCTCTTTGTTCTTTGTTCTTTGCTCTTTGTTCTTTGTTCTTTGTCCTCTGTTATTTCCTTCGGGGTTTCTGTCAGCGGGAGCAGCGGGATAACAGCGCCGTATTTTTCTACAGCCGACATAATATTTTTAACGAGGGAAACGCTGACCCATGGGCGGGCTCCGTCGTGAATTAACACATAACAAGGGTTAAGCGATGCAAGAGCGGAAAGAGCGTTTAACACAGAGCCGCAGCGGGTTTTGCCTCCGTTAACAAAAATGATGCTAAGATCGTCTCTTGAAAATAAATCCCGAGGCAGCGCTCTCCTGCCCGCTTCTTCATCGTTTTCCCGAACCGCGATTACAATAGTTTTTACCAATTTAAAAGAAGCAAATACGCTGACGGAAGAGCCCAGCACGGTAAGCTCATCATCATTTAGCTTCATAAATTCTTTCTTTACGCCGCCCATCCGCGTTGAAAAACCCGCGGCAAGTATTATCGCTGCAAATCGTTCATTGTTCATTGCTAACCGTTATCTGATCATTGTTTACTGTTCACCGTTAATTGTTAATCCAGTTCCAGTCTGGAAAAGATCATGGTCTGAACTTCATCTTTTGTTTTGCGGAGAGAAATCGAAACTTCGTCCTCCAGCAGTTTTAAAGCGGAGTCGTATAATTTGCGTTCAAGGATCGGCAGCTCTTTAACTTTGCTTCGATGGTATAAAGATCGGACAATGCTCGCAATATCCCTGATGCTTCCTTTTTTTAAAAGATCAAGATTCATCTGATAGCGCATTTTCCAGTCCGTCGGAATTTGATCATAATCCTCGCTGAGAAAATCGAGCGCCTTCGCCGCTTCATCTCTTGAAACAGTCGGGCGGACGCCGAGTTCTGCGGCTTTATCAACCGGTACCATAATTGTCATATCGGTAACTTCAATATAAATGATATAGTAAGGTATCTTTGAATCTTTGAATTTTTTCTGAACAATTTCTTTAATGATCCCGACACCCTGACTAGGATAGACCACTTTTTGGTCAACTTGAAAAGTCTTCGCTTTACTCATTACCCGAATATTATCAAAAAATAAATAAAAAGTCTATCCTAAAATTTAAACATGAATGAAGAATCTCAGAACGCGGTTTCATAAAGACGCTCTAAAATCGATTTGATTTTTACCGCGTACTGCTTGTCAGCCGCCCATGTTCCGGCAAGTCCTTCATAAGTCGGAGCCGCTCCTCTTTTAACAAACCTGAAACGCGGACTTTCCAATTTTTCTTTGAGCGGCTCTTCGCAGCCGTACGCTTTCAAATGCTGAATATGAGCGCGGACACCGATGCGCGGTTCAGAAAAAGAATTGCCCGGCGCTCCGTTACCGACTGCGCCAAGCCCGCAGAAATTATTCTGCTCTATTTTTACATCTCCGCCGAAACGGAGAAAACCCGTTTCAAGGCACATCTGAGAAAAAGCAATATCATGATTGACGCCTTCAATAGCAGCCTCTTCGATATAAATTTTTGCCAGACTATTTACAAACGAACTGTCCGCCTTTGGGTTATTATTCAAAAGAAAAAGAGCCATCTTCCCGGCGCTTACTTTTCCCTTCCCCATAATATAAACAGGCAGCTGCGGCTTTTCCACAGCAGGTTCTGGCGGTATTACCGGTTTTGGACGCAATCCTGTGCAGGAATAAAATAAGAAAGCGGAAAATAAAATCATTATTGGGAATAAAAATCTATTCATATTGATATTTTCGGCAAATTTATCGTGACAATAGAATGAAGCTCTTGCAAAACTTTTAGTTTTTAGAGGTTCCCTTAAGATAGCGGCGGAAATAATTGTTTGCCGCCAAGGCGAAAAAGGATTATTGAGTTTTTTCCTTCTTCGCCTTAACGGTTAATCAGATCGATGTTACTTCGCTTCGGCTTTTTCTATTTCCGCCTGAGCGACTGCCAATAACGCTATCGGTACCGAGTAAGGAGAGCATGACACATAGTCAAGACCGGCATCCATACAGAAGCGGACGTTGGCGGGGTTCGCGCCGTGCTCGCCGCAGAGACCGCACGCCAAATCGGGGCGGGTAAGCCGGCCGCGGTTTGTCGCGATACTGATCAGCTCTTTTACCCTGCTGTCCAGTGTGCTGAACGGATTGCCGTCGATAAGGTCGAACAATGTATAGTCGGGCATAAACGCCGTAAAGTCATCTCTGGAAATTCCGAGAGTTGTCTGCGTTAAATCGTTTGTTCCGAAACTGAAAAAGCGTCCGTACTTTGCGATTTCCCCGGCGCCGAGTGCGGCGGCAGGAAGTTCAATCATTGTACCGATTTTGTAATCAACCGGTTTGGCTTTAAGTTCTTTTCTCAGAGCCTCTTCAATGTCAACGATACCCAGATAACTGAAGCCCTCAATTTTTTTACCGTACGCGATCAATTTAAGTTCCGACATATTCATTACAATCGGCACCATGATTTCAGGATACACTTCAACTTTTTCGGCGCGGAGTTTATACGCAGCTTCAAAAATCGCTTTTACCTGCATCTGGTAAATCTCCGGGTATGAAACAGCGATACGGCAGCCGCGGTGTCCGAGCATCGGATTCAGCTCATGCAAAGCTTCGATACGGGCTGTAATTTCAGATTTGGAAGGTTTAGTCTTCTTCCCTTTTGAAACATGTTCCATGTACTCATTTATACTGTCGGAAGATTGCGGCATAAATTCATGAAGAGGCGAGTCCAACAGGCGGATTGTAACTTCCTTGCCTGCCATCACTTTCATGATGCCGTAGAAATCTTCCCTCTGCATTACCTGAAGCTTATCAAGTATTTTTTGGCGTTCCTTAGCGTCATCGGAAAGAAGCATATCGCGGAATACATTGATGCGTTCCGCTTTCAAAAACATATGCTCCGTTCTGCAAAGACCGACGCCGTCCGCGCCGAAACTCAAAGCAAGCTGAGCGTCCCTCGGCGTATCGGCATTACAGCGGACATGGAAATTTTTAAGGAAACTTTTTGACATATTAATGAAGTCAATCAAGCCTGAGCCCTTTGGATCAGGTTCGATTAAGTCCGCGACTCCGAGGTAAACAGAAGACTCACCGTAGAACGGAACGTCAATGGTAATATAATCGCCCTGCGAAAAACTAAACTCGCCCAATGTCGCTTTGTTCCCTCTGATTTTAAGATCGGGAGCGACAAGCGAAACCTTTCCGTATTGGCGGGCAACAACAGACGCGTGAGCGGAATAGCCGCCTTCGGCGGTTAATACGCCGTCGCTGACCTCGATGGCTTTGACATCCTCCGCGAAAGAAGATTCAACTACAAGGATGAAGCGGGCGTCTTCCCCGTGCTGAGACGCGGCTTTTTTCGCTTCCAGCAAAGCGTTAGTGCTGAAATAAACCTGACCTATCGCCGCTCCCGGCGCTCCCGCGATACCGCCCTTCCATGATTTAAGCCCTTTAACGCTTGAAAGATTTATTACAGGATGGAGAATTTCATTCAGCCTTAAAGGATCGATTGCTTTTATTACATAAGTAGAGTCGACAACTTTTCTTTTTTGCAGATCGAGTAGAAGCTGTAAATCGGACTGTGTCGATTTCTGCTCCACAAGCCTCTGCTCTATCAGCCACAACTTTCCGTTCTCGACAGTAAAGCGCACCTGACGTATTTCCTTGTGCTTGTCTTCCAGAGACTGGGCGATTTTTTCAAGCTGCTTTAAGTGCGCCTCGTCAATTTTATTAATCTCATGCCCTGTCGAGCCGATTTCATTGAACTTGCCGGTAAAGTATTTTCCTTGAAGTTTCTTTTCGCCCGTTACAACATTGCGGCTGTAAAAAGCGCCGGAGCATGAATCTTTTCCGTAATTGCCGTAAACCATAGGCTGAAGCAGAATCGCGGTATCGCTGTCATTTTGCTCGTCAAGGTTCAGCATCTTGGCTATTTCTTCTATCGCTATCTGTAGCTGGCTTTCAGCGTCATCAAAAAAACCTTGAGGGAAATATTTGGCATACTCATCAAAATATTCCGCGGCTGTTTTTCTTTTTGGAATCGGCGTTTTATCTTCTTCGCCGTGCAATTCGTTTGAAGGCCCTTTAATTCCGAGTATCCGTTTTAGAAGTTTTGCCTGCGCGGCAATTTCCGCTCTTTCTTTTTCCTTGCCTTCAAGTTCCTTGATCCTCTCTTCAATCGCCAACATTCCGTTGACAAGAAATAAAACTTCGTTAACGGCAAAATCCGCGCCTACCCACTTTTCAAAACCTTCGTGCGTAGGGCGCACAAGGCCGAAGTTATGCAATGTCGGATAATTGGTAATTGCCAGATTGGAAGAAATAACTATTTTTATCAGCATGGGATTTTCAGGGTTTCCGTATTCCTTGCCGACTGTTTTCGAGCATTTTGCCAAAAGCTCGAAAATATCCTTCTTAATTTTTTTTACATCAAGTTCCGCCGTAAGCAAGGTATTAAGGATGAATCCCGGCAAAATCGGAAAGCCGAGTTCTGCAAAATCATTGGCTTGCCTTCCGCGAATACCCAATAGTTCCGTGTTTACCGATGACGGAATAACGTCTTTCTGGCTAAAAAAATGAATTCTTGAATCCATATTAACTCCTAATAGTTAGAACAATTTAAGCACGGAATTAACCGAGCCGCGCAGGAATGCTTCAAACATCTTGCTTGCTCCCTGCGCGAGATAACGCTGCAGCTTTGCCACATCTTTAATATCATTGCCGGCAATGGCAAATTCAATAGCAGTGCCGTGTTTCACCTTGCCCCATTTAAACAGCGAATTAATATCGAGGATTCTTTCGCCTTCATAGTAGATAAACACTTCAAGCGACGGATGCGTCGCGTTATAGCTCGCGATAATTTTTTTCCATGCTTCGACATTGCCGTTATGGAAAAGTTCATTCTGTACAATGACAGCATACTTTGGCGTCATCTTTGATGAGCCTGAAGGGGCTTTCACCGCGGCTGCCGCTGTATTTTTAACCGGCGCAGAAGCCGAAGCGGCGGCTTTTTTGCCGGACGCCGGAGCGCTTGCCTTCGTCTTCGCGGCTTTCTCCTTTACGGGTTTCGGCTCCTCTTTTTGAGGTTTGGAAACTTTCTTTACGGTGTACTTCCCTTTTGTCAGCGCAGGAGGAACAGTTACCTTTTCTCCCTGAAAAACACTCAGCGCGAGCTTCGCGGCCTTTTCGCAATTCTCATCAGCCGGCTTCCCCTGAAACCCGGCGTAAACAACAAGCAATTCTCTTTTACGAAGCTCGCCGAAACCTTCCAGCTCGTCCTCTACCTTTGGGTTTGCAACTAAAAGCCCCAGCTCGGGATGATGATAAGCGGCAACAAGATCAACTCCGTTCCATTTGCTGAATTCTTTCGCGAGAGCGGTCAAGTCCTCGACAGTTGCCGCAAGGTTCGCGGAAATCACCTTATAACCGAGTTTGTCAACCATTAACATCCTCAGCATAAAACCTAATTTTACGCTTGATAGTTCTTCCTGATCATCAGAATCTAATTCAAAAATAATATCACCGAAATTTGCAGATTCGGTTTCACCTGAAATTTCTATAGTTTTCTTAATGTACCTTACCGCGCTGTTAAAACCGGCGCGGGTAGAGAGTGCTTCAAGATTTATATTCTCTGCCATATTTCCTCCGTTAACTTTTTATGAAAAAAAAACACCCCCGAGATATTTATTCTATCATCGGGGGCGCTTTGCAAACATTTTTACCTTATAAATTCCTGAATTATACTTCTGTCAGACCAGCGCCGCCGGAGCGGGCAGGTTTTTTCTTCTTGTCAACTACGCCGCCTTTCGGTTTCGCTTTTGACTTTGCTGCCGGAAGCGCTTTTGGCTTGGCAGCCGCTGACGCTGCAGCCGGAGCCGGAGCGGCATCTTCATCACTCGCGCTGCCGAAAGCCTGATTGATGTCTTCGCGGACAGTTGATCTTCTGCGGCTGAACGAAGCAAACGCTGCATCGGCAAAGCCCTTGGAAACGCCGGAAAGGAACTCATTGAGAACATTCGCCATTGCGTCAAGGGTAACTTTCTTCCTTTTGATTGATGTAATATCAACGTCAAGTAAGAGACCCGGCTGCAGATGGTACGGATTGATCATGTAATCAAACCTGAAGTATTCTTTTTCAAGCCATGCAAGCCTTTCTTCCATTACACGCCTTTCGATTGGATACAGGAAGTCGTACATTCTCTTCATTCTGTCGCGCATTCTGATGATTCTTGTGCGAATCCGGTCTTTTTCGAAAACATATGTGCGGTTGAATTTTTCAACATCGGTCTCAGCGGCTCTTACGAAGGAAATCTCGTCCCAAACCTTGGCGATATCTTCGTACATCGGCTCGCCTGATTTTTCCTTGATGAGCTTTTGAATTCTCGGCTTGTTCTTTTTCGCCAAATCTTCAAAATCTTCGACTTTGTAGGAATTTTTCTTATCCTGATAAATAACTTCGAGAACATCCCAGAGGTGCTGAATTTCGGTTTCAAAGCTCTTTAACTGAACGTCATAAGCTTTGCGGTCTTCGATAAGCTGGGCATTGTCAAAATAGCGCATTTTGATCTGATAGCGCTCGTCCGGCAGATTGCTGCCGTCTGTGTCTTCATATTCGCGGATGATAACTTCACGTCCGTTCTTGAGGTTTTCGATGTACTGATAGCCCATCTTGGAAGTGTCAAGAATTGAAGTGATTGAGTTAATGGCGGTGTTAAAGCCGCGGTTGCGGATATTTTCGATATCGACGATCTTCTTGAAATTCTCGCGGACATTGAGGGCATCAAACGCTTCCGGATCAATTTCAGCGCGCATCTCGGCGATTTTTTCCATGAGGTTCTTGGAGACATAGCCGAAGCGTTTTGCTTTGGCGTTTTCGGTATCGTCATCGGTAAATGCTTCAATCTTGCCCAATTTGGCGAAGATGACTTCGCTGTCGGTAAATTCTTCCAGACCCTGATCGAGCCTTTCTTCTTTTACCTGTTCGATCAATTTGTCGATGCTGTCGATGATGTGTTTGGAGATAAGGTCTTTCATCAGGTATTCAACTGTAACCTGATAGTGGAAGATCGGGCTGATAAGCTCGGAGTCCAAAATATTGACAGAAAGTTTAACATCGGTAACAGTTTTCGGTTTGATCTGATTGTCTTTGAACGCGCACTTTACGATTGAATAAGCGTTCTCGCCGCGGACGAAAGCGCCGGTATCTGTCTTCTGGCGGAGGATGCTGTTGGTGTGGGTTTCAAGCTCATTGACTCCCCTCTGAATATGACCCTGCAAGTGGCCGTACATATTCACAACAGATTTTTCAATTTCGCCAGTATTGAACTTGTC
>Ga0209755_10002345_pt1 | contig 26354 bp, 27 predicted proteins | sample TergutCo191P1_FD_187301 | JGI IMG/M metagenome (GOLD analysis project Ga0209755, IMG submission 187301) | Cornitermes sp. P1 segment gut microbial communities from Petit-Saut dam, French Guiana - Co191P1 (SPAdes) (version 2) | ecosystem: Host-associated > Arthropoda: Insects > Digestive system...
GTGGGGGTTTCTATTTCGAAAAAGCCCTTGTCTATCATGTATTCCCGTACCGCGTATGTGACATCGTTGCGCAGCTTGATGCGCCGCTGCATGGCATCGGAACGGAGATCCAGGTAGCGGTATTTCAGGCGCAGTTCTTCCCGCGCCTCGGATTTTTCGTCGATCTGGAAAGGAAGCGTTTCGCAGCGGCTGAGGATGACGATTTTTTCCAGGGCCACTTCGATTTCGCCCGTGGGCATATCAGCGTTTGTCATGTTGCCGGGGCGGGCGCGGACGGTGCCTTCAACGGCCAGGCAGAATTCGTTCCGCAGTTCCGCGGTTATGCCCGCCAATTCCGCCGGAATCTGCCCGCCGGGAAACGCGCAGGGGTCTACCACGGCCTGGGTAATGCCGTAACGATCCCGTAAGTTTATAAAGGAAATTCCCCCGTGATCCCGCTTTCGGTGCACCCATCCGTTAAGGATTACCTTTTTCCCATCATCAGTTTTTCTGAGTTCCCCGCATGTATTAGTACGCTTCATTGTTTCCATACAATGATAGTATCCTCAGGGGGCTTTCGGTGCAAGTAGCCGCGTTGCCTTATGAAAAATGTTACCCAAATTAAACGCGGACTTTAGTCCGAAGGATGCCTTTCGGTTAGGTTTTATTTTGAGGCATTACGTACTTAGTTCTTATGGTGTTTGGAGTACGCAGGGCAAGTGCGTACTCCAAACACGTATCAGTTATCGAAAAAAATCACCGGTAAGCATAACCCTTTCCCTGCCGGATACCAGCATAAAAACCGTGTGGCCAGGGGTGTGTCCAAAGTAGGCTATGGCACGAATTCCAGGAAGAGCTTCCCTGAACACAAAACCAAGCGGAACAGCATCAAAGATTACTACATTCCCGTCATGGGCATTCAGGGCTGTCACCGCTGCCTGATCCTGCATATTGGTGATAAAGTGATCATATCCCCGTCTTTCAAGATGGAGTGTCGCTCTTGGAAAAAGGGGCTGCCCGTCTTGATGAAGGCCGCCTATATAGTTCGTATCAACATGAGTGAGGAGTATAGTGTTGATCTGCGGCGGTCTTACCCCCAGTTGTTCCATTCTTTCAAACATTAAGCTGCCAAACTCAGAACCTACCAAAATATTCTGTCCGGAAACCTGGATTAAAAAGACATCATTCACGCCGCCGGCAGCCCTGTCACGTTCCGAATCAACCAGCATGTGGACAAGAAAGTTCCCCACACCAAGCGGGGTCATTACATCGGGCTCTGGAGCGGGTGTTGGAGTATACACCGGTCCAGGCTGCACTTGCGGCGGAGGGGCCGGAGGCGGAGCGGGGGGCGGGACGGGCGCAGGGGCGGGAGGTGCCTCTGCTGCAGGGGGAGGCGCTTCAACCGGGGCCGGAGCTCCTGCACAAGATGCCATAAACGGCAGGACAAAAAAAACTGAAAGCAGAAAAAATAAGGTATTTTTCATTTCTAACCTCTTTACCATCAAAATTATTTGTACTGTCATGCTAACATAGTATACTTAATGATGCCAGATATGTAAAAAGGGGAGCAGCATAAACTCTGGGCCCCACAGTATGGAGGCCCAAGAAATCCATAAATTTAAAAATTAACCGCGCGCAGTTCGAAGTACGCCTGTGGATGGACACAGACAGGGCATTTTGACGGGGCGTTTTCGTTGTCCACGATATGACCGCAATTCCGGCAAATCCAGACAGATTTCTGCTTTTTGGCAAAAACAGCGCCGGTTTTTACGTTATCCAGCAGTTTCAGGTAACGTTCTTCGTGCTCCTTCTCAATGCTGCCTACGGCGTCAAAAAGAAGTGCTATGTCGTTAAAGCCTTCCTCGCGGGCTTCAGCGGCCATGCGTTTGTACATCTCTGTCCATTCGTCGTTCTCCCCGGCGGCGGCCGCTTTGAGATTGTCGGCTGTGGCGGGAATATCGCCGCCGCAGAGCAGCTTAAACCAAATTTTGGCGTGCTCTCTTTCGTTGCCTGCTGTTTCCTCAAAAATGGCCGCAATTTGCTCGTAGCCCTCTTTTCTCGCTTTACCGGCAAAATAGGTGTACTTGTTCCTTGCCTGGCTTTCACCGGCAAAAGCCTCCATCAAATTTTTCTCGGTTTTGGTTCCTTTTAAATCTGCCATTGTCCCTCTCCTTAACATTAATATATAGCCTGTAAAACATGCTTTCTATAAGTATAATATATTTACACCGTTAAGAGGGTTTTTACACTGCAATACACTACAATACCTTGAATAAAAAAGCAAAGGCATTATAGAATAGATATTTCAGGTGTAATGGGCGTTTACTGCATTGTGGACAAATTGTGGAAAACTTTGGGCTTTTTGCTTCTTTAAAACTCCGGCGGCGGGGAAGCGGAAAGACCGTTATACGCCTTTTTTTGGACTGCAGCTAATTCCTTATAGTATAAGGAATTACGTGATATTACTATTCAGGTTTTAAGGTAGAAGATTGGAAATATTCAAGTTTTTTGAACTTGGGAGTTTTAAGGGCATGTTAAAAATTGTGGATAAGGTGTTAATATTTAGAAGTTGGGCTAAAATATCTCGTTTTGGCGTATTTTTTCTCCGGGGGCTGATCTATGGCTGATATAGATTATAAAGAATTTTGGGATCAAGCCCTTTCCCTGCTGAAAAATGAGGAAGGAGAAGAAGACAGCATAGGACTCAGCAAAGTAGAGTATATTCGGGCGGAAGGTTCGGAAATACACGTTTTGGTGCCGTCAAACCTCTTTTTGGAACTATTCAGACCCAAATATTTATCCCGCATTATCGATAAACTAAGCGAATTGGCAGGAAAAAACCTGACGGTAATCCTGGAAGTGCCCGAAAAAGGGGCAAAACGCCGGGAACCGCCCGTTATGGAGGTAAAGTCAACCGAACAAAGCACCGCACCTTCCGGCAATACATCCCCGCCCCCTGCCAAACCGGAAAAAAGGCGGAATCATCCCCAGCTCCAGGACGAATACACCTTTGACAGCTATGTAGTAGGAGAAATCAACAGTTATGCCTATAACGTAGCGCTGGCGGTGGCCAAGAATCCCGGGGTGAACAAAATGTATAACCCATACCTTATATACGGCGGAACCGGACTTGGAAAAACCCACCTCATGCAGGCCATAGGTCATTATATCCACCACAACAGCGATCTAAAAATTCTTTACATTACCGGTGAAGGTTTTATGCGGGAATTTGTAGAAGTAGTAGGATTGGGCCACAAAAACAGGGATTCTTTTGCTAAAAAGTACCGAAATGTAGACGCCCTTTTAATTGACGATATTCACACCATAGAAAAAGGGGTGGGAACCCAGGATGAACTCTTTTATACGTTCGAGGCCCTTCACAACAACAAAAAACAACTGGTTTTTACCTGTGACAGACCCATATCGGAATTAAAAGGCATGGCCCCGCGGCTGCAGTCCCGCTTTGAATCAGGGGTAAATATAGAGCTTAATTTACCAAAATATGAAGAACTTATAGCTATTTTAAAGAAAAAAATGGAAATGAAAAAGGCAGAATTGAAAAAAAACATCACCGTTCCCGATGAAATAATAGAGATGATAATCAACAACATATCTTCAAATGTCCGTGTAATGCAGGGTGCCCTTAATAAGCTAATGCTCTACGCTGACCTCATAAACACGCCGGTTACTGTCGAAATAGCTCAAAGAGAACTCAAGGATGTTTTTGCGGATCCCAAACAGGGAAATATGTCCACTGATATTATCCAAAAAGTAGTAGCAGAAGAATATCGCCTTACTCCAAATGAGTTAAAGGGCAAAAAGAGAACCAAAAGTATTGTAAGACCCCGGCAAATATCAATGTACCTGTGCCGGGAACTTACCGAGTATTCCCTAACGGAAATAGGCGAAGCATTCGGAAACCGGGATCACACTACGGTTCTTCACTCCTGTAAACTGATTGAAGAAGAAAGCCGTTCCGATACAAACCTTTATTCAGCCCTGGAAAGGCTAAAAAGAATGATTAAGGAATATAATGTCAAATAATGGCTTGTTGTTGGTTCACCGTTAGTAATACGTGGAAAAAAGGGAAAGTATATATGAGCGTTGTGGAAACTGTTAATAATCATGGAAAAAAGGCTCTTTTTTCCAAAGCTTGTGATTTCTGTAATTCCATATATTATATAGAATTAAGTAACTTTTCCACAAAAAAGTGTTACTATTATTACTATTACTAAATTTATATATATAGTATAATAGGCAAGGAAAAAGATAGGAGAAACCATGAAATTTACCTGCGAACGAAGCGTATTACTCAAGGAAATAACCATATCAAACGAGATAATATCCTCAAAAAATGCAATTTCAATACTTTCCAATATTTATTTGGAAGCCAGTGATAACAGCCTTACCATAAAGGCTACTGACATGAAGGTAAATTTTGAAGCCAAAGTTCCGGTAGAAGTTATAGAACCTGGAAGCGTAACCGTATATGCGGATAAATTTTATGGAATACTCAACTCCATCCCTGACGGGGAGATAGAGTTTGAACAGAAAGATTCCAAAATAAACATCAGAACAACGGTAAAAAAGGCGAAGTTTCAGCTTAAAAGCATAGCCACCGACAAGTTCCCCGAGTTTACTGCGGCTGGTGAGGATCTCTTTGAAATGCCCATCAGGTTCCTTAAAGATATGATAAAAGAGACCATTTTTGCTGTCTCCAGTGATGAAACCCGCCACTTCATGAACGGGGTTTATTTTGAAAAGGCAGAGGACAAATTTGTCATGGTCGCTACTGACGGCCGCCGCCTTGCCTTTATAAACAAACCGGCAGAATCCGGGTTGCCGGATTTTGCGGGAGTTATAATTCCGACAAAAATACTCAATGTTGTACTTAAACGTGCCGGAGACGAGGGAATGGCGGGAGTCAGTGTAAGTGATAAAACCATTTTTATTCAGTTTGGTTCTTATAAACTTTCATCAGTGATTATAGATGCGCAGTTCCCCAATTACCGCCGGGTTATACCCGAAAAACAGGAAAACAGCTTTACCGTTAACCGTGTGGAAATGCTGGATGCCCTTAAGCGTGTATCCTTGCTGGTGGAAGAAAAATCACACAGGGTTTATTTGGGACTTTCTTCGGGGGCAATTTCGGTGTATTGCGAGGAAAACGACATAGGCAACGCCCGTGAAGAGATTTCCTGTAAATACGAAGGGGAAGAGCATATTATAGCCCTTAATTACCGCTACCTTGAAGAACCCTTTAAGGTAATGTCTGTGGATGAAATAAGCATAATGTTTACCGACCCCAACAAGACCATCTCCATTATGCCGGTTCCGGAAAAGGACTTCTTCCACATAGTAATGCCCATGCAGCAGGAATAATACTTTGCCGTGAGTTTTGCCTTTATCAGAACCGTATCGTTCCGTAACCTTGCTGACGCGGAAACAGATATCCGGGGAAAAAACATCTTTTTTGTTGGAGAAAACGGTCAGGGCAAGACCAATTTACTTGAAGCCCTTTATTTTTGTTCGTATGCGTCCTCTTTCCGGGGGGTTAGGGACAAAGATTTGGTCAAAAACGGGGACAAGGATTGCTCTGTTGCGGTGTCCCTTGACGCTTCCCTATACGCAAATGTGAATGTTTCGTTTAAAGACGGGAAAAAGAACATTGCTTTGGACGGCAAGCGGGTAGAAGACCGTAAAGAACTGCTTTCTGTGGCCCCGGCCATTGTCTTTTGCCATGAGGACATGGAATTCGTTGCCGGAACCCCGGAAAGGCGGCGCTGGTTTTTTGACCAAACCCGCAGTCTTTGGGATTCCCTTTACCTGGACGACCTTCGCAAATTCCGCCATGTGCTGAAAACCCGCAACGCCCTGTTCCGCAAAGACGGCCCGTCCCGCCCTCGCCTTACCGCTGAAATTTCCTCCGTGCTTGACGCTCTTGACCCCCAGCTGGCCCATTACGGCCTGGAACTTAAACGCAAACGGCAGGAAACAGCGGAGGAATTCTCCCTTGTGTTTGAACCCCTGTACCGGGATATTTCCGGCATAGGCGGCATAGGTGTTAAGTATATCCCTTCATGGAAAGATGATAATCTCCAGAACATTAGCGCCCATCTTTATGAAAGACGGGAAGCGGATGTTTTTCTTGGCACTTCCTTTTCCGGCCCGCACCGGGATCGCTACCTTTTTACCAGGGAAGGGGAGGATTTTGCGGGAAAGGCGTCCACGGGCCAGCGGCGGCTTTTGGCCCTGCTGCTTAGGGTTGCCCAGGCAAAGGTCTTTTCGGAAAAAACCGGGAAAAAGCCCGTACTCCTCCTGGACGATGTACTTTTGGAACTGGACGGAGAAAAAAGGCGGAAGTTCCTTTCGGTTATGCCTGAATACGAACAGGCTTTTTATACCTTCCTTCCCGGAGAATATGACAGATACCGTACATCTGATACTATTGTGTATGATATTGATTCCGGCCATGTGCGGCGCACCGGGGCGTTATGAGAAAAGCCGGTGACATTATTACCGAACTTTTCAGGGAAAGGTTTGGGGAAGGGTTCATGGAAAATGCCCGTTCCACTGCCGACTTGTTTTCTTCCTGGGGCCAGGTAGTCACAGAAGTCTGGGCCCGCACGGAGAGAAAGACAGAAAGCGAGTCAGAGGACATTCCCGCCGCCGCTGTCCATTCACGGATACGGGAACTGGAACGGGGCGTGCTTCTGGTAGAGGCGGATCATCCCGGCTGGATTCAGATACTCCAGACAAAGCAGGCGGCCCTGCTTTCGGCAATTCAGCGGCGTTATCCGGATTTGGATATCCGGGCCATAGCGTTTAGGTTGAGTCGGGAGCCGTTAAAATGAAATACGGTGATCATAATAAGGGATTATTTTGTCAGTGAAAATAAGGCTAATAATCGTTGAAGCGTTTCCGGCAGGAGTCCAAAGGGCGGAAACCAGAACATTGGTATCCAGCACAATCTTTATCATTAAGAGGCTTCTTCACTGGCTTTTATCTCTGCGCGAGCCGCCTGTATTTCAGCTTCAATTTCCTTTTCTGATAAAATCCCCGTTGCCAGAAGAAGGGCTGTAGGCTTGCCGTTATTGGTTATTACCATTAACGACAATGCCTTATAGTAAGAACACTTACAGCAAATGATTCAGCTCGCCAGTATCTTCTCTACCTTTTCAAGCTCTTCCGCCGAAAGCGCCGGATGAGAAAGCGCGGAAAGGTTTTCGTGCAATTGGGCGGATGAACTGGCTCCCATCAGCACTGAGGTATTACGGTTGTCCCGCAGTATCCACTGGATTGCAAGAGAGGCAAGGGTTCTGCCGCCGGCCCTGGCAACTTCGTTAAGAGCGTTCAGTTTTGCCAGAAGTTCCGGTGTAAGAGAGTCCGGCTTCAGGAACACGCCTTTTGAGGCCCTTGAGCCTTCGGGAACCGAACCGGTAAGATATCTGCCGGTTAAAAGCCCCTGCGCCAGCGGCGAGAAACAGATACAGCCAACGCCTTCTTTTTCAAGGACATCCAGCAACCCGTTTTCGATTTCGCGATCCAGCATGGAATACCTGGGCTGGTGTATAAGACATGGCACGCCGAGGGAGCGCAAAATGGAAAACGCCTGAGCGCTTTGTTCCTCGTCGTATTTTGAAACGCCAACATATAAAGCCTTGCCTTGCCGTACACTATCGGCGAGGGCTGTCATTGTTTCCTCAAGCGGGGTGTCCGGGTCGGGGCGGTGGTGGTAAAAAATATCAACGTACTCTAGCCCCATGCGTTTCAGGCTTGCGTCAAGACTGGAAAGGAGGTACTTCCTGCTGCCAAAGTCGCCGTAAGGTCCTTCCCACATTTTGTAGCCGGCTTTGGTGGAAATGATCATCTCATCCCGGTAGGGCAAAAGGTTTTCTTTTAAAATACGGCCAAAGGTTATTTCCGCAGAACCAGGCGGGGGGCCGTAATTGTTGGCAAGGTCAAAGTGGGTTACTCCCGCGTCAAAGGCGCTCAAGACCGTTTCCCGCCCTGTTTCGTAGCGGTCTACTCCGCCAAAGTTGTGCCAAAACCCAAGGGAAATCTCCGGCAGTTTAAGTCCGCTTTTTCCGCAGTTTCGATACTTCATCGCTTCGTAGCGGTTTTGGTTTGCCGTATATACCATATAAATCTCCTTTTCGTTTCACTTGGGAAACGTCTTTGACAAGTATGTATACCCACGTTATACTAATAGCATGAAAACTGCAATATCCATTTCTGATACCTTATTTGAAAAAGCGGAGCAAGCCGCTCAGTATATGGGAATTCCGAGCAGCCGCTTATATGTAATTGCCCTTGAAGAGTATCTAGCAAAATATAATGGGGAAATGATAACACAAAAATTAAACGAGGTGTATGGAAAAATAAATCAAAGTGAATTTGATAGGGATTTGGCCATTGGACTTGAGTCATTAAGGAAATTAACAAAAGATGACACGTGGTGAATTATGGTGGGCTGATTTTGGAATTCCCTTCGGCAGTGAACCTGGATATAAACGCCCTGTTATAATACTGCAAAATGATTTTTTCAATAGAAGTACTATAAGTACAACAATAGTCATTCCATTAACAACAAACATGATATTGGCTGATGCTCCCGGAAATATACTGTTTACAAAAAGTGAATCGAAGCTAAAAAAAGATTCTGTAATAATACTATCACAAATAGAAGTAATAGATCGCCAAAGGCTCATTGAAAAGATAATAAAAATAGATAGGATAATAATGGAAAAAATAGAAAATAATATACTGTTTGTTTTGGGAATAAACAAATTATGATTGAAAATAGCCTTTAATTCCTTAAAAAATAAAGTAAATTATAGAAAAATAATTTATTTATTATTAATATTTTATTAAATAATTAATTTAAATATAATTATTTAATAATAAATATTATTTTTAATTTATCTATATTTAATCTATAAATATAGGGAAAAATGCTGAAAATTGGAGCCTGACTTGCATCACATAAGAACTCCTTACAAGAACTGCCTCCTGTGCCCCCGCTCCTGCGGTGTTGACCGCGAGGCTGGCCAGCGGGGCTATTGCGGGGAAACAGCCGCCCTGCGAATCAGCTTTGCCGGAATTCACAACGGGGAAGAGCCGCCCATTAAAGGTGCCAGCGGTTCGGGGACAATATTTATTGCCGGGTGCAATTTGGGCTGCACGTTTTGCCAGTGCTTTCAAATTTCGCAAAAGGAAATGAGCCGGGTTGTGGATACGCCTGAGTTTGCGGAACTGTGCCTGGGCCTCCAGGAAATGGGGGCGGAAAATATCAACATTGTTACGGGAAGCCACGCAGCCCCGGCCATTGCGCAGGGGTTTGAAGCGGCCCGGAAGCAGGGGCTGGTCATTCCGGCGCTCTGGAATTCTTCCGGCTATGACGGGGCCGAAACGCTTGAGATTATAAAGGAGGTTGTTGATGTGTACCTGCCTGACCTCAAAACCCTGGACAAAGCGGTTGCGGTACGGTTTTCCAATGCCCCGAATTATCCCGAACATGCCGCCTCGGCAATCCTCAAAATGATGGAGTTCAGGGAATTGCGTTTTGGCCAAAGTCCGGGCAAGTCCCGTGCGCCGGATGTAATGCTTTCCGGGGTAATGATTCGGCACCTTATTATTCCCGGCTTTTTGGAAAATACCCGGCAGGTTCTCCACTGGTTTGCCGAACATTGCAATGGCCGGGCGCAGCTTTCCCTTATGACCCAGTATACTCCGGCATATATACCGGGCGTCAAATCAGAGGTGCCTGATCGTGTTGTGTCTGAAAGTGAATATGAGGCCGTTCTTTCTATGCTGGACGAGTTTGGTATAACTGACGGTTTTTGTCAGGAACTTGTAAGCGAGGCGAACTGGCTTCCGGATTTTACACAGGCAAATCCCTTTCCTCAAGGAATATCTGTGCCACTCTGGCATTGGCGGTGACGGCCGCCCAGCGAATGGGCAGCCGTCTTTTTGCCTTTAAACCTTAAAGCGTGAAACAGAGGCCAGCAGAGCGGAAATGTTTTCGCGGTTCTTGCCGGTCAAATCATTTACGTTGTTTATGGCCTGGTTTACCTGGTTGGTTCCGGCGGCCATCTCGTTGATGCCGTTTGTTATCTCCTGTGTTGCCATCTCCAGGTTCCTGCTTTCATTTATGACTTCCTTACTGCCTTCAAGCATTTCCTGTGACTCGTCTTTTACCTGCAGGGTTATATCGCTTAGCTGTCCGGAGGCCTGGAGTACCTGTTTGCTTCCCTGGTTCTGCTCCTCCATCGCGTTCCGGATAACTCCTTCCTGTTCCGCAACAATTTTTACCCCTTTGTCTATCGCCTCGAATTTGGTCAAAACCTTGTCCGTGGAGACGGTAATTTTGTCGATGGAATCCTTGATTTTTTTCAGTACATTCCCTATGGTTTTTGACTGCTCGCTGGACGATTCGGCAAGTTTGCGTATCTCGTCAGCGACAACCGCAAAGCCCTTGCCGGCCTCGCCTGCGTGGGCCGCTTCAATTGCGGCGTTCATGGAAAGCAGGTTCGTTTGGCTGGCGATGTTTTCCATAACCGAGTTGATTTCCTGAAGGCCCTCGGATTCGCGGGCAATTTCCTGAATGTCATATGCCACTTCCTGCAGACTGCCCCTGCCCGTCTCCGATGATTCCTTGAGGTCTTCTACATTGGCGGCGTTTTTGATAAGGGTTGTTGTAACGGACTGGATGTTGGCGATAACTTCCTCAAGAGCGGATGCTGCCTCGGTTACGGCCCCGGTCTGGCGTTCGATATTGCCGTTGAGTTTGTTGATGTTGGTGGTAACCTGCTCCATGGTGGCGTTTGTTTCGCTGACGCTGGCGCTCTGGTTGATGACCCTGCTCTTGATGCTCTGGATATTGGCGCTGATCTCGTTCATTGCCGAGGCCGTTTCTGTCATGTTGCTGGAAAGGTCATCGCCAATATTGGACAGCGAACGTGTTTGATCTTTTATCGTAACAATTAAATCCCTGATCTTTTCGAGCGTCAGGTTGAAATATTGGGAAACCTGGGCTATTTCGCCGCTGCCTGTCACCGGAAGACGTGCGGTCAGATCACCTTCGCCATGAGCGATATCCTGGAGGACGGTTGCCATTTTCACAATGGGCCTGGATACGCTTTTGGAGAACAAAAGGGCCGACAATACTACCATTACAATCATGACAATGCAGATTATGATGGCAAAGGTAATCATTGCGTAAGAGTCCTCGCGGACTTCGTTCAGCGGAACCGCGATGGCGAATGTCCACGTTTCCGGAAAATCGCTGACGGGAACGGGGACAGCGAAGAAGCGGAAAACCTCGTTTTCTATGGGGATATCAAACTGTTCTTCGCGGCCCTGACGGATTGCGTTTAAAAAGGGACGCAAATAATTTCCCAGTATGGCCCCTTCTGTCTCCAGCATGTTTCTGCCTATGTTTTGCGGCAGGAAGTGGGAAACAACGGTTCCGTCATTGCTGAATGCCGCGGTCAGCGTGCCGGCAAAAAGCCTTTCTATGTCCTGCCCAAGTTCGTTAAGCCGCGCCAGGGAAATGTCCAGACCGATAATTCCCACGATTTGGTTGTTGGCGGGGTTGCGTATGGGCGCGGAAATTGTGGCGATGTTCCACACTTCTCCGGCAAGCTCCCTGCCGTAGGGATTTGTCAGTATTTGTCTGTTAAGCCTTCTGGGCAGCAGATAAAACTCGTCAGAGCCAAAATCACGCCTTAGATGCTCAACGATTTCCAGGTTTCTGTTGCGGACATAACCGGCTACAAAACGCCCTGTCTCGTCCGTTCCCGGCGAACCAATCCACGCCGCATCGTTGCCTTCCAGGACGTTGTGATCCCAGATCGTCCAGGCGTTGGCAACAAATTCGCCGCTTTCTACCATGCTCTTTACCATGTTGTCCAGAAACGCCCGCCGTCCGGCCACCGGAATTGAATCAAATTCTCCCATTATGGCAGCAGCGCTGGACACCTTGAACCAGTGATTCTCAAGAAAAGTGACATACTCCTGCCCGAGCTGCCGCGCCCTGATTAGGGTAAGCGTTCCCGCAAGGCTTTCGGAAGTTTCCCAAGCCCTGGCAATTAAGACGCTCCCTATTACACCAACACTTACGATATTTAAGATAACCATAAGCATGGTAATTTTAAATCCTATCTTCATATATCCTCCTGCTGTTAAAATTGGATTAATTAATAATACTTCATATTTTAGATTTTTTCAATATATTGGAGATTTTTTGCAAAAATAGTAACGCTTATTGAAGTTAACTCACGGCTGGTTGACAAACTCAAGACATACTTTCATAATGGTAAAGCCATGTTTTTTGATCAGTATTTTTTAATATTGGTGGTTCCTACTCTTATCCTCTCCATGATCGCACAGGTTAAGGTAAAGTCCACTTTTGCAAAATATTCCCAGGTTCGCTGTTCCAAAAATATTTCAGGGCGGGATGCGGCGCTTTTATTGTTAAAGGCAAATTCCATAAACGATGTTACTGTTGAGGCGGTGCGCGGAACCCTTTCGGATCACTACGATCCAGGGGCAAAAAAGCTGCGCCTTTCCGAGCCGGTTTTCGCCCAGCCTTCTATCGCCGCGGTGGGAGTGGCCGCCCATGAAGCGGGTCACGCTATCCAGCATGCCAGGGGCTACGCTCCTCTGGTCTTGCGCAGTACCCTGGTGCCAGTTGCGAATATCGGGTCGTCTTTTGGTCCCTGGATGGCTATCGCGGGTCTTTTTTTCCAGTTTCCTTTGCTGATTAATCTGGGCATTATTCTGTTCGGGGCGGCTGTGGTTTTTTACCTCATCACCCTGCCGGTGGAATTCAACGCTTCCGCCCGGGCTCTGACGATGCTGCAGAACAACAATATTCTCACCAAGAGTGAGCTTGAAGGGGCGAAGAAGGTGCTCACCGCCGCCGCCCTGACCTACGTGGCATCGGCGTTGACTGCGGTTATGAGTTTGCTCAGGCTTGTCCTTCTTTCCCGAAGACGCTAAGTGTCCTTTGTATCTCCATTAACTCCACTTAAACATTATTTTCCTTTTATAATCAGTTAAGTCAGCCTGTTCTAAAAACCAATGTTTCACGTGAAACATTGGTTTTTAGCCGGCGGCACATTTTTGCCGTCAAAAGGAGCCAGGGCGATGTTGATGTCGTTTGCGATGTCTCCATCTACTTCACCAGCGCTCACCATTTTGTGCAATATCTGCATTGAGTCACTGTGGTTCCGTCCGGGATGGTATGGACGTTCTTCGCTTACCGCTTGGTAAATGTCAATGCAAGTGATAAGTCGAGAATTAAAATCCAAGTCATTGGCATTTTTTTTGAAAGGGTAACCGTTGCCGTTCAGTTTTTCATGGTGATTGGACGCCCAATCACAAATGGTCTGGAATCCCTCTATATCTTTAAGTAATTCCCAGGTTCGACTAACATGCTTTTTAATTACGGTGTATTCCGTATCCGTAAGTTTGCCCGGTTTTTCCAAAATATTTGAGGGCACTTCCAATTTCCCTATGTCATGAAGGGCCGCCGCCAGATACAATTCCCTCTGCATTACAGGATCATACTTATAATAGCCGGCCATGAACCAGGCTTTGCTGGCAATTTGGGTTGAATGTTGTCGGGTAAAAGTTGATTTGTAGTCGATAATTCTTGTTACAAGGCACGCCAGGCCAAAAATGGTATCAGCCTCTATATCGGTAATCCAGGGCGTGAAAGCGGATTCGGTGGTTTCCTGAATGGCATCGTCCTTGAGCGAGATGATTGTAGGCGAGTCGAGAATTTCCAGGAGCGCATCTGCGGCGGTTTTGCTGTAACGCCTCCCAGCCGCGTCAGTTATAATTTTCTGGATGGAGGAGAGTTTTCCGTACCCCAGGCGCTGTAAATGGTATGTCACATCTATTGAATCGGCAATGGCGATAAGTTCTGCTTCCAGGGGGCCTTCTCCTGCCCGTATCCCAAAGGGGCCTTTGCCATCGGCCCGTTCATGGTGGTAAAGGATAAAGTCCTTTACGCTGGTTTTTAGGAAAAGGGCATCCACATTTCGCTGGCCGTATTCGCAGTGCTTTTTCATGGCGGGATCATGCTGTTTGGCCAAGCGCTCTGCAAGAATATATTCTGTAAGGGCGTTATCATGGAGCAGCGCGCAAATAGCCATACCCATAATTTCTTCCGGACTTTTTCCCAGCGCTTTTCCCATTTTTGCACACAGTACGGCTATCCGTTTACCGTGGTTGGTACTTGCCCCCAAAAGTTCACACTCTACCGAATCCAAGGCTGTAGCTATAGTTTTTATAAGAGAATCCATGCGTATAGTCATAACTACAATATACACGCAAGAAAATCGTTTTGTAAACAGGAAAAAAAATTAATGCTTAAAATGTCTTGTTTCTGTGAAGATCATTGCAATGCCGTGCCTATCGCAGGCCTCTATGGAAAGTTTGTCGTTCACAGAGCCCCCGGGCTGGATGATGGCCTTGATTCCCGCGGCGGCGGCGGCTTCGACCACATCGGCAAAGGGGAAAAATGCGTCCGAGGCTAGAACCCGTGCGGGCGCAGCGTCTTTCCACGGGCTGCCTTTTATCACGGCGGTACTCCGTTCCAGCGACTGCGTTGTGGGCCAGATGCGGTTCACCTGGCCGCCGCCTATGCCCGTTGCCGCTTCTTCCTTAACAATGATGATGGCGTTTGATTTTACGAAGGTCACCGCCCTCATGCCAAAAATCATGTCCTGCACATCTGCGGCTGTGGGCACGGCTTTTGTTACAAGTTCCCATTTTTCAAGGAGCTTCCGGTCGCTTTGTTGAACCAAAAGGCCGCCATCCACCGCAATATATTCGTGGAATTCTGCCGGAGCTTTGGTGAGTTTTATGATGCGGAGATTTTTTTTCTTTTTTAAAATATCCAGGGCATCGCTTTCAAAATCCGGAGCCGCCACAATTTCAAGAAATAATTCGCCGAGTTTTGCGGCTGTTGCCGCATCAAGCGTTGCGGTACAGGCCACAATGCCGCCGAATATCGAAACCGGATCACAGGCGAATGTTTTTTCATAGGCTTCAAGCAGGGTGTTCCCCAGGGCAATGCCGCAGGGGGTGTTGTGCTTTACCGCGACACAGCACACTTTGGCGCTTGGGTTTCCGGCTGCTGACGGGATTAACTGCCGCACTTCGTCTTCGCCAACGGGAGCGCTTGTATCGGCGGGAAGGCCAAAGGCGCAGGCCGCTTTCCAGGCCAGGTCTAAATCGCGGATGTTGTTGTAGCCCAGTTCCTTGCCGTGGAGCTGCTCCATGCCGCCTAAAGCGCCGGGCCTGTCGGTGTTAAAGTAAAGAGCCGCAGACTGGTGTCCGTTTTCGCCGTAGCGGAGGTCTTGGGCTTTTTTGAGCGAGAGCGGCCAAAAAGCGGGATATTCAGCGGCCGGCGTGTCCAGTTCCAGAAGATAGCGGGCAATAGCGGCATCGTAGGCCGAGGTAAGGTCAAAGACTTTTCCGGCAAGGCGTTTTTTGAATTCCGGGGGAACATTGGCGGCCTTTAAGCCGTTTATGGCTTCGGCGTAATCCGCCGGGTCGGTAAGGACAATTACGTCCCGGTAATTTTTCGCCGCAGAGCGCAGCATGGCCGGCCCGCCAATGTCGATAAACTCAACGGTTTCTTCGAGCGAAAGGCCGGCCTGTACTTTTTCAAAAAAGGGATAGAGGTTCACGCAGACCAGGTCTATGGTTCCCAGTTCCAGCCTGTTGAGGGTTTCCATGTGGGAAGCTTCGCCCCGACGGGCCAGGATTCCCGCGTGTATTGCCGGGTGCAGGGTTTTGACCCGTCCGTCAAGGCATTCGGGGAAGCCCGTTACAGCGGATACATCGGTCACGGGAATCTTGTTGTCGGATAGATATTTTGACGTGCCGCCGGTAGAAAGGATCTCCCAGCCAGCCCCGCTCAAATACGATGCCAGTTCAAGAATGCCGTCCTTGTAAAATACACTGATAAGCGCCCGGTTTTTCATGTGTTCAATTTCTCCAACATAAGCTTCACCGCCTCTACAATGGCGATATGTTCTTCCTTATGAATCCGCCCCGCAAGGCTCTCCGGCGTGTCATCCGGTAGAACCGGGACTTTTCGTTGCAAGAGAACGGGGCCGGTGTCTGTCCCTGCGTCCACCAGGTGAACCGTACAGCCCGACTCGGATTCCCCGGCGGCCAGCACTGCCCGGTGGACATGCGCGCCGTACATTCCTTCCCCGCCGAATTTTGGGAGCAATGCCGGATGAAGGTTTATCATCCGGCCCGCATATTCCTTTATAATATCCCCTGCCAGTATGGAGAGAAAGCCCGCATAAACAATAAGGCCGATTTCCTTTTCCCGGCAAAAACGGAGTACGCGATCCGAAAGTTCGCTGCGGCGTTCCGGCTTGGCAAGGCCGGTGTCGGGCTTTTCAATAAGGGCCGTTATTCCCGCAAGCTTCGCTCGTTCCAGGGCATAGGCCCCGTTTCTGTCGGAGAGGACGGCGGTGATGTTCCCGCCTTCGAGCTCCCCCCCAGTCTGGGCATCAATGAGCGCTTGAAGGTTTGTTCCGCTGCCTGACGCGAGTACGAGTATATTCAGCGGCTTAGACAAAGCGCAACCCTCCGTCCTGGGCGTTGTCCGCGGCCTTTTCCACCCGGCCGATTTCCCAGGCGGGGAACCCTTTCTGTTCCAGGAGGGCGGCGGCTTCTTGCACATCTTCCGGCGCAAGGGCCAGGACAAAACCAATGCCCATGTTGTAGGTATTGAACAGGAGCTTTTTCACTTCCGCATCCGAGCGGAGAATTTCTTCCCCCGCTTCCTGAGCCGCCGCTCCAGTCACGGCATTGTTCGCCCCGTAATTCTTCACGCCGTAAGCAATCCGGGCAAAGATGGGCGGGACTTTCCAAAGGCCGTTGTAGCCGGAATTTAGCGGGTCTTGAATCACGGCGCACAGTTTTTGCGGGCCGTCAAAAATCCTGGGCACGTTTTCATAAAAGCCGCCGCCGGTGATATGGGCCATGCCGTGAATCTCCAGCTTTTCCATAAGGCTTAAAATGGGCCTGACGTATAGTCGTGTAGGTTCCAATAAAGCATGACCAATAGGCATACCGCCAAAATCTTCGGTAATATCGGGAATGACCTTGCGGATAAGGCTGAACCCGTTTGAGTGCGGGCCGGAGGAGGCAATGCCAAGGAGCGCATCTCCTTCACGGATTTTCACGCCGTTTATGATTTCCTTGCGGTCTACAATCCCCACCGCAAAGCCCGCCATGTCGTACAGGTCATCAGGCATAACCCCGGGATGCTCGGCGGTTTCCCCGCCCAAAAGCGCCATGCCCGTTTCCCGGCAGCCAACGGAAACGCCCTTTACAAGTTCCGCGGCGATAGCGGCATCGAGCTTTCCACAGGCCAGGTAGTCCAGAAAAAAGAGGGGTCTTGCGCCGTGGCAGAGTATGTCGTTTGCGCACATCGCCACGCAGTCAATGCCCACGGTGTCGTATTTTTTCATCCTGAAGGCGATATCGAGCTTTGTTCCCACGCCGTCCGTGCCGGACACCAAGACCGGATCGTCCATGCCCTTTCCGGCATTGATACAATCCTTTAACGAGAACATTCCGGCAAAACTGCCAATGCTGTTCAGCACCGCGCTGTTGGACGTGGCCGCCGCCAGTTCGCGGTATTTTCCTACCGCCCGGTAGCCTTCCTCGATATCAACGCCCGCCTGCCTGTAATCCATAAAACCCCCAAAAGGTGTCAATCACTGTTTTCGACTTTTTCTCCGGGCACGGGGATGGGATATTCCCCGGTGAAGCATCCAAGGCAGAAACCGCCCTGACTTTCCCCCATCGCGCTTGTTTTGAGCGACTCAAGGAGGCCCTTTGTGGAGATAAAAGCCAGGCTGTCTGCGCCCAAAAAAGCGCAGAGTTCTTCCGGATTGGAAGCGTTGCTGATAAGGTCTTTCCGATGAGGCGTGTCGATGCCAAAGTAACAGGGACAGCGGACAGGAGGCGAACAAATACGCATGTGGACTTCTTTTGCTCCGGCGTCCCGCAAAATGGCTACAAGCCTGCGGCTGGTGGTTCCCCGGACTATGGAATCGTCGATAATGACCACCCGTTTGCCCCGCACCTCACCGGCTATAACATTGTGCTTTACCAGTACCGCTTTTTCCCGCTCCGGCTGAGTGGGCGAAATGAAAGTACGGGCCACATATTTGCTTTTAACAATACCCAGTCCAAAAGGCGTTCCCGTGGCCCGGCCATAACCGATAGCCGCCGGCAGCCCCGAATCTGGCACACCGATAACAAGATCCGCCTCTGTTGCCGCTTCCTTCCCCAGAATCTCCCCCGCCCGTATTCGGGCATTGTAGACATCGACCTGATCGATAACGCTGTCAGGCCGGGCAAAGTAGACATACTCAAAGGTGCAAACCGCCCGACTGGTTCTTTCGCTTAAAGCAAAAGACTGTACCTGCCCCTTGCTGATAATCACAACCTCTCCGGGCTCTATGTCCCGAACGAATTTCCCCCCCACAGCGTCAATGGCGCAGGACTCGCTTGCCAGAATCCAGCCCCCGTCAATTTCGCCAAGACAGAGCGGCCGGATACCGTTGGGGTCGCGTGCGCCGACCAGGGCGTCCTCTGTAAGCACCACCAGGGCATAAGAACCTTTGATAAACTGGATGGTATCGGTAAGGGCCCGTTCAATGCCCTTTTTGTAATTTTTGGCAATAAGGTTGATGATAACTTCGCTGTCGCTGGTGGATGTGAAACTTATCCCCGCATCTTCCAGAAGCTCCCGAACTACATCGGCATTTGTAAGCGCGCCGTTGTGCGCCAGCGCAATGGAGCCCTGCTTGAAACGGCTTAAAAAAGGCTGAGCATTTTCTACGGTACAGGAATCAGCAGTGGAATAGCGGACATGGCCTATGGCGGCGGGCCCTTTAAGCTGCTCGATGACATCGGGGGTAAAAACAGTGGTTACAAGCCCCATCCCCCTGCGGTTTTCCATCTGCGTGTTTTTCACCGCAGCTATCCCCGCACTTTCCTGCCCGCGATGCTGGAGGGAAAGGAGCCCGTAATAAACCAAGGGTGCCGCATTTTTTTCAGGATCTTCAAGATAGATACCAAAGACCCCGCACTCCTCGTGGAGTTTGTCGTCTTCGTTGTTATCCGGATAAACGTCAGGTAGACTCATAATTGCCCTCATGGGGGAATAATAGCCTACATGGGCTTGAGTAACAAGGGGACCTGAAAAACTCTCGCAAGTGTATATGAAATTTTTTATCTGTCGTCTTTTATTAACCGTGCAAATAAACGATTTGCTGCATGACGGTGCGGAATACCTGATGAATTGCAATCAAACACATATTCACTGCATTGTTCGATATACCAATCATGAAAATAGGTAAATAGCTGACCAGACTTCCAAAAGAATGAATGGTTTTCCTTTTCAGGCGGAGGCAGTATAAAAGGCTTTTCTACAAAAACGTGCAGTGCGACAATGCCATTATCATTTACATGTGCTTTATAGTTTGCCATTATTTCATCACGTAATTCAGGTTTTATGTAGTGTAATACTCCGCTGGAATAAAGAATATCATAGTTTTCTTCCAAACGATAATCCCGCAAATTTGCACGGAATGTTCGAACATGAACACGGGCTTTATCTGCCAGACGCTGTGTTTTTTCCAGCCCTGCTTCAGAAATATCAAAAGCACTTACCTCATATCCGCAGCGGGCCAAAAAGACAGCATCCTTCCCTTCGCCGCAGCCTATGTCAAGGATCTTTAACCGGCGTTCAGGAGGTAATAATTCCAAAATTTTTAAACACATTTTCGATGGTAAAATTCCCCAATAATACTCATCTTTTTTGTACTTGTCTTCGTAATACGAAATGTCAGTATTGTCTGCAAAAATTTTACTCATAAGAATCTCCTCTGCGAAATAGTATGTGAGAAGATTTTATAAAAAGCAATAACCGCGACTTGGAAGGACACACAATCGCGGTGAATCCAGCCCCAATTTCTTGTTTAGCGGGATAAGAAATTGCTATGAACATAACCTATTCTGCCGTTATCATATCTTATTCTTACCCAGCCATTGCGTTGTCTTTCAAGCACTTCAACTCTTGTGTTTGCACGAATTGCTTCTATGATGTTACTGTTATTGACTGATATAGAATAATTGAGATTATGTTTGTCCATTGATTTTTTTACATTGGGAGAAAGAGTATGATTTATGGCAAATGGTATTTGCGATGGACTATCAGGAATAATATAGCGAAAACGATGGGATATCTCATTTATAATTGTATTCAAATTATTTGAAAGAGTATATTTTAAATAACCTTTTATTTCTAAATATATCTTCTTCGATAAAAGATGGCTGGCTATTATTGGATGTTCCTGTTGAGGACGTACTCTTTTTAAACTGCGCCATAAAATAGGTATATGCTTCGTTAATTTCGGCTGCAAAAAAGTTGGCAGCCTCTTCCAGCGGAGTGCCATGTAGTTTATCAGGGTGATGGGCTTTCATTTTTGCATGATAAGCACTTTTAATCACTACTTTATATTACGATGTTCTATCAATTGAAAGCCATGCTCTCGTACTCGTTGTTGGTCTTCAATCCTCATGTTATATAACCCACGAATACCCATGAAGATTCCTAGGATAACTAATCCAAAGGCAATCCAACCTCTAAAGTTACTCCAGGCTTGTTCCCGTTCAAACTTCCTTACTGTCTCGTCCATTGACTTATATATATTATTCTCTTGTATGACATACTCCTCAACAGGAATCATATACAAGTCAATGTCACTTCGACTAAAGTCACCATAGTTACCTAAATAAAACCTGCATGTTGTACACGGCATACTATGCAATGTAGTCGTACATGTTTTATTCAAACGATGTTTTATACAATTACACGCACAACTATATAATGCGTCCTCACGAGTGTACATCCCTTACCCCCTTATTGATACTCATAGTAATCGTCTTCTTCGAAAGGATCCTCAAAATATTCACCAACTCCTCCCTTTGAAGAATTGGAGGGAATACCAAGTATTCTGTAATATCTATCCATAATTTTTATAATGACGATAAAATACAGGACTTAAGGGTTTTGAGCAGCAAAAAGTTATAAACTTTCTTTCAAAAATCATTAAGTTTTTATAAACACGGGCATTGTATAAGTTATAAGAAAGGAGGCATAAATATGCAGGAACAGTTGTTTTTAACGGCAAAAGATATGTTGGGATATGCGGAAGAGCATATAGTTATAAACGGAACAAATAAACTGCTAAATTATTCCCTTTCCAACAGTCTGGATGATATTGAAATTGCAATATTTGCAAGAACTGGTCATAATGTAAATTTGGAGAAAGCGTATTGGTGCTTTAACTCAGCGCTCTCTATAAGCGAAAAACATTTGATGAATATTCGCAAAGTTAACTATTCTATGACAGTAGTTGATAAAAATGACTATAGGGTTATAATGGTTAATATGCGTGCCGGCGATAAATGGTTTCTTACATTTTTTGGTATTGCAGAAAATGGAGAAACGTTATGCGTTGAAGATATTGTTAACAACTTTTTTGATGATGGTCGGAAGAAAAAAAGCGATGACGATAATGATTCTGAGAACGGTTGAATAATGATTGGGTGAACAAAAAGACGGCACTTATTGGTACTGAAAAGGAGGAAGAAAAGGTGAGTGAATACAGATTTAGAGTTATTCTTCCGAAAGAAGAAGATTTAGCTAAAAGCGAATATAATATTGAAGAATTGGGAAATGAGGTTTTGTATGATATGTGTAAAAAATATCAAAGCCATACTGTACGGGAGCAGATATATTCAAAGCTGTGGTTAATTGGTCGTTCATACTCTGCTGCCCTTGAGCGAAATAAAAGCGAAGAAAAATCCGAGGACATTTATAGAAAAACAATAGATGAACTTATCAAAATTGAAAGTAGTCTTGATGATAAAATACAAGGCTTACAGCCAATAGTTGACTATGATACCATGTGTGCCGCATTGGATGTTCATAAAGATATTGTCGATATTTTTCGCAAAACAACAAAAATGGAAAAACGATCGCTGGCTTCAAAATATCTCCACTTTCATAGGCGAGATGTTTTTTATATCTATGATGGTTATGCGAACACTTCACTTATGAATTGTGTGAAAGGCCCAGTTCTTTCTGCTAATCAATATGATAGCGAGTATTACAAATTTTGCATAAAAGCACTTGCGTTAAAGACAAAGATAAAGGAGAAATATAAAAAGGATTTATGTCCTCGTGAAATTGATAACTTGTTAATATACTTGCATAAAAACAATTTTTTATTAAGCGTAACCCTCTGAGGTTTTACGTGCCCCTGGGGGCGGTTACTGCTGAGGTGCGGGGATTTGTCTCCCCATGCGCAAACATTTCAAGGTTTAAATCCCCGATCGTAGGGTTTGTTTGCGGAGGTTCCTTATTAAAATCTATGAAATCTCCACTTGAAACCTTAAAGGCGAAAGGTTGACAGCGTTTTAGAAAATTTGTACAATATTTAAGCAAGAAAATAGTTATGACTTTTATAGGACATATTAAGTGTTCATTCAGAGGGATTTTTTATGGCTATAGAAGAAGTAATTTTGAAAAAAGGAAGAAAATTTGAATATTTTCCTAAAGATAATATAGGAAATGCATGGTCAAAACTAGCACTAATTAAACCAGACGGTAATTATGATGAATCTGAGCTAAATAATATAGAAAGTACCATTATAAAATTTGACCAAATAAATGTAAATGGATATTACATTTATGCAGTAAGGACAATAGAATACACACCCAAAGAAGTAATAGTGGAAAAGGAAGGGAAATTTGAGTATTTTGATGATATAATAGATGCATGGGTAATAGGGTTAGAAAATAAAAGGGGTGATCTTGGGCTAACAAAATTAAAAAATGACATAAAACATGTGTGGTTAAAAAGCTTAAGAATTACAAGAGACGATGATCGTCATATGAAAGTAAAAGTTCCAATTGAAGGAAAAAAAGAATACTACATCTATTGTGTTCGTAACGGTTTTCTCAGGTACTTACAGGAAAATCCTCCTCGTACGAAGAATGGCGAAGGTGTTGTACAATGTTTAGGTACAATAGTTTCTGATACGTTCTATTTTAAAAATAAGGGGAAAAGATTTGATAAAAATTTTTACCAAATCTTTAATGACAAGAACGAATATTCTTCTTATAAAGAAAAACTTGAAGGTGATCCGAAAGAAGGTGGTGTAGGTAAGTCACGTGCAGGAGATTATATTAGGAATCTAGATTTATTATTAAAATATCTTAAGGAAAATTTTGCGGGTATAATGATAAATAAGAAATCAAATATTTTAAAACCTTCTGAAACAGAAACGAAAAAGAAAGCAAAAACCCAGCAACCAAAAAAGAACTTACCTTCGAATAAAGATGAACCTGTACCAAATGATCCCAGAAAGGGAATTAAGACTATTCATATAAAGAATAGTAGGGAAATAAATAATTCGAAAAATGATAACTCAATATCAACAAAGAAAGACAATCTTGCAACACTTAATGAGGCATTTAGAGAAATATTACCTTGCTTAGCACATTTTATAGGGGAAACATTAAGAGAAAAAGACAATAAAAACTGGTGGAGAAAATATGTTATTACTAAGTTGCAAAACTCCCCTGATAATTTGCCTAGCAATGGATCGTATGCCGACTGTATAAAAAGCCTAGATATTCAGGCATGTTTAACTATAATCAAAGTCCATTGGGATCATGCATTTAAGGAGAAATTCAAGAGAAAAGATTTCCCACCAGATGATTATCTTACTTGGGCAAGATTATTAAAGAATACACGAAATAATTATGATGCACACTATACAATAAAAACATTAGAGTCTTTCAACGATGAAAAACTGAACCATGCACTAGAGAGTATGGCCGTTTTTATGGATCCCATTGATAAGGATATATCGGAAAAAATACGGTCTATGAAAAGTGATAGGTGATGAGTACAAAACCCTTAACTCCCCCGAAATCCCAGCCATTACATAGACCAAGGAGCCAAAAATGAAAGCAGTAATCATAACAGCACCCATGAGGCCGCCCCAACAGATAGCGGCAATACAATACCCGGTAGACGGCAACAAAACAATAGAATACGAAAAACACGTCCAGTGCCCCATAAACGGCCTTCTTTCAAAAACGCTGGGAAAAGGCGAACAGGTGAAGGTCATATATATAATGACCACTGGCGAAAACAGCAAATGTGAGCAAAACAAAAAAGCATTTATTGAAGAACTTGAAAGCATTAACAGTGAAATTGGAGCTGTTTTAAGCTATGATACAGTGGAAATTGACTTCCTGGCAACAAAAAAAACCTACAACAAACTTATTACTGATTTGGCCGACAAAATACCCGAAAATGCCGAACTCTACGTTGATATTACCTTTGGCTTTAAGCCTGAAATTCTTTCCCTGTTTTGCGCCCTCCGCTTTGTTGAAGAATTCCGTAACGCGATTATCCAGTATATTGTTTACGGAAAAGTCGAATTCAACCCCAAAACACAGCAAATAGAACATCCCATGTTGTTTGATATAACATCGCTGTATTATCTTTTCAAATTAATGGGTACAATGGGTGCTGGCAACGCCGAATCTGCGGCAGAAACCTTGAAAGACTTCTTTGCCATGTAAGAGGCTTTTGTGGAAAAACATAAAGAAAAAGAAGAACAGCAAAAAGATTTAATTTTTGATATATTTTTAAAATGCCAAAATGCGGCGTGTTCTGACCGGCGGCAAGTACATTTTTCACAGTTATGTGAGCAAGTATTTAAGTGGCACAAGGATTATTTTTCCGGCAGTGTAGATAATGTTGGAGTGGAAATCGTGAGTGCCATTATTCGTATTACCAAAGATGAAAAAATAGCATCGATTCCAAAAGATAGGGTAGAATTTTTCCGCTACTTGAGCACGGTGCTAAAAAACGAGAAAGCCGCATATTATCGTCAATATGAGTCCGGCACTATACATATACCAAAAGAGCAAAAATCAAAACTCAAAGCCGCAGAAGATCTTATTAGGATGCAGGAAAGCAACCTTGGCAGAAAATTAATCGAAGATGAGCGATCTCAATGTATATCAAAGTGGTTTAAAAATCAGGAATATCTTACCATAGAAAAGGCTGTTACTATAGGCAGTTTGTCCGTCTGCATTGATGAAGATGGCGAGAGAGACCACCTTAATTCGCCAGCAGTGAGTCTTACAGCAGGAAATAGTTCCAATGACCCTCTTTATGAATATATTTTTAATGAACGCAAAAAGGAAATCATTGATGCCGTTCAATTTTTATTGGATAAAAAACAGAAAAGAAGCAGACCCTGTTATCAATCTCTTTTCACCCTGCATTGCATTGAAGAACTAAAAGATTTTGAATTTTTATACCCTGTCCTTGATCATAAGATTCTGAAAACGTGGCACAAAGATGGGAAAAAACCAAGACAATTCGAGGTATACCAAAAATATCACCCCAATGCCTCAAGGAACAGCGCAGAAGCAAGAGCCTCGGAAATGGCACATGAATTTTTGGATAATCTTAAAGCCTATTTTAAAGACAAAGCCCATTAAAATTTTCTTAATCTTTATTCAGAAAAACCAACTTATGCTATTCAAGCAACAACAAAGCAATTTTTTTAATTATTTCATCAATTTTGTCATTAGTTGTTTTTATGATAAACGCTATTTCCCTTGTTTTCCAATCAAGGCTTTATATCTATCGGACAATACAGCGCCGTTGATTTTTTTACCATGCCTCTTTCCCGACAGGTTCACCAGTTTCAATTTCTGCATGAAGATTTTTTTCGTTGATTTTACTTAACATTAGGTTTTATCACGATCTCTTTTCCTGTGTCATTAATATCAACACATGAACCGTCTTTCAACGATAAGACCGGCGCAATACTTTCACACGGAACCTTCACCTGGCACTTGCCGCAGCCAAAACGGGGAGCATGCTTTGCCCTGGTGGCGTCAAGAAACTCCGAACAAAGGTAGTGATTTTTCCCGCTTTCCTTTGATATAGCCGCCGCAGGGCAGTTGCGGGCACAGACACCGCAGAAACTGCAATAGTCGTAAACGCCCATATAGGGCCGTTTGTCCGGCTCAAAGACCGCGCCGGTAATGACGCTTATGCAGCGCCCGGCACTGCCTTTGCGTGTGATAAGCCCTTTGGAAAGGCCGAAGGTTCCAAGTCCGGCGGCGTAGGCGACATGCCGTTCTGACCAGTTGCTGGTGTAGAAAGCCTGTTCGGTTTTGTCGTCCGTTAGGGGACTGACTTTGCAAAGCCGGG
>Ga0209755_10002347_pt1 | contig 26351 bp, 17 predicted proteins | sample TergutCo191P1_FD_187301 | JGI IMG/M metagenome (GOLD analysis project Ga0209755, IMG submission 187301) | Cornitermes sp. P1 segment gut microbial communities from Petit-Saut dam, French Guiana - Co191P1 (SPAdes) (version 2) | ecosystem: Host-associated > Arthropoda: Insects > Digestive system...
ATTTGAAAAATTGGGTATCACATACGAAGAAAAGATTTTCTATGATATACTCGTAAAAGTACGTGATGATCATCAATTTGAATATGCAGAAGAAAAATGCGTAAATCTCGCACGTGAAATAAAAAAGCTGGTTGACGATAAATCAAAATTTACCGATTGGGCTACTCGTGAAGACATAAAGAGCGAATTAAATATGGACTTAACCAAACTTCTCTATAAAAACGGATATCCCCCTGAATGGGATGACGAAGTTTTTCAACAGGTTTTGGAACAATCTGAAAATTATAAGAAACACTCATGCGTTGTCGTGTTTGAATACCCTGAAACGGAAGAAGGGTATACATTTGGAATGGCAGCGGAGAAAAATCCTTTGTAATTTGGTATTCCCCGTAAAAAGCTGCAAATTGCAAAATTTGCACATTGCTCTCTACCGTCCCACCCTATACAGTACCTCCGCACCATACCTTCCCTTATAAATCAAGTTATTTTCAATTCTGCCGAAAACTTCGGGATCGTATCTGCCGATGTAGATTAAATTATTTTCGATGCGGTAGGCGACTGCAGCGCCATATCTGCCTTGATAAATTAAATTGTTCTCTTTTCGATAAACTACATCTGTGCTGTATCTGCCGTCATAGATTAGGTTTCCTTCTAAGCGGTATACAACAGTTGCGCTGTACCTGCCTTCATAAATGTAGGTGGCAGAATTGGTTTCAGCGGAGATGTCGCAGGAAAGAAATAAAGAAGTTAGAAAAAAGATTATTAAAAGCTTCTTCATTGTTTCCTTTTTTGTTTTATGACACTTATATTCAATCAATAAAAATATAATTACCTCTATTCCCATATTGCGTACAAATGAATAAAATAATTATCTGTTACTACTAATTCATCACCAGGGTTATATGATTTACCTGTATCAAGCCAATGTGTATTCCAATGTTTAAATGTATGTCCGGTTCGTTCAAATGTGTTTGCCACTACTTTGGCTTTCTGTCCGGGTGCGTAATTATTAGTATCAAGCGGACGATTTTCGCTTGTGCCTCCATTACCATCATAAATGATTCTGCAATTTTTTGTTATTTCTTTTTCGCAACTGGTAACAATTAATCCTGCCAGAGAAATAATTAACAAAATAAAAAATTTCTGCATGTGTTACACCCTTTTACTTCCCGCCAAACCTGTTAAACCAGGCTCGCTCTTCAAATGCCTTGTAAACAGGAGGCTTGATTTCTTCCTCTGCTGTGCCGACAGGAAGAAACCCAACTACGGTGTAAGCTTCGGGTATGTTTAATAATTTCGCGATTTGCTGCTGGGTTTGCGCGTCTTTGGTAACTTGTCCTTCTATCCAACAGCTTGTGTAACCAAGGGCAGTAATGGCGAGTAACATATTTTGAATTGCGGCTGCGTAATCCTGAGTAAAAAAATATTTATCTTCGTAGGAAGGTACTTGCTGTGTTAAAACGCATATACCTGCAGGAGGGTTTGCGTCTGTGCCTCTAAAACCGTTTTTCTTAACAAGGCTTAACATTGAATTGACCAGATCAGGATCATCAAGCGCAATGAGCGATGTTGTTTGCTTGTTACATGCGCTAGGCGCCGCAAGACCTGCTTCCAGTATTTTTTGCAAGTCTTCGCAAGGGACAGTTGTGTTTTTATATGTGCCGCGATAACTGTGGCGGTTTTTAATGGCTTCCAATGTGTCCATGATCTACTCCTTCTATCTTATTAGTTTTTGACAATATGAAAAATTTGTCAAGTAATGCGAAGGCTTAAAACAATTCCATTTGTTTCTTTTCCTTTTCTTCAAATGTGCTCATGTATTTAAATAAATTATCTGTGCCGTAAATAATGTTATGTTTCTCACATGTATCGCAAAACATTCTATACAATTTATCGTTATTGTCGCTTGTTATTTCGTATTTGTAAGCGTACTTTTTATGGTAGACATCTTTTAAGCCGGAAAAATGCGCGTCAAGTTTCTGATAAAAATAATCGCGGCTGCCTTCTCTTAAGGTCATGCCTATTCCCCAAAAAAGAGTACCGTAAACGCCTGAGTCTATACAGTAATCTAAAAGTCCTCGCAGATTTTCTTCGGTATCATTTATAAAGGGCAGAAATGGACAAAGCCATACAATTGTTTGAATACCGTTTTCCTGCATGACTTTTAACATTTCGTAACGGCGTTTTGTGCCGCAAACATTTGGTTCAATTATTTTACAGAGATCTTCGTCAAAAGTAGTGAGCGTAGTTTGAACAATACATTTTGCTTTTTTATTGATGCGGAGTAAAATGTCTAAATCACGAAGTATTAAATCGGATTTAGTTTGTATCGCGACGCCGCAGTCGTACTTGTCGATTACTTCAAGGCATGTGCGAATGTTAGCAAGATTCTCCGGGATTGGTATGTATGGGTCTGTCATTGCGCCAGTGCCGACAACGCATTTATTGCGTTTTCTTTTAAGCGCGTCTTCAAGCAGAGCAGACGCATTGGATTTTATCTGTACATCTTCAAAGCCATGATCAATCTGATAACATTTACTGCGTGAATCGCAATAAATACAACCGTGAGTACAGCCCCGGCTTATATTCATTCCGTTGGAGGCGCTTAAAATGCCTTTTGCTTCTTTTAAGTGCATATGTTATAATATCATAATTTTGAATAATAAATTTGGAAACACAATCGAATTATTGGCTCCTGCGGGGGATTTTTCTCTTTTAAAGACCGCGTTTTATTTTGGCGCGGATGCGGTCTATTTGGGAGGAAAAGAATACGGATTGCGGGCGAAAAGCGGAAATTTTTCCAATGAAGAATTGGAAGAAGCTGTTAAATATACTCACGCAATTAATAAAAAATTATATATTACTGTAAATATTTTTGCAAAAAATTCTGATATTGACGGAATAAAAAATTACGCTTTATTTTTAGAAAAAGCAGGCGTAGACGGCGTAATTATTTCTGACTTAGGCGTGTTAAAAATATTTAAAACATTGACAAATTTAGAAATACATATATCGACTCAGGCGAATGTTTGTAATTGCGAAACCGCGTTGCAATATGTAGAGTTAGGCGCAAAGCGGATAATTTTAGCGCGTGAGCTGACAATTACGGAAATAAATGAAATTTGTGAATGCTTAAAAGGTAAAGCCTATATAGAAATATTTGTTCACGGCGCGATGTGTATGTCTTATTCAGGACGATGTTTTATGTCGAAATATATGACAGGAAGAGACGCTAACCGCGGCGATTGCGCTCATCCTTGCCGTTATAAGTATGTATTGCAGGAAGAAAAGCGGCCGGGAGAATTTTTCCCAATAAAAGAAGATGATAATGGCACATATATAATGAATAGCCGCGATTTATGTTTGATTAATCATTTACAGGAATTGGCTGATGCCGGTATCGCAAGTTTTAAAATAGAAGGCAGAATGAAAAATGAACATTATGTCGGCGGAGCTGTAAACGCATACAGGCGCGCAATGAATGGAGAAAAATTGGATTTTATGACAGAGTTAAAAAAACTGCCTAATCGTTCTTATACAACAGGATTTACTTTTAATGATCAAAATAAGGAATATTATAAAACAGCCGCGTCTATTTCGAATAATATAATTGCCGCTGTTGTTGAGGATAATAATCATATCAGAATAAAAAATAAAATCATAAACGGTGATGAATTAGAAATTTTGTCTCCTTCTTCTTGTAACGGTAAAACATTTGTATATAAGGGTGAAACCGCGAATATTCCTGAGCAGATTATTGCTATAGATTGCCCATACAAGCTGGAGCCTTGTGATATACTTTGTAAAGAATGCTAACAAGCGCGGTTACAATGATTACTGACAAAAAAGACATATTATCCTAACTTTGGTATTTATCCACAAGAGCTGAAGTTTCATCAAATTCGCTGTGCAATAAATGTTCTGCAATTAAATTTATTAATTCATTAGTCTCATGAGACCATGCTTTTTCTCTTAATTCATTTAATGCTTTTTTAGCCGTCTTTTTATCCATTGCAGAACATGCTTCTTTTATTATCTTTAGTTTATCTTTTAATAAAAGAAGCGCTTCTTCTGTATCTTCCGCGCTTTCTATCTTAGGCTTTTTTTGTCTGATTTCATTTATAACCTTTTCTAATTTATCCAGGAAATCGCTTGTTTCTGATAATATTACATTAATATTATTTTCCCTGCCCGCTTGTTCCAGTCTAAGAGCGGTTGTGGAAAGTTCTTTTTCTCCGATATTTGCAAGAGCGCTTTTCATAGCATGAACATTTATTACATACATATTGATATCTTCTTTATCAGAAAGATTATTTTTCATGCTGGATTTAATTGTTTTAGTCGCTTTTTCCGCGTCACGGGCAAAAACCTGCGCAAGTTCAGTATCAACCTGGCGATGCCCCTCTCCAATAAGATTCTTTTTATCCATTTCTTCTTTTTCTTTACGCGCGGCTTCCACAACTTCCGATGGATATTTATCGCGAATAAGTCTGTTAAGAGAAGCGTTTAACTGGCGAATATCGATGGGTTTAGAAATAAAATCATCAAAACCGTTTTTTAAGAACATTTCAGCCTGTCCGGCAAGAGCGTTAGCTGTCAAGGCAACAACAGGATGATTATAACCCATTTTGCGCATTTGTTTTGTTGTTTCTATGCCGTCCATTTTAGGCATCATATGGTCCATAAAGACAACGTCATAAATAATGCCCTCTTTTATTTTATCCAAAGCTTCAAACCCGCTTGTGGCAAGATCAATTTTTAAGCCATAAGGCGCGATTAGTCCTTTTGCGACATAAAGATTTGTTTCAACATCATCAACAATAAGAATGTGGCCATAAGGCATATATTCATGAGATATCTGTGTCCTTTTTAATTGAATCGCGTTGCCAAGTCTGAATTGCCTTAAGTTTTCCGCTACTTCAGCGCCAATAATTCCGCGGATGCCAATGCCGTCAGTTTTTTGCGGAAGACGAATTGTAACAGAGGTGCCTTCATCAACTACACTTTTTACATTTATTTTTCCGTACATTAAATCGACAAGATTTCGAGTAATGGTCATGCCAAGACCCGCGCCTTCTGTCGTGCGGTTTGCTTCAAGGTTAAAGCGGGTGTATTCGTCAAATAACTTGCTTACCTGATCCGGAGTCATTCCCTGTCCTGTATCGCGTACCTGAAAAATAAGAGTGACAATGACAGCGCCGCCTCCGCGTCCAACACATTCAGCATTTACGGCAAGAGTAACCTGTCCGCTATCTGTGTATTTAAAAGCGTTGGAAAGAAGATTGTTTAAGATTTGTTTTATGCGAAGTTCGTCGCCGACTAAAACAGAAGGAATATTTTCATCAATTTCCAGTTTGAATTCTATCGGTTTGCTTTCATAACGAATGTAATTTAATTGAATAATATCATTTATTAAACTTGCGACTTCATATTTTACCGGAACTAGCTCAAGCTTTCCGGCCTCAATTTTTGATAAATCCAATATATCGTTTATAATGTTTAAAAGCAGATTGCCTGAGTTATTTATCTTTATAAAGGCTTCGCTTGTAGATGGAGGATGAAGGTTGCTCTGCATTTGAATTTCTGTCATACCAAGAATCGCGTTTAACGGGGTTCTTATTTCATGACTCATCGTCGCAAGAAAGTTGCTCTTTTGCTGTGTTCTAAGATCGGATTTCATTTTCGCCTGAGTTATATAGTAGAGCATTGTACATAAACCCCACGCAAGAAGTGAGCCGAGCACAATGAGGAAAGCCGCCATATTATTAACGCCCCTGTAATATTCATTAACAGGTATTACAATTCCAAGATACCAGTCATATTTTGTTTTTCTAAAGTATACGATTGAGTCTTCATACATGTAATTTTTTACTCTGCGTTCGTTTATATGTATTCCCTGCTCTAATTCATTTGCAAGAACGGAAAGCCCGCTGTCAATGTTGTATAGTTTTTCTCCTATTAAATAATGCTCCGGATGAGCGATAATTTCCATTTTATCGTTTAATAAAATTCCATAACTGCCTTCAGTCAAATTAATGTTAACCGCGTATCTGTAAATTCTGTGTAATTCAATATCAAGGCAAATTATAGCCAGAGGATTATCGTTGTCATCTTTAATTAAACGGGAAAAGGTCATAATTTTATTTCCGGTTAATACATCTTTGTAAGGTTCAGAGAGAGCGACTCTTCCGTCAGCTTCAATCGCTATTTTAAACCAAGAGCGCTCTTCGACAACAAAGTCCTTAGGAGGTATCCAGCTTCTTCCCGATATATATTTTCCGCCAAAATTATAAAAATAACCGTGAGTAGTGTTTAGTCCTGACATTCGATCCCTGTCTCTAACTAAAAAATTTGTAATAGATGATATATATGTGGTGAGCATCCGTTCATCTTCGCCTTTTAAAAGCATGCTGCGTATAGTTTCTGTGTAACCGATTAAAAAGGTTTCCGGTTCAAGTAAATTTCCAATAATTTCGGTTTCTGTAAAGGAAAGCGCATTTTCCGCGTCTTTAATAAGGTGTCTATGCTCGATTCGACTGGCAAAAAGGAAGCTGGATATTCCCATTATAACGAAGGCAATGACAATAACAAACATTTGTATATAAACCGAGTTTGTCGCTTTCGTTTTTTCTAAGCCGATGAGCACAAATATCCTCCAAAAAGGTCATGTGAGCCATTTAAAGGCATGTATATTTTGATTATAAGCTATAATGGGTAAAAATGGAAATTAAATATGAGAATTAATGTGGTTTAACAAGTCCGAAGCGGAAAAAGGCTTAGTAATGATGTCAATAGCTCCTAATTTCGAGCTTTTTTCTTGAATTTCCGCGTTAATCGTCCCTGTAAGGAAGATAATCGGGATGTTTACCCATGAATTATTAGTTTTTAGCCTTTCTAAGGCTTCAAAACCGTTCATTTCCGGCATTTCTATATCCAGTAATATTAAATCCGGAGTTATTTTTTCAATTAAGGAGAACATTTTATATGCAGACGGAAGAGTCATTACCCGGAAATGGTCTTCGAGAGCTTCTTCTGCCGTGGCAAGATTTGTATCGCTGTCATCAACAATAAAAATGGTCTTCAAGTTATTTTTTTCCTATATTTGAATTCATAGGATAAATCTAGAATCATGATATGTCAAGAGAGGTTATTTTATGGAAAATTCGATTAGTATTCTTATTGCTTCGCGAAGTGATGAATCCAGGAAAAGCATAATTGCGTCTTTAGCAAATTTGAGTAATTTAATTATTACGGATGCAATTACTGATGAAACAGACGCAATTATTAAGACAGATCGTTTAAAGCCAAATATTATTATTCTGGATCTGCAATTATCTGCGGAATACGGTTCCAATATTGTGCGTATTATCCGAAGAAGGTCGCCCTCTACTGCGATAATTGTCCTGAGTGAAAAAAAGGACGATGATTTTATATGCTCTGTGCTAAAATCCGGCGTTTCCGGTGTTTTGCTTAAAGACGAGGATATATATAAACTTGAGCTGATTGTAAGGCTCATTTTATCCGGCGGTAAATATGTAAGCGCTTCTATAATTGATAAGGTATTTAACACAGTCTCGCTGATTAATCAATTTCCGGGGCAGTTCATGGAAGTAAATCATCCGATTTTTTCTCCCGCAGAACGATGCATTATTACCGATCTTGCTAAAGGGTTCTCTGATGATGAAATTGCCGAGGATTTGCATTTAAGTAAAGGTTCGATAAGAAACATTATTACGGCTATCAGGCGGAAAACTAAAATGAAGAGCCGCATAGGCATTGTGGTTTTTTCTCTCGTTTATGGGCTTATTCGCCTTGATGACTTTGGAATGTGGAATGAAATGCGCGACATTATTTTCCAGGAAAGTAAAATAGATATTGATAGAACAAAGAAAAAGAGGGGCAGAAAACCAAAGGTAAGCTGAGTTAATAGTTCAATTTAATTTAGTAAAAACTTTGGCGGAATTAATTTTTCTTTTTTCCGGTGAGGTATTGCTGTGATAACTCGTTTACAAACTTTTGCAGAGAGTCGTTAAAATCTTTTACATAAAGCTCTGCTTCGTCACTGCCTGTGCCTTCCGGAAGAAAAAACTGATAAGGTTCCACTTTTAGCGCAACTGAAAGTTTAGCCAAAGTTTTTGCCGACACGCCTTTTTTACAGTTCTCTATGTCATGTATAAAATTGTGAGTTAAGCCTGTAGCATTAGAAAGATTTAGCTGCGAAATATTTTGTAAAGTTCTTAGGCGTTTTACATTGATACTTATTAATTTATTAACATATTTCTCGTCTATTATTTTCTCTTTTTCCATTGTTAAATACTCTAATATTTGACTATTAATGGCAAATAACCACAGGCGGAACAATTGTCGCTATGGGAATTTGCCAAAAAAGGCGTTTTTGTGTATAAAAAAGTATACATATTTGAGAAATGGATCAAGGAAGGAAATAGTGAATAATCTTACATTACAATCTTTTACCGATGGAGACATTGAATTATTTATTCAATGGATAAACAAGGATTATATTAAAAAATGGTATGGAAACCTGGAAGACTGGATAAACGAAGTAAAAAACAAAAACGGCGAATTTAATTTTATTAATCATTTTATTGTAAAATATAAAGAAGAAAAAATAGGTTTTTGCCAATATTATGATTGCTATAATGCGCAAGAAGATTGGTATGGGGTTAATGAAAAGAATGAAGTATATAGCATAGATTATTTAATCGGTGAGGAAGAATTTTTAAATAAAGGTTTTGGCAAAGAAATAGTAAAACAATTAATTGACAAGGTAAAAACCAAAGGCGGCAAGCAAATTATTGTGCAGCCTGAAACTGAAAATGAGGCATCTAATAAAGTTTTAATCGCAAATGGATTTATTTTTGATAGGGAGAAAGGGTATTATTTGTTGAGAGTATAAACCCGGTGATAGGGGATGGTATTAACCTCTCCCCTATTTGATAACTTAAAAGTAAGATATTTATTTAATTATAATAGTTTTATCTATAATCAGGAAATTATCTTTTTTGTAATTTTCCCAAGCATTACCACCCGTTCGATATTCCTTAATTCCTTCTTGAAATATATTAATTAATTTTTTTTCATATTCTTTATAACCACTGCTATCTGCTAAAATTTGTGCTAATGACTGGAAAGCAACATTCAAAGGATCTTTTCCTTCTTCAAGTGCATATATTGAAGCAATAAAGGGTGTAAATATAAATTGTCTGCTTTTTTCATCTTGATAAAAAAGTTGATTTCCCCATATAGAATAAATTTTATTATCTTGGGTTTTTGTCTTTAAAAGAAAATCCCCAGATGCATCGTATTCAAAATGTAATAATCCATATGATAATATCAGGCATAATTTTACTTGAGTTATCTACCTTTACCCATGTATAAAAACGCATGGGTATAGCCAGAGAAAGATTTGTTTCTTCCATAAACGTTTTGTTTGTTTCACTCATAGGCGGAGTGGAAGTACAGGTAATAAATATTCCTGCAATTAAAATTAATAAGGGTCTCTTTTTCATTTGATGCTCCATTAAATAAAATTTAGTTAATTTATAACTGTGTAAAGTAGAATGGATTAATATTTATATTCAATCAAGGAATGCTGCTAATTGCATGATAATTGTCATATTAATTTATTTTTAATGTGTTACTCGCATAGTGAGTGTGAGATTAAAAAAAAGCACCTGCTTGACGCAGGTGCTTTGCTGTTGGTGGGTTATACTTATTTCTCATTGTTGGTGTAACATATTTAATAAAATATTGTTTTTTAAAAAATAAAATTGTATGATTAAATATATATAAATGAAAAACTGAAAGGAGTAGTACATTATGAAGAAAATAATAATTATTCAAATAGCGATAGCTCTACTTATGTTAAATGGATGCGGAACCATTAACATAAGAAATCATAGTTATGGAAATTTAAAAGGGATGGACGAGGGTAATATTGCTATATTAGTATATGATAACAATATTGATGTTAAAAAAGTTAATGGGAAAAGAGTTAATTGGGACATGACAACAGGAGATAAAATAATAAAATTACCAGAAGGTGAATATAAATTTATTATTAATTATAATCAATTAATATCTGTTGAATGGCAAAGAAATACATACGCAAATGCTAGAAATGTTGAAATCGGACCTGTTAATTTTGAAGGTGGAAAAAAATATAGGATTAATTATTTAAGAATGGGTGATAAAATTTCTTTTGGTGTGTTTCCTTCTTTTTAAAGATTCATAGCCAAATATTAGCAATCAATGTTGCTTAACAAGTTATTTTTCTAAAAATATTATATACTTTTGAAGATCTGACTTGTAACCTACATCCTCATCAATATAATAGCCAAGAGCTTTGTTATAATAAAACGCAATTCCACCTTTATAAAAGAAAACCTTTATTTCTATATAACCTGAAGCTTCTCCAAAAAGCCAGTAAAAAGGCTCATTATCATTTGTTTCAATAAAATCATATTGTTGAATTTTATAGGTAAAAGGATTATTAAAATTATTAAAGTCATTGCGAATAGACAGACATTTTTTTTCTTTATTTAAAAATACTTCAATCTTTGAATTTTCAAAATCATATTTATTTTTATTATTTTCTTGTTCAAATATTGCATAAGAGTCAAAAACATATTCTCCTGTAAAAGTGATTAAATAGTCAGTTGTTAGTTTTTTTACATTTTCTTGTATAGGTAAGTTTAAATTGCCTGCATATGTGTAAGGTTTATCAAAATTCCATATTTCTGCCCCGTATTTTTCAGGTTTGTATTCCCCATATATTATTTGTAATTCATCATCAAGTAGTTCCAATCTTGTTTTATTGTGGACATATGTTTTTTCATTATAGTTTAATAAAATTTCATTACGAATGATTAATTTATTATCGACAATATCAATCTCACGAATAGACACATTCTCATCTTCTACTATTAGTGTTAATATTTCTGGACAGTTGCCGTGATTATAACTTCTTCCAGATTGTTGTATATAATACCCTTGAGCCATAATTATTGATTCAAGTGATGACACATTATTTATAACAGGCTTTTTATTATCTTGTTTTACGTTATATTGTTTTTTATCTAAACTATTATCGGAAATTAAAAACACTAATTCCTTTGCAATATTTATATCGTTACTTTCAATATCAATGTTAGTATCTTCGTCAGTGTTAATAATATCCTGTTTTATATTCTGTTCCTTGACAATATTAGTATTTTTATTACAAGAGAAAAGAAGAGAAATTGATATAAAAAATAGAAAGAAATATTTCATTGTTATAAATTAATATTTTCAAAATATATAGTCAAGATAAATATTTACATGACAAACATCATAAAATAAAACTTCCCCGAAAGGCGAGGGGTTATTAATCAATAATATTTAACAAGCATATACTTCAAGAGCGGAAACAATCGTACCTTTAAAATTACATGGATTATATAAAGGTTCCTTTTTATTTTTTCTTCCTGTAATTTTCCTCAAAGCAAAGCACCTGCTTGACGCAGGTGCTTTGCTGATTAATATGTTAATTTACTCTGCTTTCTCAGGTCCTGATAAACGATGCCATAATTTGCCTTTGCCGTAGATCATGTTTCCTTCAAAATCATCAGTTTCAATCCATAAGGTATTATAATCAATAAAGTGAAATATAAATTCAATATATAAACGCTCATCAGAATTTCTTGATATTTCATAATATGCATTTACATTCATTGAATTTGCTTGTTGTTTTATTATTTTTTCTATAATGAAACTGCCATCACTTCCGGTATTAATAAAAGGAATATTAGCGGATGTATCTATACCTATTGTTAAATGTATAACAGATTTGGCTATACCCCAAGAAAATGTTTCATTATTAAATTTTTGATCTTCTTCTGGTATTTTTAATCTAGCTTCATACGACCAATTAGGAAGCCATGTTCCATTTAGATCTGTTATATTTGCAGAATAATCTGATTCTACTAAGATTTCCTCTTTAATTATTTCTTGGTTAGGAATTATTAAAGTAATATTCTCCTTTTTTACACATGAGATTAATGTAAAAAATACTAATAATATAATCAAAGGAATTAAATTAATTTTTTGCATAAACATAAACACTCCTTGTGTCATTTACTTTTGTATTCGTATTTCTTATATCGGGATTCCATAATATTTGCTTTGATATATCACCAGTAGTATGATGTACATTTTGAGTATTATATTCCACAGTAACTCTATACCCAATAAGGGTTGATGTTTTTCCATTCACAGCTCCTCCAAAATTTAATCCTATATCAGTTCGTCCTAATTTCTGAAGTGCCATTTCTGCAAGTTTATTCTGATTTTTCACAAATCCACTTGGATTTAATATATCAGGATTTTTTTCTGCTTCTTTCCATATGCTTATTATTTGTTCAGAAGATAACGCCTTACCAGTAACTAATTGCGCATATGCTAGTGTTGCTAAGAAATTACAACCAGCTTCATTTATTACAGGTATTGATGCGAAAGCAGGATCAGTTTGCTGTAGTAATTCATTTAATACATGATTCTCTTTATCAGATGAATATAGTAAAATGTCATTACCTTTAGAATCTGTTATTGTAAAAGTATTACCTTTTTTGCTGTTTACAGTATTCTCATTAGTATCACTACCTTTTCCAAACAAACCACTAATTAAATTTTTTATATTGTTAAATCCGTTTGATATTGCATCTAATGCCTGTCCCGCCTTATTACCTATATAATCAGTTATATTTTTTAAAGGGTTTGAGACTGCTTGTGGCAGCTCGATTTGAGTGGGTGTGTAAATAGAATATTCTTCTTTTGCATACCATTGTTTGGTTTCGTTATTAAAATCCAAACCGGATTTAAGCATAATACTATTTACTTGATTTTTAGTTATTCCATTTCCAATTGCTGCGGCCAATGCTTGAGTTACACTTCCCGCTTGTAATGGTAAAAATCTTTCTGTTCCGTCGGCTTCTACTATAGTGGCATTAGTATAATCCCCATCCCAGAGAATTTTATCTACACTACCATTTGCATTCATTATTACTCGCCAATAATCCGCGCTCGAATCATAATTCGCATCAACATAGTTATTAAATAATGACATATCACCTAATTTATTAGCTACTGCATAAGCGGTAATATCATTCATTAAATTATCATTAATAGTTATTTTTTCTCCGCCTGCTATTATTCTTAAAGCCATTTTGGTATGTGACATGGTTGCAGTTCTTGTTTCCATGTAATTATTGGTTGTTACAATTCCATCCCTATACGCTTCATGACCAAGAATTGTTGCAAGAAGGAATTGATCTTCTATGCTCATACCTTGTTGATAGCCTGCTAAGTTAATCACTCTGTTTCCGTTTTCATTAATTGTAGTTTGCGCAGAATAATCACCTTCCGCATTGGTGCTTAATGTTACATCACCTTTGAGTATATCCCATAACTGGCCTTTTTGTACACTGTCACCGTAGCCATACTGAGCACGCAAAGTAACATAGGAATCGAACCCATTGCCGCCTTCTTTACCCTGATTTTTTATGTAGCTGCCGATTCTGCTGTTTACATCCCAAACTTGAGCGCCTCTAAAAACGGCGGCTAAGTTATCAATGCTGACATTTGCGCCGCCTGTACCGAAGTTCATGGATGTGCCGTTGCGTCCAAGATGTAGTTCCAATAGTCCGGTGTTAAAGCTGTTTTTGCCGGGAAGCAAACTTAAATTTAATATATTTAAAGTAAAATCATTGCCCAACGCATAATTAACGCCTTGACCGGCAAGAGAACCCGCAAGATTATTTAATTTTTGAAGATCGGACTGATTAATTTTATTAAAGCCTGTTAATTTTTCCATATCCACACCGCTGTTAATCGCTGTAAGGCTTGAGCTTGTAAAAACGCTTGACATTGATACAAGTGAATTTGTTAACATATTTTTCATGCTGGCGCCGACTATTTCTCCGGAATAGCCAAAACCGTTTTCACTATTGTAGGTTATTCCGCTTATAACACTTGTAACAAAACCTGTTGTCATAGTTTGCATTCCGGTCATTATAGTTTGAGTAGCAATTGTGCTTGCGGTAGTATTTGCGGCGCTTAACGCTGTATTTGTTATCCCTTTAATTGCTCTTGTGCCGTTAACGACTTCTCCATAGCCGGAAAATCCGGCTGTAAGCAGACCGCTTGCAAAATTTGTAGTGTAAGATTTTCTAACTTCGAATGCTGCCTCATCCCATGTTTTATATCCGTAAGATGCGTCAAGCGAATTAAACATTAAATCATTTGAAGTATTAATTGCCGCAATAAAAGCAATCGATCCAATAGCTGCTCCAAGACTTGCGCCGCCTGTGAACGGCGTTGCAACTACTGATACTATCGCAGCTACAACTGCTCCCACAATTTGACCGGTGGTTCTAAGCGAAGGCGCAGTAAATTTGCTGCCTTCGTCATTCCACATACGTTTATCCCATGGCGCCTGAGCAAGTTCTCCCATTCCAATACTATCAATAACTTTCCAATATGTGAATTCAGAAATTAAGCGTCCAAGTTCTCCGGCGCCTTCATCGTAGAACATAGCATCTCTTTTTTTCCCCATATTCGGTTTGGTGTCAGGAGCGTATCCAATATAAGCGCCGAATTTTCCCGGAGATTGTTCGCGTTTTTCATTTTTTGAGTCTATATTTATTGGTTCTTCGTCAAATCCAAATATTTCTGAAGTTATTTTTTTTACTTCAAGATACGCGTTTTCTACCAAGCTGTTTATTGCAATCGAATTTAAATTTATTAGGTTATATTCATTTAAATTTGTTTGAAGGTTTATAGGTTCCATTATGTAATTTGCGAAACCTTTTATATTTACTGTTTCTGAAATAACCGGAGTAAAGAGTGTAGAACCTTTAACAACATCCTTTACATAGTTTTCTCCGTTTTTTCTCCAAAGTCCTTTAAAAATAAATAAACTATCCATGTTTTCTTTAAAGCTTTTATTGGCTGTTTTTACATTTTCGTTTAATCCGTTTATAGCTTCGTTTATTGATCGTTGAACATTATGAGCTAATATTTTAGCTTCGTTATCCGCAATTAACGAATTGGATTTCTTTGCCAGATCTGAAGCGGCTATTTTTACAGAAGACGCATCCCAAGCGGATAATCCGCCCATACCGCGTCTTACTAACGGAGATGTAATACCGGCATAACTTGTTAATGAATTAAACGCGCTTGCCATGCTGGTGATGCCGGGAGATTGTAATAGCTCATTCATTAATAACTGCGCTTGAGGAACTGAATCCCGAATACCTAAAGGTTCCCTTGTGTCAATAAATCTGGATAAACGTTCCCCCTCAGTTCCTACAAGAGATAAAAAAGATTCTGATGATGCTTGATTAGCGGCATTAGATGCCTGTTCAAGCCATTTTTCTTTATCTTCAAGACCTGCAAGATAAATCTCGTTCCATTCATTGTTAACCCGCTCATATTCGTTTTGAAAGTTTGTATACCATTGTTTATACGCGTTTTCCATTTTTTTTAAACTTGCAACCCAATCCATTCTGCCGTTTTCCAGTATTAATGAAGCTGCATTTTGCCATTCATTATATTTGTTTAATATATCATTTTGCATTAGCCGCCATTCTGATTCTCTTACTGCGTATTCCGAAAGGTATCTGCTTTCAATTGTATTTTTTGTTAATGCTAATAACTCATTGCCAAGAGAGCTGAATTTATCTAAAAAATTAAATTTTACATCTGTAAATAATGAAATATCATCAAATAAAACAACATGCATATTAGCATAATGATTTTTCCATGAAGCCGCTGTTATTCCATAGGTAGTTTCCGCGTATTTTTTTAAAGAATTAATATCAAGGTTACCGGAAATGTAGTTATCAACAGCCGATAAAAAATCTATTTCATTTTTTTGTTGAGTTTGAATTTGTTTATTCCAATAATTATTTAAAGCGATTTTACTGACATTTTCTTTATTCTCTGCCCACGCAAGTAAATCAACCAAGGCATTAAATACATTATTGTATTTTTTATCAGGCATTTCACTCTGCATCGCTTCCCAATATGTTTTTACTTCATCAAGGTAATCTTGATTTATTTTTGCGATTAACAATGAATTATTAATATCTTCCCATATTATTTCTCCATCATCTTTAATGTTTTGCATAATATCAATATTTTGACAGGATTTAATATAATTATTATGATAATAATTTATTGAGGTATTATTAGATTCTAAATTTCTCATCCAGCTTTTTACTGATTTGGTTACCTCGTTATATGGCGTTGTGATGTTCTTTAACGTGTTTTTATTTACGCTTTTCATTTCATCCCAAATAAAACTTATTAATTTATTTTGCCATCTGCTTGCATCATAACGCGCTTTTTCATAACGTCCTTCTACATAATTATAAACAGTTTCATACAACAGCAGAGTATGATATAGAGAAAACCCTTCAGAATATCCATTTGAATTAGTTAAGGTAATAATAATATAAAATTCCAAGTCCGCTCTTTCTTCCTGGCTTAGAGAATTCCATGCACCTAAATAAATTTCTTTCGCGTCTGAGTATAAAGATTTGTTTTTAATATATGAATATAGACTTCTTTTTGAAGAAAATTCACTTTCCATTGATAGTTGAGTTCCTATAGAACCATTTGCTGTTAATTCACCGTAACCGGAAAAAACATTATTTAAAAATGATATGTCTCCATTTGCGTCTATTAGTGAACTAATAAGATAATCTCTTGCAAGGCTCCATAATAAAAATTTAGAACTATCAGAAAAATATCCCAGCATTCTTTCGTTTAATTCCCTTAGCGCTTTTTCAAATTGGCTTATTTCGTGTTTTTCATTTGGTAAAATTTCTCTTTCGTTAAAATAAACATTTAATTCATTTGCAATGGAACTATTCACGCCTGTTAATTGAAAATTTTCATTTCTTGTAAAAGCAAGTAGTCCATCTTTTAGCATGATCATATCTTTTCCTGACCATATGCTTCGATCCTCAGGTAAATAATAATTTGAATAATTCTGATTAACGTTACCAAGTTGATATAAGTTATATTGATAATTTTGAAAAAGTTTATTATTCTTTGCTATTTCATTTGTGATAGCTGAAGACAATGAATTTACGACAGTGAGAACAGTTAATTTTCTGTTAAAACCTTCTTTATAAGCGAAATATAAAGCGTCATATTTAGGATCTTCATACAAGCGTTCTTCATCCTCGCTGTAGAGATCAGAAAGAACTTCTAAAACAATTTGCGCTTTTTGTAATTTGTTTTTACTATTTTCATACTCTTCTCTATTTGAGTTAATATAAGAAGTGCTCGCCCAGCGTTGTATCGCATCCTGTTTTTCGTATTCAAATCTTTTTAAATCTGTTTGAGCATATGCGTTCTTTATTATACCGTATTGTTCATCATATAATAAACCTGTTTCAATAAACTTGTTACTCTCTTCAAGATAAAGTTCGCGAACTGCGTTATATATACCTTCTTGAGTGTTTTTAGAGTTATTTTTTACTGTTATTTGTTTATCTATGTCTGTTTTTGATAATTTAGATAATTCATATGCATTAATTGAATTTAAAACAAGAGTATGTTTATTTAGCAAAGAATTAAATCTGTTTTCAGTTAATGAATATTCATTAAGATAAAATAAATAATAATAAGAAGCATCATTAGTTAATTCAATAGTATCCTTTTGTGAATATAAAATAAATGCGTCGTTTAATCTGTTTGTAAAATAGCTTGCATTAAAAAACGAATCAATTAAAATGCTTTCACTCCATGATGAAACATAACTTACAAGATAATCTAGATTGTCAAAATAATCATTATTAATTAATTGCCGCCAATGTAAATTATTTTCATAAAAGGAAGAATTTATATTTTCCCAAATTGTTGTAATATTAAAAATATAATCTATATAGTTTCTTTTATTAACAATTGTTAAATACAAATTATTTATTAAATTTAATTCATTATCTTCTATTTCATCCAAATTTTCAAAAGAATTTAATAATATAATATATTCATTATAATTTTGAATTAATTCGTCTTGCTCTATTAATATTTGACTAATGCTTGTTTCTGGTTTTTTATTAAAATAAAATGCATAAACAGATATATAATCAAGCAAGGCATTTTTCCAGGTATTAATTTCTGTCTCAAGCCAATTTGGCAAAAACGAAAAACAATTATCAAATTCCAGAAGAAAACGAGCGGAATTTTCCGCAAAATCACCGTCTTTGTTAAAAATTATTTCGCAGATGTCTTGAACATCAGGTAAGTAATATGATTCGCAGTTATATCCGTATGAATTAAAAAAAGACACTAAAGGATCAAGCGTCTCTTGCCATTCAATATCCGGATTTTGCTTTGCTTGCGCTTCTCCCCAATATAATCCATTTATTAAAACATTTTTATAAACGGAATCTTCTCCTGATTTTTCAAAATTTCTGTACTCATCTACAAGATTATTATAATTTTCTATCAGTTCAACGAAAAAATTGCCTGAATTATTACTAATAGATAAAGAAATTAATAAATTGTATTCATGTAATAAAGCGTTTAATATTTCTTCTTCTTTTTGTAAATTCAAAGCTAATTCAGATAATAATTCCTGATGGTTTTTAATATCAGAACCTTTTTCGTTTAATATTTTTAATTCTGTCTCATAATCTGCAAGCGATTTGTTATAGGCGTCCTTTGCCTCTTCCCATGCTCTAATTCCTTCAGCTTCAGTTATTCTATTAGAGCTTAAGTCTTCAGCATAATTTATAACAGCTTCAGCAATAGCGGTTTTTCTTTCCCAATAAAGGACAAGCGCTTTTGCTCTTACAAGAGCAATTTGATATTCATCAAGATAAAAATCTTCGCTTGATGCGTCAGGTGAAAGAATATCTTTTAATGTTCCCATGCTCAATAATTCCGTATAATTTTCAAAAATTTTATCTCTAATTTCTACGGCTTTTTCCATGTATGAAAGATATGTTTTATATAGAGATCCAATTTCATTTATCGCCTTTTTATTAAGAGGAGAATAGACAATTTGTTTTGATAACCAATCAGAAAAATTTGGATCGGACGGATCCATTTCTTTCATATTAGATTCTTTTTGCCAAAAAAATATTGTTTCTTTTAGTGAAATAGCAGTGGAAGCGTAAGTTAAGTACATATCTATTAAAGCTTTTACTTTTGTTGTTCCTTCTCCAATACGCATTGCCATATTCAATTCAAATTCTTTTTTCGCTTCAGTAATATTTTTTACAAAATCATCTGATAGATTTATAAAAAGAGCTTCACCCGCCTTAAACAAATTTTTAGCGTTTAATTCCCATTTTTGGCGTTCTTCTTCAAATAGATTAAATGCGGAAAGCCATATTTCTTCACCTTCGGAAAATAACTTAATAGAATCTTGTTCCCATTCAATTCGCCTTATAAAAAATCTTTCTTCCGCGTCTTCCCAGGCTTTAAGTCCTTTTTCAAATTGTTCTTTATACAAGCGCAGCCATTCTTCGCCTAAAAGAGCAAGATCGCCGACCCCGGCTTCTGCTTGTTCTATTTTGATGTTAAGTTCTTCAATGCCGGAACGGCATTTTTCATCTGTTTCTGTAATTAAACGTTCTGTGAATAATTTTGCAGCTTCATTTTCGCTTTTATTACGCAAGCTCCAAATATCTCTTGTTCTGCGGCTTGTAAAAATTCTTTCTTCTCTTGCCGCGATATTTTCGAATTCACGTTTTATCGCGTTGTTTTTTACTGAAGCGCTTTCAAGAATTAATGATGATAATTTTTCGCGTAATTCAGGAGGAATGTACGCTAATAATTCCGGGAAAAGCTGAGTTATGATATTTTCATAGGAATTACTTGAAGCGTTAATCGTGTCTTTTATATCATTTTTCCATTTGGTAATATCCTCAGAGAATTCCCTGTTTTCTTCGCCCGGGCGAATTACAAGAGGATCGCCTGTCCTGTCATCAAAAATTACATTACCTTCGCTGTCAAGATGCCATGAATATTTTTTTTGAGTATCGCTTAAAACCTGCGAAAATTCTAAAAGTGTTTTTTCGGCAGCTTCGCCAAAAAAGCGTCCAATGAGCCAATTGGAAAAACGAGATTCCAATTCATCGTTACTCCATTTTACTAAAGAGTCTTTAGCTTCTTTAAATAAAGAAGGATCTTCGTATAAGCCAAAAGCGATAAGTTCCCATGAATAAATAACCTGAGATAAACCAAGTTTTGCTTCGGAAAGCCAGCGTTCAGAGTTTATTTCCCTGTCTGCTTTGCTAAATGAATTTTCAAACATAGTTTTATTAGAACCCATTATTTCTGTGGGAAACTGTGAAGAAGGACCTGCAAAAACTATAGGCGGAAATAGTCCGAATAAAAAAGTCATCGTTAAAAAAATAGAAATTGTTTTATTAAAATATCTTTTTATCATATTATGCTCCTCTTTGATTTTTTTACTCCGCATAAGCGGAATATTTTATTAGAAAAAGATAAAAGTGAAGGAATTACAGTTATTGAACATATGCATGAACACGCTACTCCAATTGCGCTTACTAAAGATAAAGTGCGAATTAAAACATTTGCGCCTTCTGTTAAAAAAAGAAATGGAATTGCGCCTGCGACTGTCGTGCCGCTTGTAGAAAGCAAAGCCGGCAATTTTTGCCGCAGCGCTAAATAAATATTTAAACTTGAATATACTTTTCCTGATTTATTTCTTTGTTTTATACTGTCTACGCATAATATTGCGGCGTTAACGGTCATGCCGCTTACTACAATAAATGCGCAGGCAACAGCTGAGTTGTATGAGATGCCTGATAAAACAAGAAAAATTGCGGGAATAGCCAAAGAAGGCGGAATTGCGCTTAGAACTAATAATGGAATGTAAAAAGATTCGTTAATTGAAGCGATGATCATGTAACAGAAAATAACTGCTAACAAAAGCGAAAAAATGCTGGATGATAATTTTTCGCTCTGTCTAATTGCCTCAGGGTCAAACTCGATAGAGTAACCGGGCGGTAAATCAAGTTTTTTAAATATGTTTGAAAGTTCTTGTTTAACACGGCGAGGATCCATTGGTTTTGTCGAAATTGTAATCGAAGCTGTTCTGCGCCTATTGTCTCTTTTAATGCTGGAAGGTTCCGTTTCTTCTTTAATCCGCATTAGAGAATTTATTGGTAAATATGAAGATGTTTTTTCATTTACGGTTGATACCAATAAATTAAGCGTTTCTTCTTTTGATTTGCGTAAAGCTGATGAGCTTGTTTTTATTCTTACGTCTGTTTCTCCATCGGCATCTATTCTTTTGTAAGCGACAGGTCCGTAAACTCCCAATCTGGCTCTTGAAGCCGCTTCAGAAAAACTTATTTTTGTCTCTGCGAAAATTTCCCTGTCCGGCATAAGAATAATTTTTTTGCTTCCTTGTTTAAAATTGAGAACTTTTTCTTTAACTAATGGATGATCAGAACACAAATACGCAAGTTCCTCGGCAAGCATCCTGCATTTTTGGTCTTCGTTTCCGTAAATATTTATTTCCCAATAGCGGTCGTTTACTGAACTTTCATGAAAGAAAACAAATCCGCCGGGAATGTAAATATTTTTTGCCGCTTCTCTTACATTATGCGCTTGTGTTTGCTTTGGATTAAAAGAAACAAGAAGAGAACCTGAACCAATTCTTGCGCCCGTTTCTACATTTTTTATGCCGGGAATGTTTAATAGTTTTTCGCTGTAAATTGCGAGAAGCCTGTCTGTTTCTTCCGCAAGCAGTCCTCCGTCAAATTCAACTTGAGCGTAAACAGAATCTTCCGAGCTGTAACTTGATGTGTCCGCTCCTTTTGCAAACAACATTAAAATTGCAGTTAAAGTTATACCTATACTGATTAATAAAATTAAAAGCGGATGACTATTGCAGAATTTAACAGTTCCGGCTAAATATCTGCAAATTAAACGAAACATTTTTATACCGGCTTTTTTTATTTGTATCGGTATTTTTAAAAAGTGATTTTTTTTATTATTTAAATTCCAAAGCATTAGAGGCGGAAGGAGCGTTAAGCTTAATATTAATGATGTTATGCTTACAACGGCAATTGCGCTTGCAATAATTTTTACGCTTATATCATCAATTGAAAACAACGGAATAAGCGCCGCGGCTGTAGTCGCGCTCCCTGCGATTAATGGCCCTGTTAAAGAAGAGAGCGAAACCGAAGCGGACGCATAGCTTGAGCATTTACGAAGTTTTTCTGAACAGAGTATAACAGCGTCTATGGCGGTTCCTATTCCAGCGGCGATGCCTGCCAATAGCAGCCTGTCGGGCGAAAAACCGCAAATTGAAAGAATAGCGATTGAAATTAAGCATATTAAGGGGATTGCCAAAGCGCAGAATAAACCGGACGCACTTGTGTTGTTTTTTCTGTTTAATAAAAGGCTGATTAGAGCAACCATAATTGCACCTAACAATGCAGCGTTAAAAACAGACTTAAAAGCAGCGCTCTCTTCCGCGCCAAGATCTGAAAGCACTGTAAATTCTACAGGTAAAGAAAGTGCGGAGATTTCTTTTTTAATATCATAAGACATTTTTCGTAAGTCCGCGCCGTATCGTCCCATGATTGCGATGCTTGCTGTTTTTTTACCGTTCAAACGCGAGTAAATATCGGGTTCGCGTTCCTGCTCTGTTATTAACGCAATATCGGATAGTTTAATAAACTTTCCTTCTCCTAACGGAATCAGGGCTTCTTCCAGCGATGAATATCGTCCGTCCACAGTAACGATAATTTCTCTGCTGCCTTGAACTATTGTTCCGCCTGAAAAAAGAGAATCATTCATTCCAAGACAAGAGGCGACATAGGATGGTTCCAATCCCATGGATGCGAGTTTTTCCTGATCAAGAATGATATAAATTTCTTTTAAACCCGCACCGGAAACTAAAACTTCACCGGCTCCTTCCAAGCTTTCAAATCTAGGTTTAACAATTTTTTCCAGCAGGAAAGCCGCATCGCCTGAATCATCCGCAATTACTGCCGCAGACCAGACAGGGATCCTTGAGTTACTCGAGCTTAATATTTCCGGCCTTTGCGCGGATGATGGAAGTGTTTCATAAATACTTTGCGCCGCGTCACGTACCGCTTCATATCTTCCCTGTGATCCCGCTCTAAAACGGACATAAACATTAGACAAACTGTTTTCGCTGGAACTTTGTACGGAAAAGACGCCTGGAATTGAAAAAAGCGCGTCTTCCATTGGAATGGTAACGCTTCTTTCCATTTCCGCGGCATCTATTCCGTAATGTTTGATTTTCACTGCATAAGCGCCTCCTGAATTCTGGTTTACTATATTTAGTGAGGTTATAATGACGAATAACGATACTGCGCAGATTCCCGCAAGTATGCAAAGAGCGGCTTTTTTTCTTGTTAGCCAGGAAACTAAAATTTTCATTTGTTGTCTCCCAAAACTTTTTCATATTTCCATTTAAAATATTTAATAAGCACCGGAGGAAGCGCAAAAAGACTGAGCAATGTAGAAGCGGTAAGTCCGCCTAACATTGCCGCCGCCATTGATTTTTGCGAATTACCCAGGGGACTAAAGATAAGCGGCAGAAGAGCAAAAATAGTAGTTATCATTGTTATTAAAATCGCCTGAACGCGTTCGCATGCTCCGCTGTGAACGGCGGCTGCCGCGTACAAACCGTTTTTAATTTTTTCATTGCTTATTTCAAAGAGCAAAAGACTGTTATTAACAACAAGCCCAAAAAGTGTTGTAAGCCCAAGGACAGCGCCCGAGTCAATTTTTGATCCCGCAATTAATAGCGCAGGGCCTGCGCCCGCGAGAGAAAGAGGAATGCTTATCATTAGGATTAAAGGAAGTAAAAAAGATTCAAATTGAGCTCCCATTGTCATAAAAAGCAATATCAACACAAGAATGACATAAATTAATAAGGATTTTTTATAACGCTTAAAAACAGATTCATCTGCGCTTGTAAACCAAGAATATTGAGACGCAAAATTTTTTATAGTAGAATTTACTTTCTTTTCTGCCGTAAAATCAGCGTAAAAAACATCTGATCTGTCCAACCGCGCAAGAGACGCGTCTGCTTCTATCCGCTCAATTTGACCAAGAGAGCCAAGGTACACAGTTTTACCCTGCCCTGTTTTTAACGTAATATTTTCCAGGCGTTGAATTGTGTTTGTAGTGTCGTCATTGTCGCCTGTTACGCGCACATCTAAAGGCCTGCCTTCAATTTCAAGCCTTGTTGTAACAACGCCTTCGTTAAGTATGTAAAGTGTTTCGGCTATTTGCGCGGCTGGAATTGAAAGAAAAGCCGCAGCTTCCCTGTTCGGATACAACCGCAGTTCAGGCTTTTTTCCAAGCGGATAGTAGTTTACCGTATTTTTATTTTGTTTAAATGATCCTTGCGCGGAAAAAGTATTTTTTGCGATAGATAAACGTTCAAGTAATTCTGTTCTGTCTTTTCCTTTTATTACAAAGTTGCGCTCTGCGGATAAACCAAGTAAAACTTCCGCTTTGTCTTTTGGAAAATAAACAGAAATCGATTCAAACGCGGTTAAAACCGCCTGCGTACTTTGGCTTTCCAGTGCGGATTTAATTTCCGCCAATGCTTTTTCCGGTTTAACGCCTTTTTTTAAAACACAGCGTAAGATCATTTCTTCTTTTCTGTAGTCGATATCTGCTCTTCTGCTAACATCATTTTCTTCCGCACCTGCTTTTCCATAAACAGTTTTTACAGACGGCAGCCCTGTTATGAGATCTTGGAGAATCTTCGAGGTTTCTATAAGATTTTGGAGCAAGGTTCCATGCGTGGAAAGCGCAGAAACTATGACTTCTTCAGCGTCATCAGGATTAATGAATGTTATGGGACGCGATAAAAGTATAACACTGCCAAATATGCAAAAAATCGCTGCATAGATAAAAACTTTCCCGGGACGACGAAGAAGATTTAAGAGGTAAATGGAATACTTTTTTACAAGGCTGCCGTCTGTAATAACTTTACAAATATAGGGCGTTTTAAAACTACTAAATATTTTTTTATTAAATAACCAAAGATATAACGAAGGAAGAAAAAATTGAGCGTAAATCCATCCGGCTGTAACTCCTGCTGTAAGAGCAATAGCTATATCGCCAAAGAGACTGCCTAAAGGACCAGGGAGCATAATTATCGGAATAAAAACAAGAGCCGTAGTGATTGTTGAACCTATGCTGGATCCCGCAATGGAATAAACCTTACTCGAAATTTCTTCAGGCGAAGGAGCGGTTTCATTTTTTCCAAACGCGCGGAAAAGAAGATCGATTACTATTACGCTGATGTCAGAGACAAGCCCTATTCCTATCGCAATCCCGCTTAGACTCATGCCGTTAAGAGATTTTCCCATCAAAGAAAGCACACAAATCGAGGCGGCTGCGGAAACAGGAATAGAAAGCGCTGTAAGCAGACTGTATTTTACTCTGCGGATAAAAAGTAAAAGGACAGTAATTACCGCCGCCGCTCCCAGAAACGCGGAAATTAATAACCCTATTACGCCGCTTATTAAAGAAGCGGACGAATCTGTTACAATTTCGATTTGCGCATCACGCGAAAAAAGAGAAGCCGCTTCATCAATGGCTTTTTTTATTTCTTTTGATAATTTGATTGGATCGGCTCCGGGCCTTCGGTAAATTTCAAGAGCGGCGGCTTCTTTTCCGTTATAAACAAAGATGCTCTCTTTTTTCGCTGCGGAGGAAGAAAGCTTTCCGGCGTCATGTACTTTAAAAGCGCCGTTACCAATTGGAAGAATAATTTCTGATAGCTCGGATATTGAATCAGGTTTTCCAGAGCTGACAACGACAAGTTCCATATTTCCTTCGCGGGCGTTTCCTGCGGGAATATCCGATGTTTCCTGCGCTAGTATTTGCGTAAAATCCGACGGAGATAAACCAAGAGCGTTAAGGCGCGGCACATCAAGAGATAATTTTTCTTCGTTTACTTCTCCACCGACAAGTATTATTGAACCAACTCCGTCAATTTTCCTAAGGCGCGCCTGCAATTCGTATTCGGCAAGTTTTCGCGCAAACTCTCCGTTTTCGTTACGTGATTTTACCGCGATAACCGCGTGCGTCTCATTTGCGATACTGCCCGAAGTAACAGTTGGTTTGCGTACTCCTTGCGGAAGACCGGGATAAACTGCGTCAACAGCTTCACGCACAAGAACCGCGGCTGTCATAGGATCTGTACCCCAGCGAAAATCGATGCAGATAAGCGAGCGGTTATCGCGGGAGACACTTCTCATTTTTTCCAATCCTTTAATCGGGGAAAGCCCGTCTTCCAG
>Ga0209755_10002348_pt1 | contig 26351 bp, 30 predicted proteins | sample TergutCo191P1_FD_187301 | JGI IMG/M metagenome (GOLD analysis project Ga0209755, IMG submission 187301) | Cornitermes sp. P1 segment gut microbial communities from Petit-Saut dam, French Guiana - Co191P1 (SPAdes) (version 2) | ecosystem: Host-associated > Arthropoda: Insects > Digestive system...
GTCAGGGTCTATTGTTCTGACAAACTCTCTCATGTTCAACCTCCCAATTTTGCTCGATTTTTATGGGCTTATTATATCATTTTTTTGACTGAAATCTCAACTAATATGGGAAAGAACCCATTTACTATTGACATTTACCATTTTTTTACGGAAGTGAAAACGCAATCTGAAAATGGGTGGCAGGCTGACTTGTCTATTGCGGAATTACCGTCACCGTCCTATCGGCATTATTCCACTGTACATCTACCGGGAAAATTTCGCTAAAGAAGGCTATCGGTACAAAAAATCTTCCTTCAATAATCCTGGCATCGGCCGGTAGCCCAGAGGCTGTGATAGGCCGGGCTATGCCGTTTACTTGCGCGTAGCTACTTTCGTTGGTGAAGCTTACTGCTGTGGTTTCGTCGCTGAAGGTGGCTGTTCTGGTTTCGGCATTCCAATTCCAGCCTAAGTTTAGAATATCCGCTACCACTCTTGCCATTACATAGGAAGATACATAATTGGGGTCGGCGCTGTTGGTGACAAATCGGAAAACCGGAGCCAGTAGACGCTCACCATCGCTGGTAATGTGATCCATGCCTTCAAAGAAAGTTACTGGTGGCTTTATAAGTGGTGGGCTTGTGGCGGCTATGCTTTGCCCGATAATAAATATTGACAGGCGCGAGGTAGTAAAGGTGACTGATTGTGTATGTTCGTCATAGGTGGAGTCCATTACTGTACGAACACCATTTTCGTCCATATGCCATACGGCAGCTGGGAATGGGCCGTTATGAGGCAAGGTAACAGTCAGTGTTCCGTTTCTAAAATCGCGGATTTGCCGCGGGTTATTCTGTCCCAGGCCGCCTGTGTGTACGCTAACGCGGAAGAGTTGTTCCCCTTCAAGCATGGCATCTTGCTGTGCTTCCGATAAGTTATTGGCTTCGTCAACTACTATTGATAATCCTCTTGCGGCAAAGTCGTTCAAGTCGCTGTGGTCTATACGCACAACCGTAACATCGTTTAACCCGGATAAATCGAAAGACACAACACCATCATCATTATTTGAAATGATGTTGTTTACAGCATTACCGGTCAAACGTATAGTAGCTAGTTCATCAAGTTGGTTTACTGTTATGGAAACATTGTTTACGTTGGGTACAGATACATTTTGGCCTTGCCCTGCGCCTGCACCACGTAAAGTTTGGCCTGTTCCGGTATGAGCAGTTTCTCCGGAAGAGCTACCATTGCCATTTCCACCGCCACCGAGAGTTTGGATGCCGCCGCCAGGAGGTCTAGGGTCAGTGATAATAGGCCCACTCGGTGGTAGTGTCGGTCCATCCACCGGGGGACGAGGGTCAAATACAACTATATTTGAATGCCCGCTTATTGGTACATTACCCAATGGTACATTATCCCAATAATACCCATAAAAGCTTACAACATACCAGGCGGGTACCTCGCTAGGACGCGGTGTCAAGTGTTTTATAGGTGTTCCTAATCCATTCAGGTTTATAACTGTATGTAGAAGATAGGCGTTAGTTGTGTTAGGTGCAGTATCCTCTGCGGGTTGGCCTTTAAATTGCCAAAATTTGATATGTGTAACTGTCGTTGTTGCGCGGATCAAGCCCACCACTTAATCGTAAAGATAAAAAATCAAAACCTACCGTATCAAGCGTTAAAATAGGCGGAAAATGAGGTTCTTCCGGTAGCATTTCAATCATATCGTCTGGATGCCCTCTAAACCATATAGCTTGGGAGCGTATAGGCCATATACCTTGGCGTACAAAGTTGAGGTCAGCTTCGCTAAAATAATCGCCTGGTCTAAAGAATATATGAACAAACCTAGCATTATTAAAGGCATCGCCCCTTAACGGTATGGGCGCGATTACTTGCCCGACTTCTATTACCCCTGTTCTGGAAAGGGTAATGTCACCAAGCTGTGGTGTGCCAGGAAGTGGTGACTCGACTATAATATATTCGCCCCTTTGAGCAAAGGGAGTAACGATGTCTACATGCGGCATACCGTTAATAAGGACAATATCAAAATTAGGCAGGGTAAAGGCGCCAAATACCTCTGTGGAGCCAGGGACGGGGTTAGGGATACCGATATTAGAAACCCGTGAAAATAATTCCGGGGTAGTTCCAACACGGGGCTGAGGTACCAAACCTACGTAAGAGCCGGTGGTAAAGAATAAACCTGGCCTAAATAGCTCCTGACCTATTGCTATGGCATCTTCCACCAAAACATCAATAGTAATCATATCAAAGTCAACACCGGCAGTATTTGTAGAAATGGGGCGAACATGGATACCGGGCGGATTCCCGCCCATCAAAGCCGGTGTATTACCGTATGCTATATTATCCAGAAAAATATTAAAGGTGTTAGCACCCTGAAAATCTACAATAGCTGGTAAATTAGTAGGTTCAACACTACCGCTACCCACTGTTTGCAGAAAACGCGGGGTATAAAAACTTAAGCGAAGCCCAAGGGGTACGCTATTCGATGTATATAATCCCATGGTTCGTTAGTACGGTCATAGGTGCCATCGTTGCGTCCAGCAGGCATTGGCGCGTTTGCAAAAGGTGTAACTTGCACTCTGCCATCTGGACCGGTAAGGCCGGTATTGATAAACAAGCCGGAACGCCTTACTATGTTATTTGCCGTATCCAATTCTTCCAAAACAACATCATGGATAAAACCATGCGAAAAATGGTCTACAGCAAAGTGGAGATTATTATCTTCATCAAATCTAATATGTATGTAATCGCCAAAGTACCTAAATGAAAAGCCTGTACCTCTTGACATTTCAAAAGTAGGCGATGAAACGTCAACAACCCTATGTGCATATATACCGGTATAATTTGGCCTATCGCTACGGTTTATGTATTCATCTATTAAGATAAAGTCTCTTTCCATAGGTGCCAGCCAAACACTAAAATTAGGGTTTATATTCGGTGTGGCAGTGGGTGGGGGTAGTATATATCTTACAGTAGCAACGTTGTTGACTACTTGAATCTCTAAATTAACCTCCCTACCATCTGCCAAAGCATAGCGTATTACAAAACTATTGTTTGGGTCTACCGGTATAGCCGGAAAGGACATATAAACATGATTTTTAGTGCGATTGGTTGCCGTTGATGCGTTGGCATGGCTAACGGTTATCGGTGTAGAGCCGTAAGAGTTGGTTGCCATGCCTTGTGTCACAACGATCATGTTAGGCACAAGTGGTAGTGATAAAGGTGCAAACGTAATTTCAGCAGGCTCCGCCACTGCTTCTATAATTATCGGTAATTCATATTCAAGTTTAATTTCATAATCTTCCCCGTAGTTGTAAATTTGGTAATCGTCAATTGAATATATATATTCAGTTTCTTCATAAACATAAGGATCGTAAATAAACATATCCTCTGGCTCTTCGACCAAAATATCTTGCGTAACATCTTTCTTGTATTCCTCTAATAACGGTGAATACGCAAATGCTACCCCAGGTATTGCGGCAAACATCACAATTATTAATAAAATAGCTGTGATCCATCTTAAAGTGTGCTTGTGTAGTTGCATGTGGACTTCTCCCCTTTTCTACTTAACGCCAATTTAAAAAGTATATTTCCAGAAATTATACCACTTTAAACGGGAATGCGCAAATTAAATCGGTAATGGTTATGTGAACATTACCACCCACATCGGTATAAAATCCTTCTATAAACTAGGAGGGAACACCATGGATGTAAACTTTGTCCGGCAACGAATAACCGAGCTACGCATGAAAAATGGTATTTCTGAGTATAAAATGAGTACCGATATGGGTCGTAGCAAAAATTATATTCAAGGCATTACCTCTGGCCGATCTCTGCCGTCCTTATCGGAATTTATTTATATGTGCGAATATCTGGGCATTACGCCACGCGACTTCTTTGATGAAGATATGAAAAATCCCGCTTTGCTTCAAGAAGCGATTAATAACTTAAATAGTTTGAGTGATGATGATATTATTTTGGTTTTAGGGCTTATAAAGCGCTTGCAAAATTAAAATATAACCGGTTTGCGGCGTGTTGGCCTGGTCACCCATTTTTAAACTTTATTGATTTAAGGAAAGGCCAATTTCTTTCGCATGATGCTTAACCTTTTCTATATCAATAGTAATAAACTCGCCGTTTTCGTACAGCACCTTACCTTGGCATAGGGTCATTGCCACATCCCAGCCTGTGGTGGAATAGGCTAGGCTAGTAAAACTGTCTCATATATTTTCGTCAGACGAGCTACCGATGCGTTTTTCAATATCCTCTGCTGATGGCAAAATGTTTTCATATTCTTCGGGCAGATTTTTTAACAGCCTGTATTCGCTCACCCCAATGGGCTTTTCAATATCCCGCAGGGCATACTCTGCAATCATGCCACGCTTGTTTCTACACAGCAAGAGGCCAATGGTGGGGTTGTCTATTCCAGATTTCATCAAATCGTCAACTGCGGAAATGTAAAAATTTAGTTTGCCAGCATACTCTGGTTTGAAGTCTTTGTTCTTCAATTCAATAACGACATAGCAATGGAGCTTTACGTTGTAAAACAGCATATCCATGTAAAAATCTTCGCCCTCGACTTCGATAGGATATTGATTTCCCATGAAAGCAAACCCTGTGCCAAGTTCAAGAATCAGTTTAGTAATATTTTTCACAAGTTCATTTTCAATTTCGCGTTCCACCATGCCTTCGCTGTACTGAACGAAGTCAAACATGTATGGGTCTTTCATGGTCTGTTCTGCAAGGTTGCTCTGCGGCGGCTCTAAACGCTTTTGAAAATTACTCGCCTTTTGCACCAATGCTTGTCGCTCGTATAATTTGTTGTCGATTTGCTCCTTGAGCGTATCAACTGTCCAGCCAGCTTCAGCGGTGCGCTCGGCATACCATATCATAACCTCACGCTCTTTTACTTTGTCCAAGAGTGCGTTGCTGTGCGTCCACGTAATTTGTGCAGTTATCGACTGCACAATTTCATTTTCGGGAAATGTCCTTGCGAACTTCGCCATGTATTTCAAATTCCGAACGGAGTAACCTTTTGCTTTTGGGAAATCCAGTTTGATGTCACGAGCAAGATTCTCGACAAATTTATTTCCCCATTGACTGTGTTCGTTTATTACCCTGCCGATGTTCCAGTAAAGAGTGAAAAGCTCGCTATTAGCTTCAAGTGCCACTCGTCGTTGTGCTGTTCTTATCTGTGTTTTTATATCGTCCACTATGGTAATGTAATCGGCACTATTTATTAGCATGAAATACCCTCCGTAATCCAGTTATTTCAAGTTTAAATTTTATTGATTTAAGGAAAGGCCAATTTCTTTCGCATGATGCTTAACCTTTTCTATATCAATAGTAACAAACTCGCCGTTTTCGTACAGCACCTTACCTTGGCATAGGGTCATTGCCACATCCCGGCCTGTGGTGGAATAGGCTAAGCTAAGCATCGGATCAAAGCATGGGATTTGGCGCGGATTATCGAAGTCTAGCAACACTAAATCTGCGTCTAGCCCTTCTGCTATCATGCCGCCTTGTCGGCCTTGTGCTTTTGCTCCGTTTACTGTCGCCATTTCAATCACTTTAAGCGCCGGTAATACAGTTGGGTCTTTCTGTTCGCATTTTTGCAGAATAGACGCGATTTTAATTTCTTCAAATAGATCGTGTGTGTTATTGGAAGCCATGCCGTCCGTTCCCAGGGCTATGTTGATTCCTTTATCCATCATTTTGCAAATTGGCGCTATTCCGCTGGCTAGTTTTAGATTAGATACAGGGTTATGCGCCACGCTTACGCCGTGTTTAGCTAAAATTTCTATATCTTCGTCCGTTACCCAACAGGCGTGGGCGGCTACGGCTGGCACATCAAATACCCCGTGCTTGGCAAAGGCCACCGCCGGGCTTAGGCCGTGTTGATCTATACTGCTCTGATGCTCCACAATCGTTTCAGACAAATGAACATGCATGGTAAGTTGATTTTCTTTTGCGAAGGCCGCCACTTGCTCCCAAGCCGCAGGGTGTGAGGTATAAGCGCCGTGGATGGAAGCCTCTGCTTTAATTCGTCCGTGTGCCGCTTTGTGGTGCTGTTTTAAAATATCAAGAGTTTCCTCGTATTCGCTTTGCTTGCTGTAATCGTAGCCCTCCGGATTAAACGCAAATATACCGTTAGACAAGTTAGCCTTAACGCCGGATTCCTCTACAGCCTGCGCTATTACCGGCAAATAAAAATACATATCGTTAAATGAAATTGTACCGGAAGAAATCATCTCGGCAATCGCCAAAAGCGCTCCGCTTCGCACTGCACCTTCGATGCCCTTGATTTTTGCCTCTGCCGGCCAAACGTAATCTTGTAGCCATGGTTCTAGTCTAAGATCGTTGCCGTAGCCGCGCAGTAGCGTCATTGGGCTGTGCGCGTGGCAGTTATACAAGCCCGGTATTAACACCTTGCCTGTGCCGTCTATGGTTCTGCTTGCTTTTGATTCGGCAAAGGTAATGCGGCCGTCTTTTACGCCTATATTGGCGTTTTGCAGTACCGGCTTGTCCTTTTGCATTGTCACTGCCGTTACATTTTTGAACAATATATCCATAACTATTAAATCTCCCATCGACTTTTATTTTGCTATGTTATATCATAAAAGGAGGAGGCAAACAATGCGATTTTGTGGTTTTTTTATTGCGGCATCAGCTATTTTAATGTTCATTTCTCAGGCTATATCGGATAGTACTACCGCTACTGTTGCTTGGTTTATTGGCCTTTTGGGACTGATTGGCTTTTCTGTCATGAGCTATTTATGGCGGGATAGAGCCTCTTTTTCCTATGCCGGCATTATGTTTGCTTCGCACTTCTTCTTCCGCTGGATGTTTCAGTCGCTTCCTTGGATTGCTGATTTACGGCCTGTTTTTTTTATTCCTGTGTTGTTTGTTTTGGTGACAGTGTGTAGCTTTGGCGTGGCGATGTTTTTTCAATTTCTGGCCTTGCCCAGGGTAAATGAGTTCTTTTTTGCCAAGGAAGTTTTTAAATATCGCTACCCTCACGCTGTTATGGTGATTTTTACGATCCTTTTTGTTGCTTTCATTGCTGTGCCGGTGCATCTTGCCGTGGGTGCTGATATTATTTTGGATAATTTTATTCTGTTAAAGGTAGGTCTTGTCTTTTTAACGGCATCGCTGGTTTTATCAGTTTTAGCAAAATTCCGCTATACAGAGGGCATTATCACCGGAATTTTATTGCTCGTTGTAATTAATGCCTTTATCTTTCCCCTGCAAGCCGGTGTTTTGGATGGCGGAGAGTTAGGGACTATCTACGATGATATTCTGCCACTATGGCGCAATATCATTTTGCTTACGGTCTGCATATTACTGGCTAGTAAATTCCGCAAAAATTTCCGCTTTATCGCGATACCGATTTTCATTTTTGTAGCGGGCTTAACCGTATACAGCCAGCACACCGTAAGAAGCGACACGGCCGATACCGGCAACATTACCTCTGCCGCCACTTTCAGCCATGGCCGAAACTTCATAGTAATCGTACTAGACGGCTTGCAAGGTACTATGGCAGAGGCCTTTTTGGAGGAATATCCGCAATTTTTAGATTCATTCGACGGCTTTACCATGTTTACCCGTGCATTTTCGTCCTTCCCTTGGACGGCCTATTCCCGGCAGGTGATACAATCCGGGCAAAAGTACTCCACAACCAGCACCGACCGTGCCGAAAATGAGCTTATGTCCATACGCAATTCCTTTGTTTCAGATTTCTACAATAGCGGCGCAAGGGTCGATGGCTTTAATATTTGCTTACTGGGGGAATTTCCGGCGGTTAGCCGTCTGCGGGTTCCGACCCAGCCTTTGCAAATGTACGGATATATAGCGGCGGCGGCGTTTGCCAGGCTTACGGGCTATTGGCCTAACAGATTTAACGTTCATGGCTTCGTATGGGAAACCTCAATAGACTCAGTATACGCGCATGAAATATTGCTAGACCGCTTTAGAGTAGCGGGCTACGAAGATAAGCTTCTCTATTTTTGGGATTACACCCTGCATGTTCCGGTAGTCTTTACACGGGAAGGCACTATTTTAAACGAACCTGCGGCGGCTGACGACGTAAACGCCTTTTTTGACGAGGCATATTTCGGCTTTATCCAGCTTAGCCGACTGTTTGAAACTATGAAAGCTAATGAGGTATACGACAACAGTTTTATAATAGTACTAAGCGACCACGGCCACCCCTTTGGCAACAGAAGCCCCGTATATTTAGGCGATTTCCCAGAGGCCGCCTACGCATACGGGAATTTTATAGAGGTTTTCCGCTACAACGCCATGATGTTTATAAAGCCGCCCAAAGCCGAAGGCCGGGCGCTCATTTCTCACGAGCCCGCTTGGAACGGCGATGTACGGGCTCTGCTTGATTTTTACAAGCAAAATTTTGAAAATATTCCACCGACAGAAGTAATGGCAAATATACGCTCACAAAATCCACAAGTAGGCATATTATTTGGCCGCGATCACTTTAGCCCGCCGGATATGTGGAACTCTGCCGATAATCACGAAACAGTTTATATATCTCAATTGCTAGAACTACCCGCCGCATTCTACGAAAAATCAAAAAATTAATAAACAGCTTGCCAAATGCGCAATTTTTATTTATGATGGACAAGATCACTAGTAAAAAATGGCAATGGAGGTAAAAAATGAATTATTCACAAATGGGAAAGGCCCTCTACATAGAGTTAGAGGGAGAGATCGACCATCACAGCGCGCAGGGTATAAGGGAAAAGATAGACGCGGCCTTTGAGCCGACAGACTGCCGGCAAATAATCTTTGACTTTAAGGACGTAACATTTATGGATTCTTCCGGCATAGGAATGATAATAGGGCGCTACAAAAGCGCAAAAAAGCGTGGCGGCACAGTAGCAATAGCCGGAATGCGCCCAGAGATAGGCCGCATATTTCAAATATCGGGCCTGGCTAAAATAATAGATAGCTACGCCTCTGTGGAAGAAGCGCAAAATTCCTTGACGCTGGGGGAGAGCAGATAATGGAAAAGTTTAACAACCATATAAGCTTAAAAATGGAGAGCCGTTCCCAAAACGAGTCACTAGCGCGTACAGTAGTGGCGGCCTTTATAGCGCCGCTTGACCCGGACATTAACACGCTATCCGACGTAAAAACGGCGGTTTCTGAAGCGGTAACAAACGCGGTAATACACGGTTACAGGAACATGGGCGGCGAAATAACCCTAGAAATGACGCTAAGGGACGGCGAATTAAAAATCATAGTAAGCGACAGAGGTGCCGGCATAGCGAATATAGAGCAGGCCATGGAGCCTTTATACAGCACATCGAAGCCCGAAATGGAGCGTGCGGGCATGGGCTTTACGGTTATGGAGAGCTTTATGGATTCGGTAGAAGTGAAATCTGTAGCTGGCGAAGGCACCACAATAGCGATGACGAAAGACCTAAAAAATGCGAAACATGGATAAGACTTTGGAATTAATAGTCCTTGCGCAAAAGGGTGACGAGGAAGCAACCGAACGGATTATAAAAGAAAACAGCGGGCTAATATGGTCGGTGGTAAAGAAGTTTGCGGGGCGCGGCTACGAGGCAGACGATCTTTATCAAATAGGCGCAATTGGCTTACTTAAGTGCATCCGAAAATTTGACATGGGCTACGATGTCAAGTTTTCTACCTATGCCGTACCGATGATAATAGGGGAAATAAAGCGTTTTTTACGCGACGACGGAATGATAAAGGTATCCCGCCCGCTAAAAGAGCTTGCCGGCAAGGCCAGGTACATGCAAGAGGCGCTAACAAACAGGCTGGGAAGGCAGCCGACCATATCCGAGCTTGCAGAAGAGCTAAACACAAGCGTAGAGGATTTAATAGTAGCCATGGAATCTGGCCTGGACGTAGAGTCCCTATACACCACAATACATCAGGGGGACGGCAGTCCAATTTATCTGATAGACAAGCTAAACAACAAAGGCCAGGAAAGAGACGAAATGGTGGATATAATCACCCTAAAGCAGATAATAGGCCAGCTAAAGCCAAAGGAGCGGCAAGTAATCTTCATGCGCTACTTCCAAGATAAAACGCAAACAGAGGTAGCCAAGGAAATAGGAGTCTCTCAAGTGCAAGTATCAAGAATAGAAAAAAAGGTCTTACAGACCTTGCGCGAGAATATGCAGGCTTAATAAATTTTATGTTGCGTCTTTAATAATTCCGTGGTATACTCCACGAAGTCGCGTTGCTGTTCGCGTGTACGCATAGCTCAATTGGATAGAGCACCTGACTACGGATCAGGAGGTTGCGAGTTCAACTCTTGCTGCGTACAAGTTAGTGGCTCCCAGTCCTATGTAGGGCTTGGGAGCCACCATATCTTGCCCGAGTGGCGGAATTGGTAGACGCCTGGGACTTAAAATCCCATGAGGCTTGCCTCGTGCCGGTTCGAGTCCGGCCTCGGGCATTCCGCTTTATAAACTTATCATATTCTCTACACTTAAATTAGAAGAAACCAAATCTAACCTTTCCCAGCTCTTATTATCCGCGCCTATAACCCGCACTACCGGTTTAACCATCTTTCCAGCGTTTTGGCTTTCCACTACGGCGGTGCTACCGTCTGATAGCTTAACTGTTGTTCCGTTTGGGAAAATAACTAAATATCTTACAAATTCTTGAACAACCGCCGGGTCGTAAGCGCTTCCTGTGCTTTTTAAAATATATTTTACTACCTCTAGTACGTTCATTTCCCCGTGTTCTGGGTCGCGGCCAAAGAAATGCTTTTCAAAGGAATTAGCAACGGCTACTATCTTTGCGGCCTGGCTTATTTCGTCGCCCTGCTTTTTGCCGGGGAAGCCTGTACCGTCAAATCTCTCCTTGTGCTGTAACATTGCCGATTTAGTCATTATGTTAAGTACTTGGTTATTCCTAACCATATCAAAACCCATCATAGGATATTGTCTGTATGTCATTAAATCTACGGCGTCCATGGGGGTTTTGCCGAATTTAGCCATAATCTCTTCCGGCAAAGCCAGCAGACCTATATCATGCAAAAACCCGCCCAAACACATATTAAATACATTATCTGACGTCATACCAAAGGCCCGGCCTATTAGGGCAGATAGTATGCCTACGTTAAGCTCGTGATCGTGGTCGTATATACGGTTCATCACAAGCTCGGTTATGTCTATATTTACGCCGCCTTGCGACATTATATCTTCTGTTATTTTCTTGCCTAGCTTCATATATGGGAAATCGTAGAATGTTTTTTTCTTGTGATCTTCAACGCGCTTGTATATCTGTTTAAGCTTTCTTACTGTTTCGTATATCTCTATGCGGGTGTCCTCGCTTAAAAGATGCGACATTTCTATGCCCTCAGAGAATCTGTCGTTTACATGTAAATGCTGAACGTTAAGTCTTGTAAGCTGTTCCCTGTGCGGCATTAGCGCAGAGCCTAAAGGCAAAATTAACATGCCACGGCTGTCGTATAGCGGCTTCGCCAAGGTCATTTCTTCTGTTACTTGATCTATATTGACTAATCTCATTCGTCATTCGTCCTTTTCCTATAAACTTGTAATACAACAAACAAAGCCAATATGAAAATTCCGGTTACAAAAATGGCTCGTACATCGCGCATGGCAATTACGATAGCAATTAGCGCTGTTACGGCGCTTAGTCCGTATAACAATACTACTGCTTGCTTAGGGCTAAAGCCCGCATCTATCAAACGATGATGCATGTGGGCTCTGTCACCTTCGTTCCACTTGTGCCCTTTATATATTCGGCGGAAGAATGCGAAGTTTGTATCTAATATCGGTAAGAACATAGCGAATATAACTATAAGTACCGCCAGTACAGTATAACCCTTAAACACCCCCATGATTGACGATACCGCCAGTACATAGCCTATAAACAGCGCACCGGTATCGCCCATAAAAACTTCTGCCGGATTAAAATTACGCGGCAAAAAGCCCAAACAGCTACCCGCTAAAGTAGCGGAAAGTACAACAGCCAAAGGACTACCGCTTATTAAACAAAGTACCATAAGGCACAGCGCACCAATGGCAGATACCCCCGCCGCCAGACCGTCCAACCCGTCTATTAAATTAACGGCGTTGGTCATTCCTATAATCCAAAAAAGTGTGATAGGGATGCTAAATATCTGCAAATAAGCGGTTATAGGCCATACTACTATCTCTATACGTATGCCCGATGCCACTATTATAACAGCTACTATTATTTGGATTATTAGTTTTGTGATGGAATGAAGGTCAAATATATCGTCAACAATGCCGGTTATTGCAATAATAACCCCACCTACCGCAAAGCCCAAAAATTCCAGGCTACGAAAGTAGGGCATAAAAAGCGCCATTATTATTGTAGTGATAATAAAGCCCATGACAATGGCCAGCCCGCCCATGCGCGGCATAGGTTTATTATGCATATCCCTATCCCGCGGATACTGCACGGCGTTAAAGCGAAAGGCCAGCTTTTTAGCATAAGGCGTTGCCACCAGCGAAATACCAAAGGCGCTGGCAAAGGCGGCCAAATACAGAATCCAGTCATGCTCCATGTATAGCATATGCGCCATTATTTTGTACCGAAGAGCCTATCGCCGGCATCGCCTAAGCCAGGAACAATATAGCCGTGGTCGTCAAGACATTCGTCTTTAGCGGCGGTGTAGATAAATATGTCAGGATGGGCGCTAAGCAGACGCTTCACGCCTTCCGGCGATACCAATAAAGAAAGTAGCTTGATACTTTTTACATTGTTCTTTTTTAAGTAATCTATAGCGGCTATGGCGGTACCGCCTGTGCCTACCATTGGGTCTAGCAATAGAATTTCCCGTCTATCGCAATCCGGCGGTAGTTTGCAGTAGTACTCTACCGGCTTTAGGGTTACTGGATCGCGAAAAATACCGATATGCCCTATTTTGGCTGTTGGTATCATGTCAGATACCCCGTCTACCATGCCCAATCCCGCACGTAGTATGGGGACTATGGCAAATTTAGCTTCTGTTTGGCGCGCCTTTGTTTTGCGTACCGGTGTCTCTATTTCTACCTCTGTAAGCGGAACATCTCGAGTGGCTTCGTAACAGATAAATGCGGCTATTTCCCGCACTAATTCTCTAAAATCTTTGTTGCCTGTGTTTTTATCCCTAAGCATGGTTAGCTTGCTTTCAACCAGGGGATGGCTTGTTACATGTAATTTGTCCAAGTTACCCTCCAAGCTTTGTTTGATTTTCTCTAGTAGCTCGTATATTTCATCGGCACAAGCGCGGTATACCTTAAGGTCGCCGCCAAATGGATCGCTTACGGAGGTATTAGAACCCGCGTACTCGCCCAGCGTGTGAACCTTGTTGCCCGCAGACTGCAATAGTGCCTCTTTGTGGCTTGTTGTCATTGTTAAAATTAAATCTGATTCTTTTATTAAAGCTTCTGTTACTAGCTGCGACTTGTGCTTGCTTAAGTCGATATTGCGCTCGTTCATAACGGCTATGGCATGGGCGCTGGCGGCAGAGTTTGGCATTGCCATTAGCCCTGCGGAAATAACATCAAATTTTTCGCCCAAGAGCTGAGCCGCCATAGCTTGCGCCATAGGGCTACGGCAGGTGTTGCCTGTGCAAACAAATAGAATTTTCATAAGAATACCACCTCGGCAGCGGCTTTTTTAAGACGGTTCATGACCGCCAAGCCTATGCCCTCTTCCTTAATGCCTTCTGCGATAATTAGCGATACTCCCATTTGGTCAAACTGCCGCAAACGGTCAAATAAGGTTTGCGCAATTACAGTAGGATCGCTACCGGAGCTTCTAAGAATGCCGATGTTTTGGCCTTCTTTACTTTTAATGTAGCCTGTTACGGATTGTTCGCTTCCTATTAATAGTATAAGCGGCGCGGCCGGGGCATAGTGCCGGTATTTCATTCCCGGGGAAAGGGGGCTTCCTTTTAAATCTTCCGGGTTTGGAGTTTCTACTTTGCCTATTACGGCCTGTAGCATTTCAAGCGTGACAGACCCCGGACGAAGTAGGCGTGCGCTTCCTGTATGCAGGTCTATTACGGTGGATTCAAGTCCGTTTTCGCAAGAGCCGCCGTCTATTATTAGGTCGATGCTGTCTTTGAAGTCGTCTATTACGTGCTGAGCCTTGGTAGGGCTTGGCCGCCCGGAAATATTGGCGCTAGGTGCGGCTATTATGAGGCCAGACTCGGCTATTAAAGCCTGTGCTACCGGATGCGCCGGAACCCGCACCGCTATTGTGCCAGCACCCTGTGATAATACCATGGTAAGAGGCCCCGGCCAAAAGGTTTTTGCAAGTTTATTAGCAAGTGGGTTTAGCTTTGCGTCCGGCAAATTGTCAAGCCCGCCGATATGCCAAATAAGCGGATTATCCGAAGGGCGCCCTTTTACTTTATAGACACGGGCAACCGCCTCAGGATTTAAAGCGTCCGCGCCCAGGCCGTAAACCGTTTCTGTCGGAAAGGCCACCAAGCCGCCGTTTCGTAAAATTTCCGCACCTTGGCTTATTTCATCTTTTAAGCGCTGGCACAGCATTTTTTATATTTTTTGCCGCTACCACAGGGACAAGGCTCGTTACGGCCTACCTTTTCGCTACGTACTATAGTGTGGGCCTTCTTTTGCTCCATGTAAAATTCTTTTTGCTCCTCTTCCGAGAAGATGCCGTCCCATTCCGGCAAGTTATATAGATCCTTGGCCTTGTACTCTACCATCTGCTTAAATAGCCGCTTGAAGTCTATCTCCATTTTTATGGCGGTGTCAGCCTCAATTTCATCGGACGGCGGCAGGCCATCCACAGCCTCATGAATGCCGTCTACAAAAGCCGCCATGTGAGTGAGGCTTAAGTTAAAGCGCTCGCTAAGCTCCTTCATACTGCCCTCTAGCAGGCTTAGCTTATTTGTTAAAATTTCCCTGTAAACTTTCTTTTCCTTGGCCAGATACTCGTCCCATACGCGCTTGACCGACTGTCCCTGAGCATCATAAGCTATCCGTTTCCATGCATCAATAAGAGCCATGAGTTCCTCCCGCTGTTTTTTGTTTGTGCTATTCTACAACAGATTGCCTGGCTTGTAAAATGCTCTTGACATAGCGCTGGTTTTCGATTAGCATATTGCACGGTTGGAGATGTACCCAAGTTGGTTTAAGGGGCTCGCCTGGAAAGCGGGTAGGCCGTTAGCGCGGCGCGGAGGTTCAAATCCTCTCATCTCCGATTCTAAAAAAGTCCGTAAATTCAAGCTTTGCGGGCTTTTTTTGTGCCTTTAAATAGATCTATACCCTTTTATAGCAATTACGTGCCGCCCCCTTCATCTACCATAACCGTATTACCCCTCACATATTTTCTACCCATCAAATGCCTTGCTTTCCTATTCTCTACGGTATCAAATATAATTGAAAAGTCATAATCTTCCGGATAAAGCTCGGAAGCGGCTACTCTTAGCTTTATGCGTTTATGTTTAATTAGTTGCTTTTTACCTTTTATCTGCACGCCTATTTCACCCTTTTCGTTGGCTTGCATATATACAATGCCTACTATCTTTTGGGGGTATACGATCACGCTATCGCCTATATTGAAGCTTTGGCTTCTGGGTATAGGGGCTTCTTTTTTTGGCTCGTCTTTTACTTCCAGTGGCGTTACAGATATTATGGTATTTTCTTTAATATTGGGCGCTTTAGTAATATTTCTACCCGAATATGTTATCTCTTTTGCTCGCTTTAAGAGATGTGTTGGCATACCTAGCCTTTCCGCTATATGCAAAGCACAGCTTTCCCCGGCTTCACCAATCTCTAGCCTGTATAGAGGTAGTAAGCTTTCTCGGTCGAAAGCCATCCGCGCATTGATTATGCCTTGAGTTTGTGCGGCAAAGTCTTTTATTTCGGGATAATGCGTTGTTACGGTAAATAGACAGCCTTTTGCTAGTAATTCCTCCAAAATGGCTGTGGCTATGCCCATGCCTTCGGCTGGGTCTGTGCCGGAGCCTAATTCATCGAACAATATTAAGGAGCTGGCCGTAGCCCTTCCTAAAACATCTATGATATTCGTCATGTGCGACGAGAATGTAGAGAGATTTTGGGATATGCTTTGGCCGTCTCCTATGTCGCAGTAAACTGAATCGAAGATGCATATACTGCTACGTTCATCTGCCGGAATGTGCAGTCCGCTTTGCGCCATTAGCGAAAATAACCCAACCGTTTTAATTGCAACCGTTTTACCACCGGTATTTGGCCCTGTTATTACGATGCCTTTTGTTCCGATCCCCAAAGCAAAATCAAGAGGAACACTATTTTGCTCTTTTTTATCAAGTAGCGGATGCCTTGCAGACAGTAGCCTAATCTCCCTTTCTTCCGTTAGCCTAATTTGTGTTGCTTGCATTGATATGCTTAGCTTCGCCTTTGCGAAAACAAAGTCTAAAACCTCCATTGCCTCCATGTTCATTTTGATAGAAATTAAGTTTTCATCAATTAGCGCGGTTAAGGTGTAGAGTATAATGCGAACTTCGTTATCCTCTTCGATTTTTAATAAGGCTAACTCGTCTTGTAGCTTGGATATGGCGTTAGGCTCTATAAAGCAAGTGCCGCCTGTGTTTGATATTTCAACTATAATGCCCGGTATCTTGTTTTTGTACTTTTTTTGCACAGGAATGGTGTATCTGCCATTTCTAATAGAAGCAAAGCCATCTGTACAATACTGTTTGTTGGCTTTTAGTATAGATTCAACTTTTGCTTTAATTTGCTCGGCCTTGCGCTCTATGCCACGGCGTAAGTCGTGAAGTTTTGGGCTTGCTCTATCGTCAACTTGTCCGTTTTGCAGACAGCGGTTTATTTCTTCTTCCAGGCTAGATAGGTCTACCATGGAATTGCCGTAAAATGCAATATCAACTCCTGTGGATTCGGCTTTTTTTAGATAAGTTTTCATGCGCTTACACGACATAAGAAATGTTGCTACATTGCTTATATTTTCCGGTGTTAGCATGGCATCTACGCCCAATAGAGCGATGATTTTTTCTAGCTCGGTCATTATTGCAATAGGCGGGCTTCCGGCTTGCTCCATAATAATTTTGGCTTCTGATGTTTGGCTTGTAAGCCGTAGGGCTTCTTCTATGCTTGTTGCCGGCCTTATAGATTCACAGCGTTCTTTTGTAGCCAATGAAACTGCACAGTCGGAAAGTTGGCTTAGTATAATGTCAAATTCTAGGGTATTAAAATGGTTCATATTTACCTCAGTTCTATTTTTAAATAAAAAAAGACCCCCGAAGCGAAATCTAAATTTGCTCTAAAAGTATGCGGGTGAAATTAAAGCATTAACGACATTATAAACTTTTTGAAATATGTCACTTGGCACAGTTTCAATTATGCTATAGGGTCTTTCCTGTAAATCAATTATACGAATTTGCTCACAAAGTACATCCCCTTGCGTTTTTGTCCGATTATCAAGCGGGATTCTAACATTTAACGGCTTAACTGTGTTGGTTATTGGACACGCCAAAACAAAACCGCTTTTTTGATTGTATTTAGTATTGCTTAGCACAAGTGCAGGGCGTTCGCCTTTCTGCTCCCGTCCTTTTGTTGGTGAAAAACTCACGGATATTATATTTCCCTGCTCTACCATTCTTCCCGTCCCTCTGGCTCAATCTGTTCCCAGCCTTCGGAGAGATTAGGTCTTTCGTAATCTTGAAGATACCAGTCTATCCCGTGTGTTGGTTTTACAATAATATTTTCCCCGCTCTTTGAAATTTCTACAGTATCTCCCACGCATAAGCCTAAACTTGTAAGTATTCTCTTATCTAAGCGTATTCCTTGGCTATTGCCCCATTTTGCAACTTGTGCAACCATAATTTACACCTCCACGACAATACTAACACATTGTATTACACAACACAAGATGGAGGGCGTACTCTCTATAAGATTGGTGTAAAATCAAAAATAGCGGCTTCCCGAAATTCGGAAAACCGCTATTTTACCACAGCCGACAATCGGACTTGAACCGGTAACCTGCTGATTACAAGATTTTTTACAGTCATCGTAGCATAAGTTGTATAGCCTTGCAAAGCCTTATTTTATCGGGTTTTTATAAAATTACAATTTTGTTTAGTCGCATTAAATACTATTGTTTTATATTCTGTATGGCGTAAAAATTGGCGTAATAAAATCGTTTATTTAACATTAAAAGCTTTTCGTTCACAGGCTAGATTGACAATACTCCATATATGATGTATTGTTGATGAGTAGCCAGAACTGGCCGGGGGTGATGCCTTGCGAATACATGATTACCATACGATAGGTGGAAAAAATGCTATAAAGGAATACTTGAGCAGTCTGCCTGAAAGTGAAAGAGTTCAAGGTTACGGAATTAGACATAAAATAGTGCATTATGGATTAGAAGCGCTTGACGAACTTGATACAAGACAACTGAGAGGAAAGCTATGGGAAATAAAATTTTCTAAAAATCGTGTTATGTATGTTATAGCCGATCAAGATAATATATATTTTTTTCATGCATGTAAAAAGCAAAAAGGCAAAGCAGAAAAATATGAACTTGAAAAAGCAATACAAAGGGCAAAGGAAAAAGGGTTTAATGTCTAAAGTATAGTAAAGTATAGCGAGGTGGAATGAAATGCCTATGGTTGATGTCACTAATATAATTTTAAACGAAGAAGCAAGGGAAATGGAAGATATTTTAAAAAATAATCCCAAGGCAAAGGAATCTTATGTCCAGTTTGAAGCTGAGTGTAGGTTAAGGCGTGAATTAGCTAAAGTTAGAAAGCAACGGGATATAACCCAAACGGAGCTAAAAAAACGTACAGGATTAACACAACAAGTTATTAGTAGAATTGAAAGTGATCACGAGATAAGCCCAAGCTTAAGAAATTTAATCAAATATGTAAATGCTATCGGGTATGAGTTGACCCTACAACCAAAGCAAGACTAACACCCCACGGCCTTGACCACATAGACCCCTGCGTGTACACGCAGGGGTCATAAGGTTTATTATGGAGTGCTTGTCTCTGTGGTGCTGCGCCAGTCCGGATGAATCCTGGCTTGGTCTAAATAGTTTTGTCGTGCCGCTTCTCGCTGGCCGCTTCCGATCGGCGCGATCTTATAGTTTGTGTATGCTTGTCTGCGGCTTTGGGCGTTTGCTTTTTCCTCGAAGTAATCGGTTATTTCCCTGATATTAACCAGAATATTTTCTGGCAAGTTATATCCTTCCATTAGTAAAACCACAGCATATATTTTAGTGGCTATGTCTTGGGGAATTAAGATATTTTTAGGCATTAAAAGCCTCCTTTATTTTAACTTTAGCGATATTTGCCAGCAGTGTCCAGGGCGCGATAGCGTCAGCTTGCTGATGGGTGCAAAGCACCCACCCTTGACACGAGACGGATTCCGCAGTTTATCTGCGGCATACTGGCGGGTGGGGGTTTGCCCGTACTTTGGGCAAAGCTCCTTAACCACCCCTATGTAATTTAAGCATGTTTTTTTAAGGCATCTTCACATGATTTAATAACTTCTTCCATATTTTTTATTTGTTTTTGCAATTCTGAAAATACTTGCTGGCTTGGTATTGCCTGTCTAATTTCATTAGTTGCATCTATAGCGGGGTTAGTTTCCATGGGTGTTTCTCCTCTCTTGTTGAGACTACCTATCAAATCCCCTATTTACTGGTTTTGTCAGATCGCTAGTAGCTTGGGATTTAGATTTTGCTTTAGCGTCATTCATTATGTCTTTAAAACTTTTTTTGGTGGTTTTAACTTCTTTTTTAGGCTTGCTATTATGCCTATTTTCTTTCTCGGTAGCATTTTTATTAGTTTTTTGATTTGGGCTAGTTCGATTTGAAGTTTTTTCAAATCCTCCTTTCGGCTTTGTTCGGCCTGTTGCAATAGGTTGTTTGATTGCTGAATCAGGATTAATGCTTCGTGTAACAGGGCGTTCTCTGTTTCTTCCTTGTTTTGTTTGCTGACGTTCTTCTGTAGCGAGAAGTCTACCATTTGCTAAATTCCTTTCTCTATTAATTTGTAGCGCCTGGTCAATGCTGGCGGCCGTGTAGTATTCACCTAATGCGGCTCCACGGATAGCACCTTTTATGCGAACCTTACCAGCGATCTCTTGTCCTGTTGCTGGATGCTTAAACGAAACAGTTTTGGTGGTGTTTCTTGGCATTTCTATGTTGTAGGTATCTTTAAGATAGCGTTCAAACTCAGCGCGATCTTGGCAACAATCTTTTGCTTCATCTATTGCCTGGCACAGAGCGCTTTTCCAACTGGCGGTTTTATGATCTTGGCGTTTACTCATGTGACGTTCTGCTTGGCTAATTGTTTTGGGTTTGTTGTCAGCGCTGATTCCCTCGTTTTTGCGTTCGATCTTTTCAGCGGTTTTCTGCCGCCAATCTAAAGGTGTAAGCCCGAGCTTTATTCCAAGTTCGTTGGCTTTATCTTTACAGGCCGCATAATCATCTCCCCATAATCGGAGCTTTTTGCCAGTTTCAAAGTTTATGGAATTTACAATTATGTGGCTATGAATAATGTCAGTATCGTTGTGAGTAGCAAGTACACACTCATGGCTTGGGAATAATTCTGCCGCTAAATCTTGCGCTAGTTTGTGAGATAGCTCCGGGGTAATGTTGTCTACTGGGTCGCAAGATAATTTAAAATGATAATATTTTCTCTCGTTGAAGCCACTACCCTTTCCAAATAAATTCCCTGTAGCTTTAAATTGTTCTGCATAGCTCCGGCTATCATCTAGGGCTTGGCTGGAAACTAAAACCGCCTTATCATCCCTAGTGATATAGTTAATACCGTCAGCCGGGGTTGCCTTTGAGCGTTTCCCCTTGAACAAAGGCATTTATTACCTCCTCCTTAAATTTAGAAATGGCTTTATATGTAATCCAACACTCTTTTATTGTGCCAGCTAAATCTGCATTTATAGAGTTGTTTGCATCGTTTAATTGACGAGCAATTTGATTTAAATTATTGCCCTGACGTTTTAATTCGGTAAGCACATGCGGTAAACTTTCAACTACAACAATTGGCTTACTTCTCAGAACCGCCAAGAAGAAATCTGTTTGTGTTTTTTGTTTAGATACCTCCATTCTTTTTTTAAAAAAGTTAAATTCATTCTCTGACATTCGTAGAGTAATTTTAATATTTCGTTTTCGATATGGCATGAGAAACCCATCCTTACTAAAGATTTTTTTGTATCGCCATTACTACGGTTTTACTGTAGCTAGGCGATGCGGTTTTTTTGGGGGGGCTTGGGGGGCGGTACGCCACACAACGAGGGTACTAGGCTGGCCTAGTGCGTTCCTCGCTATGACAGCCGACCGACCACTATAGCACCCACCATACAGCGAGATATGTATGGCGGGGTGATTATATAAAAATGATAGGGGCGGCGGCATAGGTGGGGTTGGTTTTTGCTTTTACTTTCTAAAATATTTGTGGTAAGCGATATAATATTTGATTGAGCGTTCATAACTCGGCTAAGGGCATTTGGATCATCAAAGCTTACTAGAGCTAACTCTTTTAGCGCCGATCTAATTTCGCTTGTGTAGTTATCGGCTTGCCTTTGCCAGCTTATAGTTTCGCTGTTTCTAAATGGTATTATAGTTGCCATTTTTGATCACCTTTCTAACTTCTTGTTGGAGGTATCGGGTGCGTTTTTATAAGTACAGATATAGCTGATACCGTCCTCTATATTTTGAGAATCACAAAATTTCACTACAGCAAGAGTAAGTTCGTTAATTTGAGCAACTATAGAGGCTGTTAGCATCAAAGCAGGCTCATCTCCGTTCATTCCGAGAACCATAGGAAGAAGTTCTTGGATATTCATAAATTCTTTTATAGCGGCTGCGCGGGCTTTTTCTAAAATAGATTTTATACGGACATTCTCTGCTTGTAGCTGTTTGTCATTTACAAGATTACGTCCTTGGTGACGTAAAATTTTTATTTCTTCTTCATGTTCATTTTCTGCTTGTCTTTGCCAGCTTATAATTTCGCTGTTTCTAAATGGTATTATAGTTGCCATTTGGGATCACCCTTCTTCCTCTAATTCAAAAGCCACACCTAAAAGTTTGTGGCGGCGCTTTGGGTCTAAAATTTTAGCGATGCGAAGAATTTCAACAATATCATCAGAAAAAATATTGTCTTGGTTGCCTTGTACGCTTACAGAGCTATTACTAGAACCAAGAATATTATTACCGCTTATTACACCGTTTACAGAAACAAAAGTAATGCGGGGATATTCAGCGTATTCCATAAGAACGCACCTTTCTATGTTTTATTTGGCGGTAGCGGTTGTATCTGGTAAATAAAATTTGTAAAATTCAAGGGGGTCAAAAATCTTTTGTAGAAATATTTATGACCCCCTTGCCAGCATCCAAAAAACATTGAATTTATAGGATTTTTTGAAGTTTTTTAATTCAAGGGGGCCATAATTCCCCTATATAGGGACTTTTGGCCCCCTTGAATTTTTATATAGTCCAATACCATGCCTTGTCCCTTTTAAAAGATTTAATTTTCATATCTTTTTTAACCCTTTTTAATGTCTTGGTTGAGATGTTTTTCTTTTCAGCCAATTCATAAATTTCCTTTGCTGGAATCTCCTTTCCGGTAAGCTCCATCTTTAAAAATTCTTTAGCTTTGTCATGCATAATTGAAGGTCTACCCTTTTCCTTTGGGGATGGCCTCAGTAGCTCGTCTACTGATATATCCCAAGCACCAATCCAGTTGAAACCTTTTTCAAAGCTAAGCTCATAAGCGATACTGATACCTTTATAAGCAATATTTGATTTTGTATGAGCAAATCCGAATAAATCTGGGTTATCTTCATCATGTATCTTGCCAAAAGTTAATACGCTTCTAGCGGCGGCTGGAATGTCTACGCTACCCAAACCTCTGTACTGACTTTGATTGTCACTACCCTTATTTAGATGGCCAACTAGAATAATAGCGCATTTAGTGCGCTCTGCTATAGTCCCAAGTCTCTTTAAAAGGGGTCTAACTTCGTTTGCACGGTGCATATCAATATTAGCCCCCAAAAATGCTTGCAGAGGGTCTAATATTAGTAATCTCGCTTTATTATCCCTAATTGCTTGCTCTATTCGGCTATCTGCTAGGGATAACTGGACTTCATCATCGTTTATGGCTATGACACGGCTTAAGTCTGCCCCTAATTGTTGTAGCCGTGGCTTGATGGTGTCTCCTTTGCCGTCCTCTGCATTTTGGTAAATCACTGTAGATAGAACTGGTGGGGTGTCGCACTCTGGTAGTAGGTCTCCCGTTGTGACTGATTTAATTATGTCGGAAACTGTGAAAGTTTTACCTACCCCACCATCCCCAAGAAATAGGGTTATTTTTCCATATGGTATGTACGGATACCATAGCCACTCTATTTCTTCCGCCTTTACATCTGTGTGGTAATTGATATATTGTGATGTGCTATTTTGCATCTAGTTAATCCCTCCTTTTTGCATTGGTTTTTCGCTAAGCCATTGTAGTAGACCTTCTGTAGGTATAATTATCCTTCTCCGACCTAAGCAAATAGCTGGAAATCCTTCGCTCTTGGCTAATTCATAGCCTATACTTTTTGAAATTCCAAGTAACTTGCACATTTCAGGCACATCCATTGCTAGTTTTTCACTTTTTTTGATGCTTTCAATTTTCATGATACTATTCCCTCCTTTAATTAACATAACCTTTATTGGTTATAATTACATTATATATAACCTAATAAGATTATGTCAATAACTTTTTAAGATTATGTTTTATTTACAGTTTCGATTAGTTCGGTTATAATTTGTTAAGGAGTGGTTATTTTGAAACTTGGCTTAAAAATAAAAATAATTCGCAAATTTAGGATGCTGACCCAAAAGCAATTAGGAGTTGCAATGGGATTTGATGAAAGCAATGCTCAGGTAAGGATTGGGCAGTATGAAGCTGATACAAAAATACCCCGTGAAGATAACTTGACAAAATTAGCTAGGATATTAAAAGTAAATCCGTTAAATTTTACAGATGGTAAAAGTGGTACTGCAGAAAACATTGTATATGTTCTGTTATGGCTTGATGAAGCAAATACAGGCATAATTAACCTAGTCCCCTTTGTAAGAATCAAGGAAGATCAAAAAAATCAAATAAAAAATTATCCGTTAGAAAGCTCTGTAGGGTACTTAGATAGATGGGATGAGGATGATAATGCTTGGCCTGCCGCTTATGAACCTACAGGGTTGTATTTTAAACATAAACTTGTAGATACATTTTTACGTGAGTGGGGTATTAGGAAAAAAGAACTGAAAGCCGGAGAAATCACAAAAGAAGAATATTTTGAATGGAAATTAAATTGGCCTAGCACTTGTGATGATTGCGGCAAACATGAGCCAACTTACAAATGGAGAAACACAGGAGGTAACGGAGATGCCAAAACGCAAACTTAACAACGTAAGCCAGCGCAAAGACGGCCTTTGGGAAGCAAGACATACCTTTGGCTACAAACCAAACGGCAAGCCTCTTAGAAAATCATTCTACGGAAAAACAGCGAATGAAGCTCTTAAAAAACTGGATGAATATAGCCGCCAAGTAGAGAACGGCTTAAATGCTGATGCCAAAAACTTAAGCTTCGAGCAGTGGCTTAATATTTGGCTTAAAGAGTACAAATATCAAAACCTACGCCCTCATACCTATGACACTTACGAAAACTTCATCCAACGTCGCATAGTACCAATTTTGGGCAAATTTAAGCTATTAAAAATTAGGCCAGATCATCTACAAACTTTTATAAACGACCTCCGGAAAGAAAACGGAGAGCCTTTGTCTATTTCTACCACCAAGCAGATTAAAATAATCATATCCAGCGCACTACAACAAGCAGTTAAAAACGGACTTATAACCCGAAACCCAGCAGACGCGCTAAGCTTACCCAAAGCAAGCGCTAAAAAAGCAGTCGGTGCATTTACCAAGAACGAGCAAGCGAATCTTTTAGAAACTGTGAGAGATCACAGGCTTTACACCTTATTTGTGATGGCACTTGGTACTGGTATGCGGATCGGGGAGATGCTCGCTTTACACTGGGCTGACATTGATTTTGCAGAAGGGGAAATTAACGTCTCCCTGTCTGTTTCTCGTTCCAAGGATAGAACTGACACTGGCGAAGTGTCCGGAAGTAGCCTCAAAGTAGACGCTACAAAAACAAAAGCTGGAAAACGTTCAATACCGCTAACACAAGAAGTCAGAAAGGCACTTACAAGGCACCGCGAAACGCAGAATAAAGAGAGATTTAAAGCATTTACTGCTTGGCTTGATAACGACCTAGTCTTTAGCAATCAACTGGGGGGACACTTGGAATATAGGAATGTAACGCGCCTTTATGAAAAACACAGAGACAGCGCAAGCTTGCCAAAACTAAACTTTCACTGCTTGCGCCACACCTTTGCCACCAATGCCATATCAGCCGGGATGGACTACTATTACTTGTCTCGCATCATGGGACACAACAGCATATCAATTACCCTAGATACATATACCGAGTTTATGCCAGATAAATCGCGTTCTGAAATGCAAAAGATGGAAGGTGTACTCGCTATAAGACTGGCGTAAAAAATCCGTATGGCGTAAATTGTGGCGTAAAACAGAAAAGACTCCCGAAGGAAAACCTCGAAAGCCTTGAGTTTACCACAGCCGACAACCGGACTTGAACCGGTAACCTGCTGATTACAAGTCAGCTGCTCTGCCAATTGAGCCACGTCGGCAAAAAAAAAGAAATGATGACCCGTAAGGGAATCGAACCCTTATCTCAGCCGTGAAAGGGCCGTGTCTTAGCCGTTTGACCAACGGGCCGGACATTTCTAGCTGGCATTATAGCAACTGTTTTGATAGTTGTCAACGGTAAATTTTAAAATGGCTTATAGTGCCTTCCAGGCGGTTTCAAGAGAAATTTCCATCATCTCGTGGAAGCTATCTTGGCGTTCTACGGCGCTTAGGCCTTCGCCTGTAAATATATGGTCAGATATTGTCAATATGCTAAGGGCAGATTTCTGTGCTGCCATGGCGGTGTGGTATAGGCCGGCTGTTTCCATTTCTACGGCCAGAATGCCCATGTCCTTGTATTTTTGTCCGGCTTCGGTGTTGGCGTTGTAGAACTGGTCTGCTGTAAATACTTGTCCTACTACGGCGTTTACGCCTTTTTTTTCGCTTATTTCTACCGCGTCACGTAGTAGATGATAGCTGGCTGTGGCTGATAGGGTTCCGTGAAAGTGGTATTGGTCGGCGTAGCTGGAGTTTGTTGAGGCGCCTATGGCAATTACTACGTCGCGCAGTTTAATGTTATCGCCTATGCCGCCTGCCGAGCCTATTCTTATTATTGAGTCTACATCGA
>Ga0209755_10002349_pt1 | contig 26349 bp, 24 predicted proteins | sample TergutCo191P1_FD_187301 | JGI IMG/M metagenome (GOLD analysis project Ga0209755, IMG submission 187301) | Cornitermes sp. P1 segment gut microbial communities from Petit-Saut dam, French Guiana - Co191P1 (SPAdes) (version 2) | ecosystem: Host-associated > Arthropoda: Insects > Digestive system...
GTAATATGATTTATACTGTCCCGCTTGTCGTTTTTATGATATCGAAATATTTACTGCTCATACATAGCAACGATTCGCATGGCGATCCAACGATGGTCGTATTTGAAAGCAAATCCCTGTTTGCCATTTGTTGTTTATATGGATTGTTGACTGTAGCTTTGTTATATTTTGGAAGGAATGCATGAGCTTAGTAAATACGCTTAAATATTATGGACGAAAAGTGGTACTGCCTGTTGACGCAATAAAGGACATCGTGCGGCAAACATTGAAACGAAACAGCGTTGACTATGTAACGGATTTCGGTGCAGGAACGCTATTCTGGAGTAAATGGTTCGCCGATGAACTAGGGCTTACAGTTTCGGCAGTTGACACAGCGTATCTTGATCATGCCCCAAAAAACTACAATCAACGTATCTCCATTCAAACGGATATTATTGAAGCGTTGGAAACAGGGAAGGCAATGAAACGCAAGAATGCCATTTTTGTTTGCGATGTAGTACATCATCTGCCACCTGAATTTTGGGGTTCCGTTTTGACTTTAATTACCGAATTGATGGATGTCGTCATAATAAAGGATATCGATGCAAACCGCAAATTTGGCAATTTCTGCAATAGGATGCACGGCCGTATCATAAACGGAGAGAAAACACACGATGTCTACCCAAGCAAAATCGAAGAACATCTGACTAAAGCAGGTTTTACTACTGAGATAAAGATTTTGCCGAAACTTTGGTATCCGCATTTTATTATAACATGGGTCAAGAACAATGGTTGAGAAATTTTTAAGTAGTAGATGGACGAAGTTCTTGTTTGCGCTGTCTGTTGTGGCATTTGCTGGATTGCACATAAGTATAGGCAGCATTATCATAATGGTTTTGAACATTCCTGCCGCCTTTGTGCTGGCCCTTTTCTTGGAATGCAAGTACAAAATACTAAACAAAGCATTTGAGATTAAATCAAGGAAATATGTGCTCATAGCACTTCCTGTTTCTATATACACGATAATTGAAATCATGCTAAGTATTTATAATCACCTTATTGTGCGGATTATTATATCAGAAAACCCTCTTGCATATGAAATACGCAGTCTTCTGCCTGAGCAAATTATGGGGATTGGGCTTTACATGTTTTTAGTGGTAGCTGGGGTTATCACATTTTTTGTTGTGTTTGTTGCAGTTTATGCTATTGTCAGCCGTTTTAAAAGGTTAACCAGCATGATATGGCGAGGAACTGAACGATTAGAAAGAGTTTATCTTGTGGCATTGGTGTTGATATTCGGTGTCTTTGTGGCCTTGGTCTACGGCCTGTCTCCCATTTTTTGGGGTGACAATAACTTGCCTCGGGCGGGGTTTGATTTTATCTTTGACCTTGACATCGGGCGCAATATCTCTCAAGACGCACGGTTTGTTTCCACAATATTTGTCAGCATCAATAGGTTATTCTACCCGTTGGTTAACCTTCCTTTCGCCCTGACTGCCCGTGCATTGGGGCGGATATTCTTTTTTATCCCACTCGCATATATATTTTTTTTACAACTGTTTCACATCAACCTTATGGCGTGGAGCGGAATTCTTTTGGCGCGTATGTGCAATATCACAGAATTTTCCAAAAAATATTTCCTAGCACTTTATACCGTTTCATATTCATTTTTACTTTTTTCCCCACTTGAACAGTATGTATTGCCAACCTTTTGTGTGATTCTGCTCATGTACGTTTGTACATATGTGCCTAAAGCCAAGTATGTTGTAGCACTTACCGCTGCTGGCACACTGACAACGAGCTTTGTCGTGTTTCCCTTTGTTGCATTTGATCGTAAGGTCAAGACATGGTTTTTCAACCTTCTCAAATCTGTGGGGGCTTTTGTTGCAATTTGTATTTTGTATGGCAGGCTTCCAAAACTTTATAACTCAATACACGCTGTCTTAGAGCAGCTAAACGCCTTTGCAGGCGGCGTTAGCACAGAGGAGAAAGCCTTGCAATTCATAAATTTTGTTGCTTACGTGTTTGTTAAGCCTGAAACAACGTTGAGATATAGGGAATGCAGAACGGATGCTATGGGCTACGTCATTACCTATGCATTGGCAGAACCAGTATTTGTTAATTGGATTGGTGTAGTGTTGATTGCTCTGATGATAGGTGGGTTCATCATCAATAGAAAACTTCGTTTTGCCCAAATGTCCTTTTTGTGGGCGGTCTTTGCGTTTTTTATCTTATTTGTAATGGGATGGCAGGCCAGAAACAACGAAATGTTTCTTAGTTCTTTCTATTTTGGCTGGGCGTTCTTCAGCCTTACTTTTCTATTTTTTGAGAAACTGTTAGGAAAACAAAAAATTATAAAGTATTCCATATATTCGGTTATATTTGTCGCGATGGCGATAATCAACATAAACGGAATGATTGAATTGGTTCAGTTCGGCATTGAACATTATCCAGCTAGGTGAACCATGTGAAAATAACCGCAAACGATTATTTTGAGAAGGTCGAGGACATTACATGTGAATATCTTGAGGCACATAATATCACGGGAATAGCCCTTGATATAGATAATACCATCGTAACGGACGGCGAAACGGAGATTTCACAGTCAGTTTTAGGGTGGTTCAAAAATATCGGATTACCGGTGTGCCTTTTATCAAATGGCAAGGAGCGGCGTGTCAAACTGTTTGCCGACACCTTGGGATTGAGCTATGTTTACCGAGCCAATAAACCTTTCAAGAGGGGGTATACCAAAGTGACAAAATTGCTCGGTATAGAGGATTTGACAAAGATTGTCGTAATCGGGGATCAGTTATTTTCGGATATCCTTGGAGGCAATATGGCGGGGTGTTATACTGTAAAAGTTGAACCGATTGATAAAACGGCGGAGCCATTTGCGGTAAAGGTAAAGCGTTGGTTTGAAAGATTTGTAACATAAGAGGGTGTCGTAAGATATTTGATACCCAACGATAAAATTCATGATAATATTAACAAAGTAAAATTGGGGCGGTGTGTTGCAGGATAAAATTATATCGTTCATAAAAAAATATCGTGAACAGGTGCTTTATCTTTTCTTTGGGATTTTGACCACTGCGGTGGATCAAGTAGGTTTCATGATACTGTTACGCCTATTACCAACTGCAACCAGTGTTGTACCAGCCGTAACTTCATGGATAATCGCCGTGAGTTTTGCCTATACCACCAATCGAAAGTGGGTATTCCGAACTCAGTCTACGGGGATTCCTGCTTTTTTTCTGGAAGCGGCATTGTTTTATATCGCCCGTGTCTTTTCCTTGTTGATAACTGTGGTCATCATGTGGATGCTGGTTGATCGGAGAGGGTACAACGCGGACCTTACCAAATTGGCCTCTGGTGTATTGGTTGTAATCATAAATTATGTCCTCAGTAAGTTTTGGGTATTCAAAAGACAAAGGTAATCCCTTATGTGAATTTAATTTTCACATCAAGACGAATGAAATGCAAACAACCCTGTAAGTGCCATTGGTAATAGAAAGGGGGGAGAACACGCCCCCTTTGCATAGCCAACTCTCAAGACCTATTCCCGCCGGCTGTCTGGTTTGTCAACAATTTCCCGCAGCTCGTCAACGCAACCTGAAATAAAAAAAGAAAGCCCCGAAATCGATTCCCCCCGAAGGCTCATTCTGTCGTGCACCACCCTGTAAAACGAAAAGAAGTCGTCCAACGCCGCAAGCTTGTACATAACCTTGTTAACTTTGTCCTTTAATTCGTTGTCCATGTGAGCGGGGGATTCCGTCTCGGTGAGCGTTGTTTGCGATGCCATGTGGCACCTCCTATAAGTTTGGTATTTCGGCGCAAAAAAGCCGAAACTGTTACCACGCCTTATAGAGCGCCCGGGCCTCACGGCTACCGGACAGTTTCGGCTATTATCAATAACCGGATGCCGTTCAATACGATTTTGATCGCGAAGGACCAAAGTATGAGACAGACACAAAAAAATCCGCTGTTGTGATGGTGCGGGGCCACTATAAGTTTGGTATCTGCATTATCGGCACAAGTCGGCGGTTTTGTCAACTTAGATTAGAGCACCAAGCCTGTGCCCCCACAAACACCGGCATACTCGGCAGGGAAGGGGCGGCACCCTCAAGTTTGGCGTTGCTGGCCCACATACCCCAATCCGGCCCCTTGACAACGGCCAAAAACAAGCTGCAAGCTTGAACCTGTGAACGATACAAGCGAGGAAGCCAAGGAGAAAGCCCGGCGCAGAGCCGAAAGCGAAAAGGCAAGGCGGAAAATCCAGCGGCGGGCAAAGCGGCCCGTTTTCATTCTGGGGGCGTTTTTCTCGTTTACGGTTTGGACCCTTCAGGTTGACCTTGAAGCCGAGCGCGCCGGGTTCAACGTTTCGCTTGGGGCCTTTGTCGTTCTGCTGGTTCTGTACTACAAAATACTTACCGACGGCTTTAACTGGGTGTACCGGCAGCTCCAAGACGAAGGCGCAAACGGCTCCGGCAAACCCGCGAAGCTTGCCGGCTTTGCCGCCTACGCAATCGCCGCGCTGCTTTCCACGGCGGTGTTTGCCGGGTTGTACCTTTTGGTTTTTCTCGTGCTGCTCGGAAGCTCCGACTGACCAAGCTCAGGCTTGGCCCAGCTCCGCCTTCCACTGGGAGATAAAAACCTCGTGGGCGGCTATGGTCGCCGACATCGAGGTTTCCTGCACGCCGCCTCTGCCGCCTTGGTCCGCGCCGTCCAAAATGCGAAGGTTTTTTAGCGTGCCTTCGATGTCGTCCACCGTGCAGCCAGGGTCGCCGGCCCTGCGGCGTTCAAGCCCGCGAAGCTCGGACTCGAAAGTTTCCCTGTACTTTACGTTTCGCCATTCGTCTGAAGAACCCATATTCCATCCTTTGTCCGGCCCGGTCAAAGCCAGCGCCAGAAAATTCGCCTTAACATCCTTCGCAATCCCACGGGCTCCAGCGCCAGCGTCAGCGCAATCGGCAGCATCAGCATTTGGTCGGTCAGATTGTCCTGCCAGAACCCGGGGCTCAGCTTTATCAGCATCGATGCGAATATCCCAAAAACAACAAAGAGCCACAGCAGCCGGATAACGAGCTCTGGCCGCAGGCGCTTATGGTAATTATCCGAAACCGCGTAGCGTATGCCTAGAGGGACAAGGGCAAGAAGCAGCGGGTTTGCGAAAAGCAGATTCGCGTTGTTGAAAGTGTAGTCGTGCTCGGTAAAATTTGCCAGGAAGAACAGCATAAGCCCCGCGCCGCCAAAAAGAAGGCCAAACAGACTGTGGCAAACGCCAAGCGCCACCTGACCAAAAGCCGCCGACTTCTTTAGCTGAACCCAGAACAGCAGCCCCAAAAACAGGGAAAGCGCCAGGCTGAAGACAAGCTGCCTGGGCCACTGCCTAAGCGGGGCCTCAAGCACCGGCGGGCGGCCGTGGGAAATGAAAACCTCCTCCCGGTGCGAAACCAGCCGCCGAACTGCCCCGTCGGGATCCACGAACTCAAAATCCGCTATGTTCCTGGCGGCCTCGGAGGGAAGAAACATCTCGTCCCAAACGGTAATGGGCTCGTCTATGCCCTGCCCCATCCAGAAATTGAGAATCCAGTCGATAAAAGGCGAATGCCAGGTATGCCGGCGGACGTGCTGGCGCAGGGTAAAACGCCCCGGCTCGTTGGCGAACCGCCCGCGGAACTGCCCCTCGGTGGCCATGTCTATGATGTACAAAAGTGGGGTCACGCAGTTGTGCCTGAAGTGGTGGTACAGGTAGTCGCTGTTTTGGGGCAGCACGTCCCATTCCGCCTGCCGCCAAACCATTTCCCGCTTTTCGGGGGGAAGATCCAAAGTGTACACGATTATGTCCCGGTTGGCGTTCGTGTAGCTGTCAAAGCTCATCCAGGTGGGCAGCATCCCGGTCGAAAAAATCAGCCGGCCGAGGGCAAAGTTTGTGAAGAAGCCGGGCCCTTCGATAAAGAAAAGGCCGTAGTCGTACAGGTAGCTGCGCCCGGTGGAGGCGTCGTCTATTATCATGGCGATATGCCCCCACCAGAAGTACAGCTCGTCGCCGGGGCCGAACACCGCGATCCTTACGGTAAGATCCTCGCCCCGGCCCGTCGGCGGGTGGTGCAGGGTGGGCGCGGGGGTCTGCTCCGGAAGCTCCTGGGAGTAAAGCCTTGCCTCGGCGAAATTCCGCAGGGCGGCCATGCCGAGCAGTATCAGCGAAGCTACCAGTGCATAGAAAACAAGCTTTCCGGCAATCCTGCGCATCTACCGCTGTTCCATTATGATACGGTATTTGAGGTAGATTTCCTCCAGGGTATACCTTGGGCCGGGGGCGGACAGCTTCTTGCGGAAGCTGCAGGCGTTTCTCCGCTCGATGAAGAAATCGTAGAACGTTCTTGGATCCTGCGTATCTATTCCCGGAAACGACGGGCGCGAGTCCAGATAGTTCTGCACAAGGTCGAAGCTTAGCGCGCTTTCGGCGCTAAGGGCAAGGTTGTGCCGGATTTTCTGGATCTCCTCCCAGGAAAGCGCAAAGAGGAACTCCTCAAGCGCCCACCGGGTTTGGTCGTTCGTGGATTCCACCACAAGGAATTCGCGCCAGTCGTCGTCAAGATCGATGGTGAGCTTCAGCAGCTCCGTGTTGCCGTCCATGGTTCCGAAGTTTGGCGGGTTTGAGTTTCTGGCAAGCCAAAGGGACGAAAGCGCCGAAAAATGGCGCAGCCCGCGCAGATCCACGCCGCTGTCCCACAGCTCGATAAGGTCGCTGGCAAGGCTCGCCTTTGTCACCCGGGAAAAGTGGGGATCGTTCATGCACGAAAAATACACGGCCTCGGCGATGAGCGTGCTTATTACAGAGAAGACCGTTCCCTGCAGCTCCTCGTGGAAGTCCTCCCGGCTTTTGGCAAGGTTTGCGAGCATCGAGAACGCGTGGAACTTTGCGACAAGGAAGCTCCGCATCGCGACAATCTTTGTGGGTATCCGCAAAAGGTGCGACGACGACGAGAATTCGATGAGCGACTCCACAAGGCGGGTTTCGTCGAAAACCTCGCCCCTGAGAAACTGCGTGTCGCGTATCGAAGGGTACGCAAAAACCGCGTCGCCCAAGGTGCGCAACCTGGAAAAACTTTCGCTGACCATCCTGCATTCTTCCGGATGGCGCTCCCCTAGCCAGGCTTCGACCTCGCAGACAAGCCGGTTTTCCGCCTCGGTAAGAGCCGCCGAGAATTTGCTGCTAGCCCCAAGTGTAGACATATCTACAATATAGCATTGGTTTGAGACATGTTCAATAAAAAAATCGGCCGCGCCGGTCTTGTGCCTGAAGCGTATTTTTGGCGTCCGTTTTGGATAAAGCGGCGTGAAGCTTGGTTTTTGGCGCAAACCGACGAAAGCCGCGGCCCGTTTTGGCATATTCCCTCGGTTTCCTAGCCCCCGGAAAGGGAAAGCCACGCCAAGGGGACGAAAACGGCGGGAATCAGGTTGGCGACCCTGATTTCCCTGATTTCCAAAAAGTTGAAGCCGATTCCGGCTATGATAAGGCTGCCCACCGCGGACATTTCCCTAATGATGTCGTCCGTAAGGTGTTGGCTTACGGCCATAGACGCAAGGGCAATGCCGCCCTGGTACAAAAGCACGGGTATTGCGGAAAACGCCGTGCCTATGCCGAAGGTGGCCCCGAAGATAAGCGATATGGAGCCGTCCAGAACGGATTTCGTAAAGAGTATTTCGTGGTTTCCCTCCAGCCCGCTTTGCATGGACCCGACAATGGCCATTGCGCCGGAGCAAAACAGTATGCTGGCGGAAACGAAGCCTTTCGAGAAGCTGCGCCTTGAATCGCCCTCGGTTTTTGCCGCCGTGCCGAACTTCCGCTCGGCCCACAGCCCAAGCCGGTTCATCCGCCTGTCGAGGTTGACAAGCTCGCCTATGACGGCCCCCACGATTATGCTCATGACGAGAAGCAGCGTGCTCTGGTTCGCCAACGCCCCGCGTATTCCCACAAAGACGATCGCGATGCCGATGGCCTTTTTTACGTGCTCCTCAAAACGCGCGGGGATTCCCTTTATGAGAAAGCAGCCCACGAGCGAGCACACGACGATGACGGCTGCGTTTACGAGAGGCCCGAGCATGGGTTGATTGTAGCACTCCGGACGCTGGGGTTCAAGCCGGGGCGCAATGTTGGCAAGGCAGGAAAAATACGGAAGGACTGCGATATGTCGGAGACTCAAGGTGCTTGACTTTAGATTTCCGGCCTGTTATTATGATCACGGTACGATCGATGATTAATAAAAACCGACGTATGACTCACATTTACGCCCATATTTAGGAGGTCTGTGCTATGGAGAACCCAAAAGCCACCGGCTTTATAAAATATCTCCCGAATATTTTGACTTTCACCCGCCTTTTTGGCTCCTTTGCGCTTCTGTTCTTGATGGGTTTTGAAAGGGACGTCGGCCCTTTTAACTCGGTTCCATGGGTTTGGCTTTTCCTGTACGCTTTTCTGGTTATAACGGATCCGCTCGATGGTTTTATTGCCCGCAGGTTTAACGCCAAAAGCAGTTTTGGTGCCGTTTTGGATTCCGTCAGCGATGCGGTGCTGATCGTAATCGCTGCGGCAACCGTTTTTGTCGTATTTGCGTTCGACAACCTTTCGGGCCTGCAATTCGGGCTTTATATTGGCGCGCTGGTTTTCTGTTTGGCCAATAGGTTAAACGGAAATATATACTCGAAAAAATTCTTTGGTGCCGCCAATATGGTGCACTCGTATCCGCAGAAGTTTTTCGCCGCAAGCTGTTGCGTTGTAATAGGGTTCTGGGCGTTTCTTCGCGACGTTCCGTGGTGGTCCGTGGTTATCCTCTTGCTGTTAAACCTGTATGCCACTATAGACGAGATTGTTTATTGTGCTCGGGCCGCTAAATATGATGTCAACTTTAGGGGCCACGGGTTTCAGAAATATGAGCTCAAGAAAGGCCCCGGAAGTCGAAAGTTGATGAAAGCGCCTGTCACTCTCGGCTCTTAAGCTGGGTTTAAGCACTGTTTGAACTCTTTGAAATGTCCGGCAGTTGCCTTTTCGCCATAAAAACATTCCCCTCAGTTTTCAAGGGCTTGCTTGCGTTTTATCTCATTGCATATATCTTCGAGAGTTAATCGATCAAGCCATGCGTGCCGTTCCTTTGTATAATCGCCATATCCGGAATCAAATTGGCGCATAAATTCGATCATCCCAATGGGGCCAAGTCTTTCGGTTAACGCATCAATTCCAAGTCTTCTGATGGAATTAATGTCTTTTGTTAGCGTTTGGCTAATCATTCCCTGTTTCCTCCATGAACCAATTTACCGGGTTTGCCACTGTCAGCGACGTGTTGATTTTTCTTGCCGTGGCCACGAATTCCTTATCAACGGTTAACAATACATTTGCATTTCCGTATTCGGCAGACGCAAAATGCAAACTGTCCATGGGTTTAATTCCATGCTTTTGAATTTCTTTGGCTCTTTCCATGATAGTTTCATTCGTTACGATGCTGTCACCTTTGACTTTGTACAGATCCAAGGCCCGATTCCTCTTATTGGGATCGGGCGTTTTCATAATTTCATATTCTATTATATCGCTTCCAAGTAATGTCCACGAACCATAAAGACACCTGGACAGAATGGCTATAATTGCATCACTTTCCACGCGGATTTTATCCTGAGTTTGGTCGTCATTGGGTCTGTTAAGGCAGCAACAATCCATATAAATTAGCATGGTATCCAACTGTTTAATTTTAGCAAAAGAACAAGCCGCAAGCAAGTATATCTGCGTAATTGAGGAACAAGCATGGGATGATAACTTAGGAGGTCGCTGGTTCTAGGTCACATTTACCGATACATAAGTTTACACAGCTTAATCCAGATACCTCCCGACATCCTCCATTGCCTGATTGACGTTTTTCGCAAGGTTTTTGGACATGTGGCCGAGCAATTCCTTATCCCGTTACGCCCAAGAAGGTGCTCTTGCAATCCGGTTGTCGGGTTGCAAGAGCATTCACAAAAGCCTACTTTCGCCCCGACTTCTTAAAAGCCGCCGCGAAAGGATTGTACATAGTACCATCATCGTCGCGGTTTCCGCCCCTAGATTCCCGCGGCTCAAACTGAGGCTTCTCCCCCCGTTTGACGACCGCGACCTTGGGCTTCCCGTCGCCGCCTTTTGCTGCACCAGCTCCGGAACCCGCGCTTCTGGAAGCGCCGCCCGCAGAACCGCCACCGCCGGCCTTGCTCTCGCTCTTCCGCGAAAGCCCAATCCGCCGCCGCTCCGTGTCCAGGCTGATAATCCTGAACTCCAGCACGTCTCCGACCTTGACTGCGTCCATCGGGTCTTTGACGAAACTATCGCTCATTTCGGAAATGTGAACCAATGCGGTTTCCTTGATCCCAAGATCGACGAACGCGCCGAAGTCCACGACGTTTTTGATCTTCCCGGTAATCTTCATCCCCTCGCGCAGATCCTCGAACGTCACCACGCCCTTCTGCATGACAGGCTTCGGGTAGTCGTCCCGGGGATCGCGCCCCGGCTTTTTCAGCTCCTCGGCAATGTCGCGGATCGTGGTTTCCCCAACGCCGTGCTTGTCCTTAAGCATCGCCATCGCATCCGAACCAAGCCCTGCGGTCGCGGTGATCGTTTCGCGGATCTCCCGGGCAACCGCGTAGTTCTCTGGATGAACCCAGGTGTTGTCCAGCGGCTCCGCACTCTCCGGGATTTTAAGGAAGCCGGCGCACTGCTCAAAACTTTTCGGCCCCATGCCGGGAACCGAGGTCAGCTCCGAACGGCTGGCGATCCTGCCCTTCTCGTCCCGGTACTTGACGATCTTGCGCGCAAGCGAACTGTTAATCCCGGAAACATACTTCAAAAGCGATGCGCTGGCCGTGTTCAGATTAACGCCAACATTATTGACAACCGATGACACAACCTCGTCCAGCTTGTCGGAAAGTTTTTTCTGGTTTACGTCATGCTGGTACAGCCCAACGCCAATCGACTTGGGATCGATTTTCACAAGCTCGGCAAGGGGATCCTGCAAACGCCTTCCTATAGAAATCGCCCCGCGAATCGTAAGGTCAAGCTCCGGGAATTCCTCGCGGGCAATATCGCTGGCGGAATACACCGATGCGCCGTCCTCGTCAACCACGGTGTACAGCACCTCAAGATTATTTTCGCTAATCAAGGCGCTAACAATTTCCTGAACTTCGCGGCTTCCGGTTCCGTTCCCCACGGCAATAAGCTGCACGTCGTATGCGCGAATCCCTTTAAGAATATTACGCTTCGCTTCCTCGGCCTTGTGGTTGTAGATAACAACGTTGTCAAGGTATTTTCCAGTGTCGTCCAGAAAGGCGCACTTGGTTCCGGTGCGAATCCCGGGGTCAATCCCCAAAACTCGCGTCCCCTTGATCGGCTGTTGCAACAACAGGTTTTTCAGATTCTCGCTGAACACACCAATGCCGTGATCGTCCGCGGTATCGCTTTGGTCGCCGCGAATCTCCCGCAGAAGCGCCGGGGACAGAAGCCTCTTCAACCCGTCCTCGATCGCGGTCTTGTGATAATCGTTGTGCAACTCATAACTTTGCTGAAGCAACCCGGCCGCGGTGTTCTCGTCCACGTCAATGGTCACGTCCAGCGCACCCTCGCGCTCTCCGCGGTTAATCGCAAGAATCCGGTGGGGCTTGATGCGGGAAAGAGCCTCGGTGTAGTCCCAGTACATCTGGTAGACACTGGTCTTTTTCGCCTCCTCATCGCCTTTGCCCTCCTTGCCGGAACCTTTGACGATCACCCTGCCATCCTTAGTATAGAAGGACTTGATGTGCGCCCGGTTTTCGGGATCCTGCGAGGTTGACTCGGCGATGATGTCCATCGCACCTTGCAATGCGTCCTCGACGCTGGCCACGACAAGCGCGGGGTCTTCCAGACTTTCCGGGTCGGCGGTTACGAACTCGGCGGCCTTGACAACCAGCGGCTCGGCCTCCAGCTCGCGCATGGCCTGCGCAAGCGGTTCCAGACCCTTCTCCACGGCCATCATTCCCCTGGTTTTTTTCTTGCGCTTGTAAGGGGCATATATGTCCTCAAGTTCCGCAAGGGTTGCCGCACGGCTGATATTGTCGTATAGGGTTTCCGTAAGTTTGCCCTGTTCGAAAATAAGCCTTGTGATTTCGATTCGGCGGGTTTCAAGGTTTTTCCCGCTGCTGTACTTGTGCTCGATGTCCCGCACCTGCACCTCGTCCAGGCCTCCCGTCTGTTCCTTCCGGTAACGGCTGATGAAGGGAACGGTACATTCCTCTGCAAACAGCCCGATTACGGCGGAAACCTGACCCTCGCCAATGCCGAGGGCGGCCGCTATGCCCTTGATCAGTTTCACTTCATTGACTGCAAGGGCTTTGATGAATTCTTCGGTTAGTTCCATACTAGGCCTATTTTACCGGAGGCGGGGAGCTTGGGGAAGAAGTTTGGGGTCAGGACGAGGAAATTCCTCATACTTCAAGACAAGAACCAAAAGCAGGCAGGACTTGAGGCGGCTGTAGCCGGGGGACGGAGCTTGGCTCCCCCTTTCCCGCCTAAAAAAAGCCCCCCGCAAAGCCAAAACCGGCTTTGCGGGGGCCTTTAAGCTTCCTGCGTGTGTAAAGCCCTACTTCAGAATCGACTTCAGGGCTTCGCGGTTGCCGGCCAGCATCGGGTCGGCGACGCCGCTTGCGTATACTTCGTCGAGCCTGGCCTTGAAGGTGTCGCGCACTTTGTGGCGCACCATCTTCATGGTGGCGTTCAGAAGGCCGTTGTTCTCGTCAAAAACCCCGGGAACTATCGCGAAGGAGGCGGGCCGCCACTGCGCCGGAATGTTCGCGGCGTAGTCCGGAACCTTGGCGTAGGCGAAAAGGTCGTCGCGGATAATGCCGATGATTTTGCCAAGATCGCCGTCGGATTTAGTCGAAAGGCCCTGGGCCTGTACCGCGGATTTAAGCTCCGGAACGTTAATCGTGACAACCGCGCTGGTGAACTTGCAGTGGTCGTTGTATACCATTACCTGATTCACGAGCTTGGAGGTGCTGCCTATGGCTTCCTCGATAACCTCGGGGCTGAACTTTTCGCCGTCGTGGGAAATCAGCAGGGCCTTTGCCCGGCCGGTAACCGAAAGGAAGTTGTCCGAGTCGATGTGGCCAAGGTCGCCCGTCCAGAGCCAGCCGTCCACTATGGTTTCCGCCGTTGCTTCCGGGTTTTTGTAGTAGCCCTTCATCACCGAGCCGCCGCGGGTAACGATTTCGCCCGGCTCCCCCCTGGCGCATTCGGTATTGCGGTCTTTCATGATCTTCACTTCAAGGTTGGGGATCATAACGCCCGCCGTGCCGAACTTGTGGGTCTGCAAGGAGTTGGAGCTTATAATCGGCGCGTTTTCCGTAAGCCCGTAGCCGGGGAAAATCGGCGCGCCAATCGCGCTGAAGAATTCCTGCTGCTTCATCTCCATCATTGCGCCGCCGCCTACGGCGAACACCATCTTGCCGCCGAAAACCGCCCGCAGTTTCTTGAAGATAAGCGCGTTCGCGAGCGCGTAAGCCAGCGCCCCGCCCAGGCCCACGCCGCCGGCCGGCTTGTTGAAACCGTCCCCGGTGCGCTTGACCCCGGCCCTGATACCGGCATCGAAAAGCTTCTTGATAAGGCCGCCCTTGGCCGAAACGCCCTGGACCATTTTCTTCATAAAGTTGCTGGCAAGAGCCGGCACGATTATAAGGAAGTCCGGCTGTATTTCCTTAAGGTTGATGGGAAGGTTTCGCAAAATGGCGGTCTGGCCGCCGCGGGAGTCCACAAAGTACATCGTCAAACCCTTGTAGACGAATATGTAAAGACCTACCGTGTGGGCAAAGGCGTGATCCAACGGCAGCATGATAAGGCTTCTCCAGCCCGTTTCTATCTGCACAATTTTCAGGGAGTTTATCGTGTTGTGGATATAGTTCTGATGGCTAAGCATGATGCCCTTGGGGTTTCCGGTGGTTCCCGAGGTGTAGCTGATGGTAACAATGTCCTCGCCGTCTATCCTTTTTTCGATGTCCGCCAGTTTTTCCCTGTAGTCCTCAAAGCTCTTTTCCGCGTCGGCGATAAGGTCGTCGTAGAAAAGCACTTCGCCGCCGCCGGGAACGGGGCTCTTCGAAATCATTTCGTTCAGCTGGGGGGTGCGGGGAGAAATGGCGATTACGGTAAGCGTGCCGCGGACGTCTTTGAGCGCGTCCATCGCCTTTTGATAGTTGTTTTCCGATACCAGCAGGGCCTTGGACTCAGAGTGGTCCAGGCGGAAAACCACTTCGCCCTCCGTAAGCTTGGTTGACAAAGGCACCGAGGTGCAGCCGGCCTTCAAGATTCCGTACTCCCCGATTACCCACTGGGGCCGGCCCTCGGAAAGAATGGCGAGGTTGTCGCCTTTCTTGAAGCCCAGCTTAAGCAGAGCAATGGCAAAAACCGAGGAGAGGCGGTCGGTTTCCTTAAAACTCCACTCCTTCCATTTGTCTTGCCCGTTCTCCTCGACTTTGCACCCCAGATAGGCCATGTCTCCGTGCGTGGCCGCCCCGTGGTGCAGCAAATCAATTACCGTGTTCATATATCCTCCTTGCCCAAGATATTTGGCAGTCTCCCGACTACAGCATAAGAAACAAGCCATGCGGGGCAAGGTTGCAGAAAAAATGACGTTTCCATCATTTATGTCCTGCCGATTGCCCTTCGTCTTGGCCCAATCCAGCGGCCGGCTGCTGCTTTCCCTATTGTACCCCATTATTGGAAAAAACACCACTTTTTTTCGATCGTCAAGACGATATTTTACGGAAAGGCCCCGCGATCAAGTCGTACGGTGACAAAGCTCCATCTTACGGTTTGAAGCAGCGGCCAGCCTGGACTTACGGAACAGCGGAGCTTCGGAAAAAACGGCGAATATTAAGCCGTTGACAAAACTAAGAAGCTATGCCATAATGATCGCGAAAACCGAATAAGACGCAGCGGAAGCTGCCTTGCACCCACGCAAGCCAAAAATTGCGGACGGCAGTTATGCCGGTAAACATTTTGACTTGGAGTGGGGCATTATGGCAAAAAATCACATCAAAAACAAGAAACGCGCAACTATCGTTAAGGCCGCAGGGGAAGGCAAACCCAAAGCGGAGGAAAGCATCGCCAGGAAACCAACGTGGACACATCTGCTGAGGTTTGCGCTTCCCACAATTCTGTCCTGGATGATAATGAATACGTTCGGGATAGTTGACGGCATTTTTGTGTCGAGGCTGATTGACCCCATGGCTTTGTCGGCGGTCAACATTGTGTTTCCGTTTATGTCCTTTGTTACGGCCTTCGGGTTTATGATGGGCGTGGGAGGCAACGTCTTGGTGGCGAAGAAAATCGGCGAAGGGCGCGAAAAAGAGGGCAGGGAAAACTTTAGTTTTATAACGCTTGCGTCGCTTATCGGAGCTGTCGCAATAGCAATTATGGCAATATCCTTCCCCGATTTTATATTGAACATTTTAGGCGTTGACGACTATGTCCGCCCAATGGCAACGGAATACATGCAACCAATGTTGTACTTTCTGCCAGCCGCGGTATTGGGCATGGTATTTCAACAGTTTTTGATAACGGTGGGGAAAGCGCATTACAGCGCGGTGATGTCTTTCGTGGGCGGATTTTTGAGCGCAGGGCTGAATTACGTTTTCATTTACCTGCTGGACATGGGTATTGGCGGCGCGGCCATAGCGACAAGCATGGGCTGGGTTCTGCCCGCCGTGGTGGGGTTAGTATTCTTCACATTCAGGAGAAGCGGTACGGTGTACCTTGTGCGGCCCAAGCTCGATTTCAGGGTGTTGGGCAGGTCGTGTGTAAACGGAGCTTCCGAAATGGTGGCAATGCTCTCCGTAAGCATTACAACCATTCTGATGAACAACATTTTGATGGACTTGGACGGCGGGGGGCCGCCGGCGGTAGGGGCTTCCGCCATAATGTTTGGCGGCATGGGAATATTCGCGGCGTTGTTTATGGGCTATTCGTCCGGAGTTGCACCGATAATCAGTTATAACTACGGCAAAGGCGATACCGATAATCTAAAAAAGGCATACTCGAACAGCTTGCGCCTGATAGGTATCCTTTCCGTGATTGCGTCCGGCTTGGCTTTTTTGTCGGCGGATTTGCTGATAAGCATTTATGGCATACCCGTGGGTGCGCCCATGCACGATATGGCACGAACCGGGCTTATGTTCTTGGCCGGAGGGTTCATATTTATGGGCTTTAACTCTTTTGGTTCCATGTTTTTTACGGCGCTGAATAACGGCGTGGTGTCTTCGGTGATGGCGTTGTTTAACACGCTTATCTTCGTTGTTATTACGCTTGTTACTTTGCCTGCGCTGTTTGGCTTGACCGGCGCGTGGGCGGCTACACCTGTTGCTGAAGTTTTGAGCATTGTAATGACCGTAACCTTCTTCAAGGTGATGAAGAAAAAATATGGTTATGCGTGATGAATGAATGCGTGGAGTGTCTGTTGCTTCACGCATCATCCATCACTTAACTTTCCCATGAACAAGTATATTCCCAGGGTTGCCAAAAATCCGTTTACCGAAATAAGGTTGCTGAACCTCTGAAATACGCCAAAATACTCACGTGGCGCAACCCCTGTCCCGATTGCCCCTACAAACATCAAGGTCAGGGCGATTGTTGCATAAACGGCAAGGGAAATGAACCTTTTTCCACTGTACCCGCCAATCATTATAAGGATAAGCGATACAATAGAGAGCAAGACAACCGCCGCAGTTACGGCTATGTGCATAATGTCTTGAAAAGTTGCTCCGCCATTCCCGCTCCCGGAAAGCGGAAACGCCGTAAAGCCAACTATTGACACCCAAAACATAATCGCAAACACGTAAATACCTAACCGCAAAACTTTATTGCATTTGCCTTGAATGGCTATGCAAACCATCATGATGCAGGTTATTCCGGCTACGCCGTAAAAGCTTGACAGTTGATTCCATAACGCGAGCGACGGCGCATTTGCGGCACTCAAATCACTTACGGCTTGGCTTCTCCAATCATAGCCCGGATAGGCAAGGGGAGCGAATATAACCGCCAATGTATATGAAATAAAACTTACCACACCCAGCAAGCCAAACCAGTTGATTAGCGTTTTCTTCGATTTGTTCATGCAACAGTTTTTACCGCCAGCGGCGCGTTCCTGCACGAGATTCGCCTCCCTCTTCGGTGGATTCCAGGTTTTCAGAAAATCCGGAGGAAGCGGGGGTGAAGGCGGTAAATGGTATGGTGTTGCTTCCGGCGGAGATAGCTCTCAGAGCGGAATAGTCGCCCACTTCTCCCATATCATCGTTAATACTAAAATGGACCCTATAAGTCCCTGGTATGTTAAACTGTGCTCCGTCAGAAGTACGCATCGTAAACATTGCCGAGGAACCCGTTATCCTTAGCCAAGCAGACTCGGCGACCCAGCCCGCCCAGTTGGACTCCAAGTCGATAGCCCCCCAGTGGCCAATATAACGTACGGGTATTCCCGTAACCGTTATGGTTATGGCTGTTGGCGTAGGCGGAGGTGGCGGCAGAGGCGCAGCGGTTACGGGGCCAACCGGCAGACTGGTAACGCTGCCGGTATTGCCGGCGCGGGTTGCCGTTACGGTTACCATCTGCCCTACATGGGCAGACTGCAGCAACAACGTATCGCCCGTGCCGGCTTGGGAACCCCCGGCCCTCCAGACGAAGGAGGTCGCCCCGCTGCCGCCAAGATTGGCGGTGTTTACCCCCAGCGTTTGCCCCACCTGCGGCGTTCCGGTTATGCCGACCGTTCCCGTAAGCGGAGGTATTGCCGTTACAGGGCCGGCCGATGGGCTGGTAACGCTGCCGTCATTATCGGCGCGGGTTGCAGTTACGGTTACATGCTGCCCTACATGAGAGTCCGCCAAGGGCAATGTATTGCCCGTACCTGCGATGGCATCCCCTACTCTCCAGACAAGGGATATTACCCCGCTGCCGCCAAGACCGGCGGTGTTTACCCCCAGTGTTTGCCCCACCTGCGGCGTTCCGGTTATGCCGATTGTTCCTGTAAGCAAGGGCCTTAGGGTTACGGGGCCGGTCGGTAAGCTGGTAACGCTGCCGGAATTGTTCTTGCGCATAACCGTTACCGTTACGGTCTGCCCTACGTCGTCGGGTATCAGAAACAAGGTGCCGCCGGTGCCGACCGTCTCGTTCCCCACCATCCATTCGTGGAAAATTTCCCCGCCGCCGCCAAGATTGTTTACGTTTACCCTTAACGTCTGCCCCACGTGCGGGTTCCCGGTTATGCCAATCGACCCTGTAAGAGTGGACACTGTTCCATCCCCAACGGGGCCGACCGGTTCGCTGGTAATGCTGCCGGAATTGTTGTCGCGTTTTACCGTTACCGAAAGGTTCCTGTCCCGATGGAGTATGTCCAATGGCAGAATCATTCCGTGTTTGTTTTCGAACGGGGTGCCGTCTATTTTCCATTCGTAGGAAATGGCTCCGCTGCCGCCAAGATAGTCTGTGTTTGCCCTAAGCGTTTGTCCCATCTGCGGGATCCCGGTTATGCCGACCGATCCGGTAAGCGGGGGCAGAGTTCCACCTGCGGCAATGACCGGGCCTACCGGCAAACCGGTAACGCTGCCGTAATTGTCAGAGGTGGTTACCGTTACCGTAATGGTTCTGTTCGAATGGAGTGCACCAAGATACAAGGTCGCGCCGCGGTTGTTGGAAAAGGGGTAGCCATCTGCCATCCATTCGAAAGAAACGTTCCCGCTGCCGTCAAGGTTCCTTATGTTTACACCCAGCGTTTCCCCCACCCTCGGGATTCCGGTTATGACAACCGACCCCGCCAGCTCCCGTGCCGGCTGCTCATTTTCCGACAGCACATTTTCGCAAGCCGCAATCGAAAGCCCGATTAGCGCAACCACGGAGATGGCGCAAAACCTTAGGCCGCGTATTCGGAAAGGCCTAGGTAAGTTTCCCATAATACTACTATACACCCGCATCGAAATGCCTGTCAAGGTCGCATTTCCATCCATAATTAGAATACAACATTTGGGGCTTTCCCCCTGTGGCAGCAGCAAAGGACGAGAAACGATCGCAAGTCGTTTCTCATCCCTTGTTTTCGTCGTTACCTGGTGAACGTTACCTCGCCATGGGATCCAGCGTTGACTCTCAATTCACGGGGAGGAAAAATCTCGCCGGTTCTTGGATTAAAACCATGAGGGCCCTGCGTAAGCGTAAACGCTACTGTTCTCCCTGTATCGGTATCTCGCGTGAATGTTCCGCTGAGATTTCCCGCTATGAGGCCCGGACTTGCCGGCCAAGACATTGTCCATGTATCTGCCGTCATTGTAAGTGTTATCGGAGCTTCACTTCGTCCGAATGCACTTGTTCCGCTCCAAGTCCCCACGAACGGATTGGGCCCAACTGTTACCCTGAAAGTATCGCTCCTGCCTCCAAATGAAACGGTGACTGTCTGCTCTCCCCCTCTGAACCTGTCGAACCCTGAAATCTGCGCGCGCGAAACATCCAGCATTTCTATTGTTGTTGATCCCTCCCGCGTTCCCTGAAGCTGCATACCGGCAAGGTTAAGATGCTCCCCATTCCCTAAGCTCAACATCGACGGCGGACTTGCGATGGTTATGGCCACAAATCCCACATACGTTACGGGAAAACTCGCCGTACCGCCCAGATAGGTAATGAGCACGTCCTGCCGTCCGCTGCGGTTGATATCAAAGTTCGAAAGGTGGCCTTGCGTAATAGCAAGGGATCTCTCATAGCCATCCCATCTTCCCAGTACCGCAAGACCGCCAAGGTCAAGCTCTTCCCCTACAAAATACTCGGTTCTGACCGGCAAAGACGTTATCTCGATCCCCAGAAAAGCCGCAACGCGCACCTCGAAAGTGTCCGTTCTGCCGAAAAAGTTTGCTGTCAACGTTTGAGCTCCCGAGATATTCCTGTCAAAACCGGAAAAATTCAGCCGTCCTGGTCCGAGCTCTTCGCCCGGGACCGCATCATTTTCAAACTCGACCCATGCGACAAGCCCTGCCGGGTCAAAGTCGTCACCTTCCATGATCATGGTTACTGTCGGGGATTGTGTAATGGTTAACTGCACCGCCGGCACAACCGTTACGGTAAAAGTCGCGCTCTGCGCCCTCCTCCCTCTCCCGTAGGTAACCGTAACTGTTTGCTGCCCCGGTATGGAAGGGTAGAACCCCGATATTGCCATTCCTCTCGCATCCGCGACTATTTCGGTGTCCCTGCTTCGGATCACGGTTACCGCCAGTCCCTCCGGATCCAGCCATTGCCCCTGCCCCAACACTGTCCGTTCAGGCACCCTGCTGATTTCGATAGACTGGAGCGTGTTGCAACCTGTCAAAGCGAATCCGAAGAAGAGCGCAAGCACTCCCATTCCCAACGAAAAAACATTTTTCTTCATAGTAAAGTCCTCTTTTGCGGTCTTTCCCGCCGTCCTTGCTTTTATGGCATTTCATACGAAAGCCACGAATACCCAAAATTGCCCATCCTCGCGATGGAAAATTCCAAATATTCCCTCATAACAAGGCATTATACATCCAAAATTGGAACCTTGTCAAATAAAAAATGCCATATTTGCTCTTTTGGGAGGGACTAAAATTACCGTATGGACTTCTGGACAAGGTTAAGAAGCGCAATCAAACAACAAAACACGACCCAGGAATGGGTTGCCGGCAAAATCGGTGTTCCTCTCAGCACGTTCAGAAAGTGGATGCATCGCAAAACCTACCCCAATTTAAGGGAAGGAATCGAGATCGCAAAACTGCTTGATACGTCGGCGGAATATCTGATAACCGGCATCGAACCGAAAGACCTAAACAAGGAGTTGAACGAAAAGGAAATCAAGCTGATAAATGCCTACCGAATACTTACACCGATGGAACAGGAAAATGCGGTGGTGGCAATCCTCGCATGGGCAGAAAAAAGAAAACGCTGGATTCATTCACAATAGCTTAAGCCACCACCGTCATTCCACGATTTACTCTCCCCCTACTTTTTCATCACACGCAAACTGTTAAAAACGGCAATCAACGACACGCCAACGTCGGCAAAAACAGCTTCCCACAAAGACGACACGCCCAGCGTTGCAAGAAACAGAAACAAAAACTTGATCCCAAGCGAAAGCACGATGTTCTGCCAAACCACGCGCTTGGTAAAACGCGCAACCTTTACGGCTTCCACCAGCTTCGCCGGTTCGTCTGTCATGAGCACCACGTCGGCAGCTTCTATGGCGGCGTCGGAACCAAGGCCGCCCATTGCCACGCCAACGTCGGCCATTGCCAGAACCGGCGCGTCGTTTATGCCGTCGCCTACAAACGCCAGGGTTTTCTTGGGCAGTTTTTGTTTGCTTAACTGTTCCACTTTTTCTACTTTCTGCTGCGGCAACAGGCCGGCGTGTACCTCGTCCAGCTGCAGCTCGCTTGCGACTGTTTCGGCAATCCGGGGCGTGTCGCCGGTTAGCATAACGGTTTTTCTGACACCCAGTTTTTTTAACGAGGCGACAAGGCCGCGGCTGTCCGGCTTTATCTTGTCGGCGATTACCACGCAGCCCGCATATACGCCGTTCGCCGCGACGTATACTTTGGTGCCGACGCTTTGGGATTCCGCAAACGCAATTCCCATTTTGCGCATCAGCTTTTCGTTTCCCGCCAAAAGCGTTTGGCCTTTTGCGTTTACGCTTACCCCGTGGCCCGCGATTTCCTCATACCGTGCCAAGCTTTCTTTGTCAATTTCCTTGCCATATTCCTTTAGGATGGACACGGCAATGGGATGGTTCGAAAAGGTCTCAGCTTGGGCGGCCAGCTCCAGCAGTTCGCCTTCGCCAAAACCATCGGCCGGTTGTACGGACGTAACCTTGAACACGCCCTGCGTAAGGGTTCCGGTTTTGTCGAACACCACCAAGTCCAGATTGGCAAGCGCTTCCAGATAGTTTCCGCCTTTTACCAGAATGCCCTTTTTCGACGCGCCGCCAATCCCGCCGAAGAACCCCAGGGGGATGGAAACCACCAGCGCACACGGGCAGGAGATTACAAGAAAGATCAAGGCGCGGCTAATCCAGTCGAACCACTCGCCGCCGAAAAACAGCGGCGGAATCACCGCAAGCAGCACCGCAAAGCCTACAACCGTGGGGGTGTAGTACCTGGCGAATTTTGTTATAAACGTTTCGGTAGGCGCTTTTTTGTTGGCGGCGTTTTCAACAAGATCCAGTATCTTCGAAACCGTGGACTCACCAAAGCTCTGAGTTGCACGTATCGTCAAAACTCCGTTTTGGTTTATGCAGCCGGACAAAACCGAGTCGGACGCGGACGCTTTTCGCGGAACGGATTCCCCGGTCAGCGCCGTGGTGTCCAGCATGGCTTCGCCTTCCACTACGATGCCGTCCAGGGGAATTTTCTCGCCGGGTTTTACCACGAACAAGTCCCCTATCTGTACAACATCGGGATCAACCCTGACAATCTGCCCGTCTTTTTTCAGGTTTGCATAGTCCGGGCGAATGTCCATAAGATCGCCGATCTGCTTTTTGGATTTCGCCACCGCCATTTCCTGAAAGAACTCGCCAATCTGGTAGAACAGCATAACGGTAACCGCCTCGGCGTATTTGCCTATGGCGATTGCTCCAAGCGTGGCGATTCCCATAAGAAAGTTTTCGTCAAAGATTTGCCCTTTGGCGATATTGCGAACCATCCGCAAAAGAACCTTGTGGCCCAGCAGCAGATAGCTAAAGGCGAACAAACCCATCGCGACATACCGCCCAAGATTTACGTTAAGGACGTATTCAAAAAATATGCCCGCAAAAAACACGGCCGCTCCGGAAGCCAGCCAAGCGATTTTTGAGGCGCTTACCGCGTTTCCCGTTTTCCGTTTTGCCTCGGCGATTTTCAAAACGCCGCAGCCACATCCGCAACCTGTTTGCTCAGTCATGTTTTTCATTGCGTATCCTCGCTTACGTGGGCAAGCCCCTGCCTAAAAATCCCCTCGACGTGTTTGTCGTCCAGCGAATAAAAAACGATTTTCCCGTCGCGCCTGTTTTTTACCAGCCTGCTTTGCCGCAGAATCCTAAGCTGGTGCGAAATCGCCGACTTGCTCATTCCCAGAAGTGCTCCGATGTCGCAGACGCAAAGCTCCGAGTGCAACAGCGCGCTGATAATCCGTACCCGGGTCGAATCGCCGAAAACCTTGAACAGCTCCGCCAGTTCGAAAAGCAGCTCTTCCTTCGGCAACCGCTTTCTTACCTTTCTGACAACGTCCTCGTGTATGACGGGGCAGTCGCAGCGTTCCGCCTCCAAACCATGTGTCGCCATAGATTCCTCCATGTGTTTATTGATTGTGTAGTTGATCAACCATTCAACTATAAGATAACGCAGCGTTGTGCATGTGTCAAGCTGCGTCTTGCTCAGGATTCCTCGCAGACCGTCTCAATGTCATACGACAAACGCATGAATACATAATTAAGACATTTTCGTCACCCTGCGACGGGTGCAAGCAGAGGGCAAGGGGGAAACCCTAAACTTTCAGCCCCTGCATACGGTTTCCGATTTCCTGTTTCAGGGAAACCGATGCCCCGCCGTTTGCGAACTCCGCGGCGGCCCTGCCTCGGTACATCACGATAACGCGATTCGCGAGGGCGAGTATTTCGTCGAGGTTGGTTGAAATAAGAACAATCGCCGCGCCTTTTTCGCGGAGGGCGGAGATTTCTCCCCAGACGGAAGCGCCGGCGCAGATGTCCAGGCCCCATGTCGGCTCGGAAAAGACAAAGTAGTCCCTGAACTGGTCTATTTCGCGGGCAAGGATAAGCTTTTGAAGATTGCCGCCGGAAAGAGTGGCGGCGCCTACGGCGGCGGAATTCGCTTTTTCAACACCCGCAATGCCGTAACGGGCTACAAGACCCGCGGTAAAGTTTTTGATGGTTTTGCCGTTAAGAAAACCCATGCGGGAAAACTCCCGCCGGCGATCGATAATGGCGTTTTCGTCGATCGTGGCTCCTATTGCGCTTCCCACCCGCAGGCGGTCGGCGGGAACGTACGCAAGGCCCTGTTTGCGAAGGCGGCGGATGTTGAGGCGGGAAATGTCCTTTCCGTTGTGCGTTATTTTTCCTGCCGTGGGATGCAGAAAACCGCCCAGCACGGCTTCCAGCACGCCAAGCCCGTTCCCCCCCACCCCGGCAAAACCCAGTATTTCGCCGGGGCGCACCGAAAATGAAACCTTGTCCAAAAGCGGCTGTGTCTGCCCCCGGCGGAGCACCGTTACGTTGTCAAAAACAATAACAGGCCCGCCCGCAGCTTGGGCTGCCGTTTTTTTGGCAACGTCTTTGTCGATTTGTGGCAGACGCGCGGCATTGCCTCCGCCAAGCATCATTCGGGAAAGCTCGTACTCGTCGGTATCTTTTGTGTCGCAAATTCCAACAAGCTCGCCGCGCCTAAGCACGGCGACCCTGTGCGAGACAAGCTTTATCTCCTTCAGCTTGTGGGTGATCAGAAACAGGGACTTGCCGTCCCGGGCCAGCGCCTTGAGCGTTTTAAAAAGCGCGTCAACTTCCTGCTCGGCAAGCACCGCGCTTGGCTCGTCCAGAATTATGATGTCCGCGTTGCGGTAAAGCAGACGGCAGATTTCCACCTGCTGCATCTCGCCGACGGTAAGCCTGCCCACAATGGCCTCCGGGGAAATCGAAAAATGGTGGGCTTCGATTATTTTGGCGGCTTCGGCCCTGGCTTTTGCGCCGTCGAAAAACACGCCCCACTTGCGCGGCTCCATGCCCATCACGATGTTTTCCGCGACGGTGTACTCGGGAAAAAGCATGAAGTGCTGGTGAACCATTCCAAGCCCCAAGCTTTGGGCCGTGTGCGGCGAATCGATTGTAACGGCATTGCCGTTAATGAAAATCTTCCCGGAGCTTGGAGCTTCCAGCCCGCTTAGTATTTTCATCAGCGTTGTTTTGCCCGCGCCGTTTTCGCCGGCAATGCACAGAACCTCGCCCCTGCGAATGCCGAAGCTTATATCGCTGTTGGCCTTTTTCGTGCCGCCGGGATACGTTTTGCAGATGCCGCAAAGCTCGACGGCATAATCTTCGGTCATGCCAAAAACATTTTACAACGGCGGAACGGTGAACTCGATGCGGCCGGCGCGAAAGTCGTACATAAACGCCGCAAGCCTTTCCTGTATGTCGGCAGGAACGTGATCGCGAAAGCCGGGATCGTCGAAAATAAAATCGATATAGTTTTCACGCACGCCTACCGTTCTGGCGGTTCCAAACGCTATGTCGCCTTCAAGAAAACCGCCAAGAATTTCCTTTGTCAGCTCCCTTTGCCTAACGATGCCGCTGCCCACCACAAGGCCCGGCGCCTGGGCGTATTCGTTGGTGTTGAAAAAAACGGCATAGGCCCCCCGGTCCCTTATTGCGTGTATAAGCCCCTGCGTCGCGCCGCCGGCGATAGACGTAAAAACGTCAACGCCGGCGTTAATCATTCCAAGGGCAAGCTCCGCGGCCGCCCCTGCGTCGAACCAGTTTCCTATTACGCGAACGTCAAGCTCTATTTCAGGATCCACGCGGCGCGCCCCTTCGATAAAGCCGGGAATCATGTGCCGCGTGAGCATGGGGAATTCCTGCGCGGCTATAAACCCGATTCGTCTTGCTGAATTTGCGTGGGGCATGTCGCTTGTGGAAACAAGCCCGGCCAGGTAGCCCAGAAACAGCGCCTGCTCGAATTGGTTGAACATATACGTCATTATTTGCGGGTTGCCGCCGTAGTGGGCGTCGGTAATGACGAACTTCTGCGAGGGAAAGGCCCGCGCCACGTTTGCGGCGATTTCCGGAAGCGCCGGGTTGGAGCTTAGCACAAGATCGTACCTGCCGCCGGCAACCATGGACATAAGCTGCTCTTCCCACCGGGCCTGGTTGAAGCCGGCCTCGTAAACCCTTATCTCCACGCCCTCATGCGCGTAGGCAAATTCCAGCGCGCCCTCTACCATCATCTCGTAAGTGGGGCTTCCGGCCACCACTCCCGGGATAAAAACCAGAACGGAGACGACGCCGTCATCCCGCCTCGCGTCGTCGCGCCTGCACCCGGGCAGCAGCGACAAAACCAAGACCATGAACGCCGCAAAAAGAAGCGCGGCCCGAACGTTTGTTTTCATAAGTGTAGGGTAAAGAAAAACCCGGCGAATTACAAGCAAAAGACCCGCCACAGGCCCTGAGGCCTCCGGGTTTGGGTGCCGGAAAGGGTTGGCGCACAAAAAAAGCGGAACCTGCCGGCTCGGGGGCTGCCCTTGGCCGGCGCGTTCCGCCTCTTTCTTTGGGGGTGCAGTGTTCTACAGCCCAAACGCTTCCATGATTCTAT
>Ga0209755_10002350_pt1 | contig 26344 bp, 31 predicted proteins | sample TergutCo191P1_FD_187301 | JGI IMG/M metagenome (GOLD analysis project Ga0209755, IMG submission 187301) | Cornitermes sp. P1 segment gut microbial communities from Petit-Saut dam, French Guiana - Co191P1 (SPAdes) (version 2) | ecosystem: Host-associated > Arthropoda: Insects > Digestive system...
TCTTGTCGGAATGGCAGCATTATTACAACTGGTTTAGGCCCCACAGTTCCCTTGGGGGAAAGAGCCCCGATGAACGCCGTCTTGAGCTCAGCTCGGTAACACCGTTTTGGGATGAGGTGGAAAAAAATTACCACCCGGAAAAGGAGCGGCTTCAGGTGCAAAATTATTATGATGATTTACGCCTTGCAAAATTGAAACGATGTATGTGAACCTCACATGTTATCAATATTTTGGAGTTCGGCTGGTGTTTTGAGAAGCATTTTCACGGGTGAAGGACATGACCAATTCCCGTATAACATCGTTTTGGGCAAGCGCATACAAGGCGTAGCTCATCAAGACAGCTACCAAAAATGCCTTTTTCATATCCCCACCTTTTTTCTTATTCATATATAATACACGAAGTTTCGATTTCCGCCAAGAGTGGCAAATTAATTTCCGCCTACCGCTGTCCTATTGCTTTTTTTTGATAATGGTCATATCATTTCCCTATGTTCCTCCTTATCGCCCTGGGTGTCGTTGCCTTTGCTGGCATAATCTATTTGGCTATCTCTAAAAAATCCAGTTTTAAGGTGCGCATTGCGGCCCTTGTCGCGTTGGCTTTAATGATCTTGGCCGTGATTGTGTCAATGTCCATAGTTTTCGGTGTAGCCGCCGCGGAGCCAGGCACAAGGGTACAGTTGGATATGCCGCCGCCCGAGACGGTTCCCACAACGGGGCCAAACACCGGCGTTATGCTGATGTTTGTCATCTTTCTGCTAGTATTGTTTTTCTTGGTACTTATACTATCGCTACGGGAACAGCGAAAAAAAGAAAAAATGACGGGGACATTAACCCGTTGATCTATTCAGTAAGCTTAGCGCCAGATCAACCTCGGCAATGCTTATACCAAGTTTGGACGCAATTTCCTGGGTGGGAATGCCCCTGGCTGACATTTCCGCGATTCGCACCTTGATCCTGGATTTCTCGAATGGCAGGGTCAATGGCTCCTGTCGTACTTCATCGTCGTGCCTGTCATCGCTTTCGACGGTGGTCTCGGTAGTTTCGTTCGTTTCGCTCAGGTGGACTACCTCTACAATGGGTTCCGCCTCTTCTTGCGGGGGCAAAGAAGCCGCTTCCTGTGGTTGCAAAAGTTCCGCACCTTTCGGAGTCGGGCGGGAATCCAGAGCGCTACGGATACCCCTGCCAAGACTGGTATACATTGCCTCACCATCGCGACTGCGTTGAAGTTCGCGGACGTAGGTCGCTATACGCCGATCCGTGTCCTCAAGCATCTTTCTTAGAATCTTGATTCGTTCCTCGACAAGAAGGGAATCCCGGTCGGTAGCGGTATCGATTTCCGCAATCAGGCGACCGACCTCGTCCCTGTAGTCCGCCAGTAACTGCGTGGCGGCGGTTTTCCTTTTGATATACCAGCGAAAAAAGAAAAAGCTCAACACGCTTACACAAAGGCTAAGTCCAGAAAGAATAAAGGGTATCGTCATATTTTCAAAAATTTATATCGACGTTTTTGCCCAATACTGGGTCACGAAAAACGGAAGACGATGCCTGTTTTTGCAAATTGGAAGCCTCCTGTTGCGAGTTTTTCTTTTCTCCTTTTCCATCATTATGCCCTTTACGCCCCTTGTCGTTTACTTTTTCCGCTCCGTCGTCGCCAGTGTTCTGCACTTCGTGTACGGTCTTCGCCTGTTCGTCCGCCTTGCGCTGAATTTGAACCCCCTGCACCGCCTGCTGAATGGCAAGCCCCTCCCTCTGGGCAAGCTGCGCCCTTGCCACCTTGTCTAACTGGGAAAAAAGAGTTTGCAGGTCAATTGGTTGAATAGCCATCGGGACCCTTTACCGCCTCCTTGTCTGGTTCCTCGTATTTGGAAACCCTGATAAGGCCGCCTTCCAACACAAAAGTTACCGCCCTGTATTCGGTCTGTACCTCTTCCTTTACATCCCGTATCACTATCTTAACACCAGGGAATACTTTTGCGGAAGCCGAAACTTTTCCACGGGTCTTCAGCTTGCTAAGGTGCTCCTTAATACTCCTTATTTTGTCGTCGGCTTCTTTTTGAGCCTGAAGAAGAACTTCGCGCCTGTCTATCAGATCCTGTAGATATAGTTGCTTGTCTTCTGGAAGAGCCTTTTTCTGCTGCTTCAGATTGATGAGTGTCTGCATGTTTAGCTTTATGTCCTCAATCTCTTTTACGTTGGCTTCCTTTCCTTCTTCCAGCTTGGCCAGCTCTTCCTTGCTTGCGGGGTCGAAACCTACTTCGCAGACGGTTTCCGTGCCGCTTGTTGGGTTTCCAAGTATCTTTGCGTTGATTTCCTCGCTGGCGCGTAGCCTTCCACCCACAATGCTCGCCCGTTTCCCCTGGCAGATGATCCTGTTAAGGGCATCGATATTCGAGTTGATGATACCGTCGGACGCGAACACCATATTGCCGGTTTGGATATTGGCGTTTTCGATAAACCGCGCCCAAAGGGATTTCCCGGCGCGTATGTTTCCCCCGCCTTTTCCGTTTATACCCTGCTGAATGATTATGTCACCTTCGGCATCCAGTTCCGCCCTTGCTATGGACCCGTACACCTCTATATTGCCTGCTGCCTTTACAGAGAAACCGTCTTCGACATCCCCCTTCACGATTACCGATCCCAGGAATATGATGTTTCCGGTTTCCAGGCTTACGCTGCTTTCAATAAGGAGCACCGGTTCCACATTTATCTTGCCATTGACGACGACAACCCGCCCATTTATGTCGGAAAGAATGCTATCCCCGTCGTCCGATGCGTGCACGTTTTCCCCAAGCGGCAGGCTTATGTCCATGCCGTTTTTCGCGGGCAACATCTTTCCCGTAACCGTCTCGCCGGGAACACCCATTTGCGGGGGAATCTTTGTGGCAAGAAGCTGTTTTTCCACCACGTTCTGGATAATGTTTAGTTCCTTGAAGTCAATCTTTCCGTCGGTTCCCTCTTTTAACCTTGCCTTTGTCTGGTCGGTCTCGAATTCGAACTTGATATAGGCACTTTTGCCGTCAACGGGTTTGGAACCAATCGCCACCTCGACTTCTTCCTGATATATCGGCTGATCCGCAAAGTCCTGCAGAAAGTCATCCTTGATTCCATGAACAACCCGATTGATCTTCAGTGTAGTGATAAGCGTATCGAAGGGAATGTCGCAACCGCCCTCGCCAGGGGGCGACACAACCATGAATGCCTGCATTTCCCCATCCGCAACTTTTATAATCGCCACGCTGTCGTTGTATGAGTGGTGATCAAACTCGGCGACCTTGACATAGGTGCTTTCCGCCATACCGACGGTTCTTGCGACTAGGCTGGTATTGATGTTTGTAGCCTTTCTGTCCGCCAGAAGCTGCATGACATATGCGTCCGTCGTTTCCTTTCCCCTGCCTTGGGGGGGGGTGACCTTAAGCAGTACGTCCCCTCCAGACTGCAGAAATACAAATGCCCTTCCGTCCCTGTCCTCGATGACGACTGCTTTTTCCTCGGTTAACTCTTCGGCCTCGGCTTCCCTTTGCTTTCTTCTGGCCGTGGCGATTCGCTCGTAGGCCTGAATACGCCAGTCCTTTTTTCCCATCCCCCAAAATCCAGGAAAACCTCTTTCCAGAACTTCATACTCAACCCTATACATTGGGATGCCAAGCAGGGTTGCGGCATCGGTGACTGCGAGCTCCAGGGTAGTGCCGGCAGTTTCGACACTTTGCACGGCGCGATCGTGTTCCAGGCTTTCTTTTGCGATTTCCTGAAGCTGGACAAAGTCGATCATTGCATCCCCTCATAACATGGACTAAATTTGAAACCTACTGGTTTCCTTATATTATCGGCAGGATGAGCGGTAAATCTAGATTATCCCTTTGCGAATATTGGTAAGTTTGGACCTTAGGCGCGATATTGCCTTGGTATGAAGCTGGGAAACCCGCGACTCCGTGACCTCCAACAGTTTGCCTATGTCTTTAAGCGTCAAATCCTCATAGTAATAGAGAATAAGTATCTTCTTTTCTTTTTCCGGAAGCTCGTTGATGGTGGCGAATATAACCTGGCGGATAACTTCCTTTTCCACTATGACATCGGGGTTAAGAACGGAGGGCGACTCGATCGAATCCACTATGGATACCCTGTCCTTTTCGTCGCCTGAAAACCACACGTCGTTCAGGGATAGTATCGAGGTGCCAGAAATCTTCGTCATGGTCTTGAGGTACTCGTCCTGGTTCATACCCAGGGCCTGGGCGACCTCCTGGTCCGAGGCGGTTCTTCCCAAATGGGCCTCCAGCGAGCTTACGGCAGTCTCTATTTCCCTGGTTTTCTGTCTTACCGAACGGGGAACCCAGTCAATTTGGCGAAGTTCATCGAAAATCGCCCCGCGTATACGGGTTACGGCGTATGTCTTGAATTTTACGTTGTATTTTTCAGGATCGTATTTGTCGATGGCATCGATAAGGCCAAAAACACCGAATCCTACGAGATCGTCGAACTCGACGTTCTGAGGCATGCCCATGGCGACTTTTCCCGCGACATATTTTACCAGCGGCGCGTATTGTTTTATGAAGGCCTCGCGAATGGCTGGATCCCTTGTTTTTCGGTATTCCAGCCAGCGTTCTTCTTCCGATTTTCCTTCTGGCAAGGGTGCCGGGGTAGCGTTTTCCATGAGCTATCCCCTTTTTTCCTTTGCCAGCACCGTGCGTAAGCCTGCGGCAATTTCCTTGGGGCTAAAGTCTCCCTTTATTTCGGCTGTCGCCTTGGTTTCTGTCGTCCTTCGTTCCATCTTGGGAATTTCCTCCGAACCTGCGGGTCTGCTGCTGTTTGATAGGGTTTGGAAAAAATCCGTAAAGGAATCGTCCGCGTCCCCCGTCGCGTCATTGGCAGTTAGCCCGTCAAAAAACGAGGAAAAATCCCCCAGGCCAGCGATTTCTGCGGTTTCTGGTTTTATGGGATCATCCATCGTGGAGGCAAAGTCAAAGTCCCCCAATTCAGAAGTATAGTTGTTTGCGGAAGCTTGGTCTATATCCCCCACTTTTTCCATGGGATCTATTGCTTTTGAAACCAGATCGGCGATATTCCCTATGCCGTCAATACCGTAGGAATCCCCAGGCAGGGCTGCCGGCAGCGATGAATCCTCCGCGTCTCCCAGGGTAATGTTTATATTGGATCCAGTGGGCGATCCCGGCGATGCTGTCGCGGGCATTTCGGCATGGAAAACGCCGTCCCCGGTTTCCTTATTGCCTTCGAAGAAAAGCAGTTCCGGGACATAGGTACTTATAAGCACCCAGGCGCCGCAGCCAATGCCAAAGAACAACACCGCGAAGATGACGGCACGCAGCAAGGCCAGGCCCAGGCCCACCTGGCCCAGAAGCAGACTTGAGATAAAGGCAAGCAGAAATGCCGCCCCCGCAGGAAAAAGACCCCATTTGACGTTAAACATTCCCTATGTTCCCTCCCTGAGAACGGTTGAATATTTTCCTGAACATTGCACCGATACCGGCCGGCTCTATAGGCCGACTCTTGTCCATCCGCGAGACCAGGTGCTGTACGCAAATGCTTGCCTTGCACTTGGGATCGACTACCATAAAGGGTTTCTGGTGGCGTACCGCGTTGATTACCGCTTGGTCCTCGTAAACGAAGCCAAGATAGTCCATCTTCATGTTCAGGAACTGCCCAGTTATGTTTGTCATTCTGTCGGCGACATTTTTAGCCTCCGCAGCCCCACGCGCCCGGTTCACCACAAGTTTTAGCTCCATGTCTATAGCCTTGTATTCCGTCGCGATTATTTTGATTATACTATAAGCGTCGGTTATTGCGGTAGGCTCTGGCGTGGTAACTATGATCGCGTCGTCGGCGGCGGCAATGAAATCCAGGACGTTGCTGGAAACACCCGCGCCGGTGTCTATAAGAATTATGTCGGCAAAGGAAAGACTGTTCATGTCCTCGATAAAGTCCTGTCGCTCTTTTCTGCCCATGTTGGCTATCTGGGAAAAGCCCGAGGCCCCCGCCACTATCGATATGCCGTACTCGGTTTCGACGAGTATTTCCTGGATTGTCTTTTGCTTCTTGATTACGTGGTAAAGGTTATACTTGGGGATTAGGTTGAACATCACGTTGATGTTGGCAAGCCCAAGGTCTGCATCCATTACCACGACCTTCCTGCCTATCCGAGCGAAGGCAAGTGCCATGTTTACCGAAAGGTTGGTCTTTCCCACGCCCCCCTTGCCGGAACTGATGGTTATGATACGGGTTTTCTTTTCCTCCCTGCTTTCCACACCAGCCATGTTATTGGCAAAGCCGCCTGAAAGGTTGGCGGCTATGTGTGCCTGGGCCCTCCGCCCCAGACCCACCCTTGTGTGCGATCTTTTCTGCCTCATTATTTCGCGCAGTTTTTCAGCTTGGTCTTCCATGACTCTTAGCTCCATTGAAATTGATCCGCTTCGGTTGCGGGGAAACGTTTCTCGAACGTATCCCTGTCAACGCGGAATTCTTCCAGATTAATAAGGAACTGAATAACGTTCGCTTTCCTTATGTCCTTGGGAACGCCCTGCCCGTCGGTGATGTACGACACCGGCTTGCCCTTCTCCGCGAGCGCGGAGATGATGTTACCCAAATGCCTTGTCTCGTCAAGCTTTGTAAGCAGGACGGCACCGTAGTCGAACGGTTCAAACTGGCGCATGATATGCAGCAGATCGTTTGTCTTTACGGTCGCCGATATCGCCAGGTGAACCTCCGCCTTTGGGCCGCAGGCATCGAGTATTTGCTTCATTTCCCCTAATTTCGCCGAATCCCTGGGGCTCCTGCCTATGGTATCGACTAGGATTAAGTCCGCCACCTCCTTGTGTAAATCTATTTCTCTTTGCAGATCGCGATGATTGTCTATAAACGAAACCGGGATTTCCATTATTTTGGCGTAGCCTTCTATCTGGTGCTGTGCACCTATACGGAACGCATCTATGGTGATTATTCTAACGGACAAAGGCTGCGGTCTGGATATGTTCCCTATGCCGTAAATCGCGGCGAGTTTGGAAATGGTCGTAGTCTTGCCGACGCCGGTGGGGCCGACAAGTACCATTATTCGCGCGGAATGGCCGTCGCCTGGTTTTCTGGGGGGTCTTTCCGGTATCTTGTATGTGCTTACGCTTTCCCCAATCCATTCGAGGAAACGATTCTGCGCCACGTCGAAGTTTTCCAGAGTTTCCAGGGGGAGTTCCTTGCGCGCCCGATCCATAAGGCCCGCCGTGTAGCGGTCGGAAAAATCGTTCAGCCTTAGTATTTCCGCCATGCGCACAAGGGTAGGATGATCCTTTTTCTGCTCGCCCTGCGATTTAAGGCTTTCCCTTATTTCCTTAAGCTCGTCCAGGATTGCCTGCTGGCTGTTTTCCCTGTCCTCCTGTTGCTTCGACAGGCTTGCCACCTCTTTTATGACTTTTTCAGGATCCCGTCTGGCGGCGGCAAGAACCTTCTTTTTCGCCTCCTCGAAATCCAGGGTGGTGCCGTTCCCTGCCATGGTTTTGGGCAAGGCCGATGGCATTGCTGTCGGCATGGCCGTGGGCATTCTTTCCCTGGCCTGTGTAGGCGGCGGGGCGGCGGCACCAGGCATACCAATCTGAGGCGAAAGATAAAACTCGACCTCCACTTCCTCGCGGCCCCGGCCGAAGAACCCGCGGGAGGAAACGGTCTTCTCCCTTAGTATCGTGAAGTAGATGCCGTATTTCTTTACGATTTTGTGAACGCAGTCCCCTTTGCTGGCACCGCGCTCAACAAGTATATCCAGGCCCATACACTTACTCCCCGCCTTCCAGCCTTATTATGCCTACCGCCTCGGGAAGAATGTCCTGGGTGATTTCCGGGACGGAAAGTACGGCCAGTTCCGGCAATTCCCTGTCGGTCGAATTCCGCACCAGGAAACGGGCTTGCTCGGAACACAACACGACCGGCACTAAACCACGGTTCTTTACCGCAAGGACTGCCTTGCCGACCGCCCTTATCCATGCCTGCTGCGTAGGCGGATCCATGGCGCAGACCATGCCAGATGGGGTCTCGTATTTGCTGTCGATGATCTTCTGTTCCAGTTCCGGCGCGATGGTAAGCACTCGCAGCCTTCGCTCCTCGTCGGCGTACTGGTGGCATATCTGGTTGCCCAAGGCCTGACGGGCCTTTTCGACAAGGAACCAGACGTTCTTGGAAAGCGGCGCGTACTCGGCTATGGCCTCCAGAATAGTCACCATGTTGCGAATCGAAACCCTTTCCCGCAGAAGCCCATGCAGTATCTTCTGTATCTTTACCACCGGCATTCCAAGCTCGGGGCGCATAATCTCGTCCACCACCGCAGGGTATTCCTTGCGCAGCGTGTCCAGGATCGACTGGGTTTCCTGCATCCCCAATATGTCCGCCGCATGTCGCCTTATTATCTCGGTAAGATGGGTCGCCACAATGGACGGAGGATCGACCACCGTGTAGCCGGCCCGTTCCGCGTCGTCCCGCTTCTCTTCCCTGACCCAAAGGGCGGGAAGCCCAAAGGCAGGATCCACGGTCTGCTCGCCAGGAATCTCCTCGCTGACAATGCCTGGGACTATACACAGGAAATAGCCAAGGCGTATCCTGCCCCGGCCCACGTCAACGCCCTTGATCTTGAAACAGTATTCCGATGGATCCAGGGATATATTGTCCATGATATGCACCTTGGGTATGACAAGGCCAAGCTCCAACGCGGATTGCCTTCGTACCCCCTGCACCCTTTCCAGAAGGTCCGCGCCCTTTTCCTTGTCAACCAGGGGTATAAGCCCGTACCCAAGTTCCAGCGAGAGGGTGTCCAGGGGAACGATCGGGGACATTTCCGAAGGCTCCTCTTTGCTTTTTTTCGTGTCCGACGTTTTCGCCATCATTTGGTTAAAGCTTTCCGCCGCCTTTTGCTTCTTTCCTATGTTGTAGGCGGCGACGGCCATCACTACGGACATTGCGATAAGAATGAAGCGGGGAAAGCCTGGCAAAAGGGCAAGCCCGAAAAGCACCCCGGCCCCAATCCAGTAGCTACGCGCCGATGTGGTGAACTGCTTGGCCGCCTGCTCGGTAAGGCTGCCGGTCGAAGCGGCCCTGGTTACGACTATACCCATAGCCGTGGAAATCAGGAACGTGGGAAGCTGGGTCACAAGGCCGTCGCCAATCGCGAGTGTAATGTAGGTTGCCACCGCGTGAGCCACGGTGTATCCGCGTATCGTCGCGCCGATGATCATCCCGGCGACCATCTCCAGCAAAATGATGAAGATACCGACCTTGACGTAACCGGAAATAAATTTGCTGGCACCGTCCATCGAGGCGTAAAAGTCGGATTCCTTCTGTACCATGCTTTTCCGCTTTTGCGCTTCTTCTTCTGTGATCGAACCGGAGCTGAACTCGGTGTCTATGGCCATCATCTTTACAGGCATACTGTCCAAGGCGAAACGGGCCGCGACCTCGGATATACGTGTCGCACCCTTGGTAATGACCACCAGCTGCACCGCGATAAATATAATCAGGATAAGAAAGCCGATAACGATACCTTCGGTACCGCCGGTGCCGACGACGAAGGTCGAAAAAGCCCTTATCATTCTGCCGTCGAAATCCGCCCCGTGAAGCAGTATTAACCTTGCCGACGACACGTTCAACGCGAGGCTGAAAACCGTGGACACCAGCAATACAGTGGGGAAAAGGCTGAATTCCGTCGGCTTTTGGGAATACACCACGATGAGCAATACCAGCAAAGAGAAGGTCAGGTTCATCGCCATAAGCGCGTCCAGAAGCGGCGTGGGCAGTGGGATTATGATCATCACCACCACCGCTACCACGGCAACGCCTATGATATAGTCGTTTATCCTGCTAAGGGGGGAGACGGAAGCCCCGTTTTCACCGCCCATTCGTGCCACGTCAGCCATCTAAGCTCCCCTCCTGATCTGTTCAGCCTCAGCCGCGTCCGCGTCCGTTGTTGTCTTGGCGGCCGCATCCTTTCTTCGGCGCTCATTGATATGGTATACCTTGGCAAGTATCGTTCCCACTATGCTAAAGTATTCCCTGGGAATGTAGGTCCCTATCTCTATATCCTTGTACAAAGCCTGGGCAAGGGGTTTGTTCTCCACCATTGGAACCCCGTGTTCCTCGGCCAGCTTACGTATACGCGCGGCCATCTCGTCCGTGCCTTTTGCCGTCACCATTGGACTTGGCATCGTTTCCTTTTGGTACTCAAGCGCGACGGCATAGTGGGTCGGGTTGGTGATTATCACCTCGGCGCGAGGAACCGTCGCGGTTAGGTTCTGTTTAAGAAGCTCCCTAAAACGGCTTTTGATCCGCCCCTTTACCTGCGGATCCCCCTCGTACAGTTTCATTTCCTCTTTGATTTCGTGCTTGCTCATCTTGTTCCGTTCCTTGAAACGCCAACGCTGGAACAGAAAGTCCGGAATCGACAGCAGCATGAGCAACAGCGAACAGGTTATAAGCATTCGGACGGCGATGCTGGAAATCAGGGTAATCCCCTGCCAAAGGCCGGCCCTTTGCAGGTTGACCAACTGTTCAAAATCAATCCGTATAAAGGTGTACGCCACGCCGCCGATAAGAAGCATCTTGACTATCGACTTGATAAAATTGAATACGCCTTCGGTCGAGAATATCCGCTTGAAAAACTGCCCGAAGCGCGGGATTACTTTAGTGAAATCGGGCGTGATTGGCTTGGTGGCGAACATTACGCCGACCTGCACATAGTTCGATATCAACGCGGCGATTACCGCCACGGCAAATATTGGAGACAGAAGCCTTACCATATAGTTGAAAAAAACGCCGACTATGATTGCGTCCTGGGTCGGGTTAAGCTCGGTCGCTCTTGTAAGAAAAAAGCGAATCATTTCGATGCAGGTTCGCAGCATGTGGGGCGCGATAAACAACAGCAGTATCGCGGGAAGAAACAGGGTCGCAGCCCCGCTAACCTCCTGGCTTTTGGGTACCTGGCCTTCCTCGTCCCGCAGTTTTCTAAGCTTGTGTTCGGTGGGTTGTTCTGTTTTGCCTTCCGCCTCCGCATCGTCGGAAAACCACTGTAGGTGGATTCTGGCGGGGTAAGGGAGAGGGATGCTTGTCCAGGCTTCTGGGGTAGGCGACGAGGGCCTTGTTCGAATCGTCATGGCCAGCCCCCGTGTTCGATTTGCTGCCCAATCATGATAAATAGCTCTTGAATGCTGGCAAAAGCCGAGTTGATTACGCTCGCAAAGGCCTCGACCATGAAGGGCAGCGACGCGAACAGAACAATGTAGCCCACCATGATTGCAATGGGGAAGCCTTCGGAAAGGATGTTGATCTGGGGGGCCGCCTTGGAGATAAGCCCCGTGGTCAGGGATACCAGAAACAGCGTTCCCAGCATGGGCAGGGAAATGATAATCGCGTCCAGGAACAGCCTGGGAAGGCCCGCGGCGATCATGCTGACAACCGATTCCCTGCCGTCGATCAACGCGACGACGCTTAGGCTTTGCACGGAACGCCAAAAGCCCCCCAGGAAAAGTTCCCTGAAGCCACCCACGAGAAGAAACACCAGCATCGCCACCAGGTGCAGAAACTGACCTATGATCGGGTTTTCCACCTGGGCCAGGGGATCGAAGGCCGCCGAGGCCGCGAAACCCATCTGTAAGGAAAAGAACTGACCGGCAGTCGTAAAAGCCGCAAAGATCACCGTCAGGAAAAACCCGATTATTATACCTATGATGGCCTCCCCAATTATGAGAAGGAGAAACCTGAAGCTGAAAGGTTCGTAGCGAAGGTCTGTAATCAGATGGATGGCCCCTGGCCCTGGGACGGAAACAGCCCCAACCCCGGTGACACCCGCCATACCGGTTCCCTCCACGGCAAACACCTCCGCGGTGGGAAGCGTGGCGAAGGCGGCCATGCCCGCCAGGGCAAGCTTCGCTACCCGGGGAATGGCCTCCGACGACAATAGCGGCGCGGTTTGGATCATGGCAAAGGCTCTGACGGCGATGAGCAGAAACACCGGCCCGTAGTTGAGGATATTGTTTATGACAATGCCGTCTACCACCCAAATCCACTCCTATTTTATCTTACCATGCCTGGAATTTGCCTAAACAGTTCCGTGGTAAAGTCCGACATAATACTGAAACCAAGGCCGCCAAGAAACGCGAGCATTCCCATTATGGTGATTATCTTGGGCACGAACGTAAGCGTCTGCTCCTGTATCGAGGTCGTCGCCTGTAGAATCGCTATCACCAAGCCCACCACGAGCGCGGAAATAAGCAGGGGCGATGCTATAAGCAGTACGTGATATACCCCTTGTCGTAAAAGAAAGGTCGCTTCCCCCAGACTCATTCCCGCCTCCTAGAAAAATAAAAATGACCTGACCAACTGCTCTGTCAGCAGCGACCATCCGTCAACCAGAACGAACAGTATCAGCTTGAAGGGCATGGAGATCATGATCGGTGGGAGCATGATCATACCCATGGACATGAGGATACTGGCGACCACCATGTCGATGACAATAAAGGGAATAAACAGCAGAATGCCTATCTGGAACGCCACGGTTAATTCGCTGAGGATAAACGCCGGAATCAGCACATAGGTTGGCACATCCGCCAAGGTATTGGGCCTGTCCAGCCCGCGCATCGCCATGAAAAGTATAATGTTGTCGTGACGGCCCGACATTTGGCTGTACATGAACATGCGCATTGGGGCCTCGGCCTCGCGGAAGGCGGTTTCCACCGAGATTTCCCCCGTCGCCATCGGCTGTATGGAGTTGTTATAAATCGAATAAAACGTGGGCCACATTATAAATATCGTCAGAAAAAGGGCTATGCCCATGAGTACCTGTGTCGGGGGAACCTGCTGCAGGGCAAGCGCACGTTTTACAAAGTCCAGCACGATGGCGATGCGGAGAAAACTAGTCATCAGTATGATGATGCTGGGGGCAAGCGACAGCACGGTAAGCAAAAGGAGAAGCTGGAGCGCGAAAGCCACTTCTTCCCCAGTTTCCGGGTTTCGTACCGTCAAATCGACGAAGGGTATCGCCGGTGGGCCGGGCGGCGCGGGCAATGCCATGGTACCTTCCGCAGGGTCAAAGGGGAAGGGAATGGGCTGGGCATACGCTAAAGCCGGCGAGAGTAGTAATATTATGCCAAAGGCGACAATTAAGCGTCTCATATCATATCCCCTTTAGCCTGTCGCTTCGTTTTCGGATGTTTTCCGGGCTGGGGGAGCTGGAATCCGCCGGCATACCGAACCTGCGAAGCATGGACCTGAAGTCGGGAAGCTTTCCCGCCGGGAATTCGGCGCTTTTGCGGGAATCTTCCAGAAGCATCGCGTCCAGGGTTTCCTTGTCGGTTATCTCGCTGATTAGGTTTACCCCGTGTTCCGCCGAGCCGATAAGCCATGCCTGTGAGCCAAGGGTTACCACATGGATACTGCGGCTTGTACCAATGGGTACGGCGGCAAGCACCTTGAGGAAAGGATCCTGCGTCATGCGACCGCCCCGCGACGCTTTTTTTAGGAGAAAAACAACGCCGTAGATTGCGGCGGCGACGAGAGCAAGGGTCAGAACCACCCTGAATATGCCGAATGGGGAAGTAACGGGTGCGGGAACACCTATCCCGGGGGTGCCTTCCGCGAATACTATGGCCTGTTCCGCAAGTGTATGCGCGTCAACCACCGGCGCGTCCAACTCGTTAGTCTCCTGCGCTAGGACATTGACGTTTGATAAGACAAATATGTGTCCTATGAATAGCGTGATAAATAACGCGCGGAATGCGCCCATAGACAATTTTTTTCCCCCCGCAACCTAGACTCTAATTATATGCCGCCCGGAACAATATTTCAAGCATAAAACGGGCACTTGCCGGCGGAAAATCAATATTTGAAGACACCAATTGTTTGTTTTTCGCTGTTTTGTTTTACAAATCAAAACAGCGAAAAACACCGTGTGGTCTCTTAGCCCATCCCGTTCATTCGTTCGGCCGGAGACACAATCTCTGTGACACGAACGCCGAAGTTCTCGTCTATGACAACTACCTCGCCCTTGGCGATAAGCTTGTGATTGACAAGAATGTCAACTGGTTCGCCGGCGAGTTTGTCCAACTCTATAATCGTACCCTCGCCCATGGCCAGGATTTCCTTTATCAGCTTGCGGGTGCGGCCAAGTTCGACGGTCATTTCCATGAACACGTCCATTATAAGGCCGATGTTGCCCGTTTCCTGACTGCCGCCGTGTGGCATCAGATTGGGGAATTGTACGGATTGAACATTGGTTTGACCAAAAGGCATTCCCCCGCCCATGGCCTCCATTCCTATCCCCCCCATTCCCATCTGCATACCACCCATTCCCATTCCTCCAATGCTTCCAGGCATCATACCCGGAGCGTTGCCTTGTATTTTTTGGGCCGGTGGACCGCTGGACAATGCCGATGCAATGCCTGATGCGACCGAAGGTCCCAGAACCTCCCAAATCTGGAAAAAACTCCCCCCTCCTAAATCCAACTGATATGTCGCCGTGGCGAAATCCCCTGCGGGAAGCGCCACGATTGTCTTGAGAATGTTGCTTGCCTCTGGTGGAATCGACGCGATCGACTTGTTGCCGGTCTTGTCGGAAAGCGCCGTTATCTGGTGCCCCACCATCTGCGAAACGACCTCGCCAATTACCGACATGGCCATTTCATCAAGCTGAATGTTTTCTTCTTTGTTCATCAGGCTCGCAATCGCCTTTGCCCCTGCCTCGGGGATGATGAACATGTGCTCGCCTGGGAAACTGGAGGTAAAGTCAACCTTGACCACCGTTACCGTTTCCGGAAGCTGCGCCAAGAAAGCCTCTCGTCCGTTAACGGTAAGCGTTGGTCCCTTAAGACTGACCTGTGCCCCCGTCATCATGGAAAGGTTGGATGATTGCGCGTTTATGGTGGAAGCGAAAAATGCTTCTAAGGTTTTTCTATCCGCCTCTGGTAACCCCTTATGGGCAACCGTCGTCGACGCGCCTCCACCACCGGAGGCATCCGACCCCGAAAGCAATGCGTCTATTTCGGCCTGGGAAAGAGCGCCGTCACTCATCATCATCACAATACCTCCCGATTATCGCGTGCCACCGTTACCTCGTCTATCAGTTTCTGGCATTTTCGACCGCTTCTTTAACAAATATCGACAGTTGCTGGTCGTTTCTTTACTATACTCTGGAACCCTAGAACACTTCCATCACGTCAAGTCTTTCGAAGGTGATGTTCCGTACCCTTGCATTGCTAAGGTAACGGGTGTTCAGTATTTCCATGATTTCCCTTCTAAGCCTTGCCTCGTTTTCCGGCCTAAGTTCCTCGGCGAACCTGCTGGCGAAATACCTTCTGGTAAAGTCCCGCAGCTCGTGCTGTCTGTTGAACAGCTCCCCAGAGGTCACCGTATCCCCCACATCGTGCCCAAGCTGCATTACCACCGTAACGTTGGTAGGGGTGGAATCCCTTGTTTGGGTGGTAATCGTTCCTATGCCGGTGAACCAGGACAGTACGGGCAAGGTTCCCACATAGGGGGACATCGGATCCGTTATTGTCTGCGTTCTGCCGTCTGGCCGCATTACCCTTACCGTTATGGCCGAAACGGTAACGATGAAAATAAACGCACCCAGGCCTATCGCGGTAAACTTAAGAATGGTTGGTAATATGGCTGCCAGCCCACTTTTTTTCTTGAAAGTGGAACTTGTTTCTGGCGCATCACCGCCGTCAATGTCATCAATGTCGTCAGACATACAAAACCTCCAACCGGTTTAGATTCAAAATATACTTACCTATAATATCGGTAAATCACAAAGGCATTTTTAGGAAAATCGTAACGCAGCCTCTTTCAAAACTGAAGTTAGGAAGAAGGCGCGATGTTACAACAATCACAAATGCCCGTCGTCAACAATAATAATATCCACCCTGCGATTATAGGCGCGACCTTGCGGGGTTGCGTTACTGGCAAGGGGGCGAGTGTCCGAGAAACCAGCGACCTGGAACCTTGTCTCGTCTATGCCCAAATCGGCAAGGTAATGCAGAACGTTGATCGCCCGCATGGAGGAAAGCTCCCAGTTCGAGTCCCAGGGGCCCGCAGGATCCACCGGTATGTTGTCGGCGTGTCCCTCTATCCTGAAAGTCCTTCCCGCCAATTCCTCCGAGGCCATGAAGCTGCCCAGTCGCAACAACGTATCCCTGGTCTGTTCTATGTTGATTCTCGCGCTTGCCGGATGAAAGAACGCGTCCGAGGCAAGGGTTATGACAATTCCCCTTTCGTCATGGGTCACGCGGATCATGTTGGAGCGTATTTCAGGCGAAAAAACACTTACCGCCCTTCGCAAGGCGGTACCCATCATACGCCCCCTTTCCATCGATGGCAGGGTCATTATCGTGTTGCCCAAATCGGCGCTTCTACCCGAGGAAAGGGTGAGGCCGCCAGCCAGCACGCCTATGCCCCCGGGCCGCAAACCAGCCACTATCGCCTCCAACTGCTCCTGGGTGATATCGTCTGGGTTGAAAAAGATGACAAAGAAGCACATCAGCAGCGTTATCATGTCCGCATATGTCAGCAACCACCCATTCGGGTCTACCGCCTTGCCTTCTACTTTTCTCTTTCTTCTTGATGCCATACGCCTAGTCCTTCAAAAGTTCGGCTTCCAGTTTCCTACGGGTAGCTGGCGGTAGGTAGGCCATCAGCTTCATCGTAAGAATGCGCGTGTTCTCGCCCGCCTGTATGGAAAGCACGCCTTCTACTATCATTTCCTTGACTGTGGATTCCTGCATACTTTGGCTTTTAAGCTTGCTGGAAATGGGCAGGTTTATAACGTTTGCCACAAGCGAGCCGTAAAGGGTCGTTATAACGGCCATGGCCATGTTTGGACCTATACTCGCCCTGTCTTCCAGGTTCTGAAGCATGTTTACAAGACCGACGACCGTTCCCATCATCCCGAAGGCGGGGGCCAGCGCGGCCCAGGTAAGCATCCAGCCCTGCCTTTCGGTGTGCCTTGACTGCATTTGGGTTAGTTCCAGTTCCATAAGGTCCCGTATAATCGCAGCGTCGGTGCCGTCAACCATAAGGCGCAGACCCTTCTTCATGAATTCGTCGTCAAGGTCCTCAAGCTCGTCCTCCAGGGCCAAAAGACCTTCGCGGCGAGCTTTCTCGGAAAAGGCAACCATTTTCTGGATGATGTTCTGCTCGTTGAAGCTCGGAATGAAAAAGGCCCTTTTCATGATACGGAAGACACCCAGGGTGTTGGCCATGGTAAGGGATACCGCCAAGGCGAAATATGAACCCATGACAACAACAAGGAATGAGGGAAGGTTCATCAACCACAGTGGGTTGCCGCCAATCGAAAGAGAGGCGAACAATATCATGGCAAAAGAACCGATAATACCTATTACTGTTGATATGTCCATACTTTACTCCTGAATCACGAGCGGGCTTGTGCGCCTGTGGTATGCCTCGATCTTATCCAAAACGTTATCCACCTCTTCCCGCAAAATATGATGTTTACCAGACAACATCACCAAGGTCGTGTCGGGATTGACCTCGATGCATTCGATCTGGCGTGGGTTTATATAGTACTCCGTGCCATCCAGTCTGGTTACTTTTATCATACTCCAATTCTAACTGGCACTTGGCGATTAGTAAATAGCGCAGCGATTGGCGTTCGGGTGATACCCACTCTTGTGGGGCACCCTGTCGCCAATCGCAAGCCCACTACTACCTTATCGCTTGAGCGTCAAAACCTCTTGCAAAAGCTGATCCGCAGTCTGAATCGTCCGCGAATTGGCCTGGAACCCCCTCTGGGTGACGATCATGTCGGTAAACTGATCCGCCATGTCAACGTTCGACATTTCCAGGGCACCGGAAATGATGGTTCCCCTGCCCATGGTGCCAGCCGTGCCGATATTGGCAAGCCCAGAATTGTTCGACTCGCGAAAGGCCGTGTCCCCAGTCTTCTCAAGACCGCCCTGGTTGGTAAAGGAGGCCATAGCCACCTGCGCCAGCTCCCTGGTGCTGCCGTTGGAGAAAACCCCGGTTATGACACCGCGCCTATCGATCTGGAAGGTGTCCAAGTAGCCCATCGTGCGACCGTCCTGCTCCACCGCCCTGGAAGTGCTCGCGTGGGCGAACTGGGTGATTGCCCTGTCATAGCTGCCTACCGAGCCAAGGTCCAGGACAAACTCCTGCCTGGGAATCACGCCGTCCTCCGGGGTCGCCCCAGGGATATCAAAGGATACGACCATCTGCACCGGACCAACTTCGGGAGATTCGGTACCAGCCCCGTCAACGGCACCGGCCAGAAGGCCGTTGTTCGCAAAGTTCACCGTAAAGCTGCCATCGGCATCGGGATCCGCTTCGCCGAATGCCACGGTCGTGGCGGTTTCAGAACCGTCGGCCGCGAGAACGTTCACAGCGGCATTCCAGCTATTGGGATCACCAGGCACCCTGGTAAACTGCACCTCCAGGATGTGCCTTTCGCCGAAAGCGTCATAGACATTAATCTGGGTGTTCCAGGTACTCTGGATCATCTGCAAGGCGGTAGGATCCTCGGGAAGTTCCGGGATTCGCCTGTCCAGGTTGCTGGCAAAGTTGACGATTGTCGTGGCCCTGGCCGGGTCCCTGCCGCCGATGGGGATGGTTATGTCCCCGATAGGTTGCGAAACGTCCAGGATCTCGAAACCCTCGATTTCCTGCGACATCCAACCCTGTACCCTCATACCGTTGGCCGGGTTGACCATGTAGCCCGCCGCGTCAACGCTGAAGGCACCGGCGCGGGTGAAAAGCTGCTGCCCTGCGTTGTCCAGCACGAAAAAGCCGTTGCCGCTTATGGCAAGGTCCGTACCGATGCCGGTGGTCTGTAGGCTACCCTGGGTATGCACCGTGTCAATAGAGGCAACGCTCATACCGAGACCCACTTCCCTGGGGTTCACGCCGCCTATTTCGGCCGTGGGACGGGCCGCACCCTGCAACTGTTGGTACAGAATGTCCTGAAAATTCACCCGATTCCGCTTAAAGCCGGTGGTGTTGATGTTGGCAATGTTGTTACCAATCACGTCCATCCTGGTCTGGTGATTCTGAAGTCCGGAAACGCCCGAAAACAATGATCGCATCATAACGAAATTTCTCCTTTACCGTTATTCGTCAAAGACCTTCTGTACCTGGGTCCAGCTAAAATACATTCCGTTTACCATCACCTGGGGATCCGTTCCCCTGGTTACCGCCCTTACCACGCCCTGAATCGTGCGGTCGCCATCGACAAGCTCAACATTCCTGCCGAGCGCGTTGGAAGCCTCGCTCCCCGTAATCATCGCCGTAAGCCTGGAAAAGTCCGCCGACATCTGGGTCATCTGCTCCAGCGTCGAGAACTGGGCCATCTGCGCGATGAACTCCCTGTCCTCCATTGGGTTGGTCGGGTCCTGGTTGGAAAGCTGGGCGATAAGCAGCCTTAGAAAGTCGTCCCTTCCAAGCTCCTGCTGGGGCCTGCGCCCGTCGTGAAGTGTGTTGTTGAAATCGTTCACGAACTGGTTGAGCCTGGTCTGTTCCTCCGCGCTCATCCTGAACGCGCTGGCCGTGTCATACGCTGAAACACTCATAAAATTTTCTCCTGTCTCTGTCTATGCAAGTACATCGACTGTCCCTGTTCCCTGCCAGTACATGTCGGTTGTTTCCGTCATCTCGGCGGAAGCGTCGTAGCGGGAAGCGGCAAGCTGGAGCCGACCGTCTTCCGCTTCGTTCCACTGTTGGTCGCCTCCCTCATTGGAAAGCGACATTTTCAGTTCCGCCCCCTCGAAGCCCGCTTCCAGGAATTCTTTTTCCAAAGCGGCGATTTCCCGTTCGAAGGCTCGCAGGGCTTCCTCGCTTTCAACGACGATATACCCCGTTATTTTGTTTTCGGCCATTTCAAGGTGTATCTTTACATTGCCTAGACTTTCTGGCTTTAACGCGAGCCTTATTAGCCCTTCGTTGCCTTCGCGGAGTATTATCGAGGCCTGACGCACTATGTCGCCGTTGATATGCTGGTGAAGTTCCCTGGCCAACATGCTTTCAAAGCCCTGCGCCGGTCTGTTTTCCCAGGTGGTCGTGGCGGACGCGGTTCCGTTTTGGGTTGGCGTTCGCAGCTCAAGAACGATGTCCCGGCTGTTGCCCTCCCCGTAAACGCGGGTTTCGCTGGCGTTCGCACCGCTGTGGGCCGTTTCGGTCTGCGCGTTGAGATTACGGGCATCGGCAGCGTAACCACGCCGCTGGTCCCTTACGTTGGGTTCCACCGCCGTTTCAACCTTTCTTATAAGGCCCTCGTCGCCGCCTTCCTTTGTGGCGGCAGCGGCGGAAATTTCGGAGGAACCGATATCCGTTTTGGCATTTTCGTTGGAATTACGGGGCTTTTCGGCCAGTTCCCCGGCACGAACGGTGGCCTGTTCCGTGGCAGGGGCCGTTTCGGTCAAAGTGGAAACTTCCCTTTGCTGTGGTAGTTGTGGGGATATCGTTTCCTGGCTGACGCGAGGGGGATCGACCGCTTCCATCGCCGGGTTTGCGCTGGCAAGCAGGTATATCTCGCTGTTTTCGGACGTAAGCGCCCTAAGCTCGCCCAGCTGTTCGGCAGGAAGGCCCGTGTCAAAGCCGGCAAGGATGTCCGGGACCTGCCTGGAAAGCCCGGTTTGCAGGTCGGTCTCCCCTTGCTGTTCCGTCTTGGCCGCCTCCGTCAGGCTTGCCGTAAGCGCATTCATTTTGGGGAAACCTTCCGGGTGCCCCTCCTTGTGAACCGGGTTTAGCTCGGTCTGCTCGACCGCCCCTACGGAATCGTAGGTTTCCGTGGCCGTATGCGTCGTGGTTCCATTCTTTTCCTGTAGCCCGGCCAGAATCTTGGCGAAAAGGCCAAGGCCGTTTTGTTCGGCCTCGGCCTTTTCCTGCAGCGATTCCGTGCCAAGGATACCTGCTGGCGATGCATGTGCCGGATCGGCATGGGGGGGGATTATCACCACCCGGACCTCCTTGCTGGACCCGTGGGCCAGCTAAAATGTTTATCCGGATGGGTGCCCTACGACCTACGGTCGCGACAGGTTAAAGGCTTTGCGGGCTTCTAACCATTCTGCGCTGTATTTCCGCCGCCCGCGCCGGTTCCATCATGGAAAGCCACAAAGATACCAGCGACATAGTGCCTTCGGCCTGGGCGATTTGCTCAGTCATCCGGAAAACGTCTACAATGTACTGGTCATCCAGTTCGGAGATGATGTTGACGGCGTTGGCCGGCGGCATCCCGGTTAGGTACCTTGCATTTTGCTCGACGTTTCTTTCCCTATTTTCGGCATCTGCGGCCAGAGCTCTGAGTGAATTTTCCCGATCGTCAAGCAATCTTTGGCGTTCTTCCAGTTCCTGGGCCATCTGCTCTATCTGAATCCAGCGGAAATTCAGTTCTCGCTCCCTTGTGTCCAGTTCCATGTCCCGCGCGTCCACAGCCTCGACCAGAATTGCCAGGCGTTCTGCGTCAATACTGATGAATTCGTATGGGGCGATCCTTGGTTGCGCCCGTCCCTCGCGTCCGATAAGCTGATACACTGGGGCTAGGACGGTTCTTGCGTCTACTATATGAAGGTGATCGAACCAGACGATTCCCCCCAACGCAAGAATGGCTATTAGCACTAGTAGGCCAATCACTTTACCTATCATGACACGTTTCTCCAGCTATGATCATAGTATAATTTCGGCAGAAAGGCAACAAAACCTGAATTCGACGCCACTGCATAACGTGTTAGAATCACCCCCAAGTAGGGGGGATGAAAAAGCTAACGAATTTTCTGGAGTGGCTGGTAAGGGCGGAGGATCCAAGGCAACAGGCCAAGGTGGATCACCCGATGAAGGACATAATCGCCATCGTGTTTTTCGCGATGGTGCCGTCCGGGTTTCTGCAGGAGTTTCGAGAGCGTAGGTATTTTTGTTCATGCGTTTGTCGTGGCGTTTCCCTCGCCGCGGCTTGTCCGCAAGGCGGAAGTGTGGTAGACTAGAGTATGGAGCTAAAGGTTGAATTTGTTCCCTCAGTGCTGGGTTGACCAAAGAAGATATTCGCTGGGTATTGAGCAATTATTTGACCGATGGCACCGTCGAGAAAGGCGATGAAACCATGCGTATTGTGGTGGGATTTGATCGTGCCGCGACTAATTTACTTTTTTTATACCATAGACATAAATCATTCCAAATAATCTTAAAATCCATATTTTCCTCATGATTAGAACGACCTTCATACGTGACTGTTTAGTGTTCGTGATGGTGTCTGTCACTTCGTGTACCCTAAAGACGCAAAGGAAATTATCTGGGCATCCCAAGGCAAGACAATAAGGGCTTTTTTTGCGGCTCACAGTGTAACCAACATTTTTTACATTCTGCGCAAAGTCTATACCGTGGCCGAAAGGAAGCGGTTTCTGCTGGACTTGTGCCGGTCCGTTTCCGTTGTGGAACTGTGGGATGCGTTGATTTTCAATGCCCTTGGGAACGATGAATTTGACGACATTGAAGACTGCCTGCAAGCTGAGTGCGCCGGCACCGTTAATGCCGACTACATTGTCACCCGCAATATTAATGAAACCATCATAAGCCGGGGCGACCTACGACAATCAATACCACGATACTGAAGCCAATTACCAAGATGCTTAGAATTAAATAGATGGCCGTTATTATATTCACCTTTCGCATTTCCCGTCTGTGGTCTGGGTCATAAAAGCGATATTTCTTTCTCATTTGAACATCCTTTGGAATAAGCCTGCGTGATAATGCCTTTCAATTCGCATTCCCCCCATTGTTTATCAGCTTTTCATAGATTTCGTTATTTACGCGCAATAGAAAATCCAGTCTGCGTTTGATTTCCTCCTCCAAATTTTCCTTGTTCAAGTCCAGCCATTGTTTGAATGTTTCAAAAGTGATTTGATTAGGGTTTAGAGTTCTGCCATTCATCGCCGCCACTATACGCAGTTTTATTATTGCTTCTTCATCCGTGTGTTTTGTGTGTCCGATTTTATACAGTAAATCGTTTGTGTGTTCGTCGCGAAATTTTGTATTGTAGACGAGGTATACTATGCTTTTTTCCATAAATCCTCCGAATGGTTTTTGGTGAGGGGTTTGACTGAATCGAGTGCTGTAGAACAGGGACTGGGAAGCTCCCTGGCACACCGGGATGCGGCGCGCCCGCCCCGCACATGGAATAAATGCGCGGAACGTGCGCGCCGCATCCCGGTGTGAGGGCTACCCGGTGGGGTTGCGTACAAGCCGGCGGTGGTGAAGAAGTGCTGGTCACCTTGCGCGGAGGAGGTTCAAAAATGGTGTCTGTCACTTCGCGTCTCCGGTCACTTCGCGTCTCCGGGACAGAAGCAATACGGTCAGCTCTAGTGGTAATCCAATCGCTATCATTGCGATTGCGGCGACAATTCTTTTTTTCCAGGAACCTTCGTAATTCAGCGACACTACAATATTTGAGGCAAACCATATCAGCATGGAAGTCCGGGGGTGGAAACCAAGCCAAACTGTGACGTTTATCAAAACAAGATAAAACAGGAACGACAGGGCGAAAACCAGAAAGCGCGTCCGCCGTTTGTCGAAGAACACCCGCACCTCCCTGTCCAGGACGAATATGTTCATGAGGGAGCCGATAAACACCATCAGGTTGTAATCCACCCTACACAAACCTCCGCTGTTGGGCAATCGTCGCGCGCACGTCGATTCTTGGGTCTTGGCTTATAAGCATTTTTCATGTTACACCGCTTTTTTCTGGGAAGGCAAGTCCACGCCGTAATACGTCAACTTCACCGGCCAGGGAAAGGTTTAGCCCGGGGCGGCATTGGTACGTCAATCGTCGTCATAATGCCCACGGCATTGGGATATTTCAAGATATTCGGCAAGACGATAAACAATCCGGTGAGTGTCATCTATGCGTCGTGACCACCAGCCCGCGAGGTTCCCCTTTAGCGGTTCGGGTTTGCCTATTCCAACATAGCCGTTTCGTTCTATGTCTTTTATAAGTTCATTTACCCGCCTCAAGGTTTTTTTGTCTTGCGCCTGCCAGTAAAGGTAATCGTTCCACGCCCTGTCCGTCCATAGTTTCCGCACGGGCTAATCCTCGATCAGCTCATGCTCGGTCAGCTTTCCCATGTCGGCATCCCGAATGGATTCCTCCAGAACGCGCATGTTTCTTTCGCCGTAAAACGGATCTAGGGTTAGTTCAAAAGGGATTCCGCGGCGGCGTATGGCTTCCCTTACAAAGACGGTAAAAGCCGTGCTCATGTTCAGCCCAAGTTCGTCAAAGAGAGCTTCCGCCTTCTTTTTCAGGTTATCATCAATGCGAATATTGACCTGTGCCATGTATATCATTGTATAGCACACGCTATACAATGTCAACAGTCACGTAAAGCAAGACCTTCGCGGTGAAAACGCCGTCCCCGTGCGCGATCTCCAGATGCCCGTCGTACTTCTCCAGAGCGCGGCGGACGTTTCGCAGGCCCAGGCCGTGACCGCCGCCGGGCTTGCGCGAAAGCAGTCGCCCTTCCGCCGCGCCGCGACCCCGCGTCTGGACGATCTCGCCGTCGAAGGTGTTCTCCACGCGGATCAGAAGGTTTCTCCTGGCGTACTCGATCTCCAGGGAGATCCTCTTGTCCTCCACGCGCGCCACGGCTTCCAGGGCGTTGTCAAGAAGGTTGCCTAGGATGGCGGCCAGGTCGGGCGCGTCGACGTTCAGATCGCGGGGGACTCGCAGGTCAAGGTCCAGCCCGATGCCGTCGCGCTCGGCGTTCTTAAGCTTGTAGTTGACGACGCTGTCGATGGCGACGTTGCCGGTGTCGCAGCGCGTCTCGGGATCGGCGGCTCCGTCGAACAGCGCATCCAGGTAGTCGGTGATCTCGCCCGCGTCGATTTTGCCGGCCAGCCCCTTCAGCGTCGCCCAATGGCTTTTTATGTCGTGCCGGACCGCCCTGGCCCGTTCCTCCGATTCCTGCATGGTGCGGATCTGGGCAAGGTAATAGTCCTTTTCCCGCTCGTACAGGACGGCTTCCAGGTTGCGCGCGTGCGCCGCCGAGAGCCTGTCGTGCAGATAAAAAACGATGACGTTTATGCCGAATATGATTGCGCTGGTTAATATCCCGCCGAACGTTGTCGGGTTTGTGGTTACCGCCAGGAAAAATGCCAGAACGATTGACGAGAGCGGGATGACGAAAAGAAAAGCCAGAATACCGGGCGATGCGATAACATCTTTCTTTAGGTGGGGGAACTTTTGCAATCCCAATGCCGCAATAAAAGTAATCAGGGAGGTAACAGTCATGGATAAAAAATTGTGAACCAAATCATCGTGAAAGAAGGAGGCGTAATAAAAGCCGAACAGCCGCATGATAGTCAGGTCCAGTATCCCGGCAATTGCCGTAAATGATATTGACGCGATAATTCTTTTTTTCCAGGAGCCTTCGTAATTAAGCGACACAACGATACGGGAGGCGAACCATATCAGCATGGAAGTCCTTGGGTGGAAGCCAAGCCAAAAAGTGACGTTTATCAAGACAAAGTAAAACAGGAACGACAGGGCGAAAACCGGAAAGCGCGTCCGCCGTTTGTCGAAGAACACCCGCACCTGCCTGTCCAGGACGAATATGTTCATGAGGGAGCCGACAAAGACCATCAGGGTGTAATCCATCTTACACGAGCCTCCGCTGTCTGGTAATCGTCGCGTGCATATCGATTCCTCGGTTTTGGTTTATAGGCATTTTTCATGTTACACCGCTTTTTTCCGGGAAAGCAAGCCCGCGCCGCAAGCCTGGAAACGACTATGCGCGACGCTAACCATTTTCTGACATTTCCCTGATAAGACCCAAAACAAATTCCTGCGTGTCCTTGGAATACCGTATAGCCAGTTCATTCGGATAACGGGGCATTATGGCATATGTTTTTAATACCGACATCCGCGCCGACAAGGCCGAAAAAACGCCGTCCGCCTCTTGTCGAAAAACACCCGTACCTACCTGCCCAGGACGAACACCATCATATTGTAATCCAAACTACCTACCCCTACCTCTGCCCCGCAGCGAGATCGCCGCGTAGCGCGCCTTCGCGGCGACTTTCTTGCTTCTGCCGATTGGCAGAACCCTGCCCGCCGCCTCCATGCTGTCGTTCCGCGCAATCATTATGTGGTCAAAATTGACCGCATAGGCGGCGTGGATGTGGATGAAATCCAGGCTTTCAAGCTGCTCATGGTAAACGTCCTTCAGCGTCCCGTAAAACTCGTCCCGCCTGCCGTCTGAAAAATGCACGATTATTTTTCGATCGCGGGCTTCCAGATATACGACATCCCTTATCGGCACCTTGTGCATGATGCGGTTCTTTTGATATTCGAATACCCCCCCCC
>Ga0209755_10002352_pt1 | contig 26324 bp, 22 predicted proteins | sample TergutCo191P1_FD_187301 | JGI IMG/M metagenome (GOLD analysis project Ga0209755, IMG submission 187301) | Cornitermes sp. P1 segment gut microbial communities from Petit-Saut dam, French Guiana - Co191P1 (SPAdes) (version 2) | ecosystem: Host-associated > Arthropoda: Insects > Digestive system...
AGGCTTTGTTCGTACAGAGGGCCCTACAATTACCCTAAACGGATCCTGGGCGCAGAACATAGGCGAACCCGGCCAGTACATTGATTTTATAGGAAGCAAGGCCGGCATACGCCTTCAATACGGCGGAAATTTTACCGTATACGGCACAAAGGACGGCAAGCTGGTAAACGAAACCCCGGAATTTGAAGTAAAACCAATGTTCCAGGAAGAAATAGATAGCTTTATACGCTGTACACAAAGCGGTGTAAAGCTACCCTCGCATATTGATACGGTTGTTATTACCGCTAAAATTATGCAGGCTCTATACGATTCTTCCAAGCAGGGGAAAGAAATAGTTCTATAAATTAGGGAGCAGATTGTCATAAAAAACATGACGGAAGGCAGTCCGTTTGGACTGATTACGCGCTTTTCTTTACCTTTGTTATTTGCTAACGCTTTACAGTTGTTTTATATAATTGCCGATAGCGCGATAATAGGGCGAATGCTGGGCATAACGGCATTCGCCGCTGTCGGCGCTTCTACCTTGTTATATTGGTTTGTTTTGCAAGCTGTAAACGGCCTTGTTATAGGCTTTGGCATTGTTTTGGCTCAGCGGTTTGGCGCGGACGATTTTGATGGATTTCGCAGAGCTTTTATGACGGCGGTTTATCTAAAACTTACTTTTGGCTTATTAGCGGCTTGTGCGGGCATTTTTGGCGGCAGATTTTTTCTGACAATGCTTAATACGCCCAGCGAGCTTATGGAAGGCGCCGTTACATATTTAGCCTGGCTGGTCGGCGGGGTTGCCGTTACCGCGCTGTTTTTTCTTATGCTGGCGGTATTGCGGGCGCTGGGAGATAGTAAAACGCCAACACAGGCAATGATTTTTTCCGCACTTTGCAATATAGTTCTTGCAATTGCGCTGGTAAGACCGCTTGAGATAGCCGGTGTAGCTATCGCCACCCTGTTATCTCAGCTAATCGGCGGTGTATACTGCTTTATTGTTTTGCGCAAAACCGGTATTTTAAAAGGGGAAGGGCTAAACTGGGATACGGCCTCGGCTAAGATGCTATTGCGTATCGGCTTGCCGCTTAGTGCGCGTAACTGCGCGGTGCAAGCCGGCGGCCTTGTTGTACAGCGCCATGTTAATTATTTTGGTACAGAGTTTATTGCCGGGGTAAGCATCGCCAGACGAATGTACTCGCTTATAATGCTTCCGTTAAATTCGATAGACCCCGGTATAGCGACCTTTGTGGCGCAAAACTTTGGCGCCGGTAAAATTGACCGGGTTAAACAGGGCGTCGCCGTAGGCCAAAAAATGCTACTGGCAACATCGGCAATGACCATGGTGTTTACCTTAGTTTTTGGACGCTTTTTGCTTGCCCTGCTATTCCAGGGCGATCCCTCACAAATATATATCGTGCTGGATATAGGAATGCGGCAATTGACCGTGCTTACGCTTGCTCTTCCTATATTGTATATGCTGTTCTTGTACCGTACTACGCTTGAGGCGCTGGGTAGACCGTTTATTCCGGCGGTTTCCGGCTTTGTTGAGCTTGCCTTTAGGCTTGGCTGCATTTTTATGATGCCATTTATTGGTGTTTGGGGTATTTTCCTGGTTGACCCGGCCGGCTGGGTGGCCGCAGTAGTGCTGTTGGCGGCCGCTTACTACTATACGATGCGGCAGTTGAAGGGTGCTTGATTTTGCGAAAGAAATATAAAAGGCCGCAGAACGGCCTTTTTCTATTCCAAAAGAGGAAGCAGCAAATGTTTAACAGCTTAAAGAGCAAGCTGACAAAGTTTCAGCTTTACATCAAGTATGCCAAAATTATATGCAATTTACTTGCCTAGCGCAACACTCAGCCACGGTTTTTTTGTAGTCGCAAAAAAACTATTGTTAATCCCAAACAAATATAGTATACTGCGTAACTAACTATCGGCATAACAAAATCCAAAAATCAAAAGGAGGCAATGGATATGCAAATAACTCTATCCGACAAGCTAAAGGACAAGCCTAACTACGATGTTAGCCCATTCCCAACAGGGAGAGTTTCAACAGATCACATGTTTATGATGGACTATTCCGGCGAAAAGGGCTGGCATAATTCACGAATTATTCCCTATGCTCCCCTTGACTTAGACCCGCTTACCAACAGCTTGCACTACGGACAGCTAATTTTTGAGGGCATGAAAGCCTACAAAGACCCAGACGGCAGACCACTTTTGTTCCGTCCCTTTGAAAACGCAGAGCGATTGAACCTAAGCGCAAAACGCCTGTGTATGCCGGAAATTGACCCAAAAATTACAGTAGAAGCAATTGCAAAATTAGTAGAGGTAGAAAAATCTTGGATTCCTGACGATCCCAAGTCCTTGTATATACGCCCCTTTATGATGGCGATGGATCCTACAATTAACGTAATTATCCCAGATACATATTTATTTGCGATAATCGTTAGCCCCTTTGGGTATTTGTACGGCGGGCTTAGCCCCATACACATTCTGGCTCAAGAGAATTACATTCGCGCCGCAAAGGGCGGTACAGGCTTTGCCAAATGTGCCGGTAACTACGCAGGCGCCTTCCTGGCCATGAAAGAAGCAAAAGAAGCAGGTTACGATCAAGTGTTATGGTTAGACGCAGTAGAGCATAAATATATAGAAGAAGCCAGTACAATGAACGTGTTTTTCCTAATGGGCGATACCATTGTGACGCCGGCGGTAAGTGACAGCATACTAAGCGGCATTACTCGTAAATCCATAATTGAAATTTTGAAGGATTGGGGTATGAAGGTAGAAGAACGCAAACTTTCTATTGAAGAAATAGAGGGTGCAAAAGAGGTATTCTGCACAGGAACCGCCGCAGTAATAACACCTATAGGCGAAATCACATATAAGGGCAAGAAAATGACTTTCAATAACAAGCAAGTGGGAGAACTGACAAGTAAAGTACACGACGAGCTAAGCGGAATTCAGCGTGGAACACGCCCAGATACCCGCGGTTGGACATATAAAATATAGGAGGAAAACAATATGAAAATAGCAGTAGCAGGCGCAGGAGCAATGGGAGGCCGTTTCGGATATATGCTGTCTGAGGCTGGCTTTGATGTAACGCTAATAGACCAATGGAAACCACACGTAGAAGCCATAAGAGAAAGAGGCTTTGAAATAAGCTATAACGGCCAGGATGTAGTCGCAAAAATTCCAATTTTCTTCCCGGAAGAGGCGGTTAGCAAGGGTATGGAGTTTGATTTGGTGATTCTGCTAACTAAATCTATGCAGTTAGACGGTATGCTTGCGGCCATCAAACCGATTGTCACTAATCCAAAAACTTTTAACATTTGTCTGCTTAACGGCATAGGGCACGAAAGGGTAGTGGAAAAGTACGTAGCGAAAACAAACAGCATACTAGGCAACACCCTATTTACAGCCGGTTTAGTAGGCCCCGGCAAAATTAAATTACAAAATACCGGCACTGTAGAATTTTCTGAACTTCATCCAAACGCCAAAGATATGGCGCTTAAAGTGGTAGAAGTTTTCAAAAAGGCCGAGTTAAACCCAATATATTCCGATGATGTATTTTGTACGATCTACAAAAAGGCTATTCTAAATGCCACTATGAACAGTCTTTGTACGATACTTGACGGAAATATGCACTGTGTTGGTACTTCTCCGTCGGCCTGGCCGCTTTTTGAGGGCGTTGTAAACGAGTTTGCCGCCATAGCCGCCGCCGAAGGCATTAAATTTGATAAGGAAGAAGCAATTACCGGTATTAAAAAAGCAAGTGACATAAACGGAATTGGCGTACATTATCCGTCCATGTACCAAGATCTTATCAATCAAAAAAGGCTTACAGAAGCTGATTGCATAACCGGCTACATTAGCGAAATGGGCAAAAAACACGGCATAGCCACCCCGTATTGCGATATTTTAACAAGCATGATACACAGCAAAGAAGAACTGCTTAAAGCAGAGTAGACAGGAGCCTAAAAATGACTACAGAAATTGCGGCAATAGTAGCAGAAACAATTTTAGTGCTGTTCATTTATATAGCCTTAGGCTTCCTGATGCGTAAAATCAATATAATTGACGATAAAGTTAATCAGGGTCTGGCCAGTATTTTTATGATTACATCACTACCAGCGTCTATTTTGAACTCTATGTTTAATCAGCCTTTTGACCAGGGGATGCTTGTCAATATAGCCATTGTATTTATCTCAATTGTAGTTATTTATTTCATGTTTGCTTTTGTAGGGCTGGGCGTAGGTAAGCTGTTTAACTTGCCGCGCCCGCGTATAGGTGTTTATGCCATGGCTATGTCTTTTGGTAATATCGGTATTATGGGCTTTCCGGTAATAAGCGCGCTTTGGGGTGGCTTGGGGTTATTCTTCGCTTCTATAGCTACCTTGGCTTATTTTGTTATGCTTCCTACCCTGGGTGTTTGGCTTACTGTTAAAAGTGCCGAAGGTTCAGACGGCCAGCCGGTTAAATATAGCCTAAAACCTAACTTAGCCCTGGTTGCCTCCTTGATTGGATTGGCTTTTTACATTACACAAGACTTTTTGCCTGTCGCGCTTATCCACTTTATAAGGCCGGCTGTTGTGGACGGCGTAGGCGGTGGCGCTTTGGCCAGGGTTATCGGCGGTACAGCCGCTACTATGACACCTATTTCCATGTTTATGATAGGGGCGCTGTTGGCTAAAGGTAAACCGGCTGATCTTATCGGCGAAAAAGAGACACTGGTGCTTGCCGTTGTAAAACTGCTTGTGGCGCCTATCGGTTTGTTCTTTGTGATACGGATGTTTATAGATGATCCTGTCGTGCTGGGCGTACTTGTAATACTATCCGCCATGCCTGCCGCTTCCTTGGCCGCTGTTTATGCCGAAAAATATGGGGCAGATTCCGCCTTTGGATCGCGAGCGGTGTTCTTTACTACGGTGGTTTCGCTTATTACTATTCCGCTGGTAGCGCTATTGCTGGGTTAGGCTTATGACTTGGAAAATTAACGCGCAAAACGCAGTAATGAAAAACGGTGTTTTTCTGGACGGAGATTTTACCGTAACGGATCACCAAGAAGAAATTTCGCCGGGTTTTTATAAAATTAACAGAAAATATACAGCTAAGCGCGAATGCTGTGTAGTATTGGTGTTTGAGTGCGAGACCTTATTTAAGCCGACATTTTACATGATTCCCGGCCTAAACTATAACGGAAACCGCTGGGGAAAGGGTAAAGAGCCAAAAGGTTTAACACATAATGGCACACCCTGGGTATTTGCCTATAACCGCACGACTATCCCAGCCGCTACATTTTCCGAGAATGATGAACTATCGCTTGGCCTCTTTGTTGACGACAAGGAGGCTGATAGTTTAGTTTCGGCATGTTCTATGATAGAGACGGAAACCGGCATGATACACAGAATAATGTGGCCTGACCGCGAAGAACCGCTGACCTATAGCGGCCGAGATACCTACAAAGAAGCCACACAGCCGGAAATTTCATTTAAAAGCGGCGAAACATTTGAAGTTACACTTTATATTTCTGTCTGCAAGGTAGAAAAAAAGAACTTTGGCTGGACTAAAACACTAGACAAAGCCTGGCAAATTTTTAAAAGGGATATACCGGACGTTATGGAGGCAGAGCGCTTTCGTAAATTGCGTATAGACTACATTAAAAAGGCGTTATACGTACAAAAGGGAGATTATTCCCTTTTCGAGATGGGCTATGTTCTTAACGAGGATAAAAGCGCCTTTATACCGCGCCCTGTTACATGCTACGAACTTGGCTGGTGCGGCCAAAATGCCTCTCAGGCGCTGGCGCTTATACATGACTATATAAACAACAAAAACGAGGACTCGCTACAAATTGCCTTGGCGGTGCTAGATACCTGGGCTACACATGCCACGCTTGATTGCGGGCTGTTTAGGGTTTATTTTGACGATATAATTGACCCTAACATTCCTATTGAATACGCCATAGACACATGTAACCTAGGCTGGGGAACGTGGATGATGTTAGAGGCTTATCAATCGTTACAATCTATTGGCATAGATAAGCCCGCTTATTATCAGATGGCTATTAAGGCTTGCGATTTTTTTGTGAAGAATAGAGCTGATAACGGCTCATTTGGCAAAACATGGTCAGCCGACGGCATTTCTGAGGATACAGGCGGTACTATAGGCTGTTTTATATTGTTGGGTTTGTTTAAAGCCTATGAACTTACGCAAAAGCCAGAATATCTTGATGCAGTAAAAGAGATGTTCCGCTATTATGTGGAGCGCGATCTAAACCAAATGGAATGTACAGCCGGGGCTTTAGATACCCAATGTGTTGATAAAGAAACCTGCTGGCCTTTGTTCAAAATAGGGATAGATTTATATGAACTCACAAAAGAAAAGCAATATTTGGACGATGCCATAAACGCCGGGTATTATCTTTTAAGCTTTATGTTCCATTACGATGCCCTATACGAGCCTGATTCTGATTTTACAGTATACGGCTACAGAACCTACGGCGGCACTACCGTTTCCGCACAGCATCATCACATTGACCCATGGGGAAGCTTGCTTGCTTATGATTTTTACAGGTTATATAAATGCACCGGGAACGAAGATTGGAAGCTACGCGCTATTGCCCTATGGAAAAACGCCATGCTTTGCGTTTCTGACGGTGAAATGGTGGTACACGGCATAAAAAGGGAGGCTTCCACACAAAATGAAGCTTTTGCAAATTGTAGATTTCAATTTGATACCAAGGGCTACCCCGGCGAGTTGAATAACTGGCTGGTTGCCTGGCCTGGCGCGTTTAAGTTGTTGAGTATTCTACGTGCCGAGAAGGACGGACTTATGTTTTTGACATAGCGGTATCGCGATAAGCACCTGGTGTTACCCCTGCATATTTTTTAAATACACGGAAAAACGTATTTACCGAAACAAAGCCGGTGCTTATCGCAATTTCATCAATACCTTTATCTGTACTCGCAAGCAACAACATAGATTGTTCTATACGCTTTTTTTGCAGATACTCTAAAAAATTCATACCGACTTTATTTTTGAAAAATGCGCTTGCATAAGAGTACGACATGCCCATAGTATCAGCTAGGTCTGATAAGGATATATCGCGGTGCATATTTTTGCTAACCCATTCCAAAACATCGTCCACCTTTACTTTTATGTTTAGACGGGCAGTTAAATCAGCACAAAGCAAATCAAATAGTAACGACAAATTATAAATATCATAAAGATGCGTGTCTTTAGGACGATCTTGCCCTTGTTCATTAGACATCTGCTCTGTCAACATGCATATGGTGTCGTACATATATAACATTAAGCGCCTTTTTGCCGAAGCGCTTACATTTTCATTCTCGTTCAAAATTTCCATCATAGTAATTTTAATTTTTTCAATATCACCTTTTAAGGCTTCCGCTATCAGGCGGTTATGGTTAATTGTTGATATTTTACTTTTATTTATAACCCCGCTATATTCAATCCTTGCGCCCTCATTAAAAGCCATAAAGCTTTCTTCAAGGGCAGTGTTGATATTAGATAAATCGTTATATATGGTAGAAAGCCCGCATTGGTTAAAACCTATAGATTCGCTTAGATACGCTGATAAAAACGCAATAAAGTCATCGTAAGCCTTAACAGTTTCAAAAAAGAAATAATATATACTGTGCTTGCCTACTACATGTACAGGATGACAGTTAAAATGAGAAAAGTCACTTGCAAATAAGCGCAGTTTGTCGCTGTCTTTATAGCCCTCTTCATCTTCAAACAAAATGGTTAAAGCACAGTAATGAGGAAAATTATAGTCAATTAATGTTTTAATTTTTTCTGTATCATCTGCGCTTAAGGCCTTGTTAAAGCTTAGATGGCTTATATCTGTATGCATTAATTCTATGGCATCCATTATTTGACTAAACTCATTATTAGCGTCTTTATTTATTTTTAATAGGTTCATTATACGAGAGACTGGATCATACAGGTCTTTTTTTATGCGGTGCAATACAAAAACCGTAAAAATAACTATGCCGCTTATAATACCAATAGACATAAATGTCATGGTGGTTATAACGCCGGAGTATGCCACGGGATTATAGTAAAAATGATATATAAGGGGTAGCCATCGCCCGTACATAACAATATCGGGTTCTTCGCTGATATGCTGGCCGCCGTTTGAAATAGGCAGAGGCGTTCCATCCGCGTTGATAATAACAAAGGTTCCGTAGCCTTCCGGAATAAGCTGGGCTAAGGAAAGCTCTAAGGCGGACGGGTATAAGACCATAAAAATATGGGTGTCTCTGTGATAATTATTGTAATAAACTACGTGATTATTCATGGTAAATATAGAGCTGTTTTCCTCGCCATGTAACAAAGAAAAATCTATACTTTCAAAATTCCCGGTTTCAAGCCAATGCGGAAGCATATCTTTGTTCCAAGAGCCCTCGGTATTAAAAAAGACGTCCAAATTATCATACCAAATTATTACATCAACAATTTCAGGATGGGAAAATTGTAATGCGCGCAAACTGGCAGTTAATGTGCGCGCCCCTGTATAAAAATGGATGTTAGTTGGGTTTCTGTGCTGGGCTAAATTTCTTATGCCTCCTACTCTATCTAAATTTATGGTAATTGCGCTAATGGCATATAGATGCCAGCGCTCTTCCATTGATTGGTAGGCGTTTTCAATTAAATAAAGCGTTCTTTCCCTAAAAGAGCTTTCTAAGCTACGTAACAGGAAAAAATTATTTACGATAAAACTAGCCGACAACAAAAAGATAAAGACACAAGCAGTGGCAATGTATTTTTGAAGCACTGGGTTTTTGTTAAACAGCACTTGTATCACCTTTTTATACAAAAATTTACGATGGTTTCAGTTTTTACGATGCATAAATAATAAAATAAATTATAAAATCTGTCAATTGACCCAGCCTATATAGAGGCAATATCATTTGGCATACAAATATTTTTGGGAGTGATGTTGTGGATGCTTAAACAATGGAAGCGTATTTGGGCGGCAAGGTTTATTTACCTAATTTTTTTGCCGGCAATAATATATTATGCCCTATTTGCGTATGCACCTATGTTTAACATGCAAACCGGTGGCATACTTATGGCTTTTACCCGTTACAGGCTTCACACTACATTTTTGGAACTAGAATGGGTGGGCTTTCATTGGTTTCGTGTGCTTATGGCAAGGGACGATTTTTGGCAGGCATTCCAAAACACTTTAATTATAAGCTTCGGCAGGTTGCTGATAGAATTCCCGGTTCCTGTAATTTTAGCCATATTAATGAACGAAGTTAATAAAAACGCGCCAAAGCGTATATTCCAAACTATTTTTACCTTCCCGCACTTCTTATCATGGATATTGGTTTATAGCGTTCTTCAAGACTTATTCCAATTTACAGGTATGGTAAATGCTATACTAGAGCATTTTGGACGAGATAGCGTTATGTTTTTAGCTACTAATGATAGGTTTACTAATCTGGCTTTGATATTTGGATCAAGCATATGGCGGGGCGCTGGCTGGGGCGCAATAATTTACATGGCCTCAATAACCGGCATAGATACAGAGCAGTATGAAGCCGCTAAAGTAGACGGAGCCAACCGCTGGCATTGTATACTTCATGTTACATGGCCGGGCATTAAATCTACAGTAGTAGTGCTACTAATACTGGCCTGCGGCAACATTATGAACGGCGGCTTTGACCAAATATTCCAGTTTCGTAACGGTGTTAATAGGCCGGTAATTGAAATTTTGGATACATATGTGTTTGCATTTGGTTTTGGTCAAGGTGGCATGAACCAGAGCTTTGCGGCGGCGGCTGGATTGTTCCGTTCGGTAATCAATTTTGCTTTGCTTCTTTCAGCAAATAAAATTGCAAAACTTTTAGGCTCAGACGGATTATTTTAGGAGGTGAAAAACATTGGCTAACGATAAAAGTACCGCAAATACTATAGCAGACATATGTATATACGGCTTTCTAGCTTTGTTTGCGCTTTCCATTATATTTCCCTTTTATAATATGTTGCTTCTTTCCTTTGCTACTTTTGAGGATGCGGCCGGCAGAAGCTTTGCGCTACTACCTACCAGCTTTACGCTAGAAAACTATATGCGTATATTCTCAGATGCGCAGATACTATCAGCTATCAGCATATCTGTACGCAACGTAATATTTGGTACTGCCATGGCTATGGTTATGACCATCCTTACCTCTTACGCACTTTCCAGGAAAAATGTACCCGGCAGGCGTGCCATGTTTTATATAGTAATTTTTACTATGTACTTTAGCGCGGGGCTTATCCCCTGGTATATGGTGTTGTTAAATTTGGGCTTTGTTAATAATTTTTGGGTTATGACAGTGCCCAGCGCGTTATCGGTTTTTAATATGATTTTAATGAGAAACTACTTTCTGTCTCTACCAGATTCTTTAGAGGAGTCTGCGCGTCTTGACGGTGCGGGCGAGTTTATAATTATGTTTCGCATTATTGTACCGCTTTCAACGCCTATTATGGCGACGATAGCCTTGTTTTATGCGGTAGGCTTCTGGAATGAGTGGTGGCACGCCATGTTATTTTTACATGACCCCAGTTTGGCACCTTTGGCTTTGCTTCTGCGCAGGCTTGTTATTGAAAATAGTGTGGAATTTGGCGAGGCGATGGTTCACATGCATAGGCCAACACTTGTGCATAATAGAGCATTGCAACTGGCAACAGTAACTGTAGCCACAGTCCCAATACTTTGTGTGTATCCGTTTTTGCAACGGTATTTTACTAAAGGCATTATGTTAGGCGCTATAAAAGCGTGACTACTTAAAAATAGGAGGATTATCATGAAAAAAAGATTTATTTCTTTAATGCTTGCTTTTGTTATGGGTATTGCATTATTGACTATTACTGCCTGTGGTAATAATGACCCGGGCCCAGGAGAAGCCGCACCGGCACCAGCGGCTGGCGCAGGCACAGGCGCAGCAGCGGCACCGGCAGGCACAGATGCCGGCGGCGGGGATTTAATAACTGTCTCGGTTGTAAACTGGGATATATCGCAGTCCTTTGGTGCAGAACCTTGTGCGATTTATCAATTTGTACAAGACAACTTTGGCCTGACCTTTGAGACTTATGACGTAACTTGGGACAATTTTAGAGAGTTGCCGTATTTATGGGCGGCGGCAGGAACATTGCCGGATATTATAGGTGCATCTGACAGGATATTAACACCGGCTTTTAGAGAATGGGTTGACGCCGGGGTTATTCGTTCAATACCGGATGATTTGTCCCGCTGGCCTAATGTCAGGCATTGGGTAGACGAACTGGCGCAAGAATTAGCCATAAACGGGCGCATTTATCACATACCCAGGGGAACTACGCTAGAACCTGGCAACACAGCAATGGGTCGCGGCATAATTAACAGAAGAGACTGGCGCGAACAGCTGGGAATTCCTATACCACAAACAGAAGATGATTTTATTGAAATGTGGCTTGCGTTTTCCGAAAACGATATGCATGGCGATGGTACCCGGGTATTTGGTGTTTATCCACATAACATGCACCATATATTTGACCAAACTTTTGCGGGGCATGGCTATACGGGGCCTAACTGGACATGGATAGACGGACAGATGGTTATACCGGCTTTTGAAGAAAACGCGTTTCAGCTTATGAGCTTTTGGCGGCGTGCCTTTAATGAAGGAGCAATTAATCCTGACTTCTTGACCGACCCGGACAGCACTTCAATACAGCAATTTGCTCTTGGCAGAGCTGGTACTTTGTTACGTTTGGTAGTGCCTGTTCATTTACTTGCCGTATACGAGCAATGGCGTATGTTACAGCCGGATGTTGATTTTTTTGAAGCTGTTGAACTTTTAGCGCCACCTAGAATTGAAGGTCGTCCTCTTGTATGGGCTGGCGGTCCTGGCCACTGGTCAGAGACATTAATTAACTCAAGAGTAGATGACTATACCTTAGAGCGTATATTAGATTTTTATGACTGGCAAATGTCTGACGAAGGTATAAGAACAGTAATGTTTGGTTTCTATGGGCAGGATTATACGGTAGTAAATGGCGAAATTGTTATGCTTACAGAAATTAACCCAGAAACAGGCCGCCATTTATCAGCGGCAGACTTGTATCAATGGGCAGTGGGCGGCATGGCTTATCTTGCTACATGGTCTGGTGATGCTGTGGACTGGATTAACCCAAATATACCTGTAGAAATACGTCAAATGGCTATGGAGCTAAGAGATAATGTTATTACGCATCCAGATGCATTATTTACGAATGAAGCGCCCGGTGGAGTGCTTGTTAGAGCTTTATCCATTCCAGAGGTTGTAGAAATGGGTATTCCTACTGTTAGTGACGAATGGGTTGCATTTATGACAGATAACTCTGATTTAAGCGACAGGCAGCTTTGGGAGCAGTTTCGCGCACGGTGGGAATCTGCGGGGCTTTTAAGGGCTCAGGAGCTTATGACTGCTGAGGTTTTGGCTAGGGGTTATATAGAATAAGGTTTGTAATAGGGGTCTGTCTTGTTGAAGCGGACTCGACAACCCGGAGGAGGGGATAAATTTTTTTCTCCGTCAAATCACAACTCGCAAGGACGGTGAGCTACGCCCACCTGCTTGCTCAAACAGGTGATTTGACTGCGAAAAAAGTTTATCCCCTCCTCCTAGCAAGTGAGCGTAGCGAACGATCCTAGCAAGTGAGCGCTTACGGTCTTGCCAGGCAAGTTGTTAAAGCATACTAAACAGATATGTTTTATATGTTGTTATTGAGCAGGCGAGAGCCTCTTAAAAAATATCGAGGCTACAGGAGGACTGGCTGATAACTGTTTTCGTAGGTAAATCGCTTGTTTGAGCAAGCAGGGCGCGTAGTGCCCGGCCTTGCGAGTTGCGATTTGCCGTAGAAAACAATTATCAGCCAGTCCTCCGGGGACTTGCCATTCGCAAGAAGCCCCCAATTAAACTACGAAAGGATTTAATCCCATGAATCTAATACCAAACAAACCCAGCAACACCCCAAGCTACTACTGCACTTGGGAAGCCCAAAACAACATAGAAAAAACAGACAGAGAATCCGACTACGCCGCCTTTGAAGGCGATCAAGGCGCGCAAATGGCCAGAGCCAGCTTAAATGACGACATACTTTTCGGCAAAAACGGCCTAGCCCTACAATACGAAAAAGTAAGAGGAGATTTATACTTCATATTAGACGACGGCTGGGATGTACCCTACAATGTGCATCCGGCCACAGATATGTATGAGTTTGGCTCACTTTTACTAAACGAAGAGCGCTTCCCTTCCTGTACCGGCGAACCATGGGAGCGCCTGGCTAAAATGAACGAGCGCATAAAAGCCTTAGGTTGGAAGGGTCTTGGGCTGTGGTTGGCCGCGCAGGCGCAAGGCGAAAGAGAAGGAAAGCTTTTAAGCAAGGAGCAGTCTATAGCCTATTATACAGAAAGGTTAAAATGGTGCCGCCAGGCTAACATAGACTACTGGAAGGTAGACTGGGGCTTTCATTGTCATTCCGTAGAATATAGAAAAATGCTGACAGACTTAGGTAAGGAAGTTTACCCTGAACTATACATAGAGCATTGTAGATGCATGAGGCCGACTAACGAAAATGCCGGACGCTTCGATAACTGGGAAGATATTACAGATAAAAGCTTAGATATTTTTGAATTTAGCGATATTTTTCGTTCATATGATGTAACAATCCCGCTATCGGTAGTTACTACCTTAGATAGGTTATCTGTATTATTGCAAAAACAAGTTTCTAAAAATGCCTTGGGTATTATCAACTGCGAAGATGAACTTTATATAGGTGCAGCGCTTGGTTGTTCCTTGGGGGTAATGAGAACCAAGCTTAATAAATCACATAGAAATATGGATGAAGTTATACGCGCAGTAAACTGGCAAAGAATAGCCCCGGCTTTTGGCGCGGGCAAAAGTAATATAAGCAATGAGATAGGGATTGATACGTGGCACTTTAAGCCCGGCGATACATGGGCGGCCGAATTAATAGGTACTGAGCTAAAGCAAGGCGCACCCATTGCAATGGCCAGAGGGCTAAACCTGCCACGCCTAGATAAGCCTAATGGCGAAGCCCCTTTTGTTGTAGCCGCTAAAAATCCAAACGGCGCTATTTCAATAGCGACATTAAGAAGGGCTTCCTTAGATGGCATTAAAACGCCTGAATGTAGTATACATTTGGAGGTAGGCGACACAGAACATCCTATAGGAATCTTTGGATATTATGGACAGTTGAACTTATATTTTGATAGGCCTATTAGCGCTATGAAAATTTATGCCCAAGACTTAGCAGGTGATGTTGCACGTGATATAACTGATTTGCTTACGGTTAATGATAACCGTTTGATTATTCCCGGTGGGCTTATTGCTGAGCTTGGCTTAAGTAGCGCATCGGAGGGGGATAATTCTGAGCCTGGGCTTGTATTGGCTTTAGATTCAAATTTTTGACAAATACCTATCATACAACTTAATCACCCCAGAAGCCGCGCCCAACCCTAAGGCCGCATACAAAACCTTCAATATCTGATCCCTACGAGACTTACGCACATAAAAAAGCCAAAAGAAATCATTCATTCTAGTTTTATACTGCCCGCGGAGCCCTGCGGGCAGTTGTCTGTACATCGGGATAAGCCTATCGCAGTACATGGCCGCCATTAGCCGGTGTATAAACTGGCTGTATTCTTCAAGGGTGGAATCTGCCGGGCCTGTCCATTTGGATAGGGTTAATAATATTTTATTAAATTCTAGCTCTGTATTGGCTTCGCTTGTATCTAGCGTGTGGCGGTAGTAATCGAATTCTATTGCTCCATATGTTTGCGCTTGAATGTACAGGCTCATGCAAAAGTCTACAGATTCCCATATATTGCCCTCTGAGAAGCGTATATCGCCGGCTGATAATAGCTCCCGGCGTATTAGCTTGTCCCACAGATGTTCTGGCAGGCTGGCGCCTAGCCTTCGCAGTATATTGTTGTGGCTTATGTCCCAGTAGCTTACCGGCCTGGATACCGAGGTCTTTAAAAAGATTACATCTATGCTTTTCCATAAAAGATCGGAAATTGTCTCTAGTACGCCCTCTTCTAAGGTATCGCCCGCTTTTATGAAGTGCAAATAACGCCCGGTCGCAAGCTCTATTGCTTTGTTGTAGGCCAGGGCTGTTTCGCCTTGCTCCATGTGAATTACCTTTATGCGCTGGTCTTTTCCGCGCAGATCTTCGCATAGGGCGGCAGAGTTATCTGTAGAGCCGTTGTTTATTAGAATAAGCTCGTAATCTTTAAAACTTTGCGATTCTATGCTTTCTATGCTCTTTATTAGGCTTTCCTCATTATTTTGTACGGCTATTATCATGCTGATTGGGCAACGCAAAGTTTTTTAGGCCTCCTTTATTAAACGCGATAAATGTGCCATTATTTTCTTTTCGCCGGCGCGGTCAAAGTCTACCGTAACTTCGTAGTCGGCACCCGCTGGGTTAATTGATTTTACTGTGCCGCTACCGTATTTCATTTGACGCACTCTGTCGCCTACTGCGAATTCTACCGGCTTGTCCTTTGGTTCCGGAATATCCTTGCGGTATGGGTTGTGGCGCTTTTCTACAGCGGCGCGGCGTGGGCTTATTGGCGCGGCGGCATCCTGCACCTTCCGCAGACGACCCGGCATGGATACATGCTGATAGTAGTCTCGCGGAATCTCCTTCATAAAGCGGCTGGCCGTGCTGTGTACCTCGCGCCCGTACTGGAAGCGCCGCAGTGCGTAGGTTATATATAATACCTCGCAAGCGCGGGTTATTCCTACGTAGCATAGACGGCGTTCTTCTTCCAGATCATCTAGTCTGCCGCTGGTTACTGCGCGGTATGACGGGAATAGCCCTTCCTCAAAGCCTATTATGAATACCCGCTTAAATTCTAGGCCCTTGGCGCTGTGTAGGGTCAGTAATGAGACGGTATCCGCGCTTTCTTCGTAGTTGTCTATGTCTGCTACCAGGGCTACATCTTCCAGAAATTCTATTAGGCCACGGCCTTCCTCGTCAGACTGCGCGGCCTCAAACTCGAAGGCCTTTGCGTTTAGCTCTTGCACGTTTTCTATGCGGCTTGCGGCCTCTGGGGTGCCGTCTGCCAGGCTTTTTAGATAGGCGGTTTCTTCCAATATTTTTTCTAGTAGCTTTGTAACGCTGTGCTTTTGTGAAAATTCCCAAAAGCCCTTCATTAAATCGGCGAAGGCTTTTAGTGCCGTGGCGGTTTTTTTGCTTACGCCGGGGATATTTTCGGCATCGCCTATGGCGGCGGATAGCGTTAGGCCTTGCTCTGCGGCGTAGGACACTAAGCGTTGGATGGTCTTATCGCCTATTCCACGGCGCGGCACGTTTACTATACGCCCCCAGGCTATGCTGTCCGATGGGTTCGCTAGGGCTTTTAGATAGGCTAGTACGTCCTTAACCTCCATGCGCTCATAGAAGCGTACGCCGCCGTATAGCCGGTAGGGGATTCCGCTCATTACAAGCTTGTCCTCTATTGCGCGGGATTGGGCGTTGTTTCGGTATAATACCGCAAAGTCGCTGTATTTGGCTTCTTCTTTTAGTTCTTTTATTGTTTCGCTTACGAAGCTGGCTTCTTCGCCGTCGCTTGGCGCCTTGTATACCTTTATTTTTTCGCCTTCGCCCTTATCTGTCCATAGGGCTTTTTCGCTTCTGTTGTAGTTGTTTTGTATTATAGTGTTGGCCGCGTCCAAAATATTTTGGGTTGAGCGGTAGTTTTGTTCTAGTTTGATTATGCGGGCCTTGGGGAAATCTCGCTCAAAGCTCAAAATGTTTTGGATGTTTGCGCCGCGCCATCCGTATATGCTTTGGTCGTCGTCGCCCACTACGCATAGATTTTGGCGTGAGCCCGCTAGTAGTGAAATAAGCCGGTATTGGGCGGTGTTGGTGTCTTGATATTCGTCTACCATGATGTACTGAAAACGATCCTGATACCACTGTAAGACTTCCGGCACTTGCTCAAAAAGCTCTACGGCGCGGAAAATAATATCGTCAAAGTCAAGAGCGTTATTTGCCCGTAGCTTCTTTTGATATAGGTCGTAGGCTTCTGCTATGTTGCTCATTTGGAAATCTCCAAGGCTCTCTCTGGCGAATGTGTTTGGGCTTATTAGCTCGTTTTTTTGGTTGCTTATTGTGTTTGAGACTAGCCGCACGGGATAGTGCTTCTCGTCCAAATTAAGCTCGTCCAGTACGCCTTTTAGTAAACGCTCGGAATCCGCTGTGTCAAATATCGTAAAGCGGGTATTATAGCCCAGGCGATCAATATCGCGCCGCAAAATGCGCACACAAGTAGAGTGGAAGGTCGCTATCCAACAGCGGCTTCCTTCTGTTGTAAGGCGGCTTACACGATCCCGCATTTCCTTGGCGGCCTTGTTGGTGAAGGTTATTGCCAGTATATGATAGGGGTCTATGCCCTCCTCTATCAGGTGGGCAATGCGGTATGTAAGCACTCTAGTTTTGCCAGAGCCTGCTCCTGCGAATATTAAAAGCGGCCCATCGCGATGAAGTACTGCCTCCTGCTGCATGGGATTTAGATTGTTTTCCATGATTGTTCCCTTTCGTTATTAGGCCACATCAAATTGGCTGTTATATAGCTTCATATAAACTCCGCCTTTGGCCAGTAGCTCGTCATGACTGCCTTGTTCTACAATATCTCCGTTTTCCATTACCAGAATCAGGTTTGCGCTTCTGATTGTTGATAATCTGTGGGCTATTACAAACGAAGTGCGCCCTTCCATTAAATTGTCCATAGCCTTTTGTATCATAACTTCTGTACGGGTGTCTACATTACTGGTTGCTTCGTCTAATATTAGCATTTGTGGATCGGCTAAAATTGTCCGCGCTATCGTTAGTAGCTGTTTTTGCCCGGCAGATATATTGTCGGCCTCCTCGTTAATCAGCATTTCGTAGCCCTCCGGGAAAGCCCTTATAAAGTGATCTGCCTGGGCAGCTTTTGCGGCCTTTTTGACATTTTCTTGACTAGCCGTCAAGTTTCCGTATCTAATATTGTCAGCTATTGTCCCGTTAAATAGCCAGGTATCTTGTAATACCATGCCAAACAGCGAACGCAAACTGCTTCTGCTAAACTCGCGTATGTCGGTGCCGTCTATTGAAATGATGCCGCTATCTACATCATAAAAGCGCATTAGTAATTTTACAATGGTAGTTTTCCCCGCTCCGGTATGGCCTACTATCGCTATCTTTTGGCCTGGCTCTACCGTGGCTTTGAAGTTGTGGATTACCGGCTCGTTAGGATTGTAGCCGAAGCTTATGTTATTAAACTCTACTAATCCTTTTACGTTTTCTAGTGTTGCTTTACTATCCGGAACTTCTTCTTCCTCGCCTAGAAAGCTAAAGACCCGTTCTGCGGCGGCGGCGGTTTGCTGTAAGGTGGCCGCCACGCTTGCCAGTGTCGATATTGGCTGGCCAAATTGACGATTGTACTGTATAAACGCCTGTATGCCGCCTATTGTGATATTCCCGGCTAAGGCCATAGAACCGCCTATTATTACCACCACCACATAGCCGATATTTGAAATAAAGAAGGTCATGGGCATCATTAGGCCGGATAGAAAGTTGGCTCGCCAGTTGGATTCGTACAGCCCTGCGTTATGTTCGTCGAAGGCGGCTACTGATGATTTTTCCCCGTTAAAGGCCTTTACCACCTCATGATTGCTGAACATTTCCTCTATATGCCCGTTAAGCGTGCCTAGCTTCTTCTGCTGGGCCGAGAAGTGCTTTTGCGACTTCTTTACCATAAAGGCCATTACCCCAAAGGTTAGCGGTAAGGTCAGTAGCGATACCAGCGTTAATATAGGGCTAATAGTCAGCATCATTACGATAATGCCGATAACCGCGGCGGCAGAGCTTACCATTTGTGTTAGGCCTTGGTTTAGGGTGTTGCTAAGTGTATCGGTATCGTTTGCTATACGCGAAAGAACGTCACCCGGCGGGTTTTTGTCAAAATACACTAAGGGTAGACGATGAATTTTATCGCTAAGCTCCTTGCGTAACTGGTACATAATGCGCATACTTACCCCGGCCATGGTGTAGCCTTGCAGATAGCTAAAGGCAATAACTATGGCCTGGGTGACTATCAACTGCACTATGATGGTTCTTATGACGCTAAAATCAATTTCTCTCGTAAAGCCCGCAAAAACTTCGTCTATAACAGCGCCCAGCAAGCGCGGCATAAGTACATTTAGCGCGGTCGCCACTATGGACATAAGGATCACCAGGGCTATTATCCACTTTTGCCGTCCTAAATATTTTACAAGCTGGTTTATTGAGTTTTTGAAGTTTTGAGGTTTATCTATTTTAGTGAAGTTATGCGGCCCTCTTCTTATGCCACCCATTAGCTTACCCCCCCTTTCGCGCTTCCGCGCCTTGGGACGATGCTATTTCGTTATAGGCCGGGCAGGATAGCAGTAATTCATCGTGGGTGCCGCGCCCTACTATTTTGCCCTCGTCTAATACGAGAATTTGCTCAGCGTTTCGGATAGTGCCTACGCGCTGGGCTATTACTATTACCGTGGCCTTTGCCGCGTGGGCTTTTAAGGCGCGCCTTAGCTGTACGTCTGTCTGGAAATCCAGTGCAGAGAAGCTATCGTCAAATACCAAAATTTCCGCATTTTTAGCAAGCGCTCTGGCTATGGAAAGACGTTGGCGCTGGCCGCCGCTTACGTTGCCGCCTTTTTGGCCTATTTCGCTATCGTAATCTTCTATAAATGATGTGGCTTGCGCTACTTCTGCTACTTTTGCTATTTCCTCGTCAGAGGCATTCGGGCGGCCGTAGCGGATATTAGATGCTATAGTCCCGGAAATTAGCTGGCCTTTTTGCGGCACATATCCGATCTTTTCGCGTAGGCTTTCTTGCTTTACGCGGCGAACCTCCGCGCCGTTTACTGTTATATTGCCAGAGGTTACGTCATAAAAACGTAACAACAACTGCGCGATGGTAGATTTGCCAGAGCCCGTTGCGCCTATAATAGCCGTTGTCTGACCAGGAAGCGCCGTGAAGTTTATATCTGTAAGTACGTCCACTTCTGCGCCGGGGTAACGAAAGCTTACGCCTTCAAATTTTACTATAGCTTCGCCTGTAAAATTGCTTTCTGTAGTTGGGTCAGTTATTGCCGGCTCGGTTTCCAAAACTTCCACTATACGCCCGGCGGATACAGCCGCCCTCGGAATCATCACTATCATCATAGAGATCATCATAAAGGCGAATATTACCTGAATGCAGTACTGCAAAAATGCCATCAAGTCCCCAATTAAGAGGCCGGAAGCCGCTATATGCTGCGCTCCTACCCATATTACTAAAATTTGTGTACCCACCATTATAAAAGCCAGCATAGGATTAACTATCGCCATCACGCGGTTCAAAAATAGGCTGTTGTCTAGTAGATCTTTGTTGCCTTTATCGAAGCGCTTTTTTTCGTGATCTTGTGTGCCAAAGGCTCTTATTACCATTAGTCCGTGTAGGGTTTCCCGCGCTACTTTGTTGAGATTATCCATCATGGTTTGTAAGATACGAAAACGCGGCATAACTATAGGAACTATTATTACCACCACGCCTATTAGCACAATTACTGCCAGGGCAATAATCCAGCTCATGGCTACGGAGCGGCTTAAGGCCATTATAACCCCGCCTATCCCCATGATGGGCGCAAAAAAGAGCATTCTTGCCGCCATATTTGCTAGGTTTTGCACTTGGGTTATATCGTTTGTACAGCGGGTGATTAGCGAGGCAGATGAAAAGGAATCGAACTCCTTTTGCGAAAATGACTCCACCTTTACAAATAAATCGCGTCTAAGCTTCATGGCCGCCCCGGCAGAAATTCTCGGCGAAAGATAACCCGCACCTACAGCCGCCAAGCCGCTAAATAAAGTTACGGCCAGCATAAGAAGCCCCATCTGCACGATATAATATGTATAGGGAGTGCCTTCCAGCACGCCGCGTATTATCCCATTATTAACAATATCCGCCATTATTGTAGGCAAGAGAAGCGCAGTCATAGATTCCACCGCCATCAGCAGAAGCATAACGACAATTCCCAGCCGGAATGGTTTTAAATATTTTATTAACTTTGCGATGTTGCATCACTCTCCAACTTCTTTAGCCATTTTTTGCGTAGCAGACGTATTACAAATAATACCGAGCGAGCGCCCCATTCGCTGTAAATACCGAACCAAACGCCCATTACACCAAAGCCCAAAGCCACGCCAAAGGTATAGCTTATCCCAACACGGAATAAGATCATTGTAACTATAGAAATGCCCATTGTAAAGGTAACATCTTTAACAGCACGTAAAGCCGACGGAATTATAAAGGACATAGGCCACAAAAGCGGCCCCGCCAGCAGTAAAGTAAGGTACATTTGCCTAAAGTAAACAGCAGAAATTTCATCAAGCCCAAAAATACCGACCATAGGCTGTGCCATAGGCAGTAAAACCAGGCTCATTAGGAACATAAAGGCAATGGCCACAAAGGTTGAAAATAGCGTGGTTTTCATAATATCGTCAATATCGCCACGGCCTACCCGCTGGCCTACCATTACCATAATGCTGATTGTTAGGGCGTTGCCCGGTATCATTACAAAGCCCATTATATTCATGCCAACAACATTGGCCGCCATTGCAGAGGTTCCCATGCCAACTATGAACATCAAAGCGATCATACGCCCGCCCTGGAATAAAACCTGCTCTATGCTGGTAGGGATTCCCAGGGTGCATATGTCTTTTATCATGCCTCGGTTAGGCTTAAATAAAAATAACTTGTTGAGGCGTATATGGCTCTTTTTGGATAGGATAATGACTATAGCGTATATCATTCCGGCCAAACGTGCCAGCGCCAGCGCCGTGCCCGCTCCGTGCATTCCAAAGGAAGGTATAAACCATATGCCCACTATTAAAACGTAGCTGAAAATGATATTTACCACGTTCATGAATAAGGTAATCTTCATCGGGTTTTTAACATCGCCAGCCCCGCGCATTACGCCAAATAGCGTTTGCGCCACCGCTAGGAATGGTAACGACCAATTCATATAACCGTAATAGACAAAGCCGGCCGCTATCATTGCCGGGTCAGAAGGCCCAAAAAGCCATCCGATAATAGGCCTTTGTATAATAGTCAGCACAACAGACAAAAGCACAGAAAATACCGCCGCCATAGCCACAGCCTGCGCCGCAGATAACACAGCCTTGCGCTCGTTACGGGCGCCTACGGCCTGGGCTACTAGTATGGTACCGCCTGTTGTCATGGCGGCAAATAGCGATACCGGTATCATGGCGGCATTGTTAATATGCCCGGCGGCAGACAGAGCCTCTTGCCCCAAAGATGCCACCATAGCCGTGTTGACCATGCCCATAAGTGTTATGAATGCTTGCTCTACCAATAGGGGTAATGTTAAGATGCCAAGCTCGCGTAGACGTTCACGTATATTTTTCATGAAAGGAGTATACCACATAAAGTAATTTTTGAGTTATTTTGTGTGGTAAGCAGTTAGTTTGGCTATTTGAGTAAGAAATTTGCTAGTATAAAGCAACTTCTCTCTATCGGTGTTTTTTATGATGGTATTAATCATATCTGTATCCGAAACTTCCGTCGGTATATTATCTCCGAAAACAATGTAATCCAATGAAAGATCAAGATGTTGCGCTATCTTGATTAAGGTATCAAGAGCCGGCCGCTGGAAAGCATTTTCTATCTTAGTATAAGAACTGGCAGATAAATTTATTACTTCACAAAAACTTTCTTGAGTGAAACCCAACACCACGCGTCGATTTTTAATTCGGTCGGCCATGCCTTTTTGTTCTGCCTTTGTCATAACAGCCACCTCCGGCTGTATTATAAAGGCCTTGCGAAAGTTAATGTATTCTATTATAACGAATTATAATTCGCTGTTGACGAATTTGCAATATTGCCATAAAATAGAAATATATATCTTTCGTTCACGCCGAAATGTCAGTAGAATTTAAAGGGGGGGCTTAATATTTTTATTGTAGATGGTGAAGATGAACTATTTCTTATAAGCGAAATATTGGAGCGTAGTAGCCACGTTGTTTTGGAAGAAATTAGCGATATACAATCCAATGAAATTTATACGCGTATTATGGCAAATATGGCTATAGTACCTAGCATAGGTTTGGAAAAGAGAATATTTTTCGGCTATGTTTTGCGTTTTACTTACAGCACAGATGGCGGTGCTTCTACAGCCTTAGATTGGCTTATTGACCGGCGGTGGATTAATATTACATACAATGGAAACACAGCGTATTTATCTTTACATAAGGTAGTATCTGATGTAGTTTATCGTGTTTTAAAACCAGATAGCGAAAAATGCTGGTCATTGTTGATGTGGTTGTTAGAATACGGCTATGACTGCCAAAATAAGACTCTTGCAGAGGCAGAAAAGGCCGCCAAAATGCTAGAGTTGGCCTGTAAACGCATCGATGACGGAACGCTTATGAGTTCGGATTTAAATTTTTGCTTTGCAAGGCTTTCTGCTTTCTTGGGTAATTACACTACAGCGTTAAAACATTATAAAAAAGTCGCGAGACTTAGGGAAAAGCTTATTGATTTAAATGATATAAGTATTGGGGTTGATTACAAAAATATTGCAAAAGCTTATGAAAATTTGGGGGATAATCTACAAGCCACTAAATGGTATAAAAAGGCTAATATATCTTTAGCCAAGGGGGTGGATGATGATGAAATGTCCTTATCTTGACGCACAGCAGTATTGTGTGCCATTTAGTACGCATCAAGATGGGTATCAATTACAGACGTATTGTTTGTCGAGTAATGGCAACTGGCTGAAATGCCCGAATTACGAGCAAATTATCAAGAACCAGAAGTAATTTTTAAAACGTTAGCTTAAAGAAAGGGGGGATTTACATGTGCCCTTTAAAGGATAACTCTACATATGGAAGCTGTGATGCAACGCCAAGTAAAAGATGCACACATGATGGCCATTATACTACTTGCCAATGGTATAGCATATATGCAAGTGTAAAAGGCTCTTTGCGATAGGATAAAAAGTCAGCAGTTACTTGATATGCAATACGTTTGCAACTGATAGCCATGTTGTTAGGAGGAAGGATAGCGTATGTTTTGGACTATAGTGATAATTATTGTAATTCTCGCAATCGTTTCAATAGTGAGATCAAATGAAAAAGGAAAAGCAGTAAACTTTCAATGGCAGAAAGACCTTGAACAAATTAAAAAGTTAATCTCGGAAGGAGCATCGCCGGAAAAGATAACAATTCAATTATTTGACTCCAACTCTGAATTAGGTGGTTCAAGCCCATTAAAAATTGTCAAGTATATGATCTATAATTTAATCAAGGAAGGATATGATATTTCTATTAATGTTGATACTCGGGGGGGCAAACACTATCTAGGCACGGTTTCTGTACTGGGCAGCGGACACGGTTATGGAAAGGAAGGAGAAATTGCCTTTTGTCAGTTTAAAGCTCCTTTTGAATATGTGGAGTATAATTTAAAATTTGGGAAATGGGATGACAGATGGGTGATAGGTGACGCAGATGGATTAGGTGTTATAGCGCATTCCGGCGAAGGGTCACGCAAAAATTTTGCTGAAAGACCGGCTTGGATGGCGGTATGCGAGAATGTATTGCTAGAGATTGTACGGCTATAGAGGTGCTAGACATTTACCATCAACTACATACTTTCAGCAAGCATGTGCAAACATACGGAATATCACTATATAAAGACACATGGCTTTTGCAAAACCTTCTATCCGACATGTTCAGCAGTAACAAAAAACTGCGCAACACCTTAAAAATTATGGTAGAAAACGGAGTTGCGGCAAAAATAGCTGACTTGTTACCTTTTGACGAATCCCGCCAAAATATAGCACTTTGGCAAATTATTAATTCCTTCACCGATGAATATGGAATAGAAAAATCCCGCGCTGTTGAAGCCATACATACACTTGCATATGGAATTGGTATAAACAAGAATATTTTAAAGGGGCTTGTTGCTGAAAACCCACCCATAGTCGGGGAAATATTAAGTTTTGGTAACTATAGTTGGCGTGTTCTAGCTATTAAAGATGGCAAAGTGCTTGTACTATGCGAAAACATAGTGGATAAACAGGAATACCACACTGAATTGGAAATTCTCACATGGTCTGGCTGTTCTTTGCGCAAATACCTTAATACAGAATTTTATGAAAGTTTTCTGCCAACAGAAAGAGAACGTATAACAGAAACAAGGATTATCACCCGCAACAACCCATGGTTCGGCACAAAAGGGGGTGATGACACAAATGATTTTATATTCCTGTTAAGCATAGAAGAATCTATAATGTTTTTTGGCGACAGCGGGCAGTTAAAGAGCAAAAATCCTGATGATGAGTACTGTATAGACGATAAATATAATATTGATCGCCTAGTGAAAGCTTCGGATGGTTCAACAGTATGGTGGTGGTTACGGTCTCCCGGATTAGACGCTATTCGTACTGCAAGCATTTTAGGTAGCGGTAAAATATCTATCCGCGGTGATTTAGTTAATGGAATGCATGGAGGTATCCGCCCATCCATGTGGATAAAAATTTGAAAGGGGAATACAAAAATGATTAATGATAAAGCTTTGATTAGCAGGGCAGAACAAGGCGACATAGAAGCGCTTAGAATTTTAGCAGAAAATGACAACACAGCTAAGTTTCTATTAGGGGGTATTTATTGCGGATACCCTGAAAACGAATACCTCAAAAACTTTCCCAAGCTGGCAGAATACTTTAACCCCAGTGAAGGCTTTAAGCTACTTGATAAGTTTCTTTATATAAATATTACTGACCCAGGGCAAAGATACGCAATTTATTCTGGAACCTACGATATTTATCATACCGAAACGAGAAAGGCTTACGATCCATCACGCGGAGACTGCTTTTTTAAAGGTGAACAGCGTACAGATGCCCTTGGAAAGAAAATGGAGTTCGCGAAAAAGGCTCTTGACTCTGTGGAAGAATTAAAAAATAACCGCCTTATACCTGATGATATTGCTAACGAGCTGATAGAAGTTAGGAAAAAAATGTTGGAAGCCGCAAAAAAAGAGTTTGATTCGCTTTAGTATAGTTACATATTTTACAGGACTTTAGGAATTTCTGCTTGGTTTTATTAAAGCTATCGGGGAGGAGGAGGGAGTAACAATTTTTTTCGCAGGTAAATCGCCTGTTTGAGCAAGCAGGCGGGCGTAGCTCACCGGCCTTGCGAGTTGCGATTTGCCGGAGAAAAAAATTGTTACTCCCTCCTCCGGTCAGCAAGGCCGGTGA
>Ga0209755_10002353_pt1 | contig 26315 bp, 29 predicted proteins | sample TergutCo191P1_FD_187301 | JGI IMG/M metagenome (GOLD analysis project Ga0209755, IMG submission 187301) | Cornitermes sp. P1 segment gut microbial communities from Petit-Saut dam, French Guiana - Co191P1 (SPAdes) (version 2) | ecosystem: Host-associated > Arthropoda: Insects > Digestive system...
ATATCATTTTAGCCGTATCTTTACAAGGACAATCGGAACATCTGTGATGTCCTATGTCACATGGCGCAGGTTGCAGTATGCGCTGTACGATTTATCTTGCGGCAAAAAAGTAATTGATGTGGCTATGGATTACGGCTTTGAAACACATGGGGGATTTACAAAAGCGTTTGTGCATTGGTTCGGATTCCCGCCATCCCTTTGCAAGCTACGCTTGACTGTAAACCCACCCATCAAACCAACCGTCAGTATGCTGACAAATAAATTTAGAGGAGGAAACGCCATGCACCCCCATATTATTGAATTAACGCCCTTTGCTGTCGTTGGCTACCCAAGCCGCCATAAGTCAGAGAACATGAAAGAGAATGTCAATGCTCCTACGTTTTGGGACACCATAAACTTGGATTATGGCACAATCTTAACAAAACTCTACAATACCTTCACGAAGTCAAAGCACTTTGAAATATCCATGTGCTACGACATCAACGAAAACACAGGCGAGTTTACCTATATTTTAGGCAGAGGGATAGACAATCCCGATGACCTCGCCAGCATACAGCCCGATATGACAAAAATAGATGTTGCGGGCGGTCTGTACGCTATCTTCTCAACCCCACCTGCCGCCGATTCCTTTGTTCAGGCCGCGCAGGAAACTTGGAACGAAATATTCCTTAACTGGCTACCCCAATCCGAGTTTGAGTACGATGATACACGGCGCGATTTTTCGTACCATGATGAGCGTGACCACGGCTGGTACTTCGGTGGGAAGCTGCAAATAGATATTTGTATTCCTATCCGCCAACGCGAAGAAGAAATACGCAAATCGCAGTTAAGAGCCGGGCGTTAAATTTTATTTTGAAAAAGGATTGCTTGCGGGCAGTCCTTTTATTTCCATGCGCCATGATGAAAGGTGGTAGTTTAGCGGTGTATTTTCTGTCAAGGTATGCTATACTGAATTTACGTAAAGTTTAGGAGGATATTATCCATGAAAATTAAAAAAGGAAAGAAATTTATCGCCATTGCGTCGTTTGCCGCTGTAATTGCTGTAATCCTTTCATTTAGCAATGTAGTCGCGGTTTTAGCACAGGCTTGGAATGTAGAGGTTTCAACGTCTAGGTTCGTTGTTGATGGTGAGGTTCGTGAAATTAATGCCTTGAATACCAATGGAAGAAATTATGTTTCTATAGCTGATATTGCGGAACTGCTTGATATAAATGTTTCCTTTGACGAAAACACAAACACGGTATACCTTGAACAAGCTGCCGATACAGAGCCAATAAGAACTGTAGATGTTACAAACACTCTCTCGGATAGAGAAATTGCTCATGTAATCGAAATAGATATTCCTATCCTCCACCCGCAACAACATATCGTACTTGACGATATGTTTGAGCTATTAAGCGGTGACATTATTACTTATGACATATCATTTGGCGATGCACGTTCTGGTGTGATGGTTGGGTTTGTTAGGGATAAAACATGGACAAGAGGCGATGCACTTTTTTGGGGAGCGATTCTTGATTCCATATCTTCAGTTGAGCCGGGCAGAATGTATTTTGAAACTACGTTTGGGCTTGGACTCTCACACTTGTTGAGTGAAACGTATTTGATTATAAGAAATCAGCACCCTGTAAATAGTGGTGAAGTCGTTGAGAATATTAGAGGGACTGTAACCATATCAAGATGAGAGCATAAATAAACTTGATTCTAAAGAGTAGCACAATCGGTCGGTGTGAGCGACCGGTTGGGTTGCGTGGGAGGGAGTTATTTTTAGTCCCAGTCAATTTCATCGTGGCTTACTGTTTCTCCACGGCGAATTTCATCCCGCCCCAAGCGTATAGCCTCTATTTCATCCGGCAGGGGTGCTGATTCAGGGATGAATTTAATTAATACTTGATACAAAACGCCTAACTCGTTTGAATCTACTGTATCTATAATATCACGTATGCGGTAATCCCCAACACGAAGCCGATAAGCGTTTTTACATCCTTGCAATTTTTTTATGTCACCGGATGGGAGTTTTTCAATCGCTTCTTTAATATTTTGCTTAAATGGGTTGCTAATTTTGCTTATGGATTTTGCTGCTCGTTTTGAATATGTGGGCTTCATTACTCTCCGACACCGATGTATCGCAACGGCAAATGATACCCACCAATAACACCCTCAATCCATTCGGGAAAGACTGCCACAATATTATCGCCGGATTGGTACAATCTTGAGCCAACAGGCACAGAACCATTTGACTGAAAATTTTCCGGTTCGATTAAAATTCCACGATTATGAGCGTTTAGGATTTGGATTTCGCCTATATAAACGAACGAATCGTCTAAAATTGTTCTTCCATCGTGGATGTCGGAATTGAGAATGTAAATACGGTCATTTACGAAAATCATGGGTGCCGCTAATCCCGGTGAGTTCGGCTCCGCTTCTGTTAGCGTGGGTGATGCGGTTTCTTGCCCTTCCTCAACAACTCCGCAAGCCGATATTAAAAACACTGTTAATACCAAAAACGCCAAAAATATTTTTTTCATCTCTTTTCATTCCTGTTCAAAACATAAAATTTTGTTCAGTTGCCCACCATTACGATAAATTATATCAGAACATAACAATACTCACAGAACTCACAAAATTTATTTTCTCAAACCACTTGACGACCCTCTAACTATAACGCCCTACTTATTTTATCATAGTGCAATACGCCTATCAACCATTTATCTCCATACGCCATGATGAAAAGTGGTAGTTTAGCGGTGCATTTTCTGTCAAGGTATGCTATACCGAATTTACGCAAAGTTTAGGAGGATATTATCCATGAAACTTTGCAGCCACTTTAATTTTAGAATCTTTTTGGCGTTATAAGGTATGATTTTCTTAGTGGTTTTACTGTAATTGGGAGCTATCGTAGCTATTTCTATAATGGGGGCATTTATCATACTATAATGTCGTGTTGATACTTGACTAAATACAACAGGCAAGGCGGGAGCAAAAAAAATCAACCGGTCGGTGTGAGCGACCGGTTGGGTTGCGTGGGAGGGAGTTATTTGGATTCGTCGATTTTTTGTTTTACTAGCGCGATTTCTTCTTTGGTCAGACGGCGACATACCTCCAACGCCAACGCCTCCTGCTCCCCGTCTTCCTCCCAGTCCTCGTTCGTCAGACCATCACATAACCTGCCGTGAAACCCCCTGCCGTCATGAAGGAGTACAGACACTTCATGGCCAAGGTATTTCCCTATACCCAAGCGCTCATAGAAACTCATAGTCACTCTCCTTCTCTGTAGCAGACAGGCTGAGACGGTACAATATGCGCACCTGTCTTTGAGTAGTGAATGCAACTTTTCTTCCCACCCTAATACCTTCTATACAACCCAATAACCTTCCCCAAAATCTCACAATCATCCATAATCATAGGCGAAAAAGCCTTATTCGCGGGCTGCAACCTAATGTGCCCCGACTCCCTGAAAAACGTCTTCACCGTCGCCGAGTCATCTATCATCGCAATCACAATATCCCCGTTAGTCGCGGTCTGCTGCTGCCTCACCAACACCAAATCCCCGTCAAAAATACCGTCATCGACCATACTGTCACCCTGCACATGCAGCATAAAACAGACATCATTCTTCACATGGTCAATCGGAATCGGAAAAGTATCTTCTATGTTTTCTTCCGCCAAAATCGGTACGCCTGCCGCTACCTTTCCCACAATCGGCACGTTCACAAGCTCGTTTCCGCTGTTGTAGAAATCCGCTTCAAGAATCTCTGTCGAGCGGTTTTTCGCAGGGGAGCGGCGGATGTAGCCTTTGCGCTCTAGCGTCTCTAGGTGCGCGTGTACCGTGGAGGTCGAGCTTAGCCCTACGGCATCGCAGATTTCACGTACAGTCGGCGGATAGCCGTTGCGTTTTATTTCCTTTTTCAAGAAGTCCAAAATCAATTGTTGTTTTGCGGACAGATGCGGTTTCACTACAGTGTCTGCCATCATAAACACCTCTCTTTACCCATTTTTTTGCATTATAACATAATTTTTTTTAATTGCAAACAAATGTTCAAGAAAAGAACTCTTTTTCGAGCATCATGCATAGGGCGTGGTACATCGGCAGGTGATGTTCTTGAATGGTTGGGGTTATATCCGATGGCGCGCATAGGGTGCAGTCGCAGATTTCTTTAAGCCGTCCGCCCGACTGCCCCGTGAATGCGATTGTGTGCATACCAAGCGCCTTCGCCACCTCCGCCGCCAAAATCACGTTCTTAGAATTTCCCGATGTGCTTAGCCCAAGGAACGAGTCGCCGGGGCGCCCGTAGCCGTATACTTGCTGCGCGAAGACCATGTCTGCCGCTACATCGTTTGCAAAAGCGGTCATTATCGATGTCTGGCTCACCAGAGAAATAGCAGGCAAGGCGCCTTGCAGGTTGTCGCCGATATAATCGCCGTTGGCCTCCGATGCTGCGCGCAGCTTCTCCCGCATTTCTGCGGGGATTTCCCGGCGCAGCATGAAGCCTTTCATCAGCTCGCCTACGATGTGTTCGCTGTCGGCGGCGCTGCCTCCGTTGCCGCAGACTAACAGCTTGCCGCCGTTTCTGTAGGTATCGCTGATTAGCTCGAAGGCTTTTTCCAGTTCCTTTTGCATCTATTTTCCCTTCCCTACCGCTACCGCGTAAACTGTGTACTCGTCTGTTCCGTCCAGTTTCAGCAGCTCATCGCAAACCGCTTGGTCAAACGCCGCCATACAGCAGCTTCCCAGCCCAAGGCTTACCGCCGAAAGCATTACATTCTGTCCGACATGCCCAAGGTCAATCAGTACAACCCTGTGACTCGCCTCGCGGTAACGCCACTCCGAACGGTACGGTATGCAGCTGTAGAACAGCACAACAGGCGCCTTTGCCGCCCAATTCTGAAACATAAGCGCCTTTCCGACTGTTTCTTCGTAGTCGGAAATTTCGCCCATGTAGGTTATGCTGACCTTTTTGTCGCCGATGTTCGCGGTTGGTGCGTAGTAGTACAGGCCCGGTTTCAAACCCTCTACATTTTTTACCGCTATGTATGTCTCAAACGGATGGCGCGCACCGCCGCTCGGTACAGGACGCAGCGTAAACGCCTCGTTTTTTCCGCGGTATTCCTGAATGCCCTGCGCTGTATACAGCATGAAAGCGAGCTGCGCCCCTGTCATTGGCGTGTCTTCGTCATACACGCGCAGGCTGCGGCGGGTGTCAAGCAAATTTACATACGAATCGTTCACAGCCGCATTGTCAAAACCCGGCAGCACGGTAACATCTCCGGCAATCTCCTTCCCGTGAGGCGGATGCACCTTGCCCAGAGACTGGTCACTTTTTTCCATCGTCTCGCCAAACACAGGGCACTTCATAAAGTTACGGTTTTCCATGATTTGCTTTTCCATAATAATAAATTCCTCTCTCACAAAAAAACGGTGGCAAGCTGCCCACCGTTTCCATTTTCGATGTATACCCAAGATGCCGTTCCCGCATTTTGACACCTAGCCCAAAAGCTAGGTGGGTGCCCGCAGTGAACGCCGTGCGTCTTCCGCCGCTCCAAAGACCGGAGAATTAGCTTGCGGCCCGGCGTAGGCTTCACAATCATTAGGGCTCCCGTTTTGTAACTGTAGGTTCAAAATAACGGGCTCTCGAGCATCTCAGGCAACCTTGCTCTTGTGTTAGCGAGATTATAAACCTCAACTAGCAAAAAAGCAAGTGGTTTTTGACAGAAAATAGTGGTAGAATGTTGTCAGGAAATAAAAGTGATATTTTCGGAAATCCGAATAAGCAAGCAAAAACTCCTTGAACCATAGAGATTTTTGCTTGCTTCAAGGAAATTTCCGAAAATATCTAAAAGGAATGGATAAAATGTCTAATCAACCAAAGCACTACGATACCATCATCATCGGCGCGGGGATAGTAGGCTGTGCAACTGCCCGTGCGCTTAGCAGGTACCGTTTGAAGGTTCTGGTACTTGAGGCGCAGGACGACATCGCCTGCGGGGCTTCCAAGGCGAACAGCGGCATTGTCCATGCCGGCTACGACTGCAAGCCGGGCTCGCTGAAGGCGAAGTTTAACGTCGCAGGCACGGCAATGTTCCCAAGCCTGTCGAAGGAACTGGACTTCCCCTTCCGTGCGAACGGCTCTATGGTCTTATGCTTCCACGAAGAAGAACACGCAAAGCTCGAAGAACTCTACGAGCGCGGAAAAGCCAACGGCGTGCCGGGAATGAAGTTACTTACCGCGGAAGAAGCGTACAAAATGGAGCCGAACCTCGCACCGGGGCTGCACTCGGTACTTTGGGCAGAGTTCGCAGGGGTTGTTTCACCCTACGAGGCAACCATCGCCTTCGCCGAAAACGCGGCGGACAACGGTGTGGAATTTCTGCTTGAAGCTGCCGTAACTAAGCTTAGCGGCGGCGGTGATAATCCCTTTACCGTCGAGACGAGCAAGGGCACCTTCTCCGCAGACACCATCGTGAACACAGCCGGGGTGGAAGCGGACAACATCCACAATTTTATTGCGGATAAGAAAGAGGAACTTCTTCCGCAGCGCGGGCAGTATTACCTGCTCGACAACGCGCACAAGGGTTTTGTCAGCAACACCCTTTTCCCGCTGCCCGGCCCTAAGGGCAAAGGCATCCTAATCGCTCCGACGGTAGACGGCAACATCCTTATCGGGCCGAACGCCGAGGTCTTATCGGACGAAAACGATTTCAAGGAACGCAGCGACACCAAGACCACTTGGATGGGCTTGAAAGAAATTCTTGACAAGGGCGGGCAGTCTGTAAAGGACTTGCCGTACTGGTCTCGGATTACTACATTCGCGGGCGTCCGCTCCAAGCACAAGGACGAGGATTTTATTATCGAAGAACCTGTTCCGGGCTTTGTCAGTTCCGTTGGGATTGACTCGCCGGGGCTGTCTGCCGCGCCCGCGCTCGGCGAGCATCTTGCCAAGATGGTTACGGATAACTTAAAACCCGAGGCCGACCCCGCATTCAACCCAAAACGTACGGGCATCAAGCGGTTTAACTCGATGACATTCGAAGAACAAGCCGCGCTCATCGAAAAGAACCCGGACTACGGCCAGATTATCTGCCGCTGCGAAACCATCACCGAGGCGGAAATCATCGAGTCAATCCGCCGTCCCGTAGGCGCACGGAACCACGCCGCGGTAAAGCGCCGTACCCGCGCCCAGATGGGCCGCTGCCAAGGCGGTTTCTGTTCCATAAAAATAGGAGAAATATTGTCACGAGAATTAGGCATAAGTGAGGAAAGCATATGGACTTACTAATCATCGGCGGCGGCCCTGCCGGGCTTTCCGCCGCAATCCGCGCCAAGGAAGAAGGGCTTGAAAACGTCCGCATCTTGGAACGCAACACGCACCTTGGCGGGATTTTGAATCAATGCATACATCACGGCTTCGGGCTTCACATTTTCAAGGAGGAGCTGACAGGGCCGGAATACGCGCAGCGGCTTATCGACCGCGCTGTGGAGCTTGGCGTAGAGTTTGAGCTTAACACGATGGTGACGGATTTGAGCAGCGAACGCATGGTCACATACGTATCGCGGACGGGCGCCAAGCAAGTGCAGGCAAACGCCATCATTTTAGGCATGGGCTGCCGCGAACGTACGCGCGGGGCGCTTGGCATTCCCGGCGACCGCGGCCGCGGGGTATACTCAGCGGGAACCGCGCAGGCGCTGGTCAACATGAAGGGCATAATGCCAGGCAAGCGCGTCGTGATTCTCGGCTCCGGCGATATCGGGCTGATTATGGCGCGGCGCATGACATTAGAAGGCGCGGAGGTGCTTGGCGTTTACGAGCTGATGCCACATTCTTCCGGGCTGAAGCGGAATATCGCGCAGTGCCTGGACGACTACGGGATTCCGCTGCATCTGTCGCATACGGTAACACGGATAGTCGGCCGCAAGTGGCTGGAGGGCGTTTACGTCGCGCCCGTGGACGAGAGCCGTGCGCCTATCTACAAGGAAGAACAGTTTATTTCCTGCGATACGCTGCTGCTGTCCGTGGGGCTGCTGCCCGAAAATGAGCTTAGCAAGAAAGCGGGGGTACAGCTCTCCGCGAAGACCGGCGGTGCTATCGTCACGAGCGACTTATCCACCAATGTGCCGGGGATTTTCTCCTGCGGAAACGTTCTGCACGTACATGATTTGGCTGACGATGTAACGATGGAAGCTTACCGTGCCGGAACAGCCGCCGCTAACTTTATCAGAAACGGCGGCAAGACCGAAACCAAGAAGACGATTGAAGTTCAGCCCGGAGCCGGTGTCAGCTACGTCTCGCCGAACTTTGTGCGGGAGAACGAAGACGCAGAACTGCTTTTCCGCAGCAACGGGGTTTACACTAACGCTACCATCAGTGTCTATGACGGCGACAGATTAATAAAATCTGCCAAGAAGCGGATTGTTATTCCTGCCGAAATGGAGAAGTTCAAAATAAATACCGAGGGAATGCGGAGTTGTGTTGTGAAGGTTGAAGGAGGGAAATAATATGCAAAACAGAGGTTGGTTTGCTGATACAAAACGTACGCTTGTACTAAACGACATGCCTATGCCAGAGCCCAAGGAAGGCGAAGTCCTTGTCAAAATGGCCGCGAACGGCATTTGCGGCTCGGACATTCATTTCTACCTGGACGGCAAGCTCGGCAAGAAGAAAATCGACTCGCCGCTGGTGCTTGGACACGAATGCAGCGGGACTGTTGTTGGGTTCGGCAAAGGCGGCACTGCTAAAGGCTTGAAGGAAGGCGACAGGGTCGTGCTTGAACCGGGGATTCCTTGCGGGGTATGTAAGCTTTGCATGACAGGGCGGTATAATATCTGTCCGCATGTGCGCTTCTTTGCTTCGCCGCCTGTGCATGGCTCGCTTTGCGACTATGTTGTTCTGCCCGAGTTTTTGGTGTTTCCTATTCCCGATAAACTCTCGCTTGAGGCGGCTTCCTTGGCAGAGCCTGCGGCTGTTGGGATTCAGGCCGTTAAGCAGGCTAAGACTTCCGTTTGGGGGGCTACTGCCGTTATCGTCGGCGTTGGGCCTATTGGGCTCATGACCTTGATGGCGTTCAAGGCAGCCGGCGGCGGGAAAGTTATTTGTGTTGACCATATCGAAAAGCGCTTGCAGACCGCAAAGGCGCTTGGGGCTGACGTCGTCACAAAGCCCGGCGACCCTTCGCTTGTCGGCGCTGCCGAGATTGTTTTCGAATGCGCAGGCGATACCGAGGCGACCGAGGGACTGATGGAGAAGGTACAGCACGGCGGCAGCGTTGTGCAGGTCGGCTGGCCGCAAGATGTCCGCGTGTCCGTGGACATTTCCGCGCTGCTTGATTTGGAGCTTAACTACTCCGGGCTTTACCGCTACGCCAACTGCTACGAGACGGCTGTTACTTGGCTCGCCGACGGACGGATTAAGTCAGAGGGCGTTATCACGCACCGCTTCCCGTTCGAGGAAGCTGACAAAGCCTTCGAATGGGCGGCAACTAATAAAGAAACTTCTGTGAAGACGGTGGTGTTGAACTAATGGATATTCAAAACATGATTTGCATAAGTTGTCCTATGGGCTGCGAGCTGACTGTTAAAATTAACGGCGATGATATCGAGGTAAGCGGACATGTCTGCAAGCGCGGGATTACTTATGGTAAGGACGAGGCAACTAATCCGCGGCGGAATATCGCGACCTCGGTGTTTGTTGACGGCGGGGATATTCCTATGCTTTCGGTGAAGAATCTGACGCCGATTCCTAAGGGGAAGATTATGGATTGCGTTAGGGCGGTCAAGGCGGTGAGGGCGGCGGCTCCTGTTAAGGTTGGGGATGTTGTTGCGGCTGATGTCGCGGGGACTGGGATTGATTTTGTTGCTACTCGGGATATTGTTAGGGTTTCGTAATGTACGATTTTCAAGACGATGGAGCGAAGTAATCATGCTAAAAATATACCTTGATAATTGTTGCTATAACAGACCTTTTGATGAACAAGACCAAAATTTAATTATCCTTGAAACAGAGGCGAAGTTGATTATTCAGGGCAAAATTAAGAGAGGCGTTCATTCGCTTGTTTGGTCATTTATGCTTGACTCCGAGAACGACGAAAACCCTTCCGAAGAAAAACGCGAGACAATAAAACCTTGGAAAAGAATTGCAAGTGAATATTGTCCGGCTTTGCCTGATATTTTAGAAAACGCTAAAGGATATATGAAACTGGGATTAAAACACAAAGATGCTATTCATCTTGCCTGCGCGGTGAAGCACAAATGTGATTATCTAATCACTACAGACAAAAAATTTAATAATAAAAACGGCCTTGTACAGGACATAAGCATTATAAACCCAATAGCATTTATCCTTGAAACGGAGGAATCTAAATGAGAACTGATAATACGTTACGTTTAGACGCCATGAATCTGCTTGTAGAAGGCTTGGGTGAAATTGAAGCTGAACGTTTTATATACCTTGTTAAGCGTGAACGCTTTGACTACACCGAATGGCAGAGAGATTTGTGGAAAGATAAAACCGTAGATGAAATCTTTGCACTAGCTGCTGAACGCGAAAAAGTAAGAACATAAATGACCGAGAAGGGAAAACCACCATGAGCGTTTATATGCCAATGTTCACTGAAAACATACTAAAAACGCGCGGCGGGTTGACTTTTGATTTGCAGTATTTAGCTGTGTAACCGCCAAAAAGCAATAAACACCACAAATAAAGGAGGATGCATCAAAATGCCAATCGGACTAGCACCATGGAGCATTCGTCACCATGTCCACAGCAAGGCGCATGTTGAGGATGCCTACAAGAAACTTGGCGAAATGGGGTTCAACGGACTGGAGGGCGGAATCGCGCGCGGGCAGGGCTTCACCATCGACGAGGAGAAGGAATTGCTCGCAAAAAACAACCTTGTCCTGCTCGACATGTACGCCGACGCGGAAAAGCCCGACGAAGCAATGAAACTGGCCGAAGCCTACGGCACAAAAACTATCTGCGTAGGCAACATGCCCGTGAACATGTGGATGTCGTCAGACGGCTTCAAAGCCTACTGCGAAAAGCTTAACAAGACGGCAAAGCCCTTTGCCGACGCGGGCTTCAAGCTGTCCTACCACAACCATTCGCAGGAGTTTCGGAACTTTGCTGACTTAAACGGCAAGGCGGGCTATGAAATCCTTATCGAGGAAACCGACCCAAAGGGCGTTGTCTTCTGCCTTGACACCTTCTGGGCTGCTGCCGCAGGGGCTGACCCCGCTTACTGGCTGCGCCGTTTGAAGGGACGTACGGAGATTGTGCATTTCAAGGACTTGGCAATAAACGAGCGTTCCGACGACCTTGGCGTGGGCAGCATTCCGTGGCGCTTTGCGGAGGTCGGTCAGGGGAATCTTAACTGGCAAGCCATCGTCGAGGCCTGTCGCGAAATCGGCATCGTCTGGTACTGCATCGAGCAAGACCTGCACCGCGACGGCAACGCCTTCGAGAGCATCAAAAAGAGCATAGGATTCATGCGTAACGAATTAGGCATAAAATAGGGGGAATTTGACAAATGAAACCAGTAAAAGTTGCATTAATCGGTAGCGGTAACATCAGCTACACTTACCTTAACACGCTTGTAAACGGCGGGTTCTCGATAGTAGACGTCGTCGGCTGCTCCGACCTTCTGCCGGAGAAAAGCCAAGCGCGCGCGGAGCTTTTCGGCGTTAAGTCCATGACTAACGACGAGATTCTGTCCGACCCGGAAATCGAGATTGTACTGAACACCACACAGCTGTGGAACCACTCGGATGTAACGAAGCAGATTCTGGAATCGGGAAAGCACGCGTACTCCGAGAAGGCGATGGGGCACAACTACGAGACTGCGCTTGAAAACTACGAGCTTGCGAAGTCGAAGAACCTGCGCATAGGCGCGGCACCCGATATTTACATGGGCAGCGCGTACCAAACCGCCCGCAAGCTGATTGACGAGGGTTGGATTGGTCAACCGCTTTTCGCGCACGCGTACTGCTTCCGCGGCTACGCATCGCACGCACGCCCCGCCGATTCCGAGGGCTTGAAGTTCTTCGCGGCGCGCGGCAGCACGATTACATACGATATGTCCGGCTATTATGTAAACGTGCTTGTGAGCCTGCTTGGCGCGGTCAACCGCGTGTCGGGCTTCAGCCGCTTCTACGAAGACCGCACATTCACAAATCCGCGGCATCCGAAATACAAACAGCCCGTAGACAAGCAAAGCGGCGAAACACTGATGATGGGCTGCCTCGAACATGAAAACGGGACGTACTCGAATCTCGTAATGTGCGCCGAGGGCTTCTGGCCGGAAATCCCGCGGGTAGAGATTTTCGGAACGCTCGGAACGCTAACGCTGCCCGACCCGAATCTTTTCGGCGGATGGGGACAGGATGTGTACATGACCCGCGTGGGGAACCCGGGCTCGTACAAGGTTCCGTTCTCGCACGGGTTCAGCGACACCGACCCGGCGATACCTGCGCTAAGCGGCAAGGGCGAGCCTTGCCATAACAGCTGGCGCGGGATTGCGGTGGTAGATATGGCTTGGGCAATTCGCAGGAACAGACCTCACCGCAGCAGCCCGGAACTTGCGCTGCACACGGTAGAGATTGTGAATGCGATTGACGAGTGTAATGCTGATAATCAGGTAAAGGTGATGAAATCAAGACCGGTCAGGCCGGAGCCGTTGCTTGATGGGTATTTTGGGCCTACGGCGGAAGCTTCGATTGATTCGTAGGGAAATTAGGGGCTGTCTTGCTAAGAAAAAGCAAGACAGCCCCATATTAATGCCCTCCCAAACATTTACACACCCCAATATGCCAACGCTATTTTTTGCCCTTGGTCTATCTTCGCCCATTGCTCGGCCTCGGTGAGTTCGTTGCCGCCGTCACATGATGCAAAGCCGCATTGGTGCGAAAGGAAAAGGCGGTCTTTGCCCGAGATTCTGGAAGCCTCATCAAGCAGTTTTATAATGCGGGCTTCATCGTCTAAAGTGTTTATTTTGCTGGACATAAAGCCCAATACAATTTCTGCCTTATCTTGGAACAGGGAAAGTGCGTCCAGTGAGCCAGCCCGTTCGTCGTCCCATTCTACAAAAAATCTATCATAGTTTTGCTTCTTGAAGAACAGTTCGGCAATTTTAAGGTATGAACCGCCGCCCATGTTTCTGGATGCATAATTGCCGCGGCAGTTATGTGTCCACATTTTAAGCCCCAGTTTATGACCGAGTGCAATGATTTCATTATTCATTGCCACAAATTCTGCGGCGGTTGCCAGCAGCGCATCCGGGTCGATGTCCGTGCCTGTGAAGGGACTGTTGGGATTGTCGTCTGCAAACATCGTCCACAGGCAATCGTCCATTTGAAGGATTTTGCCACCCGCTGCGGCATATTCCTCCACAAATTCTCTGTACGCACCCAGCAAGCCCTGCTTCAAATCTTCCGGCGCGGCGTAGTATGAATACCTATCCACGATATTTTTTGACCATGAAAACTCACCGAACATTTGAGAAGGCGATGGGATGCACAGTTTTGTAGCGTGACCGTTTGCGTATTTTTGCATCCGCTTAAACACTTTAATCCAATGATGGTTTTTTCCGCTAAACGCACCTTGGAAGCGTAAGCCAATGTCGCGGCGCGTTTCAAAGCTGCCTTTGCCGGTTTCGCCTTTTTCGCGGAAAAAGTAGCCATGCTCGGCAATACGCCGCTCGATGCCCGTAAGCCCCCAAACGAAATCCAAATGCCACAGGGATTTGGAAAATTCACCGTCACTGATTATATCAAGACCGTGTTCGATTTGCTTGGCGATAACATTTTCAGTAGCTTTGGCTTCGCATTCCTCGTACCCGGCTAAATCATTATAGAATGGGTAAGTAATGCTGTCGCTTTGTTCGATTTGCCTCTTATACTTCAATAAATCAGCGGGACGCAGTAAACTGCCTACAATTTGAAACTTTTGGCTCATGAGTGAACCCTCCTATGTCGCGTAGGCGAGCAGTCCGCGCAGCGAACGACCAGCCTCGTATTTTAATGTTGATATTATGACGCAAACGAGGACATATAGGGTAACACTTGTTTTTTATGGATGGGTATAGCCTTGGACTATGACCCCATATTCTGCCACAACGGATTTTAATTCTTCAAGGTACACGGCCGCTTGCTTTGTAAGTTGTATCGAACCGTGTGCAATCCAGCCCACTTCCATAAAATCGTCAATTTTCAAAGGCACGGCAATAATGTTTTCGCCATTCAAATCCGCGCTTAGAATGCCTGTTGATATGGTGTAGCCATTCAGCCCAATCATAAGATTGAAAATGGTGGCTCTGTCGCTTACGCGGATGCTTTTCTTGCTAAACGCCGTGCTTAAAATTTCTTCCGAAAAATAGAAGGAATTATACTCGCCCTGTTCGAAGGAAAGGCACGGGTAGTCTTCTAAATCCTGTGTTGTTACATATTCCTTGACAGCAAGCGGGTTAGCCGAACTAATAAAAACGTGCGGCTCAGCGATAAATAGCGGATGGAAAACCAAACCATTCTCACGGAGCAGTTTTTCTATCACTTTTCTATTAAACGTGTTCATGTAAAGGATACCCAATTCACTGCGTAAATTTTTTACATCCTCTATGATTTCATATGTCCGTGTTTCCCGCAATGTAAATTCATACTCATCTGCGCCGCTTTTTTTCACCATATTTACAAAGGCGTTTACCGCGAAGGCATAATGCTGGGTAGAAATTGAACATAAACGGCGCGATGGCTTTTTGTGCAAATATCTCTGCTCTAAAAGACCCGCCTGTTCCATCACTTGCCGCGCATAGCCTAAAAATTCCACGCCATCCGTGGTTAGGCTAATCCCCTTGGGTGTGCGGGAAAAAAGTTCAATACCCACCTCCCCTTCCAAGTCCTTGACCGCATTGGAAAGGCTAGGCTGGGTAACATAGAGGTTCTTGGCGGCTTTACTGATAGAGCCGCAGTTTACTATCTCAATAAAGTATTTCAAATGTTGCAGCGTCATATGTGCCTCCCATCTATCCAGCAGCGTTTGCTTCAATAATCTTTTTGATGATTACATCATAGTGTTCAGGCACATGCGGCAGATGGCAGTCTGTGCAAATTTTAAGCCCTTTTGCATTACGGATGAATGTGCCGCCACACGCATCTGACGGATAAAGGGGACAGTAGCAAAACAGACAATTAAACTGCCCTTCTTCCGGCATATTATGACACGGGAAATGCTTGCATTCGTTGTTGTTGAAAAAACGCTCATCATTCTTCATCTAAAATATCTCCTCTAGCGGCTAAAAATAAAAATCCCAATTCAACGCGAACCACATCGCAATGAATCGAGATTGTGTATTGTAAGAATAAATCATCGTTAGATATGGTCCGAAAATCGGCCATACAAACCCACAATATCCATACCGCCCCATTCTCTGTGGAGTCGCTATGCAACGGCAACGAGCCGCAAAAATATGGCAGGTCTCCCGACTTAGACATTATCGCTCTAGTTTCGCCTTCTCAGATGCAAAAACATCCAATGGCTGTTCGGGATAACCGAACGAGAAACTTCGCTAGTCAATACGGTAGCAGGACTGCTCAGGATTCTAACCTGATTCCCTATTATCGCGTACCCTCCACAGCTTTCTACGAGCCGCAGACCACGCGCACCACATTCCATAGTTATTCAATTTAGGTAATTCGAGTGCCGGGACTTTGTTGTCACGGTGGCTTTGACCATATCATAAACATGGTGGCTTGTCAAAGGTTTTTGAGGGCTTTGTGAAGAAATCCGCTTCACAAAGCCCTGCCCCTATTGTGTCAAGTCCCATGTGTGCCAACTCCCCGTGGGCGTATTATACAGCGGCTTCTTTTAGTTTTGTGATAAGCGAGTCGGGTAGAGCGAGTGTGTCGATTACGTCGTCGAAATTCATGCCTTTGGCTAACATTCGAGTTGCGGCTTCTAGTAAGCCTTCTGCTTTTCCTTCTGCTTTGCCTTCTGCTTTTCCTTCTGCTTTGCCTTCTGCTTTGCCTTCTGCTTTGCCCTTCTCCACACCTTTTTCTCGAGCCTCCTCTACCGCATTCTCCACAGCTTCCTCTATCCTAATCTCAATCTCTTCCTCAAAAGTACACTCCCAAGTCAACATATCGCATACCTCCTTATAATATTCTTCCAAAAAATCAGCCAACACGCCTTTCTCAATGCAATGCATAACCGCTTCGCCAATCGCCCTGTCCCTCGGCATATCACCATTCATACGCTCACGTATCTGCTCCATCAGATACGAATACCCGCCAAGCGAAGGGCTTTTTTGCAAAACAACATTGTCACTTCTGTAATTCACATCAATTACCTTAACCACAAGCTCCATAGAAAAATCATGGTTATCAAATCGAAATGCGTCAGACAGTCGCAATACATCGTGTCTTAATCTCTCTTTCCCGTTATACAAAACATAAAACTTAGGCGTAGGAATCGTCACCAACTTATTCTTGTACAATTCCCTCTTACTCCTAAGCCAAGTATATAAAATATCAGCAACAAACGGCAAAAACCGCAGCGGCATGTTAGGATTAATCGACCCTTGATGCTCCTTCAAAGCTAGAAGTTGGTCGTTAATTACCACAGCCAAGTCATTATTACGCCGAGTAAGCGACCTGTCGCCGTGCGAGAAAAATTGCACAGGGGTATCTTTAGGATAGTTCGTCCCCTCTACGGCGTTACTCAGTTCGAGTATTCTTTCTTCGTCATGAAACAGCGTCCTAAAAAACGTATCTTTGAATTTCATACCGCTTTTTTGCTCTGTAGCCCAAAACCGAGTATCGTCCATATAATCTTTGCCCCTTCGTATGGATTATACCATATTTCTTGGGTATGTTTTGCAATTTCCTCATGAATTTTTCAACTGTTTTCACAAAGCCTATTGTGCGGTTGTAAAAGAAAAACAGGAGGTTCGATATGAAAACATATGCATACATGCGCGTGTCAAGCGTAGAGCAAAATGAGGGTCGCCAATTAGCGGCGATAGAAGAACTTAATATCCCGAGCGGGAAGGATTTCAACAGGATAGCGTGCAAGGCGCTTGTGAAAAAGCTGAAAGCCGGTGATTTGCTGTACATAAAATCAATCGACAGGTTGGGGAGGAATTACAAGGAGATTTTGGAGCAGTGGCGGATTCTTACGAAGGAGCGCGAGGTGGATGTGGTAGTGCTTGACATGCCGATACTCGATACCCGCATTGGGCGGGATTTGTTGGGTACGTTTATCGCGGACTTGGTGCTGGCGTTGTTGAGTTTTGTTGCGGAGAGTGAGCGGGAGAATATAAAGGCAAGGCAGCAGGAAGGGATAGCTGCGGCGAGGGCGAGGGGCGTGAAGTTTGGGCGTCCTATAAAAAAGTCACCTGAAAATTTTGCGGAGGTGGTGAGGAAATGGGAGCGTGGGGATATTTTATTTGAAGCGGTGCTTGAGCAGACAGGGCTTAAAACGGCTACTTTTTATAATAGGTTGAGGGAGTTTAGAGTTGGGGGGAAGTAAGGGGAACTATAAAAATCTATACTTTCCTGTAGTTTCTTGACATTAGGAAATATATCATAAAATGTGGAAGATTGCAACACCATTCCATGTCGAAATTTGTATTGACGAGTCTCAAAGAGCTTTTCTAAAAACCTATACCTTTTTATAAAGGTGTACATGCTCCTAAAATCAGAAATGGAGGATTTATATGAAACAACGTATGCAAGGCATGGTAATGGGCATTTTGGTAATGGCTCTACTATTTATTGGCAATGGTCAAACTGCTGAAGCCGCAACACCTGCACCGATTACATGTGTATCCGCGCCAACATGGTTTCCACTTAGCACTTTGCCGCGTTTGTTGCAACAAGGACAAAGAACAAATGCTGTTATTCCGTTGGTTGAAACAACACCTGCAGAGGCACTTAGAGCTGAACTAGCAGAACGCATTCCAACAGTACCAAGAAATCTAAATGCACATCAAGCGCACCAATTAGTGCTTTATCTCCATTCCATTGAAGACCAGTCGCTTTATGTGGCGTGGAGACTGGACCGGGAGGCTGCTGCGATAATTAGTGATATATATGATGAAGTGATTGCGGAATTCATCCAAAGATATGACATGAGTGTTGTAGATAGCGGAAGCCACCCGTTGGACATTGCATTGCGTAGAGAAATTCAAAGACGTATTGATACTCATCCAACTTTAATTGAAATTAATGGGTTCATAAATGAGCACGAGAAACATATTGAATTTATCAGAACAATTTCTGGCGAACTCAATGATTTTATTATGATGGAACAAAGGTCTCAGTGACATTACCAGATGCCGAGTCCCCGCCGAGTGCTGAACCACTGCCCACCAAAACGGCAACCGGTCGGTGTGAGCGACCGGTTGCCGTTTGCTTTACCCACCACCGTTTTCCTACCGCACTTTTTTGGGTGAACGGCGATTTTACTGTGGAATTTCGACATTGGCCATGGTACAATGTCAGTGTAGAATCATTATGTGCGTTGCGGAAGTTTGTTGGGCTAGGCGTTGACGCTTATTTGCAAAAGTATGCTAAGAAATATATAGAAAAAACCAATCAAGCATAGTTGCGTAGTTTATAGAAATGAGGTTGTTTTGATATGTCTAATAAGACTTCAGAAACGGTACAATCAAATGAAAACAGCGTGTATCCCTTGACTTTACAAATAAACGCACGATTGCAACCATTTGACCGCGGCGATATTTATGAAGACCCCATTACAGACGCACTTGAAGAATGCGGTTGCGGCTCTACAGTCGGCGGTGGAACTATGATGCAGGAAAACGGTGAAGTTGCGTTCTGCGATGTTCATATTGATTTGAACAACGATTCAAAAGAAAGTATGGATAAACTCTTGCGAATTCTTGAAGATATTCGCCTGCCTAAAGGTTCTTTATTGAAATCAAACGCCGGTGAACAGCCTGTCGGAACACTTGAAGGCTTGGCGTTGTATCTAAATGGTACGCAACTGCCGGAGGATGTTTATAAATCTTGTGATATTAATTATGTGGTAAAAAAAACAAATGAGTTGCTAGTGGAAATCGGCGAGATGTATAGCCACTGGCAGGGGCCGGAAGAATCAGCTTTGTACTTTTATGGGACTTCTTTTCATGAAATGAAGAAAAGGATAGAGCAATTTTTACTAGAATATCCATTATGTCAAAAGTGTCGAGTTGAGAAGATTGCATAATAAGCAGATAGCCGTTTCGTGATTAGGGGGTCAACATGGCTTGTCGTGGTGTATTTTTTTCAATTGATGAAAGAACTGTGCAGACATTAAAAAAACAAGATAGAGCAGATATTGTTGAATACTTGGTAGAAGAAATAGAGGAAGTTTATTTTGAAGAATATGAAAACCAAGTTGCTGAAATCGATAAAGCGTGGGATGCGGTACAAAGAGCCTTTTCAGAAAGTGAATGTGATGTAAACCATCTTAAAGGAATGTATCCTTCAAACATGATAATATTAGGCGGCGAAATGTTATATGGCGATAAAGACGGAGAAGATGATTACATTATTTCGTTGAAAAATCCGGCAGAAGTCGCTGACATATATAAATATATTTCCACATTAAGCGAACATGAATTTAGAGAACTCTACTTCAAAATAGATAAAGAAAAATATGGTTTTGATGTGGATGAACAGGATTTTTCTTATACTTGGAGTTGGTTAAGTGAAACGATTGCTTTTTGGCAAATTGCTACAGAGAAAAAGCTATCGGTGATATTTACTGTTGACCAGTAGTAGTGGCGAACAATCTTTATCAGGCTGTTTCACACAACACGAAAATTCCAAACACGAAAATTCCAAACACCGCCCCCCACTTGACATCCCCCCAAAACTATACTATAATCCCAACCTATAAACGTGAACAAAGGCGTTCACCGCAAAATGCATCAGTCCCCCGGACCATGCACCTTGCGGTGAGCGCCTTTCCGCATTACTAAGGAGGAAAACGCCGAATGCCAAAAGAAGGTGAAATCAGAATACCGTCCGGCTGCGCAATTTCCGGAATCATAAGCAGAACAAAGAAACGCATGAGCGGCGAACATATCATCAACTCCATCTCTGTCATGCACGACCGTTCGAACGGGCTTGGCGGCGGGTTTGCGGCTTACGGAATTTACCCGGAATACAGCGACTATTACGCGTTCCATATATTTTACGACTCGCCGGAAGCGAAGCGCGAGTGCGAGGATTTCATAGACCGTCATTTCGACATCATTAACCTGTCGAAAATCCCTACCCGCAAAATAAAGGAAGTAACGGACGAGCCGCTCATTTGGCGGTATTTCGTAACACCCCTTCCCACGAAACTCGCAAGCAGCCAGCTAGACGAGCGCGAGTTTACGGCAAAGTGCGTTTTCCGTGTCAACACCCGCATAGACGGCGCATATGTATTTTCAAGCGGGAAGAATATGGGCGTGTTCAAGGCTGTCGGCTTTCCCGAGGACGTAGGGCGGTTTTACCGATTGGAAGAATACGCGGGCTGGTGCTTTACCGCGCACGGGCGCTATCCCACTAATACCCCCGGATGGTGGGGCGGCGCGCATCCCTTCGCGCTGTTGGATTACTCCGTTGTGCATAACGGCGAAATCTCGTCCTACGACGCAAACCGCCGCAATATCGAAATGTACGGCTACAAATGCACCTTGCAAACAGACACAGAAGTCATAACATACATCATCGACTACCTTCACAGGAAACAAGGGTTAACATTTACCGAAATCGCGTCGGTAATAGCCGCCCCGTTCTGGCAGACAATCGAACGTATGCCGCAGGACGACCAAGAAGTCCACACGTACCTGCGCACCATGTTCGCGGAGCAGCTAATCACAGGGCCGTTTTCAATACTCGTCGGCTTCGAAGGCGGGCTTATGGCGCTAAACGACAGGCTAAAGCTCCGCAGCATGGTCGTGGGCGAAAAGGACGACATGGTATACATCGCAAGCGAGGAAGCGGCAATCAGAATAATCCAGCCGGAGCTTGATAAGATATGGGCGCCTAAGGGCGGCCAGCCGGTTATCATCCGTTTGGAAGGGGGCGAATAGGTGATGAGTTTTATTTATCCCGAATACGAAATCGTGCGGAACTACGATAAATGTATCAACTGCCGCGTATGCGAGAACCAATGTGCAAACGACGCACACGAATTTCTGGATGACGCGGACAAATTAGTCTGCGACGATACAAAATGCGTTAACTGCCACCGCTGCTCCGCGCTCTGCCCCACCCACGCAATCAAAATAATAAAAAGCGGTAACACATACAAGGAAAATGATAACTGGAGTACCAAAACAATAAGCGAAATCCATAAGCAAGCGGAAAGCGGCGGCATCCTCCTGTCGGGCATGGGCAACCCGGAAGATTATCCTTCGTACTTCGATAGGATTCTGCTGAACGCTTCGCAGGTGACAAATCCGTCTATAGACCCCCTGCGCGAACCTATGGAATCAAAAGTAAACCTAGGCGCACGCCCGCAGAAAATAGAGCGCGGTGCAGACGGTAAAATTATTAATAACCTCACACCACAGTTGTTTTTGTCTATGCCGCTGATGTTCGCGGCAATGAGCTACGGCGCAATCAGCTATAACGCACACGAAAGCCTTGCCCGCGCCGCCGCGGAACTCGGCATTTTATACAACACGGGCGAGGGCGGCTTGCACAAGGATTTTTATAAGTACGGTGAAAATACTATCGTGCAAGTTGCGTCGGGGCGTTTTGGGGTTCATCCGACCTACTTAAACGGCGGCGTTGCTATCGAAATAAAAATGGGGCAAGGCGCAAAGCCGGGCATAGGCGGGCATCTGCCCGGTACTAAAATCGTAGGCGACATCTCCGCAACCCGCATGATTCCGGAAGGAACAGACGCGATTTCACCCGCTCCCCACCATGATATATATTCTATCGAAGACTTGCGCCAGCTGATTTACTCGCTAAAGGAAGTAACAAACTACACAAAGCCCGTAATCGTAAAAATCGCGGCCGTGCATAACGTAGCGGCGATTGCAAGCGGCATAGCACGCAGCGGCGCGGATATTATCGCGATAGACGGCTTCCGCGGCGGAACAGGCGCAGCCCCCACCCGCATCCGCGACAACGTAGGTATTCCGCTAGAACTGGCGCTTGCCTGTGTTGACCAACGCCTGCGCGACGAAAGCATCCGCAGCAACGTCTCTATAATCGTGGGCGGCAGCATCCGCTCCAGCGCCGATGTTGTAAAAGCTGTCGCCTTGGGCGCGGACTGTGTGTATATCGGCACAGCGGCGCTGATGGCACTTGGCTGCCACCTGTGCAGAAGCTGTCACCTAGGCAAGTGCAACTGGGGCATAGCAACCCAAGTCCCCGAACTTGTAAAACGCCTTAACCCCGAAATCGGCTACAAGCGTTTAGTAAACTTAATGGACGCTTGGCGGCACGAAATCAAGGAAATGATGGGCGGCATGGGGATTAACTCGATTGAAAGCCTAAAGGGTAACAGGCTTATGCTCCGCGGGGTGGGGCTGACCGAAAAAGAACTCGGTATCTTAGGCATAAAACATGCGGGGGAGTGAGATAAGTACATGAAGCGCGTATATGTGAATGAAAAATGGTGTCTGGGCTGCCGCCTTTGCGAATATTACTGCGCCTTTGCCGAGTTTCGGGAAAAGGGCGAAAAGGACATGGCACGAGCGCTGAAAGGCATAAAAATAAACCCGCGTATCAGAATAGAAGAACGCGGCGGCATAAGCTTCGCCGTAAACTGCCGGCACTGCACCGAGCCGCTTTGCGTAAAGGGCTGCATCACAGGCGGCCTAAGCACCAAAGACGGTGTAGTCGCAATAAATAAAGAGAAATGCGTAAGCTGCTACACTTGCGTTTTGTGCTGCCCCTACGGAGCGGTATCGCCCTCAAAAGAAGGCGCGGTACAAAAATGCGAACTGTGCGCCGCAGACGGAAACCCCGCCTGTGTAGTAAGCTGTCCGAACGCCGCCATAGTATACGAGGAAAGAGGGTGAGAACGTGAAATATGTAATCATAGGCAATTCCGCCGCGGGGATAGGCGCGGTTGAGGGCATACGGCAAGCAGATACAGCAGGCGAAATAACAATAATCGCAAGCGAACCGCACCACACATATTCGCGCCCGCTCATCTCATACCTGCTGCGCGGAAAGGTAACGGAAAATCAAATGCACTACCGCGCACCAGATTTTTATGAAAAAAACAACTGTACCCTATACTCGGGCGTTACGGTATCTGCAATAGACGCGGCAGGAAAGTGTGTAAAGCTTGAAACAGGCGAAACCATCCCCTACGACAAGCTGCTTGTAGCTACAGGCTCATCCGCGTTTATACCCGAGTTTACTACAACGAAGGATAAGTTTACATTCATGTCACTATCCGACGCGCAAGCATTGGAAAAAGTCATCGATTCATCAAAAAATGTGCTGATAGTAGGTGCGGGGCTTATTGGGCTGAAATGCGCCGAGGGGATTTTGGGCAGAGTAAAAAGTATAACCGTAGTTGATTCAAGCCCGCAGATTCTCTCGAGTATATTAGACGGCGACAGCGCGGAAATGGTTCAGCGGCATCTCGAGGGCGAAGGGATTAAGTTCGTCACCGCCCAAGGCATCACACGGTTCGAAGAAAATACGGCAATAACGGAAAGCGGCAGCCGCATAGATTTTGACATTCTGGTCATTGCCGCGGGGATTCGCCCTAACACGGCTTTACTTGACGGAATAGCGGAAATAGACAAGGGGATTGTGATAAACGAAAAGTCCGAAACCACAGCGCCGCACATATACGCAGCAGGAGACTGTACACAAAGCACGGACATCTCCGACGGGCAGAAAAAGATAATGGCACTTCTCCCCAACACATATATTCAAGGAGAATGCGCGGGAATAAACATGGCGGGCGGCGAGAAAACATTCGATAAAGCCATCCCTATGAACGCAATCGGATTCTGCGGTCTGAACATCATCACCGCCGGAAACTACAGTGGTGCGGACTATATAAAAAACGGAGACAACGAATACAAGCGTCTTTTCCATGCAGACAACAGATTAAAAGGCTACATCATGGTAGGAAATGTGGAAAAGGCGGGCATATACACAAGCTTAATCCGAAACCAAACGCCGCTTGATACCATTGATTTCGCGCTTGTTTGCGAAAAGCCGGGGCTTATGGCATTTACAAAAGAGGATAGAAACAAAATGCTGGGGGGCGGACAATAGTGAACATTTCGGCGGCACAGCTAGGTTTTAAGGAACTGAACGAAAAAATAAAATCCACAATGGAGGATGTCTGCGTAAGCGGCTGCTACGGTCAGCGATTCATCGGAAGCGGAGCGTCATCAGGCAAATCCATCACAATAAACGGAACACCCGGCAACGCACTGGGCGCCTATCTGGACGGCGCGCTGATTCAAGTAAACGGCAACGTGCAAGACGCGGTAGGCGACACAATGAACGACGGAAAAATCATCGTTAACGGAAACGCGGGTGACGCGCTCGGCTATTCCATGCGCGGCGGTTCGATTTTTGTAAAAGGAAACGCAGGCTACCGCACGGGCATTCACATGAAGGAATATAAAAACAAGAGGCCGGTTATAGTAATCGGCGGCTCGGTAGGCAGCTTTCTGGGCGAATATCTGGCAGGCGGCATTATCGTCGTGCTTGGCATAGGTGCAGAAGGCGTGCCCGTAGGTCACTTCACAGGAACGGGTATGCACGGCGGGCGCATCTACATCCGCACAAATACGGACATATCCGCACTACCTGCACAAGTAATCGCAGAAGAAGCAACAACGGACGAACTAAAGGAAATAGAAGAATACTTCTCAGAGTTCACCGAACATTTCGGCATGGACGGATTTACAAATGACCGGTTTTTGTTGTTGAAGCCCAACACAAAAAATCCGTATAAGAGATTATACACCGTAAATTAATGTAGTCTTTTTGCCTTACGGCAAAAACCGTCCACCGAAAACACGTTGAACATTCGTGATTTTCGGTGAACTGACTAGAGGAGGGTAATTATATGTGTGGAATCATAGGTTACGCAGGGGAAAAAAACGCAGTAGAAATAATCACCGAAGGCCTAAAAAAACTAGAATACCGAGGCTACGACTCCGCAGGAATAGCTGTTTTCGGCAAGTCAGGCTTCGAGGTGGTAAAGCAAAAAGGACGCTTAGCAGCACTAGAAGAACGTCTATCAAGCACCCCAATCTCAGGCAAAATAGGCATAGGCCACACCCGCTGGGCAACCCACGGCGAACCGTCAGACATAAACTCACACCCGCACCTAGGAAGCGGAAGCAAAATCGCCGTAGTCCACAACGGCATAATCGAAAACTACAAGCAGCTAAAAGAACGCCTAGAACGCCGCGGAGTGACCTTCGCCTCTCAAACCGACAGCGAGGTAGTAGCGCAGCTAGCGGAATATTACTTCAACGGAGATTTATTAGAAACCGTAATCAAAACCGCAAACGCCTTGGAAGGCTCATACGCACTAGGGATTATGTGCTTGGAAGAACCTGATGTTTTAGTAGCGGTAAAAAAGGATAACCCGCTAATAGTAGGCGTATCGGACTTTGGAAATTTCATAGCATCAGACGTACCAGCAATCCTAAAACACACAAATCAAGTCTATTACTTGGAAGACAAAGAAATCGCGGTACTGACAAATAACAGCGTAAAATTCTATAACACAGACAAAGAGCCGGTCGCAAAAGAAATCGAAACCATAACATGGAGCGTAGACAGCGCAGAAAAAGGCGGCTATCCGCATTTCATGCTGAAAGAAATCATGGAGCAGCCCAAAATCCTGCGTGATACCATCCAATCGGCAAATATGAACACTCCAAGCATCACACAGTTCAACAAAATCGCAATCACCGCCTGCGGTTCTGCCTACAACGCGGGGGTGGTGTCAAAGTATGTATTCGAAAGGCTGTGCCGCTTCCCGTCTATCGAGGTGGAACTAGCAAGCGAGTTCCGTTACAAAGACGCCTGCGTGGACGAAAAAACACTGGTGATTCTAATAAGCCAATCGGGAGAAACCGCAGACACAATCGCCGCCATGCGCGAAGCAAAATCAAAGGGCGCGGTCACGCTATCCATAGTAAACGTAGTAGGCAGCACCTTAGCAAAAGAAGCAGACTACACAATATACACCGCCGCAGGCCCGGAAATCGCGGTAGCGACAACAAAAGCATTTTCCGCACAGCTTACCATACTCTACAAACTAGCCGTAAAATTCGCCGCGGAGCTTGGCAAGATACCGCCCGCCGAGGCGCAGAGTCTATCA
>Ga0209755_10002354_pt1 | contig 26270 bp, 9 predicted proteins | sample TergutCo191P1_FD_187301 | JGI IMG/M metagenome (GOLD analysis project Ga0209755, IMG submission 187301) | Cornitermes sp. P1 segment gut microbial communities from Petit-Saut dam, French Guiana - Co191P1 (SPAdes) (version 2) | ecosystem: Host-associated > Arthropoda: Insects > Digestive system >...
CGCCGCAGTTCCGGGATCCAAACCGAAAGCCATTCCGCCTACCTTTACATTGGGGCATGAAATATTAAGTTCGATTATATCGATAGAAGATTTATCTAAAAGCTCTGCCCCTGCAACGTATTCGTTGGATTCCGCCCCGGAAAGATTTGCAATTATTACAGGACCTTTGCTGCGTAAATCGGGAAGCTCATATTCTAAAAAATTGTTAATGCCGATATTTTCAAGTCCTACCGAGTTTAAAAGTCCTGCAGGCGTTTCCCAGATGCGAGTGCCCTTGTTGCCTTTACGCGGAACCATCGTTAAACCTTTTGTGCAGATTCCGCCAAGCAGCGATACGTCAAAAAGACTTGAGTATTCGCTTCCGTTTCCAAAAGTGCCGGAAGCCGCAATTACAGGGTTTCTGAATTTAACGCCTGCAATTTCTACACTTGTATTGACATTAAATTCATTCATCAAATTTTACCTCTGTTGACGGAAAGATCGGTCCTTCCTTACAGCAGCGTTTGTTGCCGCTAATTGTGTGAACAGTGCAGCCGTGGCAAACGCCGACGCCGCATGCAAAACGGCTTTCCAAAGAAAGATAACAGGGGATTCCTTTTGCTTCGCATTTAATTTTTAGCGCTTTTAACATCGGTATAGGTCCGCATCCAAAAATAACGTCAAAGTTTTCAGGCTCTACAATAAAATCTACAACTTTTCCAATCAATGCGTTTCTGCCGTCTTCGGCAGCTACGATAACTTTTCTAGCTCTTGTTGCATGACCCAATATTTGATCTTCAACTTCCTTTTCGCGAAAGCCCTGCCTAAAGCCGGCATAAACCTGAAAATGATAATTCGGCTGTTCGTTAATTAATGCAGAAAATGGAGCGATGCCTGCGCTGCCCGAGACTAACGCGGCTCTTCCAAGTTCCGGCAAATATACATCCCATCTGTTTCCAAGAGGACCTATCAAAAGAACTTTTTCGCCGATATTAAGCTGTGAAAATTCGATGGTGCCGGTTCCGCGTTTTACGATTAAAAATTTTACAATTTTTTCTTCTGCATTAAATTCAAAAATGCTGATAGGGCGCGGCAGAAAAACAGATGAACGCGAGAGGCGCAGCATAAAAAACTGACCGGCTTTTGGAGCTGTATGTTCCCAGACAAATTGAAGAACAAAGTATTCATCATTGATGGAAGTCTTGTTTACAAGCTCGCATTCAACACCGTTAATCATTTCTTTAAGACCTCCAGTATTTCATCCCGCATCTTTATTGTAGCACATCTTGCGGCTTTTGCGGCTATTATATTATCGGCATCTTTTTCTTCATTTCTCCATGCAGTTATTATAGAACGTGAAGCATTTACAACTCCGCCGTTTTTGTCACGCAGCAAGAGAGCCGCATTTTGCGCGCTGCCTCCCTGTACCCCGTAACCTGGTATCAGGAAAAAAAGCTCAGGATGAGCCGCTCTAATTCTCGCAGCCTCGTCGGTTTCTGTACAGCCGACCACAACGCCGAACATTCCATACCCGTTTTTACCCATGTGCTGCTGCGCCAAAGTTGACATTCGCTCACCCACGATATTATAAAGATGACGATTATCAACATTTAAAGACTGGAAGTCCTTGTAACCTGGGTTACTTGTTCTCATTAACACAAACGCGCCTTTTTCATTAGCCTTGGCTTCCTTAAGCCACGGATCCAATGAATCCAAACCAAGATACGGCGTTAATGTTACAAAGTCGGCGGCAAACTCTCCTGTAAAATGCGCTTTTGCGTAACGCAAAGCAGTGTCGGCAATATCGCCGCGTTTTATATCCGCAATGGCAAGGGCTCCTTTAGCGCGGATATACTCAAGTGTTTTTGCGTACGCGATAAGTCCTTCGATACCCATCTCTTCGTAATACGCAATTTGCACCTTAAAACAGGCACACACATCGTGTGTTTCGTCGATCAGCGCTTTGTTAAAAGCCAAAACCGCCTGCGCGTCATTTGCGTATTTTTGCCTTTCCGCCTGCGGCACATAATCGATGCACGTATCAAGCCCAACGCAAACATGCCCCTTTCCCGCAACATTTTCAAATAACCTGTCAATATTTAACATATAATCCCCAATTAGAATTTAATCTCGCCAAGGCGCTAAGATCGCGAAGAACGCCAAGTTCCTGTTTGAAATACTCCCTAAACCCAGAATAACAGATAGCTAACTTCTATTTCTAGGGATTAAGATGAAATATCGAAGAGCCACTTTGCGTTCTCTGCGGCTTGGCGAGAAATTCTTCTTTGATCATTTAAAATCTCCGGCGCTGATGATCTCATCGCAGTATTCGCATCTGTATGTTCGTAAATTAGCGTCTTCAAGATGAAAAACATGCGTTAAATATTTTTCTGTCGAACTAATGCAGCGAGGATTTTTGCAGATTAACACATTTTCTACCTTTTCAGGGAGCTGCAATTTTATCTTTTCTTTTACTTTTTCGTTTTTTATTATATTTACCGTTATATTAGGGTCTATAAGACCAAGTGCGTCAAGATTGATCGATATTGTGTTATCAATTTTGATAATATCCTTTTTACCGCTGGATGAAGAACTGGCATTTGCGACAAACGCAATCGTGTAGGGCATTTTATCAAGTCCAAGCCAATTATAGATACGTATTCCAAGACCGGCTTTAATATGGTCAATTACAATACCATCTTTTATCTCGTCAATGTTTAACATGCTACCCCCAGGATTGATGATAATAATGCCATTCGTACGTACATTCCGTATTTTGCCTGCGCGAAATAGGCGGCTCTGGGGTCGCTGTCGACCTCTACGGAAATTTCGTTGACACGGGGAAGAGGATGCAAAACAACGAGTTTTTCTTTTCCCAGCGCCATTTTATCACTGTTTAGGACATAAATGTCCTTTAGCCTGATATAATCGTCTTCGTTAAAAAAGCGTTCTTTCTGAACGCGTGTCATGTAAAGAACATCAAGCTCGCTCATCGAAAGTTCAAGGTTTTCGCGTTCTTCAAACTGTATATTCTGCTTTATTAACAGCCTTTTGATATATTCAGGTAAAATCAGCTCTTTTGGCGATATAAATATCATTTTTACGTTTTCGTAACGCGCAAGAGCCTTTGCAAGCGAATGAACTGTGCGCCCGAACTTCAAGTCGCCGCAAAAACCAATCGTAAAATTGCCGATATTTGCTCGTAAACGCTTGATTGTAAGGAGGTCTGTGAGGGTTTGGGTTGGGTGGTGATGACCTCCGTCACCTGCATTAATTACCGGAACTGTGGAATAACGGGAGGCAAGTAAAGCGGCTCCTTCTTTTGGGTTACGCATGACGATTGCGTCCGCATAACTGGCTGCCATACGCACAGTATCGGCTAAACTCTCGCCTTTAGCGGCTGAACTTGAGCCTGAATCGGCGAATCCAAGGCAGTTTCCGCCCAAACGGAGCATTGCTGCCTCAAAAGAGAGGCGGGTACGCGTACTTGGCTCGAAGAAAAGAGTGGCTAAAAGCTTTCCGTGGCAGCTATCACGAAGGAATTTGTCATTTTTCTCGATTTTTTCGGCAAGTTGAAATAAATTTTCCATTTCGTCGATGGTAAAATCTTCAGGTTCTACTAAAGATCGCCCATTTATGGCTGAAAGGGTTGACATTTTTTCTCCTTTTTTTTTAAATTTTTCTTGCAAAATTAAACCTTGCGTATTATAATAAACTATATATTGTTTACAATTTTTTGTAAATCATGTCTTTACAGTTTTTTCAGGCCTTTTAGTCTAAATAGGACATGATTAAGGGGGTATTATGGCGAGAAAACTGGGTATTTTCACATTTTTGGTAGTATTCTTATGCACAGGAATCGTTTGGGCAGGCGGCAACAGGGAAGGTAATGTTTCCCTTAACGCAGAAGATCCATCTGGTTTTACCGACACAATCGACACGTCCGAGAGAAAACCGGGCAGATGGAACTACTACCTGGAAGCCACAGACAGGGCAGGAAATACCTCCCGCGCGGGTCCCGATAATATCAATATAGATCCGTATTCTGATCTTCCTCAAGTAAGCTTTATTAATCCGATGCCCGGAATGCGTGTTCAGGGCAACTTAAACATAGTAGGTATCGCTGTTGATGACGACGGCATAGACAGAGTTGAATTTGTCATTACCAGAGGTCAGGACGGAAGAGGAGAGGAAATTGTCCGCTCCGATGCCCAGGGAAAAGATTACTGGTCGTATTTTTTAGATACTAAAAACGAAGAAATTTGGACAGACGGCTTCTATACTATCACTGCATGGGCGACGGATATTACAGGTCTTTCAGGTATTGCCGCCACATTCCCCAATGGCTCAACCGTCAATTCCAGAAAACATAGAAAAGCAGTAATTACCTTTATTTTAGACAGAAAAAAACCTGATATTGTTATTCAAAGCCACGAAGTCGGCGCTCTTGTTACAGGTAATATCAGAATGAGGGGTACAACAGCAGACGGTAACGGAATCAGAGGATTTGCCTATTCAACAGACGGCGGAAGCCGTTACATTCCGGTACGTCCGGGTCAGGACAGAAGAACAGGTGAAAATACCTGGGAAGTAAATATCAATACAAGAACTCTCGAAGACGGTCCTGCGGTTATCTGGCTGCAATCGACAGATAATTGCGGTTCTGTGGGAACCGCAGCCCATCTTTTATTCATTAATAATACAGGTCCCGATGTCGGCATCGTATATCCTCCCGCCGATACAACGGTTAATGGTTTATTCAGCATTGCAGGTTACGCTTCTCACCGCGTCGGGTTAAGATCCGTCACATGGAAAGCCGGCACATTCGCTCAGGGTGAGTTTGAGCTTTTACCGGGTAATCAATGGTGGTCTGCAAACATCGATTTAAGAGGACAGCAGAGAGTAAACGCAATCGATATAGAGATTCGCGCGGAAGATGTTTCGGGTAACGTTACAACCGCAAAAAGAAGATACAGGGTAGATCAGAATGCCGATAAACCTGTTGTTACATTAACAACGCCTGCCGCAGGAAATATTTCAGGCAGAGATTTGGTTGTTAAAGGAAGTGTACGCGATGATGACGGCGTTGCTTCGGTTTATTATGCGATAAACTCAGGCGTTGCAGTAGAAATACCATGCACCGGAAATTTCCAGTTCCTTATTCCTACGCTGCCGGAAGGCAATAATATTCTTGAAGTTTGGGCAAAAGATATAACAGGCGTTGAAGGCGATAAAATTGTTGTAAGAAACCTTGTTGTTCTTCCGCCGCCTGCCGTTTTAAGCATTAGATCATTTACGGCAGGATCAAGACCTGCAGAAATTTTCCGCACAGGCATGACTTTAAAGCCTATTCCGATTATTAATGCAAGAACAGGCGCTCAAACCGGCGTAGAAAGGGTTACGATGCAGATCGAAGCTCGTTCTTCCGCGCCGTTTGCAAGCGCAACTGTATCTTTTGGACAGGGCGCAGGAATTCCTGTTAGATTTGCAGGTTCGGGAAATTTATTAACAGCATCTGTTGCAGTACCCGAAACTCTCTCTACCGGTATAAACAGAATTCAATTAAAAGCTGTGGATCGCCAGAACAGGGAAATTGTTTATGACGAATATATTTTTGTTAATAAACTTGCAGACGGCGTAGATCCCGGATTTGAATTTTCATGGGTAAGAGAAAATGCCCTTGCAGACGGACGCCTTGTTTTAGGCTCTGAAAATGATGTTCTTATGGGTATTAGCTCCCATCCGTTAATCGGCGTAACAGTAACAGGCACAGGTTCAAACAGCGTTAACGCAGAAATTAACGCCGCAGGACAGCTTGAAGTTAAAGCGTTAGCTGAAGGTGAATTAGGTCCTTTAACAATCAGAGTACAGACAGAATCTGATTATCAGAATCTTCCTCCTGTTAGAATCGTTTCCGATTTTAACGGCGCGATAGTTACATTTGTAAACGTAACGGAACATGCGTGGGTTAGAACAAGCGCGCCGGTACGGTTTAACGTAACCTCAAGAAACAGGGTTAACGCAGTTGAATATTCGCTGGATATGGGCGCAAATTGGACTAATTTCCTTACAACAGCGGAAATAAGCGCGCTTAGGCCGGGAATGAATACCGATTACACTAAAACAGTAGATTTAGCAGGCATAGAAGACGGTTCTGTCATGATATTGGTAAGAGCCATAACTGATGCCGGAAAAATTTATACCGGAAACTTTACGGTGCGAAAAGACACTCAGGCTCCGCAAGGAACACTTGTTGCACCTAACGATGAAGCGCGCGTAAACGGCACAATTAAAATGGGCTTTACAATCGAAGAGCTTGGCACGTTAAACACAATTACTTATTCAAGACCGGCAAGAGCTGGAGCTCCTGCTATTTCCAGAGTAATATTCAAAGAAGAAGAGTGGTTCGAAAATTACAGCCCGCGCTTCTATGAAGTATTAATGGATTCTTTGGAAATGCCGCTTGACAGCACAATGCGTTTCGTCTTTACAGACAAAGCCGGAAATTCTTCCGAAATTTCGTCTTACGGATTTACAATCGATCAGCAGATGGATATTCCCGTAGCTCAGGTTATTCTTCCGATAGAGAATGAAGTGCTGACATCCGACTTTATAATTTCCGGCGTTATGTTTGACGACGACGGCATTAAGAATTTACAGTACAGAATTGACAACGGCAGATGGGAAACAATAGAAGCCGCAAACGGCTTTAGCATTCCTGTTCCGCTTTCTTCAATGACAGATAACGATCATTCCGTTACTGTAATTGCGGAAGATATTTACGGCGTAAAAAGCGCTCCTGTTGTAAGAAATTTCCGTATTTCGCTTTCTGAACCTGCCGCGGCTGTAACTCATCCGACATACGACACGGTTCTTCGCGATACAATTGAAATTCGCGGAACATCTTCCGACAGAAACGGCATAAGAGAAGTTGCGCTTTCTTTTGATAACGGCAATACATATAACCCTGTAAGAGGCAGCTTTGGAACACCTGCGGAAAGTGTAAACTGGACGTATCAAATGAATACCCGCATTATAAAAGACGGAGCGCATGTTGTATTTATTCGCGTAACAGACAATTACAGCGTGCCTGCGACTTATGCAAGCATGATTAATATCGACAACACGGTTCCCGATGTTACCATAGACAGCCCCGGCGACGGCTCGATGTCTGTTGGACAGATTACAGTACAGGGAAGGGTAATTGATCCTAACCTAAGAACCGTAAGCATTCAGCTTCGCGGTCTTGACGGACAGACAATCGCGGCTCCTTTAAGAAACCGCGATCTTGCTCCGAATATGATTATCAGGGAAAACCTTGACCTGTCAGGTCAGGCGGACGGACAATACAACATTGCCGTTATCGCTACAGACAGAGCGGGCAACGTTACGCGCACATCAAGAAACTTTGAACTTGCGCGCACTACTTACAGAAACTTTGTAGAGATACTGTATCCGCTGGAAAATGAAGAAACATCCGGCGAATTTAACCTTTACGGCTTTGCAGGCGGCGCAGACCTTGCGCAAAGCGTAACAATCAGAATTAACGGCACAGACGTTCAGTCGACAGAAGTTGATGATAATGGTTACTACCGCTTTACTCTTAACTCTGAATTCCTGCAGGGCGGAAATAACGTCGTAACAGTTTTCAGTAACTTCGGCGGCGGCGCTGTTGTGTCATCGAGGGCATATAACATCGATTATCAGCCTGCAGGTCCCTGGGTAACAATTGACAGCTTTACATTCGGCGATTTTGCGTATGACAGGCCTTACATTTACGGAAGAGCAGGTTATGCGCTATCCGAAGAAGAAGCGGCTGAACTTGCAGACAGGGCTACATCCCGCGAAAGAAGGGCAGAGCTTCAATTACGCTCCCTTAATTATACAGAAATAAGTTTTGACAACGGCAGAACATTTACACAGACACAGGGAAGACAGTCGCGTGATGTTGACTATCGCTTCCGTCTTGAAACCGGCGACATGACAGAGGGAATGCACTATATTATTATCCGCTCTACATTCAAGGACGGCGCAATTGCAGTTACAAGAATGCTTGTGCAGGTAGATAAAACAGCTCCTGTTATAAAACTGATTACTCCAGAAATCGGCGGCAGATACAACACAGAAATTGCGTTCTCTGCATCCGCGACAGACGATGTAGAACTTGTAAGCCTTTCGTATCACCTGCGTATCGGCGACAAGAACGCGTATGAAGTACCCGGCTTCCTGCAAGGTTTATACCTGGAAGCAGTTATACCGCCTTTCTTAAGACAGGCAGCGCCTGATTTCTTCCCGACATTCTTCGCAGGCGGCGCAACGTATATGGACGTCGGACTTGGTTTAAGTTTCTTTGAAGACAATGTAAAGATTCAATTCCAGTACGGATTCCAGAACGAATCGACATGGGAAGCTCTTGACGGTACCCCGCCGATTCGTTACGGCGGAAACGTATTTGGATTAAAGATCATTGCAAGCGTTTATTCGCTGCCGTTCCAGTCGTTCCTTGGACCGGACTTTGAATGGTTATCTGCAACATTTGCAGTAGGCGCAAATTTCTCGTACTTTGAAATTGCGCAGAGCGGTTCGCCTACATGGTTAAGCGCATTAATTTTACAGATTGAGTTCCCAAGGGTTACAATACCCAAGAGAAAGCAGCTTAGAACTTTCAGCTTATTTACAGAAGGTTCATTATGGTTTGTTCCGACAGACGTTGATGCAGCAAAAAATGATATTCCGGTAGTAATGCCAAAGGTTGTCATGGGATTGCGCTTGTATATTTTCTAAAATACAAAGAATGCTTCAGTCTGCGCAAAAGCGCAGGCTGAAGTTTATTAGCAGCCCCTTTTTTGTTACAAATTGGCTTTAAACGGTTATTAATTTTTACATAATTTTTATGAAGTATAAATTAGTACTCTGGAGGAGTTATGCAAAGATTAGGAAAACTATTCGTATTATTGGTCGGTGTCGCTTTTATTTTCTCATTATCAACATGCGACGGTCCCATGGGTTTAGGCGATCCTATTGACTGGGAACCGCCAATACTTGTAGTAGATCCTATTCCTACGCCGCTTTATGTAACGAATAGCTCAAGAATTACCGGAACTGCTTCAGATAATATTGGCGTTACGCGCGTTTTTATACGCGATGCAAACAAAAAAGATAATAATGGTAATTCTATTATATTGGGAGATGCAGAGCTTGGAACAAGTAATCTGGTTTTAGATTCGGCAAGAGGGGTAAATGTCCAGAGCCGAACATGGGTAATTGAATTTGATTTTTCGCAGTGGAAATGTAAAAATGGACATGTATATAATCCGGGAATTAATGCTCCAGAAGAGGATCCAAGAGAATGGCTTTATTCTTGTAGAACTTGCGGTTTAATAAGAGAACCTGAAACTGTCATGGCAGAAATTGTCGCGTTTGACAAGATGGAAAATTCAGGTGAAAAATCAATAGCCGCGATTACCCTGGTTATCGATGTAAGACCTCCGATTATTGACGATATGTGGATTGAACGCACAACAATAAGAAGAGCCGACTTAGAAGTATATTCAGATTTAAAAAATTTAGAAATAACTGATATGCGCGCAGAAAGAAGCGCAAATGTAAACAGATATCAAAATGGTTTTTTCCATATACAGGGAAAAGTTTCGGAAGAAGAAACAAGAATAGATAGACTTACCCTTAATATTTACGATTACCGCGAAATTAATACGCCTTTAATGACGCTTGTTAGGGATGCGGATTCTTCCGCATTTTCACCGCGCTGGCTTATAAGTGAAACTGCGCTTCTTAACGCAGGCGAAGCGAAGTGGCCGGGTTATAAAAATAGTTATTATACGGCAGGATGTTTATGCAATATACATTGTTTATGCGTTATTAGTCATTCAACTCCATGTACAAATGCAAATTCATGCACAAACTGGCACACTCCAAGGTATTATTACCGTGTTGCAGTAATTGCAGAAGACAGAAGTAATAATGAGAGCGAGCCGTTCTTTATAACAGAAGAAGAAGGCACATTTGTAATGTGGCAGGATGCCGATATTCCCAAAGGCGTACTTGATCCTTTAATTGGAACACAGGTTTCCAAAGGCGGAACGCTTCCTGTTGAATTTTTTGATGATGATCAGATTCTTTTTGCATATACTGCTTTGTTTACAAAGGAACAATGGGATGGAGAAAGACCAATCGCTTCAGGAGTTTTTATAACAACCGGCGTACCTGAAGAAGAAAAAAGAGAGTTTGTCCGTAACAGATTAAGAAATAATGATCCGGTTTATAACTGGAAATATGACAGATACGCAGGCAATGCATCTGTAAGTGTGTCGGAACAAGTTAATGAATTAATAGGCGGAAAAAAACTGGATGAAAGGCTTATTTATGTTCAGACAGGAAATAATGATGCGGACTATGGTACATTTGTTTTATTCAGTTTAACTGCGGATTCAAAACTTTCACCTCATACCAACATAGGTCCAAATGATACAAATAAAACAAGAGAAGCGCTCAGGTCGTGGGTTATCTATGTATTAGACGAAAACGCTCCTGTAATTGTTCTTGATGTTCAAAAAGGCTGTCCAGAAGAAAATACATTCCCGTCTCTTACAAACGGCGAAAGGTTTACAATTAACGGATATACACTGCGTGAAAGCGGAAGAAAGGGCAATGAATCAAATAACGGCGTTGTTAAATTCCGTATGGCATGGGTTCCTTCAAGGATGTCTGGAGGATCCGACAGTCATATTCAAGCAGTACAAAACGCGTTAAGCGATGTAAATTACCCTGCAATTTTTGAAAATAACGGCGCTTTAAACGGAGTTCAATACTGGGATTTTAATTTCTCTGATTATCCTAATAATATACCAATAAATTATACTAACAGCAGTTACGAAGAAATACCTGCCGGCAGTAATAATATGTATAGAAATCAGCCTTTCCAGCGTGAATTCAGTATTTTAGGAAACAATGTATCTAATGTTAATAATCCTGCCACTAATCCTGCATGGAAAGATTTCCATTCAATAGACGGCGAAGGTAATTATACCCTTGAAAACACAACAAAACTTTTTATTCTTTATGCGGAAGACAACATGGGGCTTCAAGTTTTCAGGCAGATGAGACTTCTTGGAAATAATACTCCCCCAGAAATTGTTGTATATGATATAACAGGCAAAGTACATAATAACAGTATGCCATCAGGTATACCGGACATGAGAAGTTTTACAAATGACGGAGTAGTGGCAGATACTTATTTTACACAATTATCTACATACAATAATAATACTTCGTTATACGATATTTTAAAAGGCGCGTCTTTAAATATAGAACCTGAGTTTAAAACTATTCCATTCCAGGCATATCCAAGAGAAACAATTCTTAAATACTGGGTTACCGCGGATAGAACAGGAGACCTTGCCATAAAATCCATTACTATGATGGACATTACATACGAAGGCGCTGACAGGTATATGGGGCTTAATCCCATGAATGCTGCCGACATGGCGATGGTGTTTGCTGAATATTATCCTGATGAATTGCAAAGAGTATACCTTTTTGAAGCAGAAGATACTCTTGGAAACGTTGCGCGTATTCAGCGCACAATTGCAATAACAAATACGGCAATGCTGGAAAGCATAACAACAACAACGCAAAACGGAACCTACGGCATAACTAAAGAAGGCGAAGAAATTATTTTACAGGCTAACTTTACAGGACAAATTAGGGTGAACACAGCGGGCGGAAACCCAAGGCTTAATGTAAGGTATCCAATTTACAGTACAAATTCTTCACATAACGGAGAATATCATATTCAACAAATAGAAGCAGAACCTGTAATTGGATCTGCCATGTCACTGCAATTTAAATTTAAAGTGCCAAATCCTGATACTTTTTCGTGTATTGATAGCGAGATTAATCAATGTCCTAATAAGGGACATGGAGGCGTACCGATTATTGCGTTTGGTAAACTGGAAACAATGTATGATACAGTCGGAATGGGAGGAAGCGCGGCTGTTGAATCCGTTGCAACTAATCGTCCTATAGCGCTTTACGGCGCAGTTATCACTGACGCGCTGCGTGAAGGACAGCCTGCGTTTATACCCGGTTATACAATAGGAACTTCTACAATGCATACATGGACAACCAGCGTAGGCTCGCTTCAGAATCCTACCGGAAAACCGGAACATGAAAAAGATATTCGCCTTGATGCTGTACGCCCTGTAATAAGTTCTGCAAGCGTTGGCGGGAAAACGGCATACACAGGACAGGAATATTATTTTAAAAACGGCGAAACTTTAACTATTACGCTTACATCAAGCGGTAAAGCGATTAAATCTTCTTCTACAGAGCCGCGCTTACAATATTATATTCAAGAAAATCCTGTTGGAAGCCCTCAAGGTGTTTTAAGAGGTCCGTATAATGCGACGACAACGCCTGAATCAACATTTAAATACACACGTTCTTCAGGTTCAAACGCTCTGGTTTTCAGTTTGCCAATTAGTGATACACAATACGACGGAGAAATCGTGCAGATAAGCCTTGTTACTGCAGATGGACATGGAGCAATTGAAGACGATGTAGGAAATACAGTTTTGTCCGCCAACGTATCAAATCTTATTCCTTCAGGTACGCGTATTTTTGTAAAAAAGGCACTTCCTGCAGCTCCTGCGGCAACTCTAGGTAATGGAAATGCTGCTTTACAGACCGCAGGACCAAATTTTAATTATTCGCCAGTTCTTACAGTACCTGTATCGACAGCAGTACTGGCAGCATGGGAAGATAAAAGGGAATATTCATTAAACGGCGGACTTTCATGGACTGAGTATACAAGTACTGTTACAATCGGAAATGGTTCTCATGGTGTTCGCGTGCGTTATGTAGACAGAGCGGGAAATAACGGAACAGAAAGTACAAGAGACATAGTAGTAAACGCGAACTTCCCGCGGCTCTTGGGCGTTACCGTTGAGCAGGGAAATGGAACATATAGAATCGGGCAAAGACTGGATTTAGAAATGAGTTTTGCAGATACGGTTTCTTATACAAATGCGGCAAATGTAACCATTACCTTACGGGATATTACAAACACAAGCGCGACAGATAACACAATGCAATTACGCGCAACAGGCGGCAGCGGGACAAGCACAATTAGATTTGCATGGACAGGAAATACAGGTACAAATCCGTTTATTGATAAAGACATGTTAACGGGTCTTAGAATTACAGGAATTAATATGAGCGGTCTTTCCGACAGTTTTGGTAATATTGGTCCTGCTTCTGCCAACATAGGATTTACCAACAGCTCTCCATGGGATATTAATATGCCGGCTTTGGGAACCAATGCTGCATACAGTGTTCGATATACAATTTCCGGTACAATTGTAAGTACAATTGCGCCAACAATAAGAAGCAGACAACCTCAGAATGCGCAGGGAAGAACAGGCAATATTACATTATACACGGCAGATCCTGATACTGTATCAGTTACAGATATTGCTTCAGGTTCAATTTCAACAGATAATAAAACAATCAGATTAACATTCAGTAAGCCTATGCAAAAAGGAAACGGCACAATTACAATAAGACCGCATAGCGATTATGCAATACCTGTTGTTTTAGAAAACGAAGGGTATTATTTACATGTAGATTTAACTACAGGCGTAGAAACTGTACATACCTCCGCAGGTACGGACAGAACATGGATAGCCGGTTTCAGCGATATTTTTAACAATGTTAACGATGCAGATAAAATTACATTAATAGGCACTACAAGTATGGCAAACCCTGCATTATCACAGCAGACAGGCTTAAGCGTTGGTCCTTATCTAAAAACAACGCATGGTTTAAAACAGGGACAGGGATTTACAGGTGATTACCGTAATAATACAGGTACCGCTTCAATTACAAATCCCGGAATTAATGCACCCGGTCCTCGCGGTACTACTTCCATGGTTCCCGATACCTCTACAAAATGGGTGCTGCGTTACGATATAGAAGATATTTTCGCAACAACAACTACAACAGCCGCTCCGCAAGGTAATATCCGCGCTGTTCTTGACCGTGCAAAATTCCGCTGGCAGGAAATTGCAGTAACACATCAAACAAATGTAACAATCAGCGGAAATACAGTTACAATTAATCTTGCAGAGCCTCTGCTTCCCGGATTACATTGGACGCTTCATTATGACGCGGGAACATTTACAGACATTGCCGGAAATCCCGCAACAGGGATCGCAAAAGATGCTTATTGGTTCTGGTCAAGCGGAGTACAAAAACCTGTAATCCGTGTAGACAGAAAGAGTTATGACGCAAGAGCTTCCGCCAATTTTACAGGCAGTACTTCTGCAATAACATACAACGATACAAACGCTCATATGGGTACAATCGCCAGTTATAACGCTATAGCGTATCGCATAACATCAGAGACACCTCAGGCAAGAATTTACTACGGCACAAGACTTGGAACTGCGTCAACTGTTGACGACTTTCCAACAGGAAGTGTCACAGGAGACTGGACAGGGCGCGTTAATACAACAACAGCCGCCAATATTGATTCTACTGCAGCCATTAACTGGAATGGTCCAAAAAATGAGGCTAATACTGAATTTACAGGAAGATGGGTGCGTCCAAATCTTATTTTCAGGAACAGTCATAACGGCGCGTATGTTGTAATGGAAGACGGAATTGATGTTCCGCGAAGTATGGGAGTACTGGCAAATAATCAGGCAGGAATAGAAACTGTAGCCAATATGGGGTATCGCTACCTTGGTTTAAGATCATATAACAGAGACGCAAGTTTCAGTGATTTAAACGCAGTTGATCTTGATGGTAATGCAGGTACACTTCACAGGGTAACGGCATCCTTTACTTATGACGCTTATCAGGCAAGCAAGAATTATGTAGCAGCTAACGCTAGAATAGATCATAAAGCCGTGCAGACTAACGGAAGTCATAATTATACATCTGCAAATTATACGTCGCAAAAAGGATATGAAGGCGTGTTTAGAACCGTATTTATGATGCATCAAGCGGGAGTTACAGGCAGTAATACAAATCCGCCGAAAGTAAACGGAAGCACAAGACAGAGCGGACTTCCGACAATTGCCGGCTTCCCGTTAAAAGATAACGCAACTGGAACGGACAGAAGGTATATGAAAGTAATGTATCGTAACAATAACCAATTCTATTGGGTATCAAGCGAAATAGTAAGCCAGTGGTTCCTGCAAGTTCATGGAAGGGGAGACGGTAATGCAGATCGTTCATTCTCAAGACAGGGTGACTCTGCCGACTGGATAACGGCAGGTTACGGTGATTTAACTTACAGCTTTAATGTGATGACGTGGTAGGGGGAGATATGAAAAAGATTATTAATTTATTAATTTTTACGGTTTTATTTGCCGGGTTGTTTACAGCTTGCGATGTCGGGCTTGGAACAAAACTGGATATTACAGGACCGGATGTTGAAATTTTATCTCCTGCCGCGCGTAAAGCTGTAGGGATGCAGTTTGAAGTAAAAGGAACTGTTATAGATACAAGCAGCGCAATAAAGGAATTGGAGATTTCCGTGTCTCCGCCTGCAATAACAGAAAATGATATTTTATATCTTCCTTCAGATGAAATACAAGCAACTAAGGATATCGAAAAAAGACGATGGATATATAGAAACGGAGCTTGGTTTGTTTCAAATGATTCTGGATTAACATGGGCTCCATATAATAATTCCGGTAATATCTGGGATTTAGATGTAAATGGAAATGTAAATTCTGTTGATTGGGTTTTATCGGTTGATTTAAGCATGAATATTAACGGAAGCATTGTTCACCCAAAAGACGGTGAATATTTGTTTAAGGTGCAGGCAAAGGACGTTCTTGATAATTCAGGAGATAATTCCCTTAGAACGAGAGTTTTAATTTTCGACAGAAATCCGCCTAAAGTAGACATATCTAATCCGTTTATCTACAGGGGAAGTAACGCTTATGAGCAAGAGCCGTTGGAAGAACTTCATTTAATTCAAGATGACGGTAATGAAAGATTTGACGCTTCATTTATAGGAAAATTCCTTACGCAGGGTTTTAAAATGCAGTGGCAGATAGAAGACAACAGCGATGTATGGTCTATTGAAATTCGTTTATATAAACATGATGTAAGTGTAGACGGTTATCCAGAAACGCCTTTACCGGATAATTATATATACCGTTATTCTCATAATTTTCCGGAACCGCCTCCTGATATTCCAAATCTTGATTTAATTGCAAAACCTAATGGTCATGTTGTTGTTCCCGCTTTGGATAGTGCGCCAGGATTCTATGATGAACTTGGAAATCTTACATTAGATGCAACTGCTCCGCAATTATTAAATCCTATAACAGAAAAGACAACTATAAAAGTTGTAACAGTCTGTTACGATTCTGCAAAGAATGTAAATCAGGAAAAGGTGCTTGGATATTTTATCTACTGGCCCTTAGCCGACGAACCATGGATTGAATACACAGACGGTATGGATACTCTTGAGTATTATGAAAATCTTTTTAATTCAGTACCAGGTAATGATTTTAAAGCATTTCTTGATGAGCGTTCATTTATGATATACCCCGGAAGAACATTAAGGTCTTCTGCATTCCATGCTCATGGATTAAAGAATGTAGTTTATTCTTTATATCAATTTGATGAAACTACAAGATTCGTATCCGAAGAGCCATATTCGAATGATTACAGTAATGTTCTTATTCAGAATATTCAGCGTTCAAGCGGAGGTTATTCTACAATTTTCCCGTGGGAGATTAAGCCTCCAAGCCGTTCAGGTTATTTCATTCTTAAAGCAGTTGCCATGGGTCATAATGACAGCATAGAAAATAATATAGATGGAGAGATTGTTCTTGGCAGACAAAGCATTGAGTATACTGCGTTATTCAGGGTACAGGATATTTCTTTCCCGGACTTTGAACAGCCGATCAATCCAATTCCTTCGCAGCCGCTTTATGTAGAAGTAGGGAAGAGCGCGAACAATGATTCAATAACTATCTCAGGTTTTGCGCGCGATGCAACTCAAGTTGTAAATCTTGATTTGGTCTGGATTAATCCTCAGTCAACAGGTTTTGCTGCGATGAGTCAGCTTTCCTATTTCCGTGATCCTGATTATGACGGCTGGCAAATGGCGTCAGGTCTTACTCCAAACGGAAATCCGGCAGAAGAAGGTCTTTTTGATAACACACATACTAATAGGGTATACAGGCTTGCGCTTACGCCTGCCGGTATTGATAATGAAACACAAAGAATGAGATTTTCATTTTCCAGAACAATACCGTTAAGCGAGTTTAATATAAGCGTTACCAATCAGCCGCTTATAAGCCAAATGTTCCTTTTAAGAGCCGAAAATCCTGATAAAAGAACTACAATTATTACATACGCGCCGCAGGGTGATACTTCTCCTCCTGTGATAAACATAGAAAATGTTGTTATAAACAATGATGCAATGTACAAACCGCGCGGATTTGCAGTAATTCCGCAGTTTAATGCCGGTGATACAATTCAAATTAACGGAACATGGCGCGAGGATTCCTCTGAACACTTGCCTATAGCTGCGTTCTTTACTCCCAATTTTAATGTAGAAATAAATGGTCATGTATTTCCTAAATCCGCGATAAATATCAGCATGAACACAATAGAAGTTATGGATGAAGTAAATATAAACTGGCGCGCGGAAATAACAGTCGGAGATGGAAATAATCAAATTCCCAAATCGATACTTAGTGATACTCTGGTTGTTAACTCTACAACCCGTGACATCGGAGGCAACCGGGCTGAATCAGGCGTTTCGTGGTTAATACAAAGCGATCATCTTAGACTAATGCGTATTTCTTCTGAAGATCAGGATGGATTATACAACACAGGGAAACCTGTAATTATCTTCCTTGAATTCAGTAAACCTGTTCAATTATCAAATCCTTCCAGCGCTCCAACTTTAAGGTTGAATTCAAGAGGGACGACACAGGGAACTTTCGCAACAGCAGTATACGCTCCTGAATTAAACGCGTCTCAAAGCACACGTCAGTATTTTAGATATACTGTAGCCGCAAGCGATGGTACCATTAATTTATCACCTCTTGCATACCTTGACATAATAGGACTTGAAACAAGTATTGCATGGACAGCTAACAATTATCCGTTTACATGGCACAGAGGAACCGGTGATTCGCGTGAAGAGATAAGGGTAACCACTGTTCAAGCGCATAACAACAATGTGCCGGATAACGCGCCGTCTGTTCCTTCCGGGCAAATATACGCAAGAAGATTGCCGACAACTACAATTAACTCTAACGGGCAGGAAGGCGCTGATTACATGTTTACCCTTATCGGAGGTAAACGTATTCAAATTGACACACAGGCGCCTACTGTAGCAAACATTGTTTCTAAAACTCCTGTCGGCAACTATTCAACAGGAGCAGAAATATCCATAGAAGTTGAGTTTAATAAACCTGTAAGAATTGGCGCAACGCTTCCAAGATTAAGATTACAGGTAACAAACACAGGTAATGTTAGTCCTGATGATAGTTCCGTAAATGCTACAACTGTTCAAACATCGGGAAATGCTTCTGATGTAAGGGTAAGCGGCAGAACAATTACTTTTGTTTACAGGGTAAAAGCAGGCGATACGACAAACGGAAACGTCATTACTGTAACAGGTCATACAGGCATTGTAGAAGACCTTGCCGGTACGCAACTTTTAGCTACAGGTATTTCCAATATGGCGCTTGCAAGCAGAAACCTTACAGGAAGATACATTGATACAATAGCGCCTGGAGTTCCAACTGTTAGAATACTTCCCGGTACAGGAACGGCTACAGATGCCAATGCAATTACAAATATAGTAAATGGCGTTACTCATAACGGAAGATCTAATGCGGCAAACAGGACGCTTGCTAATGTGTATCAATCAGCATTAAGGCTTGCCATACAGGGTGATACTACAGCAGGAGCTCATAAACTTGACAGGATAGAGTATTCTATAACTAACAGCCAGACAAACTTTATAACATTTGCAAACATTGCCAATACACCGATTACTCTGCAGCCAGGATCTTATAATATTATTGCCCGTCAGATTGACAGAGCAGGAAACATTTCCCCGTGGTCAAATGCTGTCAGTTTTACATTTATGACTCCCGGAGATTTTGTCACTCGCATTGATTCTACAAGTGCAAACGGTTCTTATACAAACAATGCAAGCAGGCAAGATAATGTAAATGTTACTGTTTATTTTAGAGAGAATATTACAACCAGCGGTACCGGTAATGGTGTGCCGACAATTACGCTTAATGTAACGCCGGAAAGAACTGTTCAAGCTTCAAATTTGACAACCGCAGCTAATTCAATTTCGTTTACATACAGTGTTAACACAAACGAAAACACGCCTTCCGGTGTAAATCTTGATGTAACAGGAATAGCTATAACCGCTGCCGATACAACAGGAGTAAATGTTACAAGTTTAATAACTGTCCCCGGCGGTACAACGGATTTAACAAATGCCAACAGACTGCGTAACCGTAAGGCAATATCGATTATTACGGGAAATCTTGTTCTTGACAGCAGTAACACAGCTCCCGTTTGGGCTACAACGCAAACTTCGGCGCAAATTAGAGATGCCGATGCATGGACAGGAACAATTTCGCTTAAATTTAACAGGGCTATTTCTAAAGGAACAGGCAGTGTTATAATTACTCAATCGACAACAGGTTACAGGCTTCCTGCGGTTCTTACAGACGCGCAAAGCTCAAAGTATAGATCGGCAAGAAATTTTAACTCCTTCTATACAAGAGGAACAAATGGTTCTTTAAACGGATCTGCCGACACTTCTACAAAATGGATTTTAAACTATGGTCAGGCAACTGTTGTTGCGCCAAATACCTCGGGTACCGAGATACAACAGCTTGCGTTTGATTTCCATGATGCAGAAACTGTAACAATTCCTGTAACATCAGAAGACGTAGAAATAAACGGCGATACTCTTACTGTTAATATTAGAGGGTCAAATGCTCTTGCGGTATTGGGCGCGCAGTATAATGTTACGTTTAGCAGCGGTTTTGTACGTGATAGTTTAGGTTATAGCTGGACTCCTGCGACATCGCCATTTACTAATGGAGGAACAACAGAAATAAACCGTCCGTTTATTAGAATTGATAAACGAGTCAACGAAGACAGAATAACATCGCAGACAGGAAGTCTCTCATCTCCTCATATAAACGGGAATTACAGCCGCGTAATAACATCAACAGCCCGTTTTGACTGCCGCACCCCTGCGTCAATTGTGCGCTATCTAGCGGAGGGAACGGAATACTCCGCGTCGGGTGTTTCTGGAATGGGCGGCTGGACAATGAGCGGAACCGCCACGGCGTCAAACTGGATAAATGACAATCTTGATATAACAGGAATGCCGGCTCAGCCGAATCTTTCGGCAACAACAGGCGGAACCGTATATGATAATTTTACGGGAACAGGAACCGCTACGCATTTAACAATAGGTACAACCAATGAACAGGGCTTTATTTGGCGCGTTTCGGCAAGAAGCCGTAATTCAAGCATAGGTAGCATAAACAGCGACCAATATGAAGAAATGGCGTATCGTACAGTTCTAACTTACGAGATGGCAGGTCTTACACCAGGCACATCAGCACTTGGTCAGCCTTTCAGCGTTGGTGATCAGTTATGGGTTAGGGGAGGAGATGCCGTAGCGTCATCTTCTGTCCCTGGTTTCCCTCTTTCATGGGAAGATGATTTTGACAGACTCAGGATAGACGCAAGGCGTGCAGGCGCTAGATTAATGCAAGTAAGCGGTAATAATGTCTCGGTTACAACTACAGCAAGAGCTGCCACCACTAATGAATTTACAAGCAATGCGCATGGTCTTGGAGCGACAGGAAGCATTATGCAAGTGACAGAAAGCGGAAATGTTTTCCATTTAAGAGTCACCGGTACCAATACTTTTAGACTGTATAATACAGCGAATGCCGCGGCGACAGGTACAACCGCCGGCAATGGCGTTGCCGCAAGCGGAACCAACATTACAATTCAAATTAGCATGGATGGCAGGTCTGTCTGGCGTTTTATTACATGGGAAATTAACGTAAGAACATGGTTTGATGTAGTTCTTGGTAGGTTTACAAGCGCGGCGCAAGCACAACCTGTAAATGATGCCTGGCAATATGGTCCAAGACAGGTTGCCTACCAGCGCGGCGGATGGAGCGCTCAAAAAGACACTTATACAATGCATCCTGGTAAGCATCGTTGGATACGCATCACAAGCGGAGACTATTCAAACGGACTTGTTAACTTCTCGCTCCTTATGAACCCAAGAATGGCACAATCAAGCGTAACGCTAACACAGCCGAATCCTTAAAGTAATGGGATAACAATTAAAAAGCGGGAAGTATCTTCCCGCTTTTTTTATTTTTTGTTGCTAACAGACGCCAGATTCGAACTGGCCACCTTCAGCTCCGGAGGCTGACGCTCTATCCAAATGAGCTAGTCTGTCAACTGATTAATCAGTTAATTACAATAACCGTAAAAGTTCCGCGTTTTCGTTTTTGTTCCATCTTAACGCGATTTCATGAGGCGTTTCGGCGGCGATGTTTCTAATTGTACGGTTTGCGCCAAGTTCGATAAGTGTGCTTATTTGTTCGGGGGAAGCAAACCTTGCCGCAATATGAAGGATCGTGTTTCCGGAGCTGTCACGCGCATTAATTCCCCTGCCTGAGAAAAGAGCCCTTACGCAAAGCTCGCCTTTTGTAAACGCAATTTCCGCCGGCGTTTTATTGTCGCTTGCAGCCATGAACGGGTCAGCCCCTCCATCAGCGATTATTTTTGCAGAATCAAATGAATTAATGTCTACTGCAAGGCGAAGAGGCGTTTTTCCGTTACTGTCAACTGCGTTTATTCTGGCTCCGCCTGCTACAATTGTTCTAATAATATCCACAGGCGCTCTTTCCTGAACTGCGACATGCAATGCGGAGTTTCCTAAATCGTCAGGTGTATTAATTCTGTTATTGGAAAGAAGAGCGCTTACCATGGAAGGAGATATGCTTAATGCAATCTGGAATGGAGTTCTGTTTCTTGTGTTTCTAGCATGAATCGATGTTCCGTGCCTTAAAAGAATATTTACTAAATCCAGGCGATCCATACTTACTGCGATATGTAATGGAGTGTCGCCCCTTGTGTTTCTTGTTGATACATCAGCGCCGTTAGTTGCAAGTTTTTCTATGGAAGGAAGCAAAGCTCCCCTTACAGCTTCCATAAAAGGAGTGTTGCCGTCTATATTTCTTACTTCTAAATTTGCATTGCGGCTGATAAGTAAAGTTTCGATATCTGACATTCCAAGCGCAACCGCGTCATGAAGAGGCGTGTTTCCGTTTAACGAGAATGAATTAATATCAATTCCAAGCGATAACAGGTAAGAAATTGATTCTTTGGCATTCCAGCGGACTGCAAAATGCAGAAGAGAATTTCCCTGCGTATCCCTTACATTAAAATTGGCTCTGTTTTCAACTAACACTCTTATTGTCGCAGGGCTGTCATTTCTTATTGCAAAGAAAAGGGGAGTCTGACCTGTTGCGTTTGCTTCTTCTACAGACATGCCGTTTCTAAGAATAATAGGAATTGCGTTTACAAGCGCCCATTGAGATGCATAATGAAGCATATTATTTCCAACGCCGTCTTTTGCAATTATTGTATTAGAATTTACAATCCATTCTCTCATGTTCCTGTCGGCAGGGGAGAGAGCAAGGAAAAGCGGGCTGTGTCCTGCCGCGTTAAGAGAAAAAATATTTGCTCCTCTGGAAATTAAAAATTCCCCAGTTTCCCTTTGATTCATTCTGACCGCAATATGAAGAGCTGTGTCTCCGTCCCTGTTTCTTGCGTCAACAGGAGCCCTGCTGTCTAAAATTCTGCCAATTTGAGCAGAATTTCCCCTGTTTTTAACTGCCGCATGAAGCATTGTGTTGCCGGCTGAATCTCTTTGATTTACTGTTTCGGGCGAAACAATTAGATTAAATGTTCTGCCATTGTTTTTTAGAGCAATATCAAAAGGAGTTATTCCTTCGTTATCTGCGGCAAAAATTTCGCTGCCATAATCTAAAAGATTTGTAATTACATTAACTCGATTTTCCTGAACTGCAATGTAAAGCGGCGTTTTACCGTCAATATTTCTGATATGAACATCGCTTCCGTTTTCTAATAAAGTTTCAATTACTTCTTCGCTGCGATTTAAAATAATCGCTATATGAAGCGGCGTATCGCCGTGTTCATCACGATGATTGGGATTAGCTCCTTTTCCAAGTAAAAGGTCAATTACTTCTTTATGTACTGTTGATGGAATCCCCATATGTAAAGGCGTATTGCCGTTTGCGTCTCTTGCATTAACATCTGCATCGCTTTCAAGAAGCATTCTTATTATACCTAAATTACCGTTTCGCATTGCTTCATGAAGCGGAGTTGCCCCTGATGTGCTTTGAATATTGATATCGATATTTTTTTTAAGCAGGAATGAGATCATTCCAGAATAATTATCAATTACAGCATAATGAATGGGAGCTAGTCCTTCGTTTCTGCGGATGTTATAGTTAGCGGTACGCGCCGCAGGACCGAAATATTGAAAAATAGGACTATCAGAAGATGCGCCCGATAGTATAAGCTGCTCGGCAATTGCTATATGAGCTTCTGAATTTGGATGATTAAAGGCAATGTCCAAAGCGGTTTTTTCCATGTTGTCTTTTAAATTTATAGAAACGTTAGAAGATTCCAAAACAGTTAAAATATTCTGAACATTTTCAAGTTTTCCGCTGGTTGACGCAAGATGAAGAACAGTTTGCCCGTTTTTATCGGTTAACCCGATAGAAGTTGGCGTAAGAAGAGCTCTAAAAACGAGAGGATCGCTTTCTAGCGCGATTGTAACGGCTGTTTGATTATCCGGTAACTCAAGATGGATATTTGCACCGCCTGCTGCTATTACGGCGGTAACAGCAGGATCTCTATTGTTTACAGCTATGCCAAGAGCGCTTTGCCCTTCGTTATCAAGGGCGTTCGGATTCGCGCCAAGAGCTATAAAAAACTGTGCAAGCTGGGCATCTTTTCTTTCAGCCGCATAATGAAGCGGAGTTCTTCCGTTTGCATCAACGGCATTTACCTCAACTTCGCTTAAAAAATACCCCCGCGCCTTGTCATCGCCGCGCGCAAGCATTCCCCAGACAGGGGAAGTAGGGTCGACAGGATCACCCGGTGTGAGTCCTCCGCAGCCAGTTAAAATAAGCAAAAAAACCGCAAAAACGCTCATAGAGCCGTAAAAAAATGATGACTTTTTCATACTTTTATCATCGGCGCAAAGGATTTAACATATTAGAATAAGAAATAAGTAAAGCGGGAGTTGACATTAGCCGGTTTTTTTGATAAAAAGGTAAAAGTACAGGTTTCGCGGCCTTGGTGGAACTGGTAGACACGCTAGCTTGAGGTGCTAGTGCCGAGAGGTATGGAAGTTCGAGTCTTCTAGGCCGCATGATGTGAGACACATATTTAAGATATTATTTTTATTTAATCTCTCCGTTTTATTTGCAGGAGGTCCTGGTAAGTATCTGGAAATCATTAATTTAAGCGGAGAAAATATTTATTTTACAATCAGGTATAATAGCAGCGAATCGCGGTATATCGATAGTCATCTTACATATCAACGTAATAATTTAACGCCTAATAATAATAATCCCTTCCCAAGTATTAGTATTTTATCCGGGCTTGATGAAGATACAAATATAAGGCAAGTTATAGATCATTATATTGTCGAATTCAACGTTTATAGTAATAATGAAATTTTATTATTTAATAAAAATGATTTATTAAGAGCCAATTTAAACTTGGTATATACTTTTGACTACAGCGAACATGAATCTTTTCCGGGCGAATATAGCTGGACTGGAAGTTATTACTTTAATGTTCATAAAAGAACGCAATTTTCGCATATTACGACCGAACGATTAAATTTAAGAGAAAGCGATGATATAAATTCTTCGGTAATCAGGGTATTAAGCAGGGGAGAAAGAATAATTTCTCTTCAAGTAGGTAGAAGATATATATACGATGACGGCGTTACTTTTGATCGGCATTGGATAAAAGTAAGAACATCAAACGGAACTGAAGGCTGGTGTGTATCAATTTTTTTAATACCGTTATAATTAAACTGTGAAACATACGGATTTCATTTTATTTATTATTTTTATACTGTTTTTTCAAACATTTATCGCAAATAATATTTTTTGCTTTTTTACCTACCGGCACTCCGCAGCGCGGGCAAAGTCCTTTCTTTTTACGCTGTTTGTAACGTTCTTTACGTAATTCATTAACAGTTTCTGTAATTGCTCTTTGGTAATTTCTGTAAAATTCCCTGCAATCATCGCAGGTTTTATAAGGGCTGGATTTATTAACCTTACCCCCGCATCTAGGGCAAAGACCGCTTTTTAGGCGTTTGTGATAGGCTTTCTTTCGTTCCTTTGGCTCTGTCATTTAAACATAATATCATATACCTGACAAATAATCAAGGCAAAAATTTCACTGATAAATATCTTTTTATACAAAATCCCTTAATTGACAAAATATTTATAACAATATATTATTTCATTGATTTGGGGGGAATATGAAAAAAAGAGCTCTTATCAGCGTATTTTACAAGGAAGGCATCCTTGAGCTTGCGTCATTTTTGACAAAATCGGGCTGGGAAATCCTTTCTACAGGCGGGACTTCCAAGTATCTTCAGGAAAATAAAATCCCTGTTACAGATGTTTCAGCAGTTACGGGTTTTCCTGAATGTTTGGACGGACGCGTAAAAACGCTTCATCCTGCGATTCATGCCGGTATTTTGGCACGCCGCGACGTTCATTCTCACATGAAAACACTCAAAAATTTAAACCTTGAAACCATCGATTTAGTCTGTGTTAATCTTTATCCTTTTTTTGAAAAAGTGCAGGCAGGTCTTTCTACAGAAGAAACAATCGAGTTTATCGATATCGGCGGGCCCGGAATGCTTCGGTCTGCCGCAAAAAATCATAATGACGTTATTGTTTTAACAGACCCTGCGGATTACGAAGAGGCAATGGAAGGATTAAAAAAAGGAAAAGTTCCTGCGGATTTTAAAAGGAGATTAGCAGGTAAGGTTTTTAATTTGACATCCGCCTATGACGCTGCAATTTCAAGATTTCTATTAAACGAAGAATATCCAAAGTATCTTTCGCTTCCCTTAAAAATGGGACAGCCTTTGCGTT
>Ga0209755_10002355_pt1 | contig 26268 bp, 19 predicted proteins | sample TergutCo191P1_FD_187301 | JGI IMG/M metagenome (GOLD analysis project Ga0209755, IMG submission 187301) | Cornitermes sp. P1 segment gut microbial communities from Petit-Saut dam, French Guiana - Co191P1 (SPAdes) (version 2) | ecosystem: Host-associated > Arthropoda: Insects > Digestive system...
TTTGCAGAGTGGGTGATGTTTGTTCAACAACCTCCGTTAAACGAATGCGTTCATGAATCTTTTTAATGATGGATTTTGGTTCGATGCCGTGCACACGGTTGTATTCTTCTTGAATACCACGTCGGCGGTTTGTTTCTGTAATGGCTTTATTCATAGATTCTGTAACAACATCCGCATACATGATCACACGGCCATTGACATTGCGTGCAGCGCGCCCAATGGTTTGCACCAAAGAGGTGTTGCTCCTTAAAAATCCTTCTTTATCGGCATCCAATATCGCAACCAAGGCAACTTCCGGAATATCCAAACCTTCACGCAAAAGATTGATACCAACAAGGACATCAAACACATCCATCCGCAGGTCGCGAATAATTTCAAGGCGTTCTAATGTTACAATGTCAGAATGCAAATAACGCACACGAATACCGGCTTCACGTAAAAATTTTGTCAAATCTTCCGCCATGCGTTTGGTCAGCGTTGTAACCAATACTTTTTGACCGGATGCCACAACGCGATTGCATTCGCCGATTAAATCATCCACTTGGCCTCTGATGGGCCGAATAAATACTTGCGGGTCTAAAAGACCGGTCGGCCTGATGATTTGTTCAACTTGCAATTGTGTATGTTCGTGTTCATATTTTGAAGGTGTTGCCGAAACAAACAACATTTGCGGAATTTTTGCTTCAAATTCATCAAATTTTAAGGGTCTGTTGTCCAGTGCCGACGGCAATCGAAACCCATAATCAACCAATGTTTCCTTACGCGCACGGTCGCCTTTATACATAGCACCGACTTGCGGAATCGTAACATGGGATTCATCGGCAATAATGAGAAAGTCGTCAGGAAAGAAGTCGAGTAGGGTATTGGGCGTGCTTCCGGGTGCCCTTGCCGATAAATGCAGTGAATAATTTTCAATACCACTGCAAAAGCCGACTTCACGCATCATTTCAACATCATAGCGTGTGCGTTGTAAAAGCCGTTGTGCTTCTAAAAGCCGTTCGGTGGATTTTAAATGTTCAATTTGAATTTCAAGCTCATTTTCAATGGCAACAATCGCTTGCTCCATACGTTCTTTACTGGTGACATAATGCGATGCGGGCCATATGACAATATGGTTTCTGTTTGCGTAAATTTCACCGGTGAGCGCATGGACTTCAGTAATGCGTTCAATTTCATCCCCAAAAAACTCTACACGAATGGCAATTTCAGAAGAATTTGCAAGAAAAATCTCTAAAACATCTCCGCGTGCGCGAAAAGTACCGCGTGTAAAATTCATTTGATTGCGGTTGTACTGAATTTCAACCAATCGCCGCATGATGTCATCACGGTCACGCATCATACCAACGCGTAAACTAAGCATTAAATCTTTGTATTCGCCCGGATCGCCCAAACCATAAATGCATGAAACCGATGCGATAATAATAACATCTTTGCGCTCAAAGAGTGCTGATGTTGCTGAATGCCTCAAGCGGTCAATTTCTTCATTGATTGATGAATCTTTTTCAATAAATGAATCGGTGGATGGCACATAGGCTTCCGGCTGATAATAATCATAATAACTGACAAAATATTCCACAGCATTGTTTGGGAAAAATTCTTTAAATTCACTGTATAATTGTGCCGCCAATGTTTTGTTGTGTGCCATTACGAGTGTTGGCTTTTGAAGCGATTGTATAATATTCGCCATTGTAAATGTTTTACCGGATCCGGTCACGCCCAATAATGTTTGAAAACGATTTCCATTTTTAAAACCTTCAGCAAGTGCTTTAATGGCTTCCGGTTGATCGCCGGTCGGTAAAAATTCTGATTTAATTTCAAAATTCATATGCGGTATCCTTTAAAAAGTAATTTCTATAAAATAAAATTGGTTTTGTTTGCGTTTTTGAATAAGGTTCATCAAATCAATCAAAAATTAATTGGGGATGATGTATATATCGCATTGTGGCTTATTTATTGGTGCAACTATTCGTAAAAGTTGTCTTTTGCGAATAGTATAGTCCGTGCCCAATATACCCCGGTATCAATTAAACCGCTCTTTCTCACCATGATACTTGTTCTTTAACGTTTAAAGAGAATGCTGATGAACTAAATCAACAGCATTCTCTTTATTAAAAAATTATTTTTGTAACCGCTGCATAAATTTTTCAACATCCACAAAATATCGTGTATGCACGCCGTTTCCAATTTCAGTGTCCGCATCGTATGCAAACACATCAAAGGTTATTTTTTTATTGTCAATTTCTTTGATGACCGCTTTTGCAGTAATAATGCTGCCAACAGCCGATGCCGCGATATGCTTCACATCAATATGTGTCCCCACGCTCGTCTGACCTGCCAACATCCGATCGGACAGACAATCACAGGCAGCTTCTTCCATGAGTGCGATCATCATGGGTGTGGCAAACACATCCAGCGTACCGCTCCTCACTGCTTTTGCGGTATTGATGTCAGAAACGATGGTACGTGCAGTGCCCTCTGTTTTAAATGTAAACATATAAACTCCTACTCCATGCGAACAAATATTCCTTTTGTTGTGTTGTTATACATACTGTTCAATCAGTGCTAAGACAGATGCTTTGGGCATAACACCCAGTCCCTCATTAACAATGACACCATTTTTAAATACCGCAAGATACGGAATTGAAGAAATATTGTACTTAACTGCAAAATCTTGGTATTCTTCAATATTCATTTTTGCTACGGTAAATTGATTGTTTTCTGCCGCAATTTCTTCTAAAACCGGTGCAATCATTCGGCACGGTCCGCACCAAGATGCCCAAAAATCAACCAAAACAGGCAACTCAGACTTTAAAACTTCTGCTTCAAAATTTTCATTGTTTAATACAATTGGTTTCATACTATCCCTCATTTAATAAAATAATATATAAATGACAATATTTCAGCCATTTATGAACAACTTAAATTTATAAATTATGATGACGATAGACTCTGAACAACATATTTATTTTAACACATTATTGGTATGTTGCGAACAAAAAACATATCACTTTGTCATATGAAACAGTATATGATAAAATAAAAAATGTATACAACAGAGTAAACAAACAAAATGTTTTTACGTATTTTGTTGTGTACATCATTAAATTTCGGGTTGTTTAAACACCGATATACTGCTTGGAGGTATTTCTTATGAATTATGAAATTGAACGTAGGTCTGTGGCACTTGCCATCATCCTGTCTATTATTACTTGCGGCATTTACTTTTATTACTGGTTACACCGCATCATGGACACATTGTACCGAGCCAATGGCCGTCCTTCAACTGCAGGCATGGATATCGTGCTCACCATCATAACATGCGGGATCTATGGTATTTATTTAATGTACAAAGCCGGCAAGCTGGAAGCTGAATTGTATGCAAAGCTGGGACTTGGTATTAAAGACGATTCATTGGTATATTTATTGATTACTATTTTTGGTTTTAGTGTTATTGCATACGCTATTTTGCAAAACAACATCAATCAATTGCCTGATATTAATATGCCAACAATGTTTGATGATTATTCTAACGGTCCGCGATTGTAAAATGCGTGAAGTAATAAAAACATACATTATTGTTATAATTATTGCAGGGATGGCGGTAGCGCTGTCCCTTTTTACCTTTATACCGCCGTGCATATTCTACGGCATTATTGGGATCCCCTGCCCTGCATGCGGTTTAACACGAGCTTTTTTACAATTGTTCCAATTCAACATACAAGGTGCATTTCATTACCATCCCTTGTTTTTTTTAGTACCGTTTATTCCGCTTTTAATGCATGAAAAAATCCCCTTGCGCATTAAAACCATCTCAAGCATAACACTCATTATATTGTTTTTTGTTGCTTATATTGTGCGCATGATCCTGTTTTTCCCACATACAGCACCGATGAACATTAATGAGGACGCAATACTCATTCAATTAATTTATTTATTACGCTCATAAAACATTGTCGATTTCATCTTCAACGTGTATACTAGCTGTAACTATATAAATTATTAATGAGGTATGCTTGTGAGTGGATTATGTGCAGTTTTTACAACAGAATCAAAGAATAAAACCCTTGTGACGCAAATGCTTTCAAAAATAAGACATCGTGGGCCTGATAAAGATTTTATGTTTTCATCAGGTCATTTTCACGGCGGCATTTGCATGAAAAAAGATGTAGATTATAAAAACAACGACATGCCGTATCATATTGATCGATATGACGGTTGTGTATATTTTGATGGATACATCGAAGATCTAACCGGCACGATTGCCAATATGAATAAAAACGGCATCCCTATTTCAGGAACAACAACTGCCGAGCAGTTATTTTCATTGTATCGTGTGTACGGCGCCGATATGGTGAAGCATATCCATGGTGCATTTGTCATTGTGCTTTTTGATAAAATTAAAAACAAAATTGTTATGATGCGTGATCGTTTTGGATGCAAACCCATATATTATACGATGTTGGGTTCTGCATTTTTTATCGCATCTGAAATTAAAGCATTTATTGGATTGCCGGGTTTTGAACCGGCAGTTAATCATCATGCATTAGAGCAATATTTATCATTTCAATTTTCTCCGCTGGCTGAAACATTTTTCAGTGGTGTCTATAAACTCTTACCTGCGCATACATTAATATTTGATCAACAAACCATTACAACAGAACGTTATTATACGGTTGATTACAAACCTGTGGAGACGACCTTGGAACGCGCATCAACAGTGCTTGATGGTGTCATCATGAAAGCTGTTGACGATGTACGCAATTCTTATGATGATGTTGGCGCATTTTTATCAGGTGGCGTGGATTCGGGTTATCTTGCTGCCGCAAACAATAAAGGCAAGACGTTTACGGTTGGCTTTGATAATACCAATTTCAATGAAATTGCTGAAGCCAAACAACTGAGTGATCAATTAAATTTAGAACACATCAGCACCATGATTGATCCTGATGAATATTTTAATCACTTACCGAATATCATGTATTCAATGGATGAACCGCTTGCCGATCCTGCCGCGATTGCCTTTTATTTTGCATGCCGCGAAGCGTCAAAATATGTCCATGTTGCGCTCTCAGGAGAAGGTCCTGATGAATTTTTTGGTGGATACGGCATTTACCGAGAACCAATCGATTTAAATAGAATTAAATTTTTGCCAAAGAAATTACTTCCGGTTGCGGGCAAAGTACTTAAACTATGTAAAATAAAAAAAGGTGTGAATTATTTAAAACGTGCCGAAAAACCGGTAGAAGACCGTTTTATTGGCAATGCGTTTATTTTTAATAAAGCACAACGAGAAGAAATACTGACATCCTTTAGTGAGCCTGCACCGCAGAATATTACTCAAAAATTTTATGATGTTTATCAACATCATGATGATGTCACAAAAATGCAATTAATTGACATCAATTTGTGGTTGCCCGGCGACATACTCTTGCAAGCTGATAAAATGAGTCAGGCCTTCTCTTTAGCCGTCAGAACACCCTTTATGGCATCTAATGTGCTCAAAATTGCACTGCAACTCCCTACGAAGCTGCGTGTGAATAAGAAATATATGAAACATGCTTTTAGAGTATCTGCCGCCAAGCATATCCCGAAAGAAATTGCATTTAGAAAAAAGCTTGGTTTCCCCGTCCCTATTCGTTTTTGGCTCAAAGATGAAAAATATTTTAGCATCGTTCAATCATACTTTTTAAACGAAACCGCACAACAATATTTTAACACACAAAAATTAATGGAGATGTTGTACGACCATAAAAATGAACAGGCAGACAATTGCCGAAAAATATGGACGGTGTTCATGTTTTTAGTTTGGCATCAAGTTTATATTGAAAATAAAGGAGATATTTAATGTTCACATCTGAATATTACAAAGACATGGAAGCGAAAATACCAAAAGGCAATTTCCGTACACGTTTTGCTCCATCGCCGACCGGTTATATGCATATTGGGAATTTGCGTACCGCACTTTACGGATATTTGCTTGCGCGCAATGCCAATGGCTCATTTCTCTTGCGCATTGAAGACACCGACCAAGAGCGCTATGTTGAAGGCGCATCAGATTTCATCTTTAATACATTGGCGGATGCCGGTCTTGAATACGATGAAGGACCCGGCGTCGGCGGCCCTGTCGGACCGTATATCCAATCAGAACGCAAAGATATTTACAAAGCATATGCTGAACTACTTATTGCACGCAATCATGCATACCGCTGTTTTTGTGAAAAAGAAACCCACGAAGAAGAGGATCCCTCCTCCGCACAATTTGGCTATGACGGCCGTTGTGGTCAATTATCCGAAAGTGAAATAAATATCAATCTTGAAAAGAACATGCCCTATGTTGTGCGTCAACGCATTCCCAAAGAAGGTTTTACTTCATTTGATGATGTTGTGTTTGGACCAACCACCGTACCCAATAAAGATTTGGATGACCAGGTTTTATTAAAACGTGACGGCATGGCAACGTATAATTTTTCAAATGTTGTGGATGATCACTTGATGGGTATTACCCATGTCATTCGCGGCAGTGAATATCTTTCATCAACCCCTAAATATAATTTATTATACCATGGCTTTGGATGGGATATTCCTGTATATATCCATGTATCACCCATTATGCGTGACGCAAACAACAAGCTCTCTAAACGCAGTGGTGATGCATCTTATGATGATTATATTCATAAGGGTTATTTGAAAGATGCCTTGTTAAATTATATTGCACTCTTGGGATGGAGTCCAGGCGGAGAACAAGAAATTTACACAAAAGATGAACTTATCAAAGCATTTAACATCAAGGGCATTTCAAAATCGCCCGCTATTTTTGACCCCGTAAAACTGGAATGGATGAACGGTCAATACCTTCATGCACTGGATCCTGAGATTTTTTATGAAAAAACAAAACCCTACCTTGAAGCCGCCATTACCCGCGATGTTAATTTTAAATATCTTGCAACGTTTATTCAATCACGTTGTAATACATTCCAAGACATCAAACCGTTGGTCGATTTTGTTGATACCGTACCCACATACCATGTGGATTTGTACACCCATAAGAAAATGAAAACATCGCCTGAACTGGCACTGGTTGTGTTACAAAAAGTACTTGTCGCACTGGATGGGCTAACGGAATGGACACAAAACACCATTCACGATGCACTTATTAACCTTGCCACTGAGCATGAATACAAAAACGGGCAAGTATTATGGCCCACAAGAATCGCGCTTACAGGCAAAGAGTCAACCCCAACCACCGCAATTGAAACCTGCTTGCTTTTGGGCAAGCCGGAAAGTTTAAACCGCATTAAATGCGCGATTGAATTGCTTTCATAAGACACGTATGCATCATGATACTTTTGTTTGGAGATGAATATGGAAAAACTCAGCACAAGAAAAGTTAAAAAAATAGCGGCTGCTTTGAAACTGGATCTAAAAGACGAACTTGACATTTACACAGAAGAACTCAACATCATGATTGACAGAATGAACCTTCAAAAACTTGAAAACACACAATTTACGGATATGTGCTATCCAATGGATTTAAGCATTGTGAATATGTTCAGAGAAGACATACCCGTACCATCTTTAAATCTTGATGATGTGTTTAAAAATACCATCCACCGTCACGGAAATTATTTTGCAATACCCACTATAAATTAAAAGGTGTTGTTATGTTTCATACATTAAGTGCAACAAAAATGTCCAAACTCATTCATTCAAAACAAGTGAAGCCATCTGAAGTTTGCGATGCAATTTTTAAACATGCAATGGGCGTTGAACCTTATGTTTCTGCTTTTATTACCAATTTAGAAAATGATTATGAAAAAGTTTTCGCACAAGCAAAAGCACTGGATGATCAGCCGCTCACAGATGAAACACCGGCTTTGTTTGGCATTCCCGTTGCCGTAAAGGACAATATTGTTACAGAGGACATGCCCACCACTTGCGCTTCTTTAATGCTCAAGGATTATATGTCTGTTTTTGATGCGACCGTTGTTACGCGTATCAAACAAAACCAAGGCATCATTATGGGCAAAGTGAACCTTGATGAATTTGCCATGGGGTCCAGCGGGCACAATTCATCACTGGGCATTAATGCATCGAAAAATCCCAGAGACCTTACACGTATCGCGGGTGGTTCGTCAAGCGGTTCTGCGGTTGCCGTTGGCAGTTTTAGTGCACCCATTGCGCTTGGGTCTGATACCGGCGGTTCGATTCGGCAACCGGCTGCATTTTGTGGCGTGGTCGGATACAAACCCAGTCATGGCGCGGTATCACGCTACGGTCTTGTTTCTTATGCACCACAGCTTGATCAAATAGGCCCCCTTGCAAGAACAGTATCAGATGCTGCATTAATCGCACAAGTTATTTCAGGTTACGATCCATATGATGCACGAACAAACCCTAATTACAGACCTGATTTTAGGCAAATTGAAGGATTAAATCTTCGCGGTAAAAAAATCGGTCTCATTAATTTGAGCAAGGTTCTTGACGGACTCATTGAACCGGATATTGATACAAACATACAAGATGTCAAAACTTTTTTAAAAGCGCTTGGCGTTGAAATCATCAATATTGAATTATCAATGTTGGAATATTGTGTCCCCATGTATTATGCCATCACAATGTCCGAAGGTTCTGCCAGCTTGTCACGTTTTGATGGTGTGCGTTTTGGTTACAGCGATATGAATGTCGCAAATATTGACGCGTTTTATACAAATAATCGTTCTGAAAGTTTGGGGTCTGAGGTGAAAAAACGAATGATGTTGGGTCATCATATGCTCTCAAAACACAACATCGATACGTATTATAAAAAAGCACGGCTCATCCAAGCAAAACTCACAGAAGAAATTAATCAAGCATTTGAACATTGTGATGTGCTTATTAGCCCCACCGCTCCCACCGTCGCACCGCGTACCAACACAAAAGCAGCGTCTTTATATGCATCTGATTATTGTACCGTTCCTGCAAATATTGCCGGTTTGCCGGCAATTTCGATTCCGGTTGGACTCGACAAACGGTACATGCCGATTGGATTACAAATCATGGGTCGGCGCTTTGATGATGTTAACGTTCTAAAATTTGCACGTGCAATTGAACGTGAGGTGAATCAATGAAACAATTGACATGTGTTGTTCATTTTGATTTAAACATAAAAACAAAACTATTCTGTGGTTGTGTTTATGATGTACTGGCTGTGCCCAATAGTTGTTGTTGTCCGGTTTGTTTGGGTTTACCCGGATCGTTGCCGGCACTGAACAAAGCTGCGGTAGAAAAAATTTTGTTATTGGGAAAACTTTTTGAAAGCCATGTTCATAAAATCAGCAGCTTTTACAAAAAAACCAATTTTAGCCCTGATTTACCGCTTGGCTATCAAGTATCACAACACACCCACCCTCTGATTAGCGGTGGTTGCTATGACGGCATTAAAATAAAACACCTACACTTGCAGACCAATAAAGCATTACTATTGCCATCAGATGACACGCGTCATACATTAATTGACTTTAATCCCAGCGGTACGGCACGCATAGAACTGATGACAGAAGCTGTGTTTGATCATCACGATGACATTCAATCCTTTATATTAAAACTTTCGCAGTTTTTAAAATCGCATCATATTATAAGCACTGATGCCCAAATATGTTACAGCATTGCGGATGATGTTAAAGATATTATACTGGATGATACAACATATTTTCCTGATTCGGACATTGCACCGCTTATCATCGATGAAGAATTTATCAATCAATTAACGATAGGAGCCACAATATGACCACACCTCCCTTCCCTAAAAGAGCCGTTGTCACCGGCGGCATGCCTTATGGCGAAAAAACACTGCACTTTGCTCATGTGTATGGCTATTCTGTGCATGCGGATATCTACACACGATTTCTAAGAGACCGATTGGGCAAAGAAAATGTTATCTTTGTATCCGGCACAGACTGTTATGGCGCCGGCCCTGAAGTAAAATTTGAAGCATTAAAAGCAGAGGGTTATACCGGAACAATTAAAGATTTTATTGCGGGCAATCATGAACTGCAAAAAGAAGAATTTATCAAATGCAGCATTACCCATAATTTGTATGCAGCATCTGCACTAGAACCTGCCGGCAGTGTGCATCAAGCATTGTCTGAAGAGTTGTTTAATCAGTGGTATGAGCATGGTTATTTGCGCATTGAAGAAGTATTACAATTTTATGATGAAGCCACGGGTACGATATTAAATGGCCGTCAGGTTGAAGGACGTTGTCCCATCGCCGGATGTAAATCAGAAAAAGCATATGCCGATGAATGCGGACTGGGACACCAATATTCCCCGGCAGAACTCATCGCACCCAAATCAGTGACCAATGGCAATACCCCCGGTTTGCGGGCGGTGAAGAACTGGTATTTTGATTTGGAGCGTTTTTCTGATGATTTAAAAGCAAGACAAATTGATTTAAAAGAATCCGGACTTTCACGTAAATTTTTGCAATCCAATGTGGATGATTTTCTAAAAGATCCGGAAATCTATGTCAAAATAGAAAACATTGATGGTTTCAGGGATTTGTGCAAATCACTGCCAGATCATCATTTGGATTACAATGAAAAAACCAAATCAGCGACACTTATTTTTAAAATTTTAAAAGAACGCGAAATGGCATGTGATGTGCTGCGCCAACATGGCATACGGTTCCGCACCGGCACAACATTGGTACCATTTAGATTGACCGGCAATGTAAAGTGGGGTATTCCCGCTCCTCAAAAAGATGGTATTGACGACAATACATTTTGGGTCTGGCCGGAGTCATTATGGGCACCCATTTCCTTTACCAAAACATATCTTGAACTGAACAATATGGGTAGTGATTGGGAAAAATGGTGGTTTGATGAAGATGCGCGTGTCTATCAGTTTATTGGTGAAGACAATATATACTTTTATGCCGTAGCGGGCATTGCACTCTTTATGGCGCTCAACGAAATCAGCGGCCGAGATAAACTATTCAATCTTCCGCTGATTGTACCCAACAGACATTCACTGTATATGGGGAAAAAAGCGTCATCGTCCAGTGCAGAAAAACCCCCTACCGCCTCTGAATTTTTAAATTATTACACAGAAGAGCAGCTGCGTATGCATTTTGCGCACATGGCACTGCAATCAAATTCAGGAAATTTTTATCCCAAAGCACTGATGGCCGACAAGAGCGGTTTCGATGTAACGCTTGCGGAGGGCAATATTTTAACCAATGTGTACAATCGTTTGATTCGTTCTTGTTTTTATACATTGCAAAAATATTTTGACGGTAAACTGCCGGCAGTTGCGGTATCCGAGGATGCGGTGCAGCAAGCCAACACAATGATTCATGATTATGAGTGGGCAATGTATCGTTTTGAATTTTCAAAGGTTATTGATTTGTTGGATGTGTTTTTACGCGATGCAAACAAAACCTGGTCTGCCAACATCAAGCAAGCCGAAGCACTGGATAAAGAATCAAAATTTGATGAAGGTGCGCTCATCCGTGCACAACAATTGGTGGATAGTTTTCACTTGGTGAAAGTGGCCGCCACCCTACTCCATCCTATTGCCATTAACGGCACGGAACGTGTGGCGGAATACTTGGGATTGGGTGAAAAATTATGGCACTGGGAAGACATCCGTACACCACTAAATGAATTAATTGATAAACATCATACATTTAAATTCCTTGAACCCCGTGTGGACTTCTTCTTAAAGCATCCGTCGCAATTGGGGTAAGGTGCGAAAGTGGTATATGACAATACATTATAATATGAGTAATTATAAAATTCCATAAAAATAGTCAATCATGGGAATGTCCCCCAAATTGACTGTTTTTTATTTTTACGCTCGGATATAATTTATTGGTCGTTTTGAAAATTAAAAAATTGGTGAATTGAAAATTCTTTATACAGCTATATTATAGATAATTATTGTTCTCATTTGTTAGCAAATATTGGTTAATAGTGTTCGTTAGCTCATTAAAATCGTATCCCTTTCTAACATAAATCAAGATACATTTGTTATCCGTGCATTTTTTTAGTTTTCTTTTATCTCGATTTTTTTGTTGTATGAAAGATTTTTCTCCCCCAAAAAATGCGACTGGTTCATCATGTTGTTCACCTTGATACTCAATCGCGATATTCTTCATTGGAAAATAAATATCAAGATGTTGTTTGCCTAACCATTGAGGTTTTCCATGATGTATCACAATTTCATTGGGATAGTATTGTTGGATTTTGTTAAATAATTCTGTTTCGGCAATCCAACCTTCACCTATTCTCGGAATATTTAATTCTTCTCGTAGAATATTTTCCATATCACGAAGCATAAATTGAAAAATTACAGATAAATATTCTAAAAAAACTTGGTGTAAATTAATTGTTTCAAACTCAGAAAATACTTCAAATTTTCGTGAAAATAATACCATCTTAGAACTTTTCCAATATCGTTCATCTTCCCTTCCAATTTTATCATGTAATTCTGCAATGCTGTAATTTCTGTATCTCATTTTGGGTTTAATTAATTCAATCGTATATTGTTCAAACAAAGAAATATCTTTCGCTAACCAACGATTATAATAGTATTCAATAATATTTTGTTTGTGTTTTTCTTCAAAATCGTTAATAATTATTTCTAATAAAATCCAAATTTTTTTAATATTATCATTTCCAAATTTTGTTATACGAGTCCGATTAACACCATGTAAATGTAAAAACTCAATAATGTTCATTTTTTTTATTGAGCATTTTGGTTTTAAAAAAATAAAATGTTCAGGTATAATAAATCGTTTGTTTGAAATATGATTTTCAATTGTAAGTTTTCCATACTCATTATTCCAAAAATTATCAAAATCATTAACATATAAATAGGCATCAGAAATCCAATTATTTATCGTATTTTTACCAAACAAACCAAGATGCAAATAATAATATAATGAATTCGTTTCAGCGTTTTGTCTGAAAGAAACCACATGATTAAAAAATAAATTTGCATCACATAAGAACTTATCAATATTTTTATCTAAAATGAACAATTGTAATGCCCTTAAAAGTTGAAAATGAGAATTAGTTATTATTCCATCATTATAATGCAATAAATTATCTACACGATATTTATTAATTTTGTTATTCTTTATTTTTTGAATAATAAAATCTTTCTCTTTTGCTCCTACAAATATATATAATTCATATTCAAATTTATTTAAAGAATTATAAACTTCTGTGTGATTCATAATTGGGTTATAAACTATTGAATAATAACTTAATAAATCATCTTTATTATGGTACCAACCACTTTTATTAATATAATCATCAACACTATCATCATTCTTAATACTAATAAACTTGTCTATTTTTTCTCGGTTTGTCAATTTTAGCCTCCAAAATTATATAAATTGCATTAATTTTCTGATAAAAAAGATTATATCATGTAAATCAAGCGGTTACATTTTATTAAATAAATTGTATTTCATGTTTTTATTGGAATTCTCAATAATTTCATATAAAATTAAGATGTAATTATCATGTGTCACTATTGGTTTTATAATTTAAAATTCTTAAAATTAAATTTTGCATCACCATTAAATGATTTAAAATCACTTTGAGGTTAAAAATGAGAAAACAAGATGTAGATGTAATTATCTTAATTGCTGTACTTGTAATGTTTAGTGTCATCATATGGATTATCACGATGGTTATCACCTTGATTTATACGCTCGCATACATTATTTTCGCAAGTGTTTTCGCTTTTACGATATTTATGCTTTTTTTTATACTCAAAGATAGAAATCAATTATACTCAAAAGTTAAAGATGATGAAACTAAAGAAATCCTTGAATCCATCGAAAATGAATCATATAAAACTTTTAAATCTGATGAATTGGATTTGTTGTACAATGCACCGACATCCAATATACAAGTCTTTGATAAATTAAATTCTAACAAAAGCCGATTGCAATTATCACTATTAAAATTTGAATGTAATGGACTTTATAAACTGACGGATTTTGAACATGGTATTATTAAAAATTTAATAGAAACACTATATAAGTTAAATTTACTAAGTTATATACTTATGGCTGGCGGTATATTCGGATTTATTCATCCAATACTTATTTCTGTATCCGGGTTTGGTCTTATCATTAAAGTGTTTGCATATAATACTTGTCGGATTAATATTATTTATCCGGAAGATTTTGAAAATACTTCTAATCATAAAAAACGAATGGATGCATGGTGTGATTTGTTTCAAAGTGAAAAAGTTTGGGAGATTGCAATTAGAAATCGTATTAATGACATTAAGCGAAATGCGGGTGCATCACATAGTATTACGAAACATGTTTGTACAGTTGACAAATTATCACCATCATATATTAAAGCAAACACTAGCATTTTAAGATTTAAACTTCATAATCAAACTGTTTATATACTGCCGGATAAGTTCATTGTCATTAAAAATCGTATCATCGAATTTTATGACATCACCAAAATGGACATTGCGACATCGGTAGAAAATCAAGTTGAAACACATTCGGTGCCTTCAGATGCGACTAAAATAAGCTCAACTTGGTTGTATGTGAATAAAAATGGAATGCCCGACCGGCGGTTTAATAACAATCATCAAGTTCCTATTTGCCAATATGGTGTGGTTACTGTATGTGTAAATAATGACTTCAACATGCAATTTCATGTATCAAGTCTTGATAAAACATATAATTTTACACATATTATAAAACATGCAAACTTTATTCCTTTATTATCAACAGATGTTATGCATCATAACGATTATTTGGATGGTATGGACTTAGAAATATCAGATGATAAAGCATACAAAAAAATACGTGCGTTGTATGATGAAGAGGTGTTAAAACCGGATGTACATGATATTGTTTTATCGCCTGAAGATGAAGCGCATTTAAATACACTGTCAAATGATCAAATTTATGAATATTTGCGACAATTATCTGCACACAAGTTCAGTGTGTCCATTCAATCTATTCTTATCGAACGAAAATCAGAAGGCATTTATTCTTGTTATATACTTGATCCTTATGGTAAGAATATGGAACAAATTAAACATGTATATGCTCAAAAAGCGAATGTTCCTGTTGAAAATATTTTCATGACACCTAAAAGAATCGAAGATGGCAAGATTGAGGTTGAAATCGAATTTAGATATCTTCCAAAACAAGATGAACCCACAATGATTGCACAATCAGTTGCCGTTACGATACCAACACCGTCTGTTGTTCAATCTACGTTATTACCCACTCCATTATCTCAACCTGATAAACAAGTAGCAGAAATGGTTCAACATGCGATACAAAAGGGACCAATATCTAAAATTAAACTTATCATCATGCTCGAATCAGATGGTTATGATAAAATTGCAATTGAAAAAGCCCTTGAACAACTCGCAATCAACTTTAATGAACAAGCAACATTAGAAGCGTCTATGTATGTAAAACACAACCCGAACTTTATAAAATTAAATCTTACTACGCGGTTAGACACACTTGGTTTCACTATGGATGAACTTGAACATGCTTTAAATCAAATTGGTGTAGATTGGTTTGCACGAGCATTAAAAGATGCGCGTTTTTATGTGAGTCATTTTCATGCAGCAACCGATGAAAATATTACAAAGAGGCTTGAAAACAAAGGGTATTCAGAGAATGAAATTTCATATGCCCTAGAACATGTTAATAAATGGTAAGTAAAATAAGCATTGATGGTTTCCGGCAACGTGAAAACCGTCAGTGCTTATTAGTTTTACTGATATATCTTTTTACTTTGATAGCGCGGTTCACAGGTGATGTTGATGCCAAGTTTTTTAAAAACAGCAATATCTACTTGAGAGAGAATTACGGTGGAGTGCGCTTCTGAATTTTTTAGTTTCGGCAATTGTTCCAGTACATGCAGTGCCGTATCAGAATTTGCAGAACAAATGGACAATGCGATGAGTGCTTCATCAGTATGGAGTCTGGGATTGTTGTTTCCGAGAAATCCTGTCTTTAACTTTTGTATGGGTTCAATCATATCCGGCGGAATAAGTTTGAGTGCTTTGGGGACATTCGCAAGATGCTTTAATGCATTTAAAAGCGATGTGGATGCGGAACCGAGCAGTGGTGTTGTTTTTCCCTTAATAATCGTGCCGCAGGCCAATTCAATGGCGACACTGGGTGTTTCACTTTCGGCTTCTTTCTCCAGCGCAGCCGTAACAACTTTACGGTCGTGCATCGTGACCCCTACGGTGTTCATCAACAGTTCTAGTTTTAATATTTCAGATTTTATGCCGCCAAACATACGGTCTTTACAGACTGCGGCATAATAACGGCGAATAATTTCTTGTTTTGAGGCATACCGGCAGATTGCATCATCGGAAATACAAAATCCGGCCATATTGACCCCCATATCGGTGGGTGATTTATAAGGTGTTTGTCCGTAAAGCTGGGTGAAAATAGCATTTAATAAAGGAAAGCCTTCAATATCGCGGTTATAATTAATCGCGGAAATACCATAGGCATCCAAATGGAACGGATCAATCATATTGGTATCGTTCACATTGGTGGTTGCGGCTTCATAAGCGATGTTTACGGGGTGACTGAGCGGTAAATTCCAAACCGGAAACGTTTCAAACTTTGCATACCCTGCTTTGATGCCGCGTTGGTATTCATGATACAGCTGTGAAAGACAGGTTGCCATTTTTCCGCTTGAAGAACCCGGTGCGGTGATGACCACCAGCGGCTGAGTGGTTTCGACATAATCGTTTTTGCCAAAACCATCATCTGATAAAATATAGGGGATGTTCGCAGGATATTCGTCGATGGTATAGTGTTTATATACCTTTATATCAATTTGTTCAAGCCGGTGTACATATTGTTTGACCGCATTACGGTCAAGATATTGTGTAATCACCACAGAACTGACATACAGACCATCACCGCGAAAAGCCTTTACCAAACGAAGGAGATCATCGCCATAAGTAATGCCGTAATCACCTTGCAGACGGTTTTCTTCAATATCTGCCGCGTTGATGACCATGATGATCTCTGTTTTATCAGCCAATGTTTTTAACAAACGGATTTTAATGTCCGGTTCAAACCCCGGAAGCACACGCGAGGCATGAAAATCATCGAAGAGCTTACCGCCAAATTCAAGATAGAGCTTGTTTTCGTTTTGATTGATGCGATTTAAAATATGTTCAGATTGCAATTTAATGTATTGTGCATTGTCAAAACCGATGTTGAACATAATCCCTCCAGGACGTTTTCAGCATTTTTAATAATTCATACTTATGATACCCAACCTATTTATTATAAACGAAATAAAAATGATGTCTATATGATGACGATGGGTTTTCCTTTTTCTGATCGATATCCGCCTTTAATGTTTGCGGCGATATGATAAAAGTCCCCGCACGCCAGTTCCTTTTGCAGCATTTTTGATGCCAACGTGTCTGCGGATAAGATTTCATTCATGTGCGCAGTACCGGTGATGACGGGCAGTGCCGCATGTTGTGTGATTGCACGAAGCAGCGCAGTGGCACTGTGTTTAAACCCCAGTACACGTATGTATTGCGGGCCCCCATTTGTTTCATAAGTTTGCATGTCTGTTTCGGAAATATCCAAAATAATTTTTAAGGCTGCGCGCGCCAGCCGTGTATGTGTGTAACGTTTGGATTTTACGGCTTGCAATATTTCGGACAATGTTTGATGCCTGCCTGCAAATTTTCTAAATCGGTTTTCAATACCCTCACTAAGGTTGGTCGGTTTAAAGGCATCAGACAATACCTTATAACGAAAAATATCTGAAAAATCATCCGGTGATGTAATTTCATTGTTTTGAATCGCAAGCTGCATCATTTGCGCCGCAAAATTCGGCATCATGCAGTGAAAATCGCCGCCGGCCCGAATGATTTTACGAATTTTTGTTGCCGAAGTACCGCCGGAAACACGATGGGTTGCATATGGTTTTAAATGATATTGCTGCGCATAAATTGCTTTACAATATTCAATCGCCAAAGTATTGTTGGGTTTTGAGAATAAATCCGGTTCAAAATCCGGCAATAAATGTGTCAGTGCCGCACCCTGTGCTCGTGCAAAAGACCATCCTTGCCCAAGCCCCTGCCTTAATTGTTGTTTGTATGATTCGGGTTCTTTACTTAACAATTCAGCAATATACAATATTTGTTCAAGGTTTCCTGATTCAGTGCCAAAACTAATACGATCCACCACACCGGTGGATGCCAATAATTTAACAGCCGCACGTGCAAAATAATCCGCAGCCGATGTGGCATATATCACCGGCAATTCAATCACAAGATCCGATCCGCCCATGAGCGCCATGCGCGTACGGTCCCATTTATTAATAATGGCAGGTTCGCCGCGCTGCACAAAATTGCCGCTCATCACCGTTACGATGTAGTCACAACCTGTTATTTTCTTCGTACATTCATAATGTTCAATATGTCCATGATGCATGGGATTAAATTCTGTAATGATGCCGCTGACCCGCATAACATTTACCTCACAATGATAGATGGTTTTTAAAAACCATTGTCTTTATAGGAGCACATTCACATGTCCTTCGTATTATGATATGATAACAAAAATAAAATTTTTATGAAACAGGTGAATGGCTTGTATCAGTTTATTTTGCAAAATAATAATCATGAACAAATATTGAATTTTAAAAACGGTGATATACTTTCGCATACTTTACATACAAACAACATCGCCATTCATACGCCTTGCAGCGGGCTTACGGATTGCGGGAGATGTGTGGTACACACCAGCATGGGTAATTTATACGCGTGTAAAACAGTCTTATCCAAAGAACATCATCACATGATGGTGTTTCTTGATTCATTAAAACCACAAACGATGTCGGCGCTGCAGTGGTATCAATGCCCGAATAAATTAATGCCGCGCGAAAGTATACAATCGGATGCTTATGCGGTAGCGATTGACATTGGCACCACAACAATCGTGTTTGAAGCCATTGATTTATCTTCAGGGATTGCTATGAAAAGCTTATCCATGGTCAATCGCGGACGTTTGTATGGCCATGATGTGATGACACGCATCACACATAGTGTTCAAGGCGCGCGTGATGCCATTCATCAAATAATGCATGATGATCTCATTATGGGCATTGCGGAATTAATACATCAGTGTAAATTTTCATCGGCACAGCTAAAAAAAATTGTTGTTGCCGGAAACACCACCATGATGCATATTTTGCAAAATTTTGCGCTTGATTCATTGGGTGTGGCACCTTTTCAGCCAATCAGCACTGATATAAAACATTGGGATGCACAACGCTTATTTAAAACATTAAATGTTACATGTGACGTCATTTTGCTGCCTTGTATTTCTGCGTTTGTTGGCGCAGATACCGTTTCAGGATTGTTGTTTTGCGGTTGGCAACAAGATACAGCACCTCATCTTTTTATAGACATTGGCACCAACGGCGAAATCGCTTTATTTCATGACCATAAAATCACGTGCACGTCCAGCGCCGCAGGACCGGCATTAGAAGGCGGAAACATATCCTGTGGCATTGCATCCATACCGGGTGCGATTTACAACATAAGATATTCAGAAGAAAAAAACGTATTTAATATAAGAACCATTAATGATGTTTCGCCGGCCGGACTTTGCGGTACTGCGATTATTGATTTGATGTCAGAACTATTAACACATGATTTGATGGATCCCAGTGGCGTATTAAATAAAAACGCACCATGCATCCTTGACAAGAATGTTATGATAGTATCAGGAGCAGACCCTATTTTATTTTCGCAAAACGATGTAAGGGCCGTACAACTCGCCAAAGCATCATTGCGTGCGGGCATTGAGATTTTGCTTGAAGACGCAAATTTAAGCCATGAGGATATAAAAACTGTGTATCTTGCCGGTGGATTTGGTTATAATATAAATGTAACCAATGCATGCCGTATTGGATTATTGCCGATGGCATTTCAAAACAAAACCATTGCTGTTGGCAATGCGTCTTTAGGCGGTTGTGCACTTCTTGCCACGCACCCGACATTGACGCCGAAATTAAATGAAATCAAGCACCATGCACGAGATATTGGCTTAATGGATCATCCATCATTTCATGATTTATTTATCGAATATATGACTTTTTAAAGAAAGCAGGACGGTATATGAACGATATTAAAAACACATTGTTTAACCTCACCAAAAAAGCAACCACTGCGTCAGGCGATTTACTGAAAACTACGAAATTAAATTTTAACTTATCAACGGAAGAAGCAAGTTTAAACAAATTGTATGTTGAAATTGGCAAAAAGGTACATGAGATATATTTATATGGCGGATCTCTGGGCAAATTTTTTGATGAAAAGTACCGCGAGATAGAAACATGCGAGCAAAAAATTGCAGAACTTAAAGAACAAATTGGTGTTATCAAGGGCACGAGGGATTGTCCAAAATGCGGCAAAGCGGTTGAACGCAGTGCTGAATTTTGTCCAAAATGCGGGCTGAAGATGGACAGTGCAGCACCCGCCACAACACCGGAAGCATTATTCAATCAAACACCGGTTTTAGAAACACCTCATACTTCCGAAACAGTGTTGCCTCATGCCGATTATAGTTATGTGCCTGAAAGCATGCCGGCGCAAGCACAGGACGTGCCGTCAATACAAAATACAGCGCAGACAACCGCAGCACAAGCCGTTTGCCGCATCTGCGGCGGCAGTAATCCGCCGGGTACAAAATTTTGTCTGTCATGCGGCAGAATGCTAGATTAATGAGAATTGAGGATCGATTATGTTATGTGAAAAATGTCAAGCCAAAGTTGCCAGCATTACGCTCCAACAATTCCAAGAAGGAAAATTGACAGAACTGCACTTATGTCCGGAATGTTCATTAAAACTTCAGATGCCCATATCCTTACAGAATATGTTTAAAGGTTTTCTTGATCAAATGAACATTATCGCTGAAAATCCATCAAGTTTCGTGATGAAACAAGGACAATCACCCATTAAAAAATCACAACAGCAAACCGTTGTAAAATGTCCGGTATGTGGGCTCACCATTAATGAATTTAAAAAAAGCGGGAAATTAGGCTGTGAGACTTGTTATACCTCCTACCCTAAAGCCATTGAATCATTGCTCAAAAACATTCATGGTTCAACACGTCATGTTGGTAAATTTCCAAAGCGCGTAGGGCTTGAAATCAAACAAAAACGCATGACACAAGATTTAAAAGCAGAACTGAATAAAGCGGTTCAAGAAGAAAACTATGAAGAAGCAGCACGTTTGCGAGACGAAATCCGTTCTTTGGAGGCAAGTCAATGAGCATAATACCTTGGTACACCGAAAACATTTGTGATGAGAGTACCATTTTATCTTCGCGTATTCGCTTGGCACGCAATTTAAAAAAGTATCCTTTTAGTCAAAAATTGTCAAATGATGATGCATCCCACATGCTTGAAGAAATCAATCATTCTGTTGCACACGCAAATGACAATAATAAAAAGTTTTTCAGGTTGTTGGACATCAATTCACTCAGTACGGCGGAACAACGTGTGTTTTTAGAAAAACACATTGTCAGTCAAGAATTTTTAAAAGAACAACAACCAAAAGGCTTGTTAATTTCCGACAATCAAAACATATCGGTCATGATCAATGAAGAAGATCATATTCGCATCCAATCCATTCGCGCCGGTGAATCCATTGAAATGGCCTTTGAAACAGCCAACCAAATTGATGACTTAATCGAAGAATCATTAGAATATGCCTTCCATGATGAATATGGCTATCTTACATCTTGTCCGACCAATACAGGAACAGGACTTAGGGCATCATACATGGTACATTTGCCGTCACTCACCATGTCGGATGTCATTAAAGATTTGCTGCCGTATATTCAAAAAATGGGCATTACATTGCGTGGTATTTATGGCGAAGGATCTGCACCACTGGGCAGCATTTACCAAATCTCAAACCAAACGACTTTGGGCAAATCGGAAGCCGAAATCATTGAATCACTGACGACCATTACCAATTATGTCATTGAGCAAGAAAAAACAGCACTTGAAAAAATTATTTCATCGCAAAAGAATGTACTGGTGGACAGAATTTACCGTTCTTACGGAATTTTATCAAACGCACGGCTCATCACAACCAAAGAAGCGATGGGTTTCTTGTCTGACATTCGTTTGGGCTACATTACAGGTATTTTAGACATACCCAAAAAAGAAAAACAAATTTATCAAATCATGATGGAAATCCAGCCGGGACATTTAATGCGTGTTATCGGCGAGGATTTATCCGGTACAGAGCGTGCACTCAAGCGCGCAAATACATTAAGGGAGATTTTTAAACAATGAATCAAAATTTTACAGAAAAAGCAAAACTCGCAATAGAAAACGCCAAGCAAATTGCGGTGAAGTTCGGGCAACCTTCCGTTGCAACCGAACATTTATTATTGGGTTTATTACAAGTTGAAGGCATCGCATCTAAAGCTTTAGAACTTCAAGGGATTAACGCAAAAATTATAGAAGAGCAAATTGCGGCAACCATAAACAGCAGTGATGTTGCCACCAAAGAATCGTCGGATCTTGATTTTACACCGCGCACAAAGAGTCTTTTTGATATTGCACAGGCAGAAGCCACACGTTTAAAAGTTAAATATGTCGGCACAGAACATTTGCTGTTGGCAATCTTAAAGACACCGGAGTCGGTTGCAAGCAGAATGCTGCTTGCACTGAATGTGAACCAACATAAACTGTATGACGACATGATGAATATGCTTGGCATGACATCACAAAATATGAATGCCAATCCCCCATTCCCATTTTCAATGTTTGGCAATCCGCAAATGCAAATGCAGCCGCAATCAACCACAGGAACACCGACGCTGGATGCATACAGCCGTGACTTAACACAAATGGCAAGGGATCACAAATTTGATCCCATCATTGGCAGAAATAAAGAGACCGATCGGGTTGTACAAATTTTATCACGCAGAACAAAAAACAATCCATGCTTGGTGGGTGATCCCGGTGTGGGTAAAACCGCCATTGTTGAAGGTTTGGCACAACGGATTGTCGCCGGAGATGTTCCTGAAACCGTAAAAGACAAACGTGTGATTGCACTGGATTTATCGGGCATGGTCGCCGGTACAAAATACCGCGGTGAATTTGAAGAGCGCATCAAACGCACCATCAATGAAGTCATCAGCAGCGGCAATGTCATTCTTTTTATTGATGAGCTCCACACATTGATTGGCGCCGGCGGCGCAGAGGGTGCACTGGATGCGGCGAACATTTTAAAACCGGCCTTGGCGCGCGGTGAAATGCAGTTAATTGGTGCAACAACACTGGATGAATACCGCAAACATATCGAAAAAGATTCTGCACTGGAGAGACGTTTCCAGCCGGTGATGGTTGATGAACCATCCGAAGATGAAGCCATTAAAATACTAAAGGGCATTAAAGATAAATACGAAGCACATCATCATGTGCAAATTACAGATGCTGCCGTTGAAGCGGCGGTTCATTTGTCTGCGCGTTATGTCTCCGATCGTTTCCTTCCGGATAAAGCCATAGACTTATTGGATGAAACAGCATCAAAAGTACGGCTGCGTTCTTATACCGCACCGCCAAACATTAAAGCATTGTCCGATCAAATTACAGCACTTGAAAAAGACAAAGAGGAAGCGGTAAAATCTGAAGAATTTGAAAAAGCACAGCTGATCAAGCAAAAACAAAACACTTTAAAGTTCCAGTTGGAAACAGAAGACAAAAACTGGAAAGACGTTGTGAATAAATCACACCGCATTGTCAATGAAGATGAAATTGCCGATGTATTGGCACTCACGACCGGCATCCCCGTAAAAAAACTCCAACAAGAAGAAGGCACACGTTTGCTTCATATGGAGGATGAAATTCACAAGCGCATCATCGGTCAGGATGCCGCCGTCACCACCGTATCAAAGGCAATCCGCCGCGGACGCGTGGGCCTTAAAAACCCGAATCGGCCCATCGGCAGTTTCTTGTTTTTAGGTCCTACCGGTGTGGGTAAAACACATCTGTCACGTGCACTTGCCGATATTTTGTTTGGTGATGAAAACGCCATCATCCGCGTTGACATGTCGGAGTATATGGAAAAACACAATGCGTCAAAATTGATCGGTTCTCCTCCGGGCTATGTTGGTTATGATGAAGGCGGACAGCTTTCAGAACGTGTTCGGCGTAAGCCCTACTCTGTGGTGCTTTTTGATGAGATTGAAAAAGCGCATCCGGATGTTTTTAATATTTTATTGCAAATTTTGGATGAAGGTCACATTACCGATTCACAGGGACGCAAAATTAATTTTAAGAATACATTAATTATTATGACCTCCAATGCCGGTGCACGCTCAATTATAAGTCCAAAGAAATTGGGTTTTGTTGCCGATGAAAATAAAGAAAAATCATATGACGAAATGAAAAAACGCGTCATGGATGAAGTGAAAAATATTTTCAGGCCGGAATTTATCAACCGCATTGATGATATTATTGTGTTCCATCCGCTGGATGCACAAGAAATCAAACAAATTACCAAATTAATGCTCGAAGAAACTGCGGATCGCATCCACCAAAATATGGGCATGAACCTTCGTTATACTGATGCGCTCATTGATTTTATCGCCCAAGAAGGTTTTGATGCCAGTTATGGTGCAAGGCCGCTGCGTCGTGCAATTCAAAGCAAAGTCGAAGATGAACTGGCAGAAGCCATCCTCAATGGAAGCTTTGTTGACGGGGACACGGTTCTTGCGGATGTGCGTGATGAAAAAGTTATCTTTACAAAAGATGGACAAAGCAGTGTTATTGATAACAATAATGTATCGGTTTAATGAGTACAATTTCTATAAACAAAAACCCGAAACGCATTAAACTGATTGGATGTGATGTGTTTACACGCACATTGTGTTACTTTATATCGCAGTCTGAACACATCATTGATGTAGAATTTATCCCCATGAAAGCACATGAAGCACCGGAAATTTTGCATGATATGCTTCAAAAACGTATTGATGCTTCACTGGCTGTAAAATCATATGACTATATCATATTGGGATACGGTTTGTGCGGAAATGCCACGGTTGGGCTTTCCGCACAAGTACCGCTCATCATTCCGAGGGTACACGATTGTTGTGCGCTCTTTTTGGGTTCAAATGAACGGTTTCTGGAACACTTTGGTGCAAATTTGAGTGGACAGTTTGCAACCGATGGCTATATTGAGCGTTGTTATCTTGAACATGGTATTGGTACATTTACTTCGTTGTGCAAACAAACATCCCTTGAGTATCAGTCCTATGTCGCACAATATGACCGGGATAATGCCGATTATCTTTGGGACATCATGCACAGCAATAAAACACCGGATACGATTGCGTACATTTCATCAAACACGCATCCGGTGCACCGACTTGCGGAACTAAACATGATGGCAAGCACGAACAACATAAACGTGAAAGAAATTCAAGGCGATGATCACTTTTTATACACATTGGTCAATGGTCCGTGGGTGCATAAAAATTTTTTAATTGTTCCGGCAAATAAAGCGATTCAACCGGTTTATGATTTTGATGAAGTCATGAAATCTTCATAAAAATGGCTATTTGTATCAATTTCATCACAAATTTGTGAAATATTGTTGACAAATTGTTAAGAAAGTATTAACATATGCGTGATAAATCAACAAAAAAGAGAGTTGAGGTCTTACACGCATGAAAGTCATTTTAATGGGTTTACTTCTCGCAGTACTTGCATCACCACTCACTGTTTTGGCAGATGCTGATGAAAACACATCGAATATTGAATATATTGACAGCGCATCATACGATGATGATACGGTATTTCCTTTAACCTTTCAAACCACCGCCAGACTCAATCTGCGCCCTGCCCCATCAACAGACAATGCACGCATCAAGCTTGTTGAACAAGGTGTCCGCGTTCAGGTTTATTCCTTTGGATGCGGCGAATGGTTTGCTGTTGAAGTCAACGGCCGTGCCGGTTTTATGCATTCGGATCATTTGCGTGAAGCATCAGCACCGGTTGTAAATACCGCGCTAAGCGTAGCACCTTCTGCAACAGTGGTTTCAGATGGTGCGGTTGAACTGTTGTCATGGTCCTATGTTCGCAGTATTTTTCCAAAACATACCGCCATCACGGTTACCGATGTGCGCACCGGACTGGTGTATCAAGTGACCGCGTTCTCACTCGGAAATCACGCGGATGTTGAAACTGTTACCGCTG